>Ga0302324_100001661_pt1 | contig 53473 bp, 47 predicted proteins | sample Palsa_T0_1_FD_201949 | JGI IMG/M metagenome (GOLD analysis project Ga0302324, IMG submission 201949) | Peat permafrost microbial communities from Stordalen Mire near Abisko, Sweden - Palsa_T0_1 | ecosystem: Environmental > Terrestrial > Soil > Palsa > Peat permafrost | place: Sweden: Abisko...
CTTTGTCGATATTTTTGAAGCCCTCGATAGTCTTGTACGGCTCCGGCATTTCGCGCGAACCGTAAAGCTCCTGGGCCAGGGCACGATAGAGGGTGTCGTTGACCAGAGTGCTCTTGCCTGAGCCGGAGACGCCGGTTACCACCGTCATGACGTTGAGAGGAAAGCTCGCGGTCAGATTCTTCAGATTATGGCCGGCGGCGCCCTCTACGGTGATCCAGTTGCCTTTCAGCGGGCGCGGTGCGTCGCGGCTGATGGTCTGCAGTTCGCCGGCGAGATAGCGGCCGGTCAAGGAAATGTCGGTTTCCATGATCTGCTGCGGGGTCCCCGCAGCGACCACGTGGCCGCCGAGTTTGCCCGCACCGGGGCCCAGGTCGACTACGTAATCGGCGTGGCGAATGGTCTCTTCATCGTGCTCTACCACTAACACCGTATTACCTAGGTCACGCAACGATTTGAGCGCCTCGATGAGCCGTTGATTGTCGCGCTGGTGCAGACCGATGGACGGTTCATCGAGCACATATAGCACTCCACGCAAACGAGAGCCGATTTGCGTAGCCAGGCGAATGCGCTGTCCCTCGCCACCGGAGAGGCTGGCGGCGTTGCGATCCAGGGAGAGATAGCTCAGGCCGACGGAGTTGAGAAACTCAAGCCGCTCCACCACCTCGCGACGAAGCCGCTCGGCAATCAAAGCCTCGCGGCGAGAAAACTCGAAGCCGCGCGCGGCATCGAGAGCTCTGCGCAAGGGTAGCGCCGTGAAATCGGCAATGGACAGAGAGCCTACCTTGACCGCCAGCGACTCAGGCCGCAAACGCTTGCCCTGGCAGGCGGGGCAGATGGTTGCCGACATGTAGTTCAGCAGCCAATCGCGGTAGCTTTCCGACTTAGACTCTTCCAGCGAGTCGCGCAAGTAGGCGAGGATGCCATGGAAGCCGGTACGCGGCGCCTCCTCGCGTCCTGGGCCGTGGAGCAGCAGTTTCTGATGCCGTTCGCTGAGCTCCTCGAAAGGCTTGCTCAGATCGATCTTGTAGCGTTGCGCAGCCAGCTGCAGCAGGCGATTCAGATACTGCGATCCTCCGCCTGGGCCGAGCGCCCCATCGGTCAGAGGCTTTGACCAATCGGTAATCACTTTAGCCGCGTCGAAGTCATAGATGCTGCCTAATCCATGGCATTCGGGGCATGCGCCATAAGTGCTATTGAACGAAAAGCTTCGAGGCTCCAACTTGGGGATGTCAAGTCCGCAGTCTGGGCACGCCATGGAAGAGGAATAAAGCTGCTCCTCTTCACCGGCAACTGCAGTAAGAACGAGGCCATTGGCCAACTGCAGAGCTTTGGCGACGGAGGTTTCCAGGCGCTTTTCCACGCCAGGTTTTAGGACGACGCGATCGATGACGGCTTCAATGGTGTGTTTCTTGTTACGTTCGAGACGTATGGAGTCGGCGAGATCGCGCATCTCACCATCGATGCGAGCACGAAAGCCTTGCTGATCCAGTTCGTCGAGCAGGTCTTTGAACTCGCCTTTACGGCCGCGCACGATCGGCGCGTAGATGATGACGCGCTCTCCTGGAGCGAGTGCAAGAATGCGCTCCACGATTTGTTCGGCGGATTGGCGGGAAATCGGTTTGCCGCACTTGGGACAGTGAGGCACTCCGATCGACGCGTACAGCAGGCGGAGGTAGTCGTAGATTTCGGTAATGGTGCCGACAGTAGATCGGGGACTTCGGCTGGTGGTTTTCTGTTCGATAGAGATGGCCGGGCTGAGACCTTCGATGGAATCGACATCAGGGCGTTCGATCTGGTCAAGAAACTGGCGAGCGTATGCGGAGAGAGTTTCCACGTAGCGACGCTGGCCCTCGGCGTAGATGGTGTCGAAGGCCAACGAAGACTTGCCTGATCCCGAGAGGCCGGTGACCACGGTAAGAGTATTTCGGGGAATTCGGATGTTGATGTCGCGCAGATTGTGCTGACGCGCTCCGCGCACGGTGATATGAGTAATGGGCATGAAGGCTCAGCTAGAACTTTGGAAACAAAATGCAGCAACGATGAATAAGGGCCACGGGCAAGGAATACGCAAGGCACATGGCACGAGTAACTACTACATGTATCTTATTCGGCAATAGAAACGAGGGTCAACGTAAGGCTGCTGTCTGTCACAATGACACACTGATGATACGAGCGAAGGAACGCTTGTCGTTATACGAAGTGCGCGCACGACGCACGATGGGTGAGCAAATATTCTGGTTTGAAGGGCCATTATGGGAATCGATGTAAGTATGCTGATGGTGTTTTGTGCGGCGATCGCCGCTCTCGCGCTTGGTGTCATGCTGGGCTACATGTGCTGCAAAACCTTGTTCGATGTCTTGCGCTTCCATGCCCGGATGTCGCCAGCGACTGGCCGCAAGGCCGAGGCACGGGTGGTTGCCCAGGTTTGACGTGGAATCTGCCTTTATGCAGAGTGATCACTTCTGCCTCCGAGACTGATTGAACCGCGCAAGGCCGGGCGCATCGGCCCTCATCCTTTCATTTTCTCCCCCATTCTTTTCCGAGTTATAGAGAGCCCTGGCCGGTCGAGCGAGAGCCAGCTCAATTGCGCATGGAAGTGCTGTGATCCTCTACTGCGGCGCTTGCTGCGACTGTTGTGGATCCTGCGTTGTGCCGCCCTGTTGTTGCTGGGCCGAACGCATGCGCTGGAGCTGCTCGAACAATTGCTGTGGAGTTTTCACTCCTGGCGTAGGCGGCGGGGTAGTTCCAGCCGCAGGAACCTCCGCCGGCGGTGGCACAACCTCCGGAGGTTCCGGTTCGACGCTCGCCTCATCCGTGTCCACCCGGGCGGCGGGCGGTGGAGCTGCTCCGCCATGCGTAGCAGGGGTGAGGATAAGTTCTCGCGGAGCGCCGTTGCTCAGGTCTCCCAGCAGAACCACGTTGTAGGCAGTTCCGTTGAGCAGGTCGGCGATCACATCGCGGGGCGCTCCCGGGCCGAAGGTGCCAAAGACCCGCTCGTCGCCGCTCAGCCCCTCGATCCGCATACCGCTTTTAGTGGCCACCTGGTGAAGAATGGCGCTTAGGCTGGAATTATCGGCACGAATCGATAGCGTCTCGCCGGTGAAGTCGATCTGGGCTTCGCTCGCCGGCTGCTGCAGCATGGAGGGTGCAACCTGGCTTGCGGGGGCAGCGGATGGCGGCTGTGGAGCTGACGCTTGTTGGGCCGGGGCCGATTGGGTTGGGGCGGGTTGCGCCGACGCAGCGGCTGGGTCAGGCTGATCGCGCTCAGGGCCGCCGCGCAGGCGAGGGGGAATGGCCTGTGCATACACCTGGGATGCCGCCAAGACCAGGGCCAAGAGCAGGGGTGTCCATCCGCTGCTGGTGACGATGCGAGCAAACTGCCGATTCCAGCACGCCATCCCCTTTACCTCTCGAACTACCCGTGAACTTCAAGTCAGCGGGATGAAACGCCATCCGCTGCTGGAAGCTCCTGTGTACTAGACTAGCAGTGGTCGCATCAGAGAGCGAGCCGCAGCTACTGGCGTCTCTGGCTCCCCGGTGCTTCGATCAAACGGTCCAACCTGCATGTCTCTGCTTGCCCGCTCGTACCCTCGGTTTGCATTCGCGATCACTGTTTTTACGCTGCTGGCGCCCGGCCGGATCTTTGCCGTGTCCTGCACCACCCAGGCCCAGATGGCCGAGGCCGACCGAGCTACCCTGGTGCAGGCGGCGAAGACCGTCGCGTCCGCAGTCCAGAGCGGAAATGTGGCGGCGGTGCAGGCGTTGACGATCCCCAAGGTCAAAGCACAATTTGATTCCATCGCAAGCACGATAGAGCAGACGGCTCCGCTGTTGGCCGGCGCCACTGTGACGATAGACGCACTGTATGGCCTGGACGCTTCCGATTTGAAGTCGTCCGCGGAGGACACGCAGTTTTTCTGCGGTGTGCCCGGTTCTCCACTGCATGTGGATTTCACCATTCCTCAGCTTCCCCAGGGCCGATATGCACTGACTTTGGTGCATGCGACAGGGGTGCGTCAGCCGCAGCAGATGGCGTTCCTCTTGCAGAAGAACGGAGATTGGCAGATGGCTGGTTTCTTTGTGAAACCGCTCCTGGTAGCCGGTCACGACAGCCTGTGGTATTGGACCCGGGCACGCGCCTTTGACCAGAAGAACCAGAAATGGAACGCCTATTTCTATTACACGACCGCAGCCTACCTGGCGAGCCCGGCCGATTTCCTGACCAGCACCAACCTGGAGAAATTGAATCAGGAGACGGCCAGCGCCCGGCCCGACGGCCTACCTGGGGGGCAGCCCATGGTGGTTACCGTCGGCACCCAGAACTACTCCGTCAGCGATCTGCATACCGATGGCTCGCTAGGTGGCCTGGACCTGGTAATTCGGTATGCGGCAACAGACGTGGCTGATCCGGTGGCCACCCGAGCCCGCAACCTGGAGGTCATGAAGGCTACGATTGCGGCGCACCCAGAGTTGCGGGAGGGATTCCACGGATTGTGGGTCTTCGCAGAAGCCCCGCCGCAACGGCCCTTCGGTAACGAGTTGGCAATGAGCGACATTCATTAAGGCGGGGTTTGCCTGGTTGCGGAAGAAGCACCGGTAGGATGGGCTGCCCCCATATCTGCTGCACTTTCGAAAAAAGAACATCTGAAATGCAGGGTTGACGAGGATACGTTGCTGTATGGCACATGAGATGGAGAAGTCGTTGTCGCGAGCCATTGCCGAGAGACGGGCATCGCCCAGCTTTGATGGCGACCCGATTCCGGATGCTGACCTGCAGAGGATTCTGCAGGCTGGATTGCAGGCGCCCAGTGGGTACAACCTGCAACCTTGGCGCTTCATTGTGGTGCGCAGTCCCGATCAGAAAAAGAAGCTGCGCGCAGCCAGCTACAACCAGGCCAAAGTGGAAGAGGCGTCGGTCATGATTGTGGCCTGCGGCGATGCCGACGGGTGGCGCAGTGGAGATCTGGACGAGATGCTGCGTCTAGGCCGCCTGGGTGGCATGACGGAAAACTACGCCGAGCAGGCCAAGTCCACCATACCCAACTACTTGTCTAACCACCCCAACCTGCCGTTGTGGCTCAACCGCCAGGTCATGCTGGCCTTCACGCATATGTTGCTGATGGCAGAGGTGCTGGGCTACGATACGGCGCCTATGGAGGGATTTGAAGAGGACAAGGTGCACGAGGTACTGAGGCTTCCCCTAAGCTACTCTGTGGTAGCGCTGCTGGGCATCGGGCACTTGAAGGGCCCGGACAAGTTTCACGGCGACCGCTTCAGCATGGCGCGTACCGTTTTTGCCGAAGAATACGGCAAACCGATCAAGTTTTCAGAGTAGAATTAACCAGGCTGTAACAAACGTCTTCTCCCCACAAATTAAAGGACGGGTTTTCCACGGCAAAGGCCGTTTGCAGGAGCAGATCTTTGCGTCGAGAGTACCCAGAGGCGCCGATCATAGGTGTGGGCGCCGTGGTGATCGACGGTGGGAAGGTTCTGCTGGTACGTCGCGGCCAGGAGCCGCTCAAGGGGGAATGGTCACTACCCGGAGGCGCCCTGGAGCTGGGGGAGACTCTGCAGCAGGGTGTGGTTCGAGAAGTGCTTGAGGAAACCGGCCTGACCGTAGTGCCGGACGGGATTGTCGAGGTCTTGGACCGAATTTCGCTCGACGAGCTCTCGGGGCGGATTCGTTATCACTACGTGCTGGTCGACTTTCTTTGCCATGTGGCCGACGGCAGGCTGGGCAGCGGCAGCGACGCGGAAGAGGCGCGGTGGGTGGTGCAGGAAGATTGGCAGGAACAGGGTGAGTATCGGCTGGCGCCATTGACCGTGCAGGTAATCGAGAAGGCCTTTCGTCTGGGCCTGGCGAGTGATCTATCCGACGATAAGGAAAGCGGAGCATGAGCGTTGATCTGAAAGCTATAGGTCCGGCGAGTCCCACGGCGAGGCGGGGCAGGCGCGGCCTGATGTATGTTCTGCTTCTGCTGGGCCTAGGTTTCTGCATCCTGGCCTGGCGCAACCCGTTGTGGCTGGTCGACAGGAAGATCGATGCCAGCCTGCGCCTGCACGGAGTGCACAGCGAATTCGTAACCGTGCGCGGATACAAGATGCATTACCTGGTGGGTGGCTCTGGCCGGCCGCTCTTACTCCTACATGGTCTGGGCAGCCGGGGCGCTGACTGGGCCGAGCTGATACCGCAGCTCATCGGCGGCGGGCACCGCGTCTATGCGCTGGATCTCCTGGGGTACGGCCTTTCGGCGCAGCCCAAAGACGCCGGCTATTCCATCGCAGACCAAGCGTCGATGGTCGAAGGCTTTCTCGATAGCCAGCACCTGCAACAGGTGGATCTGGCGGGCTGGTCCATGGGTGGATGGATCGCGATGCGGGTGGCGCTGCAGCAGCCGGAGCGCGTCCGCCGGCTGGTGCTGTTGGATAGCGCGGGCCTGCGCTTCAAGCTGAGCTTCGATCCTGCTCTTTTTCAGCCCGCCTCGCCCACAGACCTGGCGGCGCTGGAGGAGTTGCTGGTGCCGCATCCGCAGCCGTTGCCTGGCTTTCTGGCCATGGCCCTGTTGCGCCGAGGTGACCGCATCGGCTGGGTGGTCCATCGCAGCGTGCAATCCATGATGACCGGAAAGGACCTGGTGGATGGAGAACTAGGATCGCTCACGATGCCGGTATTGATTGGTTGGGGCGATCAGGACAAGCTGATCCCACTCGCTGTTGGCTATAAACTGCACGCGCTGATACCCCAGTCCGTGCTCGATATCTATGCCGACTGCGGACACCTTGCGCCGGGCCAGTGTTCCGGCCAGGTGGGACCTAGTGTGGTGGACTTTCTGAACGCGCAGCCGGCGCGCATGGCGATGGTCAGGCAGATCCCGAGCACGTCAAGCGGCAACGCGGAGCGCAAAGAAGGTCAGTAATGGCCCTTCCAGACATAGGCGTTTGATTGCGGCAATCCAATGTGCGCCAGCACCCGGCTGACGAACTGCTCTGCCATCTTGGTTGAATCCATCGGCCGGTTGTAAAAAGCTGGGATGACGGGAAAGATCACCGCGCCTGCGTCCGCGGCCAAGCTCATGTTGCGCAAGTGGATCTTGTTGAACGGGGTCTCGCGGATGCAGAGAATGAGCGGGCGGCGCTCCTTGAGGCTAACGTCGGCGGCGCGTTCGATCAGATTCGAGGCCAGTCCATTGGCAATTCCCGCCAGGGTCCCCATGCTGCAAGGCAGGACGATCATGCCATCCGAGGGATAGCTGCCGCTGGCCGGTCCGGCGCCGATGTCGTTCTCCGCCAGTTGCTGGACTTTCGCGGAAGGCTTGCCCAGGAGTTTGGCTACTAGTTCCGTGCGGCCGCTGAGCTGCAGCTCCTCGGCCATCACGCGCAGCGAATTCTCCGATGCGATGAAGTTGATGTGGGCGATCCGCTCGTCGCGCTCCAAGGCACGCAGCAGATACTGGCCAAAGATCGATCCGCTGGCCCCGGTGAGGGCGACGGTGAGATTCTTCACGCCAGAACCCGATCGAAGATCGCATCCACATTGGATAGCTGGCGCTGGAGATCAAAGCTCTTCTCCAGGTGAGGAAGCCGGCTGCTGATCGCGGGATCGCGCGCCACCAGGTCGCGAAAAACCAGGTCTTTTTTCCAGGCATCCATGGCGTGCTTCTGCACCAGGCGGTATGCCTCTTCCCGAGACATGCCCGCTTCCGCGAGATCGAGCAGAAGCTGGCCGGAGAAGATAAGGCCGCCGGTGCTCTCCAGGTTCTTGAGCATGCGCTGGGGATAGACCTGCAGCTTCTCGATCAGAGTAGTTGTCTTGGCAAGCAGGTAGTCGGCCAGGATGGTCGAGTCGGGAAAGATGATGCGTTCCACGGAGGAATGCGAGATATCCCGTTCATGCCATAGCGCCACATTCTCCAAAGCTGCCTGGGCATTGGAGCGCATCACGCGCGCCAGGCCGCTGATTTGCTCCGAGGTAATGGGGTTCCGCTTATGGGGCATGGAGGATGAGCCCTTCTGCTTTTCCGAGAAGAACTCCTCCGCCTCGCGGACTTCGGTGCGCTGCAGGTGGCGAACTTCCACCGCAATCTTATCCAGGGTGGAAGCCAGCACCGCGAGTGTGGCGATGTAGGCGGCGTGGCGGTCACGCTGGATCACCTGGGTCGCTACGGGCGCGGCACGCAGCCCGAGCTTGGCGCAGATTGCCTCTTCGTGCTCTGGCCTGAGATGCCCGAAGGTGCCGACGGCGCCGGAGAGCTTGCCTACCCGCATATCCTCCGCGCTGGCGTCGAAGCGGACCAGATCGCGCATGACCTCGGCATACCAGTTGAGCAGCTTGAGGCCGAAGGTCGTAGGCTCGGCATGGATGCCATGGGTACGGCCGATGGTGGGCGTGTGCTTGAACTCCAGGGCACGCAGCCGAAGGACGGCGGCGAGGGCCAGAATACCCTGGCGAATGAGTCCTGAGGCGGCTTTGATTTGCAGCGCCTGGGCAGTATCGACCACGTCATTTGAAGTGAGCCCGTAGTGCAGCCAGCGGGATTCCGGCCCGATCTTTTCCGCCATGGCGGTGGTGAAGGCGATGACGTCGTGCTTCACCTCAGCCTCGATTTCCTGAATGCGTTCGACGTCGACATCGCCGTAGGCACGGATGGCGCGGGCGGCGGAGTGGGGCACGATGCCGGCCTCGGCCAGGGTTTCGGAAGCAGTGGCTTCAACTTCGAGCCACATGCGGTATTTGTTTTCCTCACTCCAGATCCGGCCCATGGCCGGGCGGGTGTAACGAGTGATCAACCAACGCCTCCAAGATCAACGTACTATTCTATCGTTGCTGCATCTCACCAGCAGGGAGAAGAGGATATATGGAAGAAGAACCAGAACTGATCACAATTGAAAGCTATCGCGACGCCTTGGAGGCAGATATGGCCAAGACTCGCCTGGATTCTGCCGGAATTACCAGCTTTCTGGTAGGGGAGAACGCTGCCATGCTTTACGGAACCGGGCTAGGGGGTCTGCAGCTACAGGTGAGCCCTAAGGACGAAGAAGATGCGCGCAGCATCCTGAATGATCCCGGACCGCCGGACGGCGAGGTTGACTCGGTCTCGTAAAGGGTAAGTTAGCGGGGGTGCAGCGAAGTTTGTGGTGTAGCGCCGCCCACCCCAAATAGCTCGCTCATCTCTTCGTGCAGGAAACCTTGGCCTGGACGGTAGGGCTGAATCCACTTGCCATCAATTACGAATTGCGGGATGGCTCGCTTGCCGACGTGCTCAATGAGCTCTTCTGCGGCCCCGGGGCTGGACTCAATATCGATCTCGGTATAGGAGATGCGATGTTTTTCGAGGAATCGTTTGGCCTCGCGGCAGTCGCGGCACCATGTAGCGGAATAAACCAACACATGCATTCCTTCATCATACCTTGGGTGGAGTGATGTGCGATTCGATCCGTCGGTCACGTTACGTTCGACGTTGGCGGAAGAATTCGCGCAGTAGCTCTCCGCTTTCTTCTGCCAGTTCGCCGCTTGTTACGAGCATCTGATGGTTGAGCCTGGGGTGATTCAGCACCTCGAGCACCGAACTGACCGCGCCTGCCTTAGGGTCGGCTGCGGCATAGATCAGGCGGCTGAGCCGAGCGTGGATCATCGCCCCGGCGCACATGGCGCAGGGTTCCAGGGTGACAAAAAGCTCGCAACCGCCCAGGCGATAGTTGCCCAAGGCTCGCGCGGCCTCCCGCAGGGCGACAATCTCGGCGTGGGCCGTCGGATCGAGGTCGCGCAGAACCCGATTCTGTCCCCGCCCTACAACGACGCTGTTTTCGATCACCACCGCGCCCACGGGTACTTCGCCTGCGGCGGCTGCGGCACGCGCTTCGTCAAGGGCTAGTGCGAGGGCTTCCGCGTCTGTCATCTGTCATGTGCCCGCGGGCTGCTGCTGGGTCATGCAATGCAGCGTCCCCAAACCCCAAACCAGATCGCCGCTGTGAATCCCCACCACCTGGCGGCCGGGAAAAAGGTCGGCCAGCAAATTGAGCGCCTTGCGGTCGTTTGCATCGTTGAACGTGGGCACCAACACCAGCCCGTTCGCGATGTAGAAGTTGGCGTAGCTTGCGGGCAGCCGCTGGCCTTGAAAGACCACCGGCGAGGGCATGGGCAACCCGACAATGTTGAACGGCCGGCCCTCCGGATCGCGAGCCACGCGCAACCGTTCCAGGTTTTCCTCGAGCGGCAGATGATTCTCATCGGCGGGATTTGGCTCCGTCACGGTGACGATGGTAACGGGACTAACGAAACGTGTGATGTCGTCCACGTGACCGTGGGTATCATCCCCAGCGATACCGCGATTCATCCACAGCACCTGGTCGATGCCAAGATAGTCGTGGAAGACGCGCTCCAGATCCTCACGGCTCAGGCCCGGATTCCGCTGCTGCACCGGGCTCAGCAGGCACTCTTCGGTGGTGATCAGAGTGCCGCGGCCGTTGACGTCAATGCTGCCGCCTTCCAGAACCACGCGATGGTCAGGGGGAAACGTTGGGGTCCAGTGGGGCAGGTGAAGCAACTCTGCGGCGCGCAAAGGAAGCTGGTCATCCAGCTGCCAGTCGGGATATTTCGCCCAGGCATTGAAGTGCCAGTTGGTGATTGCGACCGGCGCCTCAGGCGCGGCTTTGGTAATAAAAATCGGGCCGGAATCGCGCATCCACACGCGGTTGGTGGGCCACTGGTGAAAGTGCACGCGATCGAGTTGCGCGCCCACCCGCTCCAGCATTCCCCGCGCGCGCTGCCCGGCCGCAGCATCCTGCACCAGAAGGTGCACGTCTTCCACCCGGGAAAGATGGCGAACAATGTCGCAGTATACCCAGGGAATGGGGTGAAACCTACTCGGCCAGTCAGCGGCGTTGTGGGGCCACGCCAGCCAGGTTGCGGCGTGGGTCTCCCACTCTGCCGGCATGCGATAGCCCAGGCTGCGCGGAGTTGCTACTTCACTGGCCATTGCCGGTCTGGGTCGGCTCGTCGAGAAAGCGAGCCGTAATCGGGGGGTAGAAGTCGATCCGCCGGTCACGCAGGAAGGGCCAGTTGCGCCGCGTATCCTCGAGGTGCTTCAAGTCGACTTCCTCGATCAGGATGGCTTCGCTGTCATGTGGCGCCTGGGCCAGCACGCGGCCAAAGGGATCGGCAATGAACGACCCACCCCAGAACTCGAGCCCGACGCCGGGAGCGCGTTTGCCACGGACGTCTCCCTGTTCGTGCCCGACGCGGTTGACGGCAGCGACGTACACCCCGTTAGCGATGGCGTGAGCGCGCTGGATGGTCTGCCACGCATCATACTGCGCTGTACCAAAGGCTTCCTTTTCTGCCGGATGCCAGCCGATAGCCGTGGGATAAAACAGCAGGTTGGCTCCCCGCAGGGCAGTGATGCGCGCCGCTTCCGGGTACCACTGGTCCCAACAGATAAGTGCGCCGACCTGGCCCACCGACGTATCGAAGGCTTTAAAACCCAGGTCACCGGGAGTGAAATAAAACTTCTCATAGTACAGGGGATCGTCGGGGATGTGCATCTTGCGGTAGATGCCGCCCAACGAACCATCACTCTCCAGCATGGCAACGGTATTGTGATAGAGGCCGGCTGCCCGGCGCTCGAAGAGGGACGCGACCACCACTACCTTTTCCTCTCGCGCGACGGCAGAGAGCCGCTCGCTGGAAGGACCTGGGATGGGTTCAGCCAGATCGAAGAGCTCGGCATCTTCGCGCTGGCAGAAATACTGGGCGCCGAAGAGCTCGGGGAGGCAGACGATGTTGGCCCCGCCGCGCGCCGCTTCGCGAACCCGGTCAGCGGCTTTGTCGAGATTGGCGTCGGGGTCGGGCGAGCAGGACATCTGCACCGCACCCACGCGGTATTTTGTTTTGCTTGCCATATTCAGTTCTCTAAAACGGTTACTCAAAGATCAGGATGGCGGCGGCGATGACCGTGGTCCACAGGCCGCGCTTATCGCCGATGGCCGACTGGGTGATGTTGGCGGTGCGCACAATCTTATTGGAGATGCGGTACATCTCTTTTTTCTCGTCCCAGCTCTTGTCGGGATCGAAGTCCACATTGAGGGTGGTGGCGAGCATTTCCGCCGCCAGCTCTTCGGCATACTCTCCGGCCTGATCTTCCGCCTCACCGAAGCTGTGGTGCTCGCTCAGGTAACCGTAGGTGTTGCGATCTGTCGGAATCGCAACACCGATGCTGGAAACAACCAGGCGATGCGGCTCGCGGGTAGAGTTCTCTGCCACCACGGCAAAGACGACTTCGCCAGGTGACAGGTATTTCAGCCCTTCCTTGCGGGTAATGAGCTTGCACTGTGGTGGAAAAATGGAAGAGACCCGAACCAGGTTTTGCGCCGCGATGCCAGCGTCGCGCAAAGCCAATTCGAATGAGGTTAACCGTTCTTTGTGCTTCCCGACGCCCTTGGTCAAAAAGAGACGCTTCGGGACCATGCTCTTGCCCAATGCTGGATCCTCCAAAACGAACCTAACACAAACAGATGAATGGATGCGGGACGGGCCGCCAGTGATTGAAAAAGATGCGCGTTGAGGCACAATAGCAGTGAGATGGCTTACCCAATCAAGGTGGAATATGCGGAAAACCGCAATATGCGCCAGCGCAACACCAGGCGCTATCGCGTTGCCCACTTGCCGATCTGGATCTGGGTGTTTTTTCTTGCTCCGGGACCTCTAACCTTCGATCTGTTTGCCCACGGCGGCAACCGAAACAACCTGGCGTGGCTGTTGCTGGTGATCCTGGGAACCGCGGTTGCGGGCTACTTCGGCCAGCTTCCCGGTGTCGAGCCGCGGCCCTACATCCTTCGCTTTACGGAAGACAAGCCCAATCCGCTCTATCGCAAGATCTGCTATACCTTCGCGTGGAACGCGGTCATCACCTTTATCCTGTTGAACCTGGCGGGACTGGTGATCGCCGTCGTGACCGGTAAATGGGTGATGAAGCAGCTCTACCTGGAGGCCTATTTCCCGCTCTGCGCCATCGTGCTGCTGCTGGGACTTTTCGGCTTGCTGCCAAGAGTGGGCCGGTCTACCAAGGGCGAAGGCATAGAGCGGCGGTATTTCTACGGGGCGGTCTGGGCTGCGGTCATTTCGCAGACCATCCTGCTGGTGCTGTGGAAGACGCTGCCTCGGTCACCGGCGACGAACCAGATCAAGCTGGCAGCCTTTGTGCTGAGCTTGTGCGTGGTGGGCGCGGCGGCCGCCCTCGGGATGCTGCCCCGCACCCGGCCCATCGTTCCCGGCCAACTGATGGTCGCGGACTAGCGGGTTGGATTCAGGTTTCTCGTTTCCACGGACCGACGGGTGGCCCACATCTCGCTCGTTTTTCGCGAGATGTGGGATACCACAGATGGCGACCTGGAGTTCTTTCGGGTACTCGAAAGTCCGGGGTGTAGTGCATTGGTACCCCACATCTCGCGAAAAACGAGCGAGATGTGGGCCACCCAAGGCTTGTGGCAAGTACATTGTTGCCAGAACGCTTATGCGTGGGTGGCGGTTGCTCTGGGCTTGCGGGAGAGCGCATAAAGCAGCGCCACCAGCATGAAGAGCGAGCCCATCGCGGCCAGACCCATGACCCGCAGGATGGAGACGGTGTACTTCCCGGCGCTGGGACTGTAATTGCAGCAGTAAAGCAGGATCAGGTCGCTGAGCGAGCCGATGTGGTGGTTGCCGGCCTCAATCACGGCTAACCGTACATCGCGCGGCTGGTAGTCAATGCCGAAGAGATACTTCGACATGCGGCCGTCCGGCGTGGCGATCATGATGACGCTGGAATGGGCAAACTGATCCATTTTTCCATCCGCGCCGGGCACGCGCACGTAGTTGAAGCCGGTGGCGTGGGCGAGGTCGGTGATCGAGGCTTCTGGTCCAGTCAGAAAATGCACACTGGAGGCTGCGTCCGGCTTGCCCAGCGACTCCAGAAAGCGCACCTTCTCGGCCGCACCGTCCGCGGGTGTATCCGCGGGATCGATGCTGGCGATGACGATGTCGTAATCCTTGCCCGGGGTGAAGGCCACTTGGCGCAGAGTCTTAGCCATGCCGCTAAGCACCTGTGGGCAAAGCATGCGGCATTTGTAATAGACCAGCGCCATAATGACAGGCCGATGCTGAAAGTAGGTGGCCAGAGGCACTTCGGTACCGCTGGAGTCTACGAAACGATCGTTGAGCGGGAGTTGCTGGCTAAGATTCTGGTTGATCCCGGCCTTCTTGAGGAAAGCGGGGGTCGATTGCGCCGCGGTGCCGACTGGTTTGTCCGCCGAATACTGCTGCCCCCGGGCGGGCGCCAGGAAGATAAGAGCGAGCACAACGACAGGCAAAGTCCAACGCCGCATGTCTATAGATTACTCCTCGGTGGTGCAAAATGGCTTCGCTGGGGTCAGCCGATTGCCACTGCAATTCGCATGGTGTTAGCCTGACTATTCGTTCTGGCTTCCACTTATCCGTTTTCGGAGATACGTATCCATGCAAAAAAGCTATAACGGTCTTCCCTTGCCCAGCGGGGGCGAGGCGATTCAATATGCCGACGGCAAGTACGAGGTTCCCGACCATCCCATTATCCCTTTCATTGAAGGCGATGGCACCGGGCGGGATATCTGGCGTGCATCCCAGAGGGTCTTCGACGCCGCGGTGGAAAAAGCCTATGGCGGCCGCCGGTCAGTGAAGTGGTTTGAGATCTTTGCCGGGGAGAAGGCATTTTCCCAGTTTTCCACCTGGCTGCCGGACGACTCCGTGAACGCGGCGCGCGATCTGCGCATATCGATCAAGGGACCTCTTACGACTCCGGTGGGGGGCGGCATCCGGTCGCTGAACGTTGCCTTGCGGCAAATTCTCGATCTCTACTCCTGTGTGCGGCCGGTGAAGTATTACCAGGGTGTTCCCAGCCCGGTAAAGCACCCGGAGAAGCTCGACGTGGTGATCTTTCGTGAGAATACTGAGGATGTCTACGCAGGCATCGAATTCAAGCAGGGGACGCCGGAAGCGAAGCGGCTGATCGACTTTCTCAACAACGATATGCTCAAGGGCACCAAGAAGAAGGTGCGCGAAGACTCGGGCGTGGGGATCAAGCCGATCTCTATTTTCGGGACCAAGCGGCTGGTGCGGTACGCGATCAAGTACGCGCTGGAGAATGGACGCAAGTCCGTGACCCTGGTGCACAAAGGCAACATCCAGAAATTCACCGAGGGCGCTTTCCGTGAGTGGGGTTACGAAGTGGCAACCCAGGAGTTTCGCCAGCAGACGGTGACCGAGACGGAGAGTTGGATCCTGGGCAACCTCGAAGCCAATCCGAAACTGACTGTGGAAGAGAATGCCGCGCTGATCGAGCCGGGCATCGCCTTCGGATCCGATGACTTCCGCGCCGAACTTTACAAGAGCGTGAAGGGCGTGATCGATTCCATCGGCAAAACGCACGGGAACGGACAATGGAAGAAGAAATTGCTGATCAATGACCGGATCGCCGATTCCATCTTTCAGCAGGTCATTATCCGGCCGGACGAGTACAGCGTTCTGGCGTGCCCGAATCTAAATGGCGACTATATCTCGGACGCATGTGCGGCGCAGGTGGGCGGCCTGGGCATTGCTCCGGGGGCGAATATCGGTGACGGCTTTGCGGTCTTCGAAGCCACTCACGGCACGGCGCCCAAGTATGCCGACAAAGACGTCATCAATCCGGGTTCGGTGCTGCTCTCGGGGGTGATGATGTTTGAGTTCCTGGGCTGGAAGGAGGCGGCCAAGCTGATCGAGAACTCTCTCGAGAAGACCATCCTGCAGAAGTACGTCACCTATGACTTCGAGCGGCAAATGCCTGGCGCCACCAAGGCAAAGACGAGCGAATTCGCAACCCGGATGATCGAGAACATGGGTTAGCGTTTTCACGGTTGGTGCGGACTAGGAAGATGCCCTTTACGCAGGCGTTCCATCAAAGAACGCCTGCACATAGCAACTCTCACCCGATCCGGGTAACCGTGACAACGCTTTAGGAGAGATATGCGAAAGAAAGTAACCATCGTAGGAGCAGGGAATGTGGGCGCAACCGCGGCTCACTGGATAGCAGCCAAGGAACTGGCGGATATCGTGCTGGTCGATGTCGTGGAGGGCGTGCCTCAGGGCAAGGGTCTCGACCTGCTGGAAGCGCTGCCGATCGAGAAGCGCGATGTGCATGTAATCGGGACCAATGACTATGCCCACACCGTAAACTCCGACATTGTGGTGATCACCGCCGGCATCCCCCGCAAACCGGGCATGAGCCGGGATGACCTGCTGCATACCAACTACAAGATCATGTCGGAAGTGGTGGGGAAAGTGGTGGCTGCCTCGCCGAACGCCATCCTGATTATCGTTTCCAATCCGCTCGACGCCATGGCCCAGGCGGCATTCAAGCTTTCGAAGTTCAACCGCGAACGCGTGATCGGCATGGCCGGGATTCTCGATTCTGCCCGCTTCCGCACCTTCATTGCCGAGGAGCTGAAGGTGTCGGTGGAGAATGTAACTGCATTTGTGCTCGGTGGCCACGGAGATACGATGGTGCCGCTAGCGCGCTATTCCACGGTGGCCGGTATTCCGATCACCGAGCTGATGGACGCGGCCACGGTCGAGCGCCTGGTGCAAAGGACGCGCGATGGGGGGGCTGAGATCGTCAAGCACCTGAAAACGGGGAGCGCCTACTATGCTCCTTCGGCGGCGGCGGTGGAGATGGTCGAGGCCATCCTCAAAGACAAGAAGAAGATTGTGCCCTGCGCCGCGTACCTGGAAGGTGAGTACGGAATCCATGGACTCTACGTGGGTGTTCCGTGCAAGCTAGGGGAGCGCGGGCTGGAACAGATTATCGAGATCAAGCTCACCAAGGAAGAAGCCGCAGCGCTCAAGAAGAGCGCCGATGCGGTGAAAGAGCTGTGCGGCGTGATCGGGGTCTAGGTAGAAGGGACGTGGCCGCCAGGTTTTGAGCCCGAACATTGCCGACGCGAAGGCATTGTTAGAGCAACTGCCGGGTCTGGAGAGCAACTAGCACCGCCTTCCTGACTTCTTACCCGCAACAAAGCGTCCTTCTGACTCGTTCCTCACAGCAAATTGATTGGGTGCCCCACATCTCGCTCGTTTTTCGCGAGATGTGGGATACCACAGACGTCGACCCGGAGTTCGCTCGTCGACTCGAAAGTTAGGGGGAGTAGTGCAGTGGTATCCCACATCTCGCGAAAAACGAGCGAGATGTGGGGCACCCAGGGTTCTTGGTTATGGAAAGAGAGGGGCCCGTACTTTAGCGCCATGCAGCAATTTGCGCCGAGACGCGCGCAACAGCGAAGCTCACGCCACTAAGGTTGCGGTCCCGGGGCACTCCGGGAATGTCGCGTGGAAAAGGGGGAGCGGTGTAAACCAGCTTCCCGTAACGATGGTTGACCTGATACTCAGCCGCCTCCATCACTCCGATGACTCCGGCCAGCGAGCCTGGTAGGGCGGCTGCGCCATTCATTTCCAGCGCGGAAACGATCACCGCCCCGGCTGCCCGGGTTCTTGCAGCTGCTTCCTCAAAGGCGCTTCGATGTTCGGGGTTGAGCGTTCCCAGGCTGAGATTAATGATCTGAATTTCGTGCTCCAGGCACCAGTCGATGGCCCGGATGACAACCGGCAGGCTGGTGGCAAGCTTACGGTCGAAAATCTTCACTGCGACCAGATCCGCTTCCGGATTCAGATGATGGATGATTGCGGCGACGGCGGTACCGTGACCAAGGTGATCCTCATAACCGGCCACCGCTCCAGCCGCGGTGATCGTGATGCCGTCGACGATCTTCCCCACATGCGGATGGGTGCGGCATACTCCGCTATCCAGCACGCCGATGCGCACTGGCGGACTCATACGGTCACCCGCGCCGATTCAAGCACACACCCGTCCTCGAGGACGACGACCATGTCAGCCAATTCGGCCAGCGCCACGCGATGAGTGATCAGGATCGATGTGCGCCCGCGCAAGACGTTCATCAGCTCACTGGTGACCGTGGCCTCTGCAGCTGGATCGAGCGCGGAAGTGGGTTCGTCCAGGATCAGAATTCTGGGATCGCGGAGCAAGGCACGCGCTAGTGCGATTCTTTGCCGCTCGCCTACCGAGAGCGTAAGTCCTCGCTCGCCGAGGATGGTCTCGTAGCCCTTCGGCAGGGATTGAATGAAGGTATCGATCGCCGCAGCCGCGGCACAGTTGCGAATCTCCTCTAGCGTCGCGTCCGGGCGGCCATAGGCGATGTTCTCGCGAATGCTGGCACGGAAGAAATAAGGCGTCTGCTCAACCATGGCGACCTGTCGCCGCAGATCCTCCAGGCGCAGCTGACGAATATCCTGGCCATCGATGGCGATGGAGCCGGAGTCGACATCGTGGAAACGCAGCAGCAAATCTGCCAGCGTCGACTTTCCTACCCCGCTGGCCCCAACGATGGCGCACATCTGGCCCGCGGGAATCGTAAAGGAGACATCGCGCAGCACGGGGACATCGCGGCCATATTGAAAGCGGACGTTTTCAAACGAGATTGCATGTCTCACCCTAGGCAAGGGAACTGGATCCGCAACTTCTTTCACCTCCACTGGCACATCCATGACTTCGAAGACGCGCCCCAGGGAGACGCCGCCGGTGAGAAGGTTGGTGTAGATGCCCAACAGATTTTGCACCGGTGAGAGCAGCTTGAGATGGTAGGCCATGAATGCAACTAGCCCACCAATGGTCAGCTGCTGGGCGATGACCAGCTTGCCTCCGTAGAGAAATACGATAGCCGTAGAAAGCGTGAGCACGGTGCTGGGCGCGGCGCTGGCCAGGAACGACAGCACTTGCATGGAAAGCAGGGAGCGGATAAAGCTGGAGTTGTATTCGCGAAAGCGCTCCGCCTCGAACTTCTCCGTCGCCGAGGCGACGATCAGGCGCATGCCCAGCAGGCTTTCGATGAGGAAGCTGCCCAGATCGGAACTGCGTTGGCGCAGGTCCGCGGTCTGTAACGTCAATCGCCCCTGGTAATGCCGCAAAGCGAAAATGCCTACCGGAAGCAAGGCGATACTAGCCAGCATGAGGCGCCAGTTGAGCCAGGACATGATGGCGATGCTACCCACCAGAAATAGTAGGTTGGAGAGAACGGAGAGCAGCGTATCCGAGCACACGCGCTGCACTTCGCCGATATCGTTGTTGATTCGGGAGACGATATCGCCCAGCTTCTTCTGGGTAAAATAACGCGGCGAGAGCTGCTGCAGGTGGCGATAAACCGCCAGCCGCATATCGAAGAGGCTTTCCGCCGAAAGCCGTACGTAGTAATAACTGGAAGCAATGTTGAGAACAAAGCCGACGATGGTCACGACGACCATCGCGATCGCAATCATAGTGAGGGCATGCAAATTGCGACGCAGCAGCGCGTCATCTATCAACAATCGCGAGATATAAGGCTGCACCAGGCCAACTGCCGTGGAAAACAGGCCCAGCAGCATAACCACGAGCAGCCCGCGCCAGTAAGGAACGACATAGGCGAGAGCCCGCTTGTATTGCGCAAAGGGAATCTTCATCCACTCCCTCTATGCGGACCCCTTAAGAGGCATCACGATCAAGTTCGAAGTGGTGTCCCCTTCCAGGTTGATGGTGTGCAGGAGCTCCAATGTTTTCGCATCATACAGCTCGATTTCGAAGCCAGCGTTATAGATCATCAGCTTGGAGCCATCGGCGGTCATGCCGAAAGCCAGACGGGTGCGGCCGAGGAACTGGCGGCGGTTAATGATCTTCTTGGTCTTCATATCGAAGACCCAGAATTCCGTGACCCGGTCGCCTTGGGCTCCATAGACAGAAACCGTATAGCCGAGTTTTCTGTCGGGAGTGAGCATTAGCGGTTCCATCTCTTCAGCTGCAGGGCCCACAGGAGCCAGGTCGTAGGTCATGTTAGCCAGGTCCACTTCGGCGATGCCGAAGATCCGGCGATGCACGTAAGGATCGGAGGAATTGAAGATGCCGATGACCTTGCCGGGCGGTTCGTTGGGGTCGTTGACCAGGCCGGCAAACGAGTCGTCGGTCGAAGGATCAGTGGGTTTCGAGAGCTCGATCTTCTTGACGAACTTGAAATCGCTGGTATTGAAGACCATGATGCTGTCGCGGAAGAGATAGAGCAGCTTCCCATCGGGAGAAACACGGATAGTGTTGCGGTAGCCCGCGGGTGGCGGCTCATCCTTCGGATACGGCACAATCCGCGTGACCTTACGGGCGGCAAGACTGATCTCGATAATCTGCGGCGGGTCGATCTCGTAGTGGTCGATTTTCTTGATTACTGGTATAGCAAAAGAATAGAGAAATTTTCCCGTTGGATCGATGGCGAATCCCGACAGGCGATAGTTGGTATCGGAGCTGTTCAGCGGAAATGTGTCGAGAACTTTGTGGGTCGCAAGGTCAATCGAAACGATCGAGTTGTCCTTCAATGTCGAGGCATAGAGGATCTTGTTATCCGGCGAGAGAACCAAGGTTCTTACAATGTCGGTGGGTAGGTCGATCTTATCCAGAATCTTTCCCTGTACCGAATCCATGACCAACACGGTATGTGGCCAGACTCCGAGGTACATCAGCTGAGTGCCCGCACTCGCAGGTGGGGCGGAAGCAGCGAGGCTCGCAGCGGCCCAAAGGGAGAGACCCAGAAAGGCGAAAACAGCGCGCATGAAGTTCCTCCAGGTGAAGATGCTACGGAAATACGATGTCTACGTTGCGCCAATCTTTGGTGGCGGAAGCGCACTTGCTGGTCCAGTCGGGAGAGTTGTTGAGATGGTCAGGAACTTGGGCCGGCCAGAAGCAGGTTGCGTAACAGTCGTAGATATCGCGTTCCACGGGCTGGCAGAGGCCCGCGGTGCCACCAGCCGAGTCGGTTTCCCATCCGGGTGAGAAGATGATGGTGCATCCCATGGGGACGTGGACCTTGGGCGTGGACGAGCCCGGAGCCTGCAAGGCAACGATGTCTTCCTTCAACGCCTCCGCATTGCGCTCGATACGCTGCGCCTTTTGATTAACGGCTCGGAGATGCTTCATGAAGCCTTCCTTTCAGTGAAATGATCGAGGAACGAGGGATTCTGCGTGGCGATGGCGCCGTACACTTCCAGGCACTTATTGGTCCAGGTGCGGATCCAATCGCAGTAGTGGAGGTTGGCATGGCCGGTATCGCCATAGCGAACGAATGCTTCGTGATGGCAGCCGCCGGCACACAGCGGCCTCGCCCAGCACTCATGGCAGTCGTACTTAGTATCGATATTTCCCCGGGTAAGGAAGGCACTCTGCTTTTCTCGATCCATCCCGGTGGTCACGTTACCAAGAACATGTTCGTCGGAGTCGACAAAGCGATGGCAGGGGGCAATATCGCCTGACGGTCCGACACCGACCATGCCCAAGCCGGCGCCGCAAGGGAGAGATTTATTGACCCCCTGGTGCAGTTCGGAAAGAGTATCGCTTACGTTGGAAAAACCGTGGTGCTCCCCCCGCAGCGCGTACTCAAGATATTCATCCGCAAGCTCGCTGAACTGCTCCAGGACGCTATCCATTCCCGGCTCGTTGATGGAGTAAAGACGGTTTGGTGAAGTCGTCACCGGCGCAAAGCCGACTTCGTAGAAACCGAGTTCGTGCTTCAGGTGCTGGTAGATCTTTCTCACATCCATCGCCCCCGAGGTCATGGTGACGCGGGCGGCAATAGGGCGCGTCTTATGCTTCGCCAGAAGATTCTGCACCTTGGGCTTGATGATGTCGTAGCTGCCGCGGCCATTAGAGAAGACGCGAAATTTGTCCTGCATCTCTTTCGGGCCGTCCATGCTCACCGTTACGCCGATGGCATTCTCGGCGAGGTAGTCGATGATGGTGGGGGTGAGCAGCGTCGCATTGGTCGTCAGGCTGAAATCTAGCTTTACTTGCAACTCCTCGGCCCTGGTTCGCGAGTATTCGACGACCCGCTTAAGCAGGGGAAAATTCATAAGCGTTTCCCCGCCGAAGAAGGTAATGTGGACGCTCTTTCTTCCCTGCGATTCAGCAAAGAGGTACTCGACCGAACTTTTCGCCGTCTCCCATTCCATGAATTTCGGTTTGCCCTCGGGGGTTGCGACCTTGTCCTCACCGAATTCGTAACAGTATTGACAGGAGAGATTGCACTGGTTGGTCACGTTCAGGACGATCGTCTGCAGGGGGAATGTCTCGGGCAGCGGCTCGGACTTGGTGTACTCCTTTTCTCCGTTGCGGATTGCTTTTACCTCGCGCAGCTCGTCGAGGCACTCCTCTACTTCGTTTGCGGCATACCCGTCGCCGCAGAGGCTTGACACGAGGTCTTCACGGGTGAGCGGGGTCTGATCGAGCCTCTGCAGAATCTCGGTGGTCATTCCGTCCAGCGCAACGATGCCGCCGCTCGGAACGAGATAGAGAAACTCCTGCCCGGCACCTTGAAACCGGTGAAACTCACCTAATGAGTACATCGTCACTGGGCTACCTCCGGTTGATCCCAGGAGACGTACTGGGGCACGGCGACCACCAGGTAGCTTCTCCCCTTTAATGGAGGCGCGCCTTCGGTCTTATAGGTCGCCGTGATCCAAACATCTCCGTAGTTGTTGCGCATCGATTTGCGTTTTGGATCAGGACCGTCGGAGGCCGGGGTAAAGAGCCCGGTCTTTTCGTCGACCGAGCCGACGAATTCCGTATCATCATCCCCGTAGGAGGCGACAAACTCCTCCATCTTGTATGTAGCGGGTACAGGCCCCAGATCGATATCGTCGTCGGTGTTGGGCTTTCCATCAGGGCCGTTGCTAAAGGCCACGGTCTCGAATTGGACAAATCCTTTGGGGTGGGGTGAGCCTCCCAGGTGAGCTATCGATGTGGTCGGCGTCACTTTCAGGAAGTCGATGTGGTCGTAGACCGCATAGGCGGCCGGCAGAGTTGCACTTTTGACTGCCACCATGCGCGTGCCAGGGGCAGCATCCGGGCTTACGCTGGCGCTTACCGTAACCACGCCGGGTTGCTGGTCAATGATTTTCGTTACTTTGACTCCGGGTCCAAGATCCACATCGCTCGCGATCAAGTTGGCTGGTAAGGCGTCTCCATAAATACGTATGGTTGCGTCGGTGGCACCAGCCTTGAGCGAAGGCTTATCGACGCCGATCAGCATCGGTGCCGAAGTTGCGCGACGCATGGTCACGTCCATGCCGAATTCCGAATACTCGCCCCAGAACCAGCGGCCGGTGAATTCGTTCTGATCTTTGGAGAGCGCCATTACTTCGCGGACTGTTTGCGGAGCCTCCGGTCCCGTCCCGGGCTTCTCGACTGTCGATCGTCCGCGCCAGTTGTATCCGGTATAGACGAGGGCTTTCCCTGAGGAAACCATCAGCGAATCGCCATCGCCGCAAGTCACTTTTGTCTTCGTGATGAAGGAATCTCCAGTTGGGCTGGGTTCAATGGTCATCTCGCCGAAGAAGGGGCCTTTACCCGGTTCATTTCCAGAGATTAGCCAGCGCCCGGCAAGCCTGGGAGCCTGCATGGAAGCCTGCCACTCGGCCCATTCCGTGGTGTGCAGTGGCGAGCTCTTAACGATGTAATCCAGGGCCTGTTCTGCAGGCGTTGGGCCCTTGGGAGGAGCGCCTCCGGCCCCTCGATCGTGCGGATGATCAAAGGCGGTGAAGCGCACGGAGGGAAAGAACGCGACGTGCATGTTCTCGAGATATTGCCAGTCGGCGGGAGTCCTATGCCATGAGAGCGGCTTGGCAAGCGCATGGCACGCGGCGCAGGCGTGCGCTACTTCAGGGCTGGGTATTTTTTCGTCGATGATGCGATGCTCAGTGAAGTAGGCGATCTTCGCATTTTCTTCGGGAGCCAGGCCATGTTGATCGCTCAAGTAGCGAAGAATGCTGCGTGCTTCGTCCGGCGACAATTGCAGGCCGTTCAGCCGCACCATACGCTTGATGGCTTCTTCCCAGCCCTCGGGAGTGGTCCTGATGTAGGAGATGCGGGTCATGTTGCCCTTGGCATCGGGAGCATGGCACCCGCCGCATTTGCTCAAGGTCAGCGCATCCTTTACCGGGAAGCCGGCCGCATCCGGGCTGTCTGCCGGGGTGGTGACTTTTACCTCGGGACTAGAAGCCGTCTTTTGTGAAAGTGCAGGAATGGAGAGAGAAGCAAAGAGGAGAGGTAGCGCCGGCATCCAACGGACACAACACCCTAAGCGAACGCGAAAAGCCATCGATTCAATTCCTCATTAAGCCCTGGTGGAAAAGAGGGTGGGAAAGGGCCTTCTAAGCTTTTGGGGCCCATGAATCAATCATTGAAATGTTCTTCGACGTGGAAGAGGAGGTTCGTTGCGGTATCTGTTGATGGTGTGACGGTTTTCTTCCAGTGTCAAGTTTTTTTGGTGCTCATGGAAGAATGAGAACGATGGAGATAGAAGTCCATATCGAGGGGGATGGTGTCGCCGCGGCTTGCTGCGCGCGACTGTTCTCGGAGAGTGAACAACCGTTCTCGTCCTCGAAGGTCGTTCGGCCCAAGCTGGGGGCGGTGTTGCTCAGCAGCCAGACAGTGGCGTTGCTCGCTGAGATCTTTCCTTCGGCGGAGCTGGCCGCGGTTGGCCATCCGATTCAGAAGCGGGTGGTGGCGTGGGGCGCGGGCGCGGAACCCATCACCCTTCCACACTCCGCACTTGTGATTTCGGAAACGGATCTGCTCGGTCATCTTTGGGCACAGGTGCCGAGGCTGCCTCCGTCTCCTACCAGTGGATGGAAATTTCTATCCAGCGGTGCAAGCGGCCTGCCGCAGCAAGCCTTTGGAACCCGCGTAGCTTCGGTGGCGCGTGCGGTACTCAAACGGGATGCGGATCAAAGTGCATGTTGGATCGAGTCAGTGGGCTCGGGCTGGCTCTTCCTGCTTCCCCGCGGAGAGAACGAAGCGGCTACTCTCATCGCCGTTGGCGAAACGCCGGACGTTCTTCTTGGTCAGAGCCGCATGATTGCGGGTTTGATTGATGCTTTGGATGGGCCGCCGACAGAGTTCGCCGCGTATCCGCGTATTGCTGTTCCGCTTTGCGGCGAGGGTTGGCTCGCCTGCGGTGCTGCGGCGATCGGGTTCGACCCACTTTGCGGTGAGGGCACTGGCAACGCCGCGCGCCAGGCCTATCTTGCTACGGCGCTCATTGCCGCAGTCCGCGAGGGGGAGCCAGTGGAGGACCTGCTGGCACACTATACGTCCCGGCAGATGCACGGATTTCTTCGCCATTTGCAGATATGCCTCGGCTTCTATCAAAGCGGCGGTTCGGGGGCCTTTTGGCGGTCGGAGGCAGCGCTGCTTGAGCAGGGAATCGAATGGGCATGGCGGGTCTTAAAGGAACAGTCGAAGCCACCAACTCACCGCTTGGCCGGAAGACAACTGGAGCCCATCCGCACGGTCAGCTAGCGAACCGTAGCGCAGTCTTCCTCCCCTAGTTCGCATATATAATGTATACATAATTGGGATCACGCGAACCGTGCGCTCAAGACGCAGTGAGGGAACGTCCTACCATGACCGCAGCAGCCGATGCCGCAATTAACCACGCTCTAGCCATTGACGCCATTCTGAGCCTGGCAAAAGCTGAATATGCACACAGAAATCCACGCAGCCGCGCCCTGTTCGAGGTTGCCCAACGAAGTATGCCGGGGGGCAATACGCGCACCGTCCTGCACTACGATCCATTTCCCCTGTACATGGAGAGCAGCCAGGGCGCCCGGGTCCGCGACGTGGATGAGCACGAATATCTCGATATCCTGGGCGAGTACAGCGCCGGCTTGTACGGGCATTGCGATCCCGTGGTGCAAGCCGCGGTGCTTGAAGCATCCGCGGGCGGCGCGTCCCATGGGGCTCCGGGTGGACATGAGATCTGCATGGCCGAGCTGCTCTGTGCGCGCTTCCCCAGTATCGAGCTGGTGCGATTTTGCAACTCCGGAACCGAGGCAAACCTCTATGCCCTGACGCTGGCGCGCATCGCAACCGGACGGACAAAACTGCTCTGCTTCTTCGGCGCTTATCATGGCGGCGTTTTTTCCTTCGCCGGTGGCGGCAATCCTATGAACGCGCCGTTCGAATGGTTGGTCTGCCGCTATAACGATGCTGAAGGGGCAGCGGCAAGAATCCAGTCTCTGGGCCAGGAACTCGCTGCCGTGATTGTGGAACCGATGATGAGCAACGGTGGTTCCATACCGGCCTCGCCGGAATTCCTGCGCGTGCTCCGCCAGCAAACCGCCGCTGTGGGAGCCTTGCTCATCTTTGACGAGGTGGTGACCTCTCGGATGGGCAGCGGTGGGATGCAGAAGCTCCACGGCGTTTCGCCAGACTTGACGACTCTGGGCAAATATCTCGGAGCGGGCTTCTCGTTCGGCGCGTTTGGCGGTCGTTCGGATGTGATGGAGCTTATGAATCCCGGCCGGTCAAAGGCCCTCCAACATGCGGGCACCTTTAACAATAACGTCTTTTCGCTGAAAGCCGGGCTGGCAGCGCTGAGAGAGGTGTTCACCCCGGCTCGCGCGGATGACTTCTTAACCACGGGGGAGAGCCTGCGAGCCCGGCTGAACTCCATCGCACGCTCTCGCGGGCTGAGCGTTCAGTTCACAGGTTGCGGCTCCGTGATGAGTATCCACTTCAGTGAAAACGAGATCAAGTCCCCGGAAGACCTGCAGCATGAACCCAAAGAGCTCCTTGCTCTTTTTCAACTCGACTTGATGAAAAGAGGCCTCTATATTGGCCGTCGGGGGCAGATCATCTTAAGTCTGCCCATGGGGCTGCGGGATCTCGATCTGATCGCCGGCGCGATAGGCGCGTTTTTGGACGAGCGCGGCGTCCTGATCCGGCGATGCATGGGTGAGGGGCCAACGAATGGAATCTCATAAATGAAGTTTGCGCCTCAGTTCGAACAACGCAATCTACCCGACCAGCTTGCCGATCACATCGTCATCCTCATTGCCACCGGCGGAATGCTACCCGCCCAGCGGCTGGTGGAGAAGGAACTCTGCGAGTCGCTCGGGGTAAGCCGCATACCGTTGCGGGAAGCGCTCAGAATTCTCCAGGCGCAAGGAGTCATCAGGACCGTTCCCAATCGTGGAAGCTTCGTGACTGAATTCGGATCCACCGAAACAGCGGAGATGTTGCAGGTGCGGCTAAGCGTGGAGCGCATGGCGTTTAGACGGGTGATGAAGCGCGTTGCGCAAAATCCTTCCATCCTTCGCGAGTTGCGTGCGAAGGTAGAGGGGCTGCGTCAGGCCGCCCGCACTCTCGACCAACTCACGTACTGTCAGGCGGACCTCGCTTTCCATCAGTGTGTTGTCGAGCTATCCGAGAGCCCATTATTGAAGCCCATCTGGAACTCGCTGGCGCGCGGCGTTTTGTTCTTCCTGATGCAGGAACGGCAAGTGAGGTTCGATTACCGGGAGTCGATTAGTGAGCACAACCTGTTGGTCGAGCTGATCAGCCGCGGCGATCCGGCTGCGATGGAGGAGGAAATCGAGCGCCATATCCTGACCAAGGTCTCGGATAGCACCTTGCGGGCGGAAAAAACGTCGACCAAGAATGCTTCCGGCAAACGTGGTGCGCGCATGCAGCGAAAGCCGGCATGATTTGCAGCAAGAGACTGCTGGGTAAGAGTGGATTGGCCATCTCGCCCGTCGGATTGGGCGGGGTTCCGCTGGGAGAAATCTACGCTCGCATTGACGAGGCTGATGCCAGGGCCACCCTGGAAAGCGCCTGGTCCGCCGGTATCCGCTACTTCGATACATCGCCCTGGTATGGCCGCGGTCTGAGCGAGCTGCGCTTTGGTGCGATGCTCAGGCTAAAACCTCGTTCAGAGTTTGTGCTGTCGACCAAGGTGGGGCGTACCTTTCACCGGCCGCGAAATCCTGCCACCTTCAAGGGAGATTTCTGGCAGGGCGGCCTCCCCTTTGAGCACCGCTTCGATTACACCTACGACGGCATCATGCGATCGTACGATCAGAGCCTGATGCGGCTGGGTATGAACTCGGTAGACATGCTGCTGATTCACGATCTCGATATCGCAGAGATTGGATCCGCTGATCTGGTACAGCACCATCTTCGCGATCTTGAACGCTCGGGATGGCGGGCCCTGGAATCACTGCGCGCCGATGGAGAAATAGCTGCCGTCGGAGCCGGGGTCAACATATTGGGTACGATTCCGCCGATGTTAGCGCGCTTCGGCCTCGACTTCTTCATGGTAGCCATGCCTTACACGCTGCTTGACCAGGGACCGCTTGACGAGGAGTTTCCTCTTTGTCGCGAACGGGGTGTGGGAGTGATCATTGGTTCTCCCTTCGCTTCCGGCATTCTGGCCACAGGAGCCGATGTTGCTCAGCCTTGGTACAACTATCTTCCCGCGCCACCGGGGATTCTCGAGAAGGTACGCAACATTGAGCGCGTATGCCGGGCCTATCACGTGACACTAAAGGCTGCGGCTTACCAGTTCCCACTGCGCCTGGACCTGGTTGCCGGCGTCGTCTCGGGAGCAGCGACGGCGGTCCAGGCAGTCGAAAATGCCAGCCTGCTGGAGGAGACCATTCCCGAGAGTTTCTGGAGTGCCCTGCATGCGGAGGGGCTATTGCATCCGGATGCTCCATGAGCCGTTCCGCGGAGCAAAAGATTATGGCGACGAAAGTGATCATCGACACGGACACCGGTATCGACGACGCGATGGGGTGCGTTCTGGCGCTGCAATCGCCGGAGCTCGAAATCCTCGGATTTACCTCGGTCTTTGGCAATGTGAGTGTTGACCTCACCACCGCGAACACGGCGATACTGCTCGAGCAGTTGGGCCGTTGCGAGATCCCGCTCGCACGTGGCGCGGCATGTAACCTGCTGGGAATGCCGGTGAGCTTCAACCCGGAAGTACACGGCGCCGATGGAGTAGGTAATGCCGGGTTAGGCCATCCCACGCGGGTATTTCCATCGCCCGAGAGCGCTGCCGAGTTCATCATCGCCAGCGCGCGAAAACAACCAGGCCTGATCACTTTTATCGCGCTCGGACCATTGACCAACCTGGCGCTCGCGTTAGCGCTTGATCCGGGGTTACCCAGCTTCCTGACCAAGGTTGTTTGGATGGGCGGCGCGATCGATAAGCCCGGGAACGTCAGCCCGGTGGCGGAAGCGGATGCGCTGCACGACCCGGAGGCTGCCCAGGTTGTCCTGCAGGCGCCTTGGGCGGTGCGCATGGTCCCACTCGATGTGACGGATAACACCCTCTTCCACCGGCACCATCTGGAGCGCGTGCAGAGAGCGGGAACGCCCGCGGCTAGGTATGTCGCGCGCATCATGCCGTTTTACATGGACTTCTATTCGACCCTGCTGGGAGAGTATGCCTGCGCCAGCCACTCGCCGCTCACCGTCGCGACGGTCGCGCTGCCGCAGATCGTGACCGCGGGTACGCGGTTACCCATCAATGTAGAGACCAGGGGAGAATGGACTCGTGGTATGACCGTTGCCGATCGCCGCGCCGGGCGCACTTCAGGAGGGCGCAGGCAATGGATGGCAGCTAGCGTAATCGAAGTGGTTACCGCTGTAGACCGCGACCTGTTCCGCGAGACCTTTCTGGCGCGTCTGGAAAGGGAAACCTAGGGTTCCAGCAGCATGGAGAAGGGCAGCGCCAACCGGTATACGGAGGTGGAAGCGGTGATGTAGAGTAGATTCCCTTTTAGCCCGCCAAAGCAAAGATTCGCCACTACCTCGGGCACGAGAATCTTTCCCAACAGCTCTCCTGCCGGATTGAAGACCTGGACGCCGTCCGCAGCGCTGCACCAGAGGTTCCCGGCGGGGTCCACCCGGAGTCCATCCGGAACGCCCTCGTCGATCTCGCACAAAACTTCATCGCGAGCCGGTACACCATCGCGGAGAGAGAGCGCGCGGACGTGATGCGCCTTGCCGGTAGCGTGCGTTCCTCCCGAGTCGGCGACATAGAGAATCGACTCGTCCGGAGAAAAAGCCAAGCCGTTCGGTTGTTCGAAATCGTCCCTCATCATCTCGACCCGCTCCCCATCGAGGCAGCGCATCAGCCCACGCGCTCCGTATTCGGGCTTAGCCGCATAGGCTTCATAGTCGCTCAGGAGGCCATAGGTTGGATCAGTGAACCAGACGGTGTCCGTGCGGCTCACCACAACGTCGTTAGGGGAGTTCAGGCGGCAGCCATCCAGTTCTGCGGCAATGACGGCCAGTCTGCCGTTTCGCTCTGATCGCGTTACCCGCCGCGTTGCGTGCTCGCAGGTTACGAGCCGGCCCTGCCGGTCCCGCGTGTTGCCATTGGAGTAGTTGGAAGGGTGGCGAAAGACCGTTAGCGTGCCCCTCCGCAGACACCACATCACGTCATTCGGAATGTCGCTAAAGAGCAGAGCATCCCACTCGCCGAAATAAACAGGCCCTTCAGCCCACAGGAAGCCGGTAGCCAGCCGTTCCAGCTTCGCGTCTGCCATGACCATGGAGCGGAAGGCCGGCCGCCGTTCATCGTAGGCAGCCCTCCAACGTATCCGCTGCGCCGTGCACGGCGCAGCCAGCAACTCTGCCGGCTCCGGTGCACCCGTATCCAGTCTTCGTTCAATCCACTCTTGGGGAGCCAGCAACTCGAAACCTCGTTGTGAGATGGCCCCATATTAAGCCCTTGCGGGGAGCGCATCTTGGTACCAGGCCTCAGAAGCTGTAGCCGAAAGAGAATTGCAAAATGCGGGGCGGGTTTGGCTGGGCGATCGCGGTAAATGTCTTGAAGCCGCCAGGGCCGTTATTGTCGCTCAAATAACAAGTCTGGTTCAGAGTCACACCATCACCGCAAGTAGGGCCGGTCGCCAGGTACTGAATCTGGTTGATCCCACTTCCAGCTTCCACATAGTAGTTTGCGGAATTGAACAGATTGAAGGCCTGCGCCTTGAGAGAGATCGATTGCTTCTCGCCGATTGGGAACCGGCGCTCCAGTCCCAGGTCGATCTCCGTAATCCATGGGCCGGTGAACGAGTTCATGCCGTCGCCCGGTGCGAGCCCGTAACCCGGAGAATTACCGCCTACCAATCCCGCCGCTGTATTCGCAGTGGCCTGCAAAGCCGCTGTATCGTTCAGAGAGCCGCCATTCGCCGAGGGGCCAATCACCCCCGTATAAGGGCGCCCGGAATTGAACTGGGAGAGCAAACTCACCTTCCAGTTCTCGGCTAAGGTGTTCGCCAGCCGGTTCTCGAAATTAACTGTAGGCGCGGATACCGCTGCAACCGAAAGCCGGTGCCGCTGATCGAGAAGAGAAAGTCCGTGGGTCTCGCTCAGGTCGAACTGATTGTAGAAGTCCACACCGCTCTGCGTGCTTTTGGCCAGTGTGTAGGACAGGATGACGTTGGTTCCATGGGTTACCTGGCGGTTCAACTGGGTGAACAGAGAGACATAATTATTCACCCCCGGACTGAAGAGCGCGTTGATTTGTCCAAACGAGGGGTTGATGCGGCCCTCCTGCAGCAGGCCGGTGTCGAGGTTGGGGCCGGTTACTTCCTTGCCGTTAGGCAATACATAGGTCGTCGTTCCCGCAGGCGCCTCCAGGTTCAGGTCGTAAGCAGTCGAGGAGGTTAGGTGCATGCCGTGGGACCACATCGTACCCACGGTAAGAACCGTGCGCGGCGCCACCTCCTGATCGATCTGCAAGCTGGAGTTGATCACCGAGGGGGTCTTGAAGTTCGAGGCGATGGTGACGATATTTGTCGCGCCGCCGAAGTTAGGGTCGGTAGCCGCGAGGCGTCCGGGGAACGCGGGTGATTGCTGGCTGGCCACGGTGGACGTACTAAAGTCAAACAGGCTCAGGTTCGCTTGCTGGCTGGCTACACCGTTTGCCTGGGTCGAGTTCTGGTAGTTGCTGCCCTCAAAGATCTCGTAGTAGAGGCCGATGCCTCCACGCACCACGGTCTTGCTGAACGGCGAGTAGGAAAAACCAAGACGCGGAGAGACGCGTTGATATTGGTTGTGAAAGGCCTGAGTAAGCGGCAATGCGGGATTGCCGGAGGGATTGGGATAGATCTGGAAGTCTTCCCGCAGGCCGGCAGTCACGGTAAGGCGCTGGCTTGCCCGATAGGTATCGTTGGCAAAAAACCCCATGAAAGGATCGCTGAAGTTATAGCGTGGATTTCCTTCACTTTGCTGGTAGATGTTCCATTTTCCCAGAGCGAAGGCCTGCAGACTTAAAAACACATACTGACCGTAGAAGGTTCCCGGGTTATTGTCGGCAATGGAATCCCGGTTTAGATCGTAGCCAAATTCGAATTGATGCTTGTTTCGGATGTAGGTCACGTGATCGGCCACCTGCCACTGGTATTCACGCAGGTCGTCATAGGAAAAAGTCGCGTTGCCCAGCAAAAATACCGAGGGAGAGGTGAGCACCATCTGCGGAGTAGTGGAGGAACCGGCCAGACCAGAAGGCTGATAAATCTGCTCGTCCCGTACATAACTTGCATGCAGGTCGTTGACCAACGTGGGCCCAAAAACGCGGGTCCAGTGGACGGTTGCGACGTGATCGCGGACTCCATTATTTCCCAGCACCTCATCTCCCCCAAAGGACTCGGGGCTGAAGGTTATGATGCCGCCGGGCGATTGAAAGTGATTGTAGTTGTACAGAAGAGAGAGATGGTCTTTGTCGTTGATCTGCCAATCCAGCTTGGGAAAGAACTCGTAATCGTCACGGCGCCGGGCACGGCTTCCCAGATTTGCCTGGATGACATGCAGGGCATCGGCCACCCCCTGCAGGTAAGCGGGGTTGGTCGGATCCGCGGTCGCCTCGTCCTGCGAGATGTCCGCTGCGGCAGGATAGTGGCCGTTCGAAGAAGGAAGCGCTGTGCCCGCTGGAACGCCAAAGGCTGTCTCATCCAGCGCGGCCATGGAGGAGTTTACCGCGTAGAGCGGATTCTTATGCCTCTGCTGTTCGTAGTCGAAGTAGAAAAACATTTTGTCTTTTACCACCGGCCCGCCCAGGTCCGCTCCAAACTGCTGCAGCACGTTCACCGGCCGCGGATTGCCCGCGGCTTTGTCGATGGCATCATTGGCGCCGGTGCCCGAATTGCGGTTGTAATAGAAGGCGTCGCCATGCCAGGTGTCTGTTCCTGATTTGGTTACGGTGTTGATGAAGCCAGCCCCAGCGCCACCATAGGCGGCATTGAAGACATTTGCCTGCACCTGGAATTCCTGGATAGCCTGCAAGCCAAAAATATAAGGGATGCGGGTGAAGCCGCGGTTATCGCCGAAGTAGTAGCTGGTGGAGTCCGCGCCGTCCACCGTAAACGAGCTTGCTCCATTAGAGTTTGACGCGCCGCCGGCGGTGTTGTTGTATCCGGAGAGCTGTCCGCCGGGCTGCCCGGCAAAGGTGATGTGACCAAATTCACCGTCCGTGGTGACGTTAGGCGTCAACAGAACGAAGTCCGTGTAGCGCCGGCCACTGAGGGGAAGGCCTCCAATCACTGTTTGTTGCACCAGCGTGCCGATGGTAGTGTCGGTGGGATTTAGAGAACTCGCCTCCCCCGCTTCCACGATCACCTTTTCCGTAGCTTCTCCCACGGCCAGTTGCGCGCCGGCATCTGTGGTGTGTCCAACACCCACAACCAGGCCTTTGATCTCCGCTGTCTTGAAGCCGTTAGCCGAGACGGTGAGATCATAAGTGCCGATCTTAAGCGCGGGAAAGTCGTATATGCCCGCCTGGTTCGTCCTGGTGGACAAGTGTTCACCTGTGGCCTGGTCGACAACAGAGGCGCTGGCGTTGACGATGACCTGCCCGCTTACATCGCTGACCACGCCGCTCATCGACCCGGTTGAGACCGCATTCTGTGCCAGGACAGAAGCACAGAAGACAGCAGCTATCGCCAGAAGAATAGGTGCTAAGGTGCCTTTCGTCGCATGCATATCATTGCTCCGCCAACTGCAGTGGTTCTTGGGTAAATACCCTGAGGGCCCGGATAGTGTAGAGAGAGCGCGGCCGAAGCACGAAGCAAGGTTTCGCTCGGCTGCAATTGCGTCGGTGAGCGGAACAATGGTTCCGCTCGAGATCTGCCTTTTTGGGTGGGCCGGAGATCAAAAAATACAAACAAACCGAAGGAGTGTCAATGAAATAATGTATACATTATGACAGGACCAACGGCATGCATTCCAGCGGCGACGGACTCGACGCAACCGCTATCGAACAACACGGGATCGATCCTGTCCCGCCCGGAGAGCGCCGGGTCCGGGCCTTCGATCTATTCGCCCTGACGGCAAATTTTCAGATAAGCCCGGGCATGATTCTGATCGCCGGATTGGCCGTCAGCCAGGGTCTCTCGTTCCGTAACGCCTTGGCCGCTGTCGTCGGTGGAATGCTGACCGCGGTCTTCTGCTACCTGGTGATGGCTACCATCGGTGTCGACTACGGTATTCCCGGCCAGGTGGCCACGCGGATGGCCTACGGTATCCGCGGTTCCCGCCTTGTCCCTTCCCTGCTGCGCTCCATAGCCTCGATCTATTGGTTTGCATTTCAGACGGTTGCCGGCTCGCTCGCAGTTCGCGCGGTGCTCGAGAACAGCCTCCATCTACATTTGCCGCTTATCCCGCTCACGCTCGGTTTCGGCCTGCTCCAGGTGGTGGTGGCCGCTGTCGGCTATGGCATGCTCAAGCGGCTCTCTGAGATTGCCCTGCCCTTAAAAATATTTGTGCTGACCTGGCTGCTGGTCGCCATGACGGTGCACAGTCAACCTGCCTTCGCCATAAAAACAGTCTGGGCTTATGGGGGTCACGGGCCTCAGTGGCCGGTCGGCATCCTATGGTTCAACACAGCCCTTGGGGGTTGGCTGACGGTCATCACCGACGCGGCGGATTTCTGCCGCTACTCCAAGTCGCGCCGGCAAATGTGGATTGCTACCGCACTGGGTTCTTTCTCCGGCATGACGCTAGCGACGGTGATTGGAGCTTATGCGGCTGCGGCGACCCTGGGTGCGGACATCAACCCATTCAACGTGGTCTCCGCCTTCCGCACTGGCGGCGTGCCGGCGCTGCTTCTTCTGTTGGTTATCATTTTCGACAACTGGACCATCAATGGTCTCAATCTCTATACCGGCGGCCTTTCCGTCGCGAACATTCTGGACAAGCTGGGCAGGTTCCGCTCGACACTGCTGGTAAGTTCCCTGGGGCTCGCCCTCTCGGTGCGGCCGGACCTGGTCACGGGTTATACCGGCTTTGTTGACTCGCTCGGCTCTGTATTCGCGCCCATAGCCGGGGTATTGATGGCGGACTATCTTCTAATCCACGAGACCCGGATTGACGTCCCGTCGCTTTTCCGCCGCGATGGTCCTTATTGGTTCAACAAAGGCTTTCATATTCCCGCACTTCTCTGGACCGCGCTCGGATCGGTCGCGGGCTTCTTCCTATTGCCGGAGACGTGGCCGGTTCCCATCATCACCCTCCTGCTGAGCGGGCTAGGTTACTATGGCACCGTCGCTCTGGCACGCAGGACCGGGCATCCTTCCGGGGGCGCCACTGCCGCCGCAGAGGCCGGGTCAACAAGTGTCGCGGCCACCTGACGCGAGGCGGAATGCAGATTACGGGTTACACCGATCGATGGACGATTGCCGCGGGAGAACTTCTTGGCGTCAAGGTCTCCTCAAGAAAGCCAACGTTCTTTGCCCGGCTGGTGCGGCATCTGGGTCCGATTGCATCGCCGCAGGACTGGGTGGCGAACACCACCGGTGTAGGCTGCTTGATCGAGTGCCATACCGGACAATGGCGATCGATCAAGCTCGGCTCTTACTTTGCCGTCGATCCGGGAGTTGTGCCGTCAGGCGAGATCATCGGCATCACCACCAGAATTTACCCCACCTCGATTGGCAGGTACAGCAATAGCGTTTGTGCCCTGGAGTTCGAGCGCATTGCTATTGAACTCGACATCGGGCGGGAGGGTGGCGCGGTGTTAAGGGTAGAAGGCTCTGGCGGGACTCGATCGGAGCTGGTTCCTGAAATGCGCTTTCTCTCCAAGCGATGGCAGGAAGTGAGTCTGGAGATTCACAGGAAGGAGGGGTGGGCCGCTCTATCAGTGGGAGGCAGAAGCGTGCGGATCGCGCTGGACCAAGGTTTATCGGGGACCGTCGATGGTTGGACAGGCGCCTTCAGGTCAATCACTTTGGGAGCGGCTGGCGTCGGCGGTCAGAGCTACGGAAATTTCGATGGGAAAATCGAGTCGCCCCGCCTGTACCAGAAGCTGACCGGCGGCGGCGATCAGGGTGCTCGCACTTTGGCTCATTGGAGTTTCGCGGAAGCGGACATGTCCGGTTTTCTTATTGCAGACAGAACCGCGACCGCAGCTCCGGCGCGGCTGGCCAATGGGCCTGCGCGCGCAGTCACTTCATCGAGTTGGAGCGCATCCACTGCAGATTTCAAAACGGACCCAAGCCAATATGACGCGATTCGCCTCAGCCGCGATGATCTCAGCGACGCGCAGTGGCCGGACTCATTCGTATTGACGATCCCGGAAGAGGTGCGCACCGGCGCTTATTCCCTGGTTCTCTCCTTAAGACCGGTGGTTGACTGGTCGGACCGCGAGAGCTTTGATGCGCTGCCTCTCTTTGTGACTCCGGGAGCAGAGGAACGGAATCGCCTTGCCATTGTCCTCCCCACCTTCAGCTATCGTGCTTACGCAAACTCCATCCTCTTTGAAGATGCAGATGGTGAAGTCTTCCAACGCAAACGCAAAACAGTTTCTGAGCCTCTTTACACGTACGCCGGCGCTCACGGTCTGCGCTCGTTGTACGACAGACATGCCGACGAAAGTGGATGCCATCTGGCATCGCTGAGTCGTCCGCTGGCTACAGTGCGCGCGGATTTCGTCTCTATGCTCCAGGGCATTCCCCATCAGTTCTCCGCCGACCTTGAGATTCTTGGCTTCGTGGCGCACATCGGTCTGCCCTGCAGCATCCTGACCGACGAGTATCTCCACGCACATGGCGCGGCCGCTCTGCATGCTTACGATGCCGTCATCACGGGATCGCACCCTGAATACGCCACTGCGGCGTTGCTTGACGCCTACCGTGGTTATGCCGGACAGGGCGGCTCGATCGTTTATCTGGGAGGCAACGGTTTCTACTGGTCAGCCGCGCTTTCGGCCGGGCTCCCTAGTCTGCTCGAGGTTCGGCGTAACCGGGGAACATGGACGGCCAATCCGGGGGAGATGGTTCGCCAGCTTGACGGCAACCGGGGCGGCCTTTGGCGAGACCTCGGGTGTCCTCCCAACCTTACGTTCGCGGTGGGCTTCTCTGCAGTCGGCTTCAGCGGAGATGGGCACTATAGGCTTTCACCCGGGCTGGACCGCGAGGCGCTCTCCCCTCGGCTCCGTTCGGTTGTAGAGAAACTAGGAGACGAACCCTTCGGCATTGCAGGACTGGAGCTGGACGCCTACTCCCAGGATCTCGGATCCTCACCGGACGCAGTGATCCTGGCGTCTGTCGCGGAGCTACCCGACGGCTACGTGCCGCCGGTGGAGGAGATTGCGGCAACCGAACAGCTGCTGCCGGACGCAAACCAGGCGCTCAAGCAGCGTGCCCGGGGAGACATCGTCTTCGAGCGGCGGCGAACTGGCGGCCTGTTGTTTTCAGTAGGGTCCATTCGATGGACGAGTGGATTGTCAGATGCGGAAGATAAATCGCGCGTTCAGGCGATCACTCAGGCAGTCATTTACGACTTTCTGGAAGACGCCGCAGAGCGATCGAAAGGCTGAAAGGTGAGGAAATCGCGGGATCAGAGTTGCGGTACCCCATCCTCCGCAAAACGCGCGAAGGATGGGGTAGTGGTTAAGCGCTCCGAGGTTAGGTTTAGACCCGTTCGATGACCACGGTTTCAATCGTGACCGGCTTTTGCGGCTTGTCCTGTGAGTTGCGGGGCACCTTGGAGATCTTCTCCACTACGTCGTAGCCTTCCACGACCTCTCCGAAGACGGTGTGCTTTCCGGTGAGCCATTGAGTTGGCGCGACGGTGATAAAGAACTGCGATCCGTTGGTATTGGGGCCGGCGTTGGCCATGGCCAGCTTGCCCGGCGCGTTGAGACTGTGGGGCGAGCCCTTGGTCTCGTCCGCAAATTTATAACCCGGACCGCCCATACCGTTGCCTGCCGGATCCCCACCCTGAATCATGAAGTCGGGAATCACGCGGTGAAAAATCGTTCCGTCGTAAAGCTTGTTGTTGCTCTTCTTGCCGCCGATGGGGTGGGTCCACTCCCGCCTGCCCTCGGCGAGCTCGACAAAGTTTTCTACCGTCTTGGGCGCATCTTTTTCGAAGAGACGGCAGACGATCTTACCTTCACTGGTGGTGATGACGGCATAGGTTCCTGATTCACGGGACATGAAGAACTCCTGGTGTTGGTTTCGTTTTATTGGGGAATGGGGGGCGCCGCTGGTGCGCTCGCAGGCGCTACAGGAGCAGACACCGCGGGGGCAGGCGGCAAGGGCTGGCCCTCCTGCACGATGGTGACCTTGATAAGAGTGACCGGCTGCAGCGGCTTATCGTCTGGGTCGCGCTGTACCCGCGCGATCGCTGAGACCACCGAGATGCTGGCCTGGTCGCACTGACCAAAGATGGTGTGCTTCTGGTTGAGATGCGTTGTGGGCACCTCAGTGATAAAAAATTGAGATCCGTTGGTGCGGGGGCCGGAATTGGCCATCGCCATACGTCCGGGCACATCGAAGTTCAGGTTGGGATCGAACTCATCTTCGAACATATATCCGGGGTCGCCGGTTCCGGTGGCAGTGGGATCGCCGCCCTGGATCATGAATTCAGGAATCACGCGGTGAAAGGTCGTGCCGTTGTAAAACGGCTTGCCGGTCATCTTCTCCTTGGTTACGGGATCCGTCCAGGGTTTGGTTCCCTGGGCCAGTCCGATAAAGTTGGCGACGGTAATCGGCGCCTGCTTGTCAAAGAGCCTGCAGGTAATGCGACCCATGCTGGTATCGAGCACCGCTGTAGGACCCGTTGGCTCCACGACCGTTGGGACCTGGCTGGTGGGCATGTCTGGCAGCTCGGCTGGGGGAGTCTGGGCGGGAGGAGTCTGAGCCGGGGGCGTCTGCGTCGGAGTGGACTGCTGAGCAATTGCAAAGACGGCCGAAAAGAGCAGCAAAACTAGGTAGCGGTGTAGGAATTTCATTGATCGTTCCATTCCCAGACTACAGGCGGCAGCTACTTCTTGTCGAAGGGCTGCTTCTCCGTGATCCGCGGCCGGCTCTCGGACTGGAGCTGCTTGGAAACCTCCTGAACCTTGGCAAAAACGCGCAGGAAATTGCCGCCCAGGATCTTATGCATATCCTCGGCGCTGTAGCCGCGCGCCATCAGCGCCTGGGTGATCTTGGGCAGGTCGGCGGCGGAATCCATTCCCTCCGGGCTCGACGGAATGCCATCAAAGTCCGACCCCAGGCCCACGTGGTCGATACCGGCAATCTTGGCAATGTGGTCAATGTGATCGATGAGCACGCTCAAAGGTGGCCGGGGAATCTTTGCCGTGTACGTCTTTTCAATCTCCTCGGCAAGCTCGTTAGGAATCGGCTTGCCTTCCGCCTGGAGCTTCGCCTTGGCATCGGCAACGGCCTGTTTAATGGCGGGCTCCTGTGCCTTCACCGCCAAGCGGTATTCGTTGCTCAGGAAGCTGGAGTAGAAGTTCACCATCACCACCCCTCCGTACTGGCCGACGGCGCGCAGCATGTCGTCAGTCATATTGCGCGGCGAGTCGCACAAAGCACGCGCCGAGGAGTGGGAGGCGATCACAGGAGCGCGGCTGATGATGAGCGTGCGATAGAAGGTCTTGTCGGAGACGTGCGAGATATCCACCATCATGCCCAGGCGGTTCATCTCGTAGACCACGTCCTTGCCAAAGTCACTGAGGCCATCCTTGGTGTGGGCCACCTTTGGGTCGTCAATATCCCCCGAGGAGTCGGCCCAACCATTGGAGTTGCTCCAGGTGAGCGTCATGTAACGCACGCCGAGACGGTAATAATCCCGCAGCAGGCCGAGGCTGTTCTCGATGGAGTGGCCACCCTCGATCCCCATGAGCGCAGCCAGCTTGTGCTCGCGATGGGCGGCAATAATGTCCTTGGGCGAAAACGCCATGCGCATCTGCTGCGGGTGCTTGGCTGCCTGCTGATAGACGGCGTCGATCAACTCCAGCGTGCGACGGGCGTCGTGCCCCGTGTATGCCGCCGGGTCGACCCAGATAGAGAAGAACTCAGCTCCCAGATTGCCTTCACGCGCCGACTCAAAGTTGACGTAGCCGCCTTTGAGCGGTTCGCTTAGATCGTAACCCTCGTCGAGCAGGCGCTGGGTGGTGTCGGCGTGGGTGTCAATGACGATGGCGGAGTTGTGTACGGCAAGCGGGTCAATCTTTTTGGTCACGGCAGGAGTCTTCGGGGTGGTTTGCGCTGCGAGCGGGAGAATGGCGGCGAACAGGATAAAGGCGCGCGAGATCTTCATGTGGGAGCCGGGCTTAGTGTAAGGCATTTCCGCAGGAGGAACTACTCTTCCGCACTGGTCGAGCTGAACTTCGCTCCCGTGCTCCACTCGGTGAAGGGGTGGATGGTAGTGCCAAGTTCGTCGCGGCGATTGATGCTGGCGCGCAGATAATCGCGGTTCATCACGGCGATCACTTCCAGTTGGATCTCTTTGGGGCACACGCCGGTGCACTCGCCGATATTCGTGCAGCTGCCGAAGGCCTCGGCGTTCATTTGCGCAACCATGCCCAGGGCGCGGCGGTCGCGTTCGGGCTTGCCTTGGGGAAGGATACTGAGATGGGCAATCTTGGCCCCGGTAAAGAGCGCGGCGGAGGCATTGGGGCACGCGGCGACGCAGGCTCCGCAGCCGATGCAGGCGGCGGCGTCCATCGCGCGGTCAGCGAGGTCTTTGCCGATGAGATGGGTGTTGCCGTCGGTCGCGTTCCCGGTAGAGACGGAGATGTAGCCACCGGAGGCGATGATGCGGTCGAAAGAACGGCGATCGACCACCAGATCCTTGATCAGAGGAAAGGCGGCTGCCCGCCAGGGCTCGATAACCAGTTCTTGTCCGTCCTTGAAGTGGCGCATGGTCAACTGGCAGACCGTGGTGGCGGGCATGGGACCATGCGCGATCCCATTGATCATGAAGCCGCAAGAGCCGCAGATGCCTTCGCGGCAGTCGTGCTCGAAAGCCACCGGCTCTTCGCCCTTTTCAATCAGATCCTCATTGAGCACGTCGATGACTTCGAGCATCGACATCTCTGCATTTTCAATGTCGACCGGGTAGCTGACGAACTTGCCCGCTTGCTTACGATTCTTCTGGCGCCAGATCTTTAGCGTTAGCTTCATTTACTTGTAGCTCCTCTGGCTGGGGTGAACGTAGTGGAATTCCAAGGGCTCCTTGGTCAGCGTGGGAGGGTTGCCGGGGCCGCGATAATCCCATGCCGCGACGTAGGAATAGTGCTCATCGTCACGCTGGGCCTCGCCTTCAGGCGTCTGATACTCTTCGCGGAAGTGACCGCCGCAGGATTCATTGCGGTCGAGGGCGTCGATGCACATCAGCTCGGCGAGCTCGAAGAAGTCAGCCACGCGGCCGGCCTTCTCCAGGCTCTGATTCAAATCTTCGCCGCTGCCCGGAACATTGACATTCTTCCAGTACTCCTCCTGCAGGGCGCGGATCTGGCCAATGGCCGATTCGAGACCCTCCGCGGTGCGCGACATGCCACAGTAGTCCCAGACGATCTTGCCCAGCTCGCGGTGGAAGGAGTCCACGGTGCGCTTGCCTTTGATGGACAGCAGCAACTCAATAGTTTGCTTGACGCAAGCGACGGCTTGTTTTACCTCAGGCGCGGTATCGAGCACCGCCGGGAATTTGTTGGTCGCGAGGTAGTTGCCGACAGTGTAGGGAACGATGAAGTAGCCATCGGAAAGCCCTTGCATCAGCGCGCTGGCTCCCAGCCGGTTGGCGCCATGATCGGAGAAGTTGGCTTCGCCAATGACAAACAGTCCAGGGATCGTGCTTTGCAAGTTGTAGTCGACCCACAATCCGCCCATGGTGTAGTGGATGGCGGGATAAATGCGCATGGGGACCTTATAGGGATCCTCATCGGTGATGCGCTGGTACATCTCGAACAAGTTGTCGTAACGGTCGCGGATGGTGGCCTCGCCCAGGCGTCTGATGGCGTCGGTAAAGTCGAGGTAGACACCGAGTCCGGTTTCGCCCACGCCGCGGCCTTCATCGCAGACGGCCTTGGCGTTGCGCGAGGCTACGTCGCGCGGGACCAGGTTGCCAAAGCTGGGATAGCGGCGTTCCAGGTAGTAGTCGCGCTCGGCTTCGGGAATCTGGTCCGGCGAGCGCTTGTCGCCTTTCCTGAGCGGCACCCAGATGCGGCCGTCATTGCGCAGCGATTCGCTCATCAGCGTGAGCTTGGATTGATAGTCGCCGGAGACCGGGATGCATGTGGGGTGGATCTGCGTGTAGCAAGGGTTGGCAAAGAGCGCTCCCCGCTTGTGCGCGCGCCAAATCGCGGTCACGTTGGAACCCTTGGCGTTGGTGGAGAGATAGTAGACGTTGCCGTATCCACCCGTGCCCAGGATGACGGCATCGGCAAAGTGGGTGGTGATCGCACCGGTCACCAGGTGACGGGCGACGATGCCGCGCGCCTTGCCATCGATGACAATAAGGTCGAGCATCTCGGTGCGCTCGTACATAGTGACGGTGCCGGCATGGATCTGGCGTTCCAGCGCCTGGTAGGCGCCGAGCAGAAGCTGCTGGCCGGTCTGGCCGCGGGCATAGAAGGTGCGCGAGACCTGGGCGCCGCCGAAGGAGCGGTTGGTGAGCGCGCCGCCGTATTCGCGAGCGAAAGGAACGCCCTGGGCTACGCACTGGTCGATGATGTTGACGCTGTTTTGCGCCAGGCGATAGACGTTGGCCTCGCGCGCGCGGAAGTCTCCGCCTTTGATGGTGTCGTAGAAGAGCCGGTAGATGCTGTCGCCGTCGTTTTGATAGTTCTTGGCGGCGTTGATGCCACCCTGGGCAGCGATGGAGTGCGCGCGGCGGGGCGAATCCTGAAAGCAGAAACACTGGACCTTGTAGCCAAGCTCGCCCAGGGTAGCGGCAGCGGAGCCTCCCGCGAGCCCGGATCCGACGACGATGATGGAGTGCTTTCGCTTATTGGCGGGATTAACCAGCTTGACGTCGAAACGAGCCTGTTCCCACGCGTGCTCGATCGGACCCGTGGGCGCTTTGGAATCAAGGTTCATCTATTTCACCAGCCCCAGTAAAACGCTTATCGGAATGGAGATGTAGCCGAGGACGATCAGCAGCGCGATGACCAAAGCCAACTTCTTGTAAGCCGCGGTGTATTTCGGCTGGTGGATGCCGAGGGTTTGGAACATGCTCCACAAGCCGTGGCGCAGATGCAGCCCTAAAAGGCTGATGGCGACAACGTAGGAGAGAGAGACCCACCAGACCTGAAAGCCGGAGACCACGTTGTGGTAGACATCGCCCTCAATGTACGCGGCGCCGGGATGAATATAGCCGGCGGTCAGGTGCAGCAGGTGAAAGATGATGAAGGCCAGGACGATGGGACCTGACCAGTACATCGTCCTGGAGGCGTAGGAGGAGGCGATGGCTTGCTTGCGCGAATACCCGATCGGGCGTGCTCGTTTCTTGCGCAGAGCCAGTTGCACGGTCGCGATAATGTGCAGCGCGATGCAAATCAGCAGGATGATGCGCACGGGCCAGAGCAGTTCTCCGATGCTGTGCAGAAAGGCGCCATAGGCATTCAGCTTTGCCGGGCCTTCAAAGACCTGAAGGTTGCCCGCCAGGTGTCCGATTACGAAGCCGAAGAGGATGATACCGGTCACGGCCATTACGATCTTCTTGCCGACGGTCGAGGCCCAGAACCCGGGCGCCCGATTGTCCCGCGGAACGGCTGCAATTGTGCTCATTTGATTTCTTTCCGATGGCTCAGGAGGTGCCGCAACTGAATCCGACCCAACTCTCTATTATTGGTGCGCGATCGAAGCACCGTCAAGGTTTGGGCGCCCGCGACGGACTAGCCCGATTTGGCGCGAGTAACGATTCAAGCCAGAAGTTCCAATAATGCACGAAAAGCTTTTCCTCGATGGCTGAGCGTCCACTTGGTCTCGTCGTCCATTTCCGCCATGGTGCGTGCACGGGCAGGCAGATAAAAGAGCGGATCGTATCCGAAACCGTTGCTGCCTCGAGGAGCGGAGAGGATGCGGCCTTCAACAGTGCCCTCTGCGGTCAGCAAAGCGGCGCCATCCCGGGCAGCTGCCAGCACACATTGATAGCGAGCGCCGCGTTCGCTCTGAGGAACGCGAGCGAGTTGCTGCAGCAGGAAGAGATTGTTGTTGCCATCGGTAGTCGCATCGGCGTGGAAGCCGGCATCGGCGGCGTAGCGGGCGGAGCGAACACCGGGAGCACCCTGGAGTGCGTCGACTTCCAGCCCGGAATCGTCCGCCAATACGATCTCCCCTGGCAAAAAGCGACTGTAATAGATCGCCTTCTCCCGCGCATTGCCTTCGAAGGTTGGGGCGTCTTCCGCCGGGGGCTCAATGGCGTCGAGGCCGGGCAGGGGAAGAATCAGTGTGTCGTGGGCAGCAGCCGCGACTGCAAAGTCACGCAGCTTGCCCGGGTTGCTGCTGGCGACGTAAAGGGTTCGAGCCATCACGGGAAAGAGGCGAGCGGACAGACTTGTTTGCTCATGGCTTCGGCTTCTGTTGTTGCAAGTGTTTCTTCCAGCCCAGCAGCTTGGCTTGCAAGGCCTCGGCTTCCGCTTCGGGGATCATGCCCTTGTGTTGATACAGGATGGAGAGGCTGGTGTGAGCCAGAACCTCCTCGGGGTCCAGTTGGAGCAATTGCTGGGCCACCGCGATGGCGGCATCGAACTCGCCTTGCTCCTGCAGCGCGCGGATGAGCCCGTGCATGGCATCGAGCATGCCGGGGTCCACCTCGAGGCAATCACGGAGCTTCTGCGCGGCGCCTGCTGCATCGCCTTCCGCGAGCCGGTCGAGGCCCTCGTGGTAAAGATCTTCGGCGCTGGATGAGTGAGAGGGTGGCGGCATTGGTCCTTACTCATGATAGCGGGTAGGATGAACCAAACAAAGCATCTTCCGGAGGTTGCGCCCGAATGAGTTTCATCCTCGCCGATGGCTGGTTGATCACCATGAACGATCGCCGCGAAATCCTGGAGCGCGGCAGCGTCTATGTCCAAAACGACCGCATCGCCGCCATCGGCAGCCGTCAGCAATTGCAGCGGCAGTATCCCGGGGCGGAGATCGTGGATTGCAGCGGGCGCATCGTGATGCCGGGGATGGTGAATACCCATACCCATCTATTCCAGACCCTGCTCAAGGGGCTGGGCGACGACATGGTGCTGAAGAAGTGGTTTACCTGCATGACCGGCCCCAGCGCTGTCCACCTTACTGCCGCGGACGCCCATGCGGCCGCAATGCATGGCTGCGTTGAGTCCATCCGTTCCGGGGTGACGACGGTGGTGGACTTCATGTACGTCCACCCGCAGCCGGGGATGATTACGTCCGTCGTCAATGCATTCGACGCCACGGGTATGCGCGGGTTTGTTTGCCGCGGCTTCATTTCCGACGGTGTGCAGTATGGCGTTCCGGCAGCTCTGCTGGAGCGGCCGCCGGTTGCCCTGGCCGACGCGAAAGAGCAGATACGGCGCTACAACAAGCCCGGAGGACGGGTACAGGTGGGGCTTGCGCCCAACATGATCTGGGCTGTCGATGAGGAGGGCTACCGGTTAACTCGGAAGCTGGCCGATGAGGAGCATGTGCTCATCACCACCCACGTGGCGGAAACGAATTTCGAACTGGAGACGGCCGCGGCCACTTATGGAATGGACGACACGCAGTTCCTCAGCGACATTGGTTTTCTCGGGCCCGACGTGATCGCTGTGCATTGCGTGCATTGCACAACGGAGGACATCCGGATTCTCCACAAGCACGGTACCAAGGTTTCCCATAATCCGTGCAGCAATATGTATCTGGCGTCAGGCTGCGCGCCCATTCCCGAGATGCTTGCGGCGGGTGTGACGGTGGGTCTGGCTTCCGATGGGCCGGCAAGCAGCAACAATCACAGTCTCTTTCAGGCGATGAAGTTTGCCGCGTTGCAACAGAAGGGCGTGCATCAGGATGCAACCATCATGACGGCGGAAAAAGTGCTGGAGATGGCTACCATCGGTGGCGCTCGCGCAGTGGGCCTGGAAGCCGAGATCGGTTCGATCGAGGTGGGCAAGAAGGCGGATATTGTGGTGCTGGACTATAACAATGCCTTCATGACTCCGATTCATCATCCGGTGTCAGCAATGGTGTACTCGGCGCTGGGCCACGAAGTGACGACCGTGATGATCGACGGACGCTTCGTGATGCGCGATGGGATCGTAGGCACGGTGGACGAGAGTGCGGTCAGGCGCCAGGCGCAGGCCAGCGCGGATGCACTCACCCAGCGCGCCGGGACGGATGAATTCAAGCGGCGTCCGTGGCCGAAATAGATAGAGAAACCGCAGGTCCCTCCACTACGGTACGCTCCCGTCGGGATGACAAAGTTTAGAGTTGCGCGTCGGTCGAGAGTGGATGCTGATTGAAGGAACTGCAGGTCCCTCGGCTTCGCTCGGGATGACAAAGGGTAGAGCGGCGCTTCCAAGGCGAATTGGCTAGTAGGATTGAAAAAGCCGTACGCAAAGCGCGAAGCAGCAGGTGGTTTCATCCACATCACAACTGTGAAGGAAAGAACTGCTTTACACTTTGTCATCCCGAGCGAAGCCGAGGGATCTGAAGTGCGCCCCGGTTCCCTCCTCAATCTTTGGAGTAGGGCACCATCAGTGCCGCGGGTTGTATGGCTTTGCCGCCGAACAAGCCCGAGATCGCGAGGATGGTGACGATGTAGGGCAACGACGCCAGTAGTTGCGGCGGAATACTTGCTCCTCCCAATTGCAGCGAGAGTTGCAACGCATCGCAAGCGCCAAACACCAAAGCAGCCAGTGCCGCCTTCGCCGGATTCCATCTTCCGAAGATGACGATTCCCAGCGCAATAAATCCCTGCCCCGAAACGATCGATTCGCGAAAAAGGCCGATCTGCGCCAGCACTAGATAGGCGCCTGCCATGCCCGCAGTAGCGCCGCCGATCAACACTCCGACGTAACGCATGCGGGGGACGGAAATGCCGGCCGCATCCGCAGCGCTGGGATTTTCGCCCGCAGCACGCAGAGCCAGGCCAAAGCGAGTGCGAAACAAGATCACATGCGCCAGGAGAACTAGCCCCAGCGTCAGATAAAGCAGAATCGCCTGGCCAAACAAGACCGGTCCCAACAAGGGAAGATCGCTCAACCACGGAATATGAAGAGGAGGAAACATGGCCACGCTGGTCGGTCCGGCGGATTCACCCAGCGCGCGGCGATAAACAGTAGCGGCAATACCGAGCGCGAGTACGTTGAACACCAGCCCGACAACAACCTGGCTGGCGCGCACAGTGACATACATCCAGGCCAGTAGCAGATTGAAGAGGATGCCGGTCAGCATTGCCGCCAGCAGGCTTATCCACACCATGCCGGTTACATAATCGGTGAGGAAGCTAGCCAGGGCGCCGAGCAGGATCGTGCCTTCGATGCCCACATTCAGCACCCCGGAGCACTCGGCGAAGGTCTCTCCCAGCGCAGCCAACAGGACCGGTCCAGAGAGCCGGAGGCTGGCGGCGAGCCAGGTCACAAGAAATGCAGAAGTCATCAACCGATGAAAGTTCACGTCAGCTTCACCCGGTAGCGGCGGAAGATATCGCTGGCCAGCACCATCAATACAATCAGGCTTTGCAGAATGAAAGTGATGGACGAGGGAATGCCGGCCCTGCGCTGCATGGCATTTGCGCCCACCGTCATGCCGCCGTACAGCGCGGCTGCGGGGATAACCGCCAGCGGGTTGAGCTTGGCCAGCAGCGCGACGATGATGCCGGTGAAGCCTACTCCGCCGCTAACTCCGTCCATCAGGCGATGCTGCTCGCCCAGCACCTCGACCGTGCCTGCCAGAGCACCGAGGCCGCCGGCAAAAAAAGCCGCGAGCACCAGGCGGATGCCCACGTTAATGCCGCCATAGCGCGCGGCGGATGGGCTGAGGCCGCTCACAATCAGCTCATAGCCCAGCGGGGTCTCGCGCAACAGCATCCACACCAGCAGGGTCGCCAACAAGGCAAGCAGGATGCCGGCATGCGCGCGCGTCCCATGCAGAATGAACGGCAGCCAGGTGGCGCGCGGCAGCAGCGCGGTCTCCGGAACTCCACCTGGAGCGCGCATGGGACCTGAAACCAGGTACTGCACGATCAGGATGGCGACGTAGTTGGTCATCAGCGAGATGAGCACCTCGTTGCCCCCAAACCGTGCTCGTATCAGGGCAACCACGCCCGCCCACACCGCGCCGCCGGCGAAACTCAGCAGGAGCACCAAGGGCAAGAATGCGAAGAAGGGAAGCGGGCCCACGGCTCCGCCCGGCGCCGTTAACAGTGCCAACCATGTGGTGGCTGCAGCGCCAATCACGAAGCATCCTTCAAAGCCCAGGTAGCCAAAGCCGGATCGCCAGCTAACGATGGTGCCCAGGGCGATCAAAGTTAACGGCGCGGTGCGTACCAGGGTATAGCCGAAGCCGCGCATGGTTGCGAACGGTTCATGGAAAAGGGCGAAGTATGCCCGGAGAGGGTTCGCTCCATAGAGCACAAAGAGCAGCGAGGTGACGAGCATCGCCGCTAGCACGGCGAGGACCATGGCGGTGGTGATGGCGAGCGGCGAGTCAGCCGGAGTGAGACGTCGTTCGATCAGCTTCATGCAACTCCGGAGATCATGAGACCAAGCTTTTCCTGGGTGACGCTGGCCGCGTCGAGGATGCCGACGATCCGCCCCTCGAACATCACCGCGATCCTGTCGGCCAGATTCATCAGCTCTTCCAGCTCCGCGGAGATCAAGAGGATCGCCTTACCCCGCTCGCGTTCGCGCAGCAGTTCGAGCCAAACCGACTCGACCGCGCCCACATCCAATCCTCGCGTCGGCTGTTCGACCACGATGGCAGCTGCATCCTGCAGAATCTCCCGCCCCAGGATCAGCTTCTGCAGGTTGCCACCGGAGAGCTTGCCTGCCATGGCCCCGATACCGGATGCACGCACTCCAAAGCGTGTGACCAGCCTTTCTGCATACTCGCGGATCTTGCGCCTATCCAGGAACAGTCCTCTGGTGCGCTGCCGCTGCGACCCGAGGATTGCGTTGTCGGCAACGGACATCTCCGTGATTGCGCCCACATGCCGGCGATCGGCCGGAATATAGGACAGGCCGAGAGCACGATGCTGCGCGACCGTCAGCCGGGTGACCTCGTGCTGGTCGAGAAAGACTTGTCCTTGAAGAGCCGGCCGCAAATGCATGATCGCCTCGGCCAATTGCGACTGCCCGTTGCCGTCGACGCCGGCGATGCCGACAATTTCTCCCGCATGTACATCGAGGCTTACGCCACGCACTTTCTCCTGGCCCACGTCGTCGCGCACGTGCAGCCCATCGATGCGCAGGACGGGCCGGCCTCGCTCGACCGGAACGCGATTCGCGCGAAGGTTCACGTCGCGACCTACCATCAGGCGGGCCAGCTCCTGCTCGGTGGTCTGTTGCGTAGTAACGGTGCCTACCACGCGGCCATCGCGCATTACGGTGACGCGATCGGCAAGCTCCAGGATCTCCTGAAGCTTGTGGGTCACAATCACGATCGAGCGGCCCTGGTCACGCAGTCCACGCAGAACGGTGAAGAGCTGGTCCTTCTCGTACGTGGTGAGGACGGCGGTGGGTTCGTCGAGGATCAGCAGCCTGGCGTCGCGATAGAGCAACTTGAGAATCTCAACCCGCTGTTGCACTCCGATGGGCAGGTGCTGCACTTGAGCGTCCGGATCAATCGCCAGATGATGCTGGTCGCTCAAGCTGCGCAGCCGCCGTGCAGCCTTGCGCAAGTCGAGCATCGGTCCGGCGTCTGGGCTTAGGCCGAGCACGGTGTTCTCAACCACGGAGAAGCGCCGCACCAGCATGAATTCCTGGTGCACCATGCCGATGCCCAGCGCGATGGCATCTTTGGGGCTGGTGATTTCGACCGGCTCGCCGTCGATCAGGATCGATCCGGAATCCATGGAATGGAATCCGTAGAGAATCTGCATCAGGGTGCTTTTGCCGGCGCCGTTTTCTCCCAGCAGGGCGTGAATCTCGCCTGCTTCGATGGTCAGGTCAACATCGTTGTTGGCCACGACTCCCGGGAATCGCTTGACGATCTTCCTCATTGCGAATGTGGGCAAATACTTCTCCTCAGGGAACGGCAGATACGTCAGCGGCGGGTACGGGTCTTAGAGTCTGCGTGAGAACTACCCTCTCCAAATTGATTCTCGGCGGAGCCTGTGTCTAAGAGAATCCAATAAGAACTGGACGGGTGCCCCACGTTCGCCTCAGCGTACGTGGGCCCAAAACGATTTGTTTCGATTGCTTTCCCTAGACCCCGCCCGGATCTGGTGGTCGATTAGGTAAGAGCATTCGAGGGCTTCGCCCGCCTTTTTCGGCCCACGTACGCTGAGGCGAACGTGGGGCACCCGTCCAGTTCCTATTGGGTTCTCTTCGGAAACTTACTCCTGGCAGATTGAGTTCTCAAAACCCGTACCCTTCAAACCCAGGCGGATAGGTCGATCTTACCTGCAGAGAGATCGCTCCATACTTTCCGAAACGCGGCCCATTGCGAGGGAGAAACCAACTGCGGATTGTGGTCTCCATGGGCGCCCGCCTTCAGGAGCCACATCCAATCCACGGTTGGCTTCCACTCCTTGCCACCGGCGAAGGAGTGTTTGGCGGTTGCATGGGCAACTGTCTGCACCATGCCTCCGAGATTCATCTCGAAGCTGGTCGCCATATTGTTGGGCGCCAAATCTGTCTGGTCGGAGTAGCAGCCGAGCACCTTCGCTTTTCCGGCGATGGCACCCTGAATTGCACCCAGCCCGGTCACGTCGGCCGCATGCCAGATCACATCGGCTCCATTGCCGATCAGCGTCGCGGCGGCTTCGCGGCCTTTGGCGGCGTTGTCGTAATCTCCGGTGATGATGCCCAGACCCTGGATCCCCGGCACAGTGTTGCGGGCGCCGGCGATGAAACACTTCTGGATGCGCTGCTGCGTCGGATCGTCTTCCCCTCCGACAAACCCGACCGCCTGCTTGCGCTCCGATATCAACGCCGCTAGCGCACCCGCCCCATAGGCGGCGCCGAAATAACCCAAATTGATGAAGAGAAGATTGGAGGGAACCACGGGTTGAGGCAGAAAGCTGGTGACGAAGAATTTTTGGCTGGGATAATCCGGAGCGATATCGAGCAGCGCGCTGCTGAACTCAAAACCATGACCCAGGATGAGATCGAAACCATCGTCGGAGTATCCTCGCGCCACTTCCTGCATCTGTGCGAGGCCGATGTTTTCCGCGTAGGCAGTCTTGAATCCGGGTCCGAGCGCCTTCAGACCATTGAAGGCAAGCTGGCTCCAACCTCCATCGGTGATCACGCCGGTAAGCAGCAGTACGACGCTCGTCTGTTTGGGTTGAGCAAAACTTTTCGATCCCAGCGCCGCCATTGCGAGGGCTGAGAACGCCCTGCGCGAAATCCTGCTCATTTCGATTCCCCGGCGAGGGCCCGCAGGTGCGCCGGCAGAAAGGGGCGAACCAGGTACTGGTAGGCAGCGCCGCCCACGCAGCCGCCGAGCAAAGGACCAGCGATGGGGATCCACCAGTAATTCTGCGGCGACGGAAATGCCGCGGGTCCCCAACCGGTCAGAAAGCAGAAGATGCGCGGACCCAGATCGCGCGCCGGGTTCAGCGCCCAAGCTTCCAGATAGCCCATCGAGGCTCCGATCAACGCGACCAGCAGGCCGATCATGACGGCGCCCGAATTCGCTTGCGGCGCCATCTCGTTGTATTGCTCGGTGATGGCGAAGATGCCGAAGATGAGAAACGCCGTCAGTATGATTTCGTCGCTGAAGGCATGCATGGGCGTGACGGCCAAGCCGGGATGAGTAAAGAAGACGCCGGCTGCGCCCCCAGCCGCTCGCGTGAGTTGCGCGGCCTGGTTGAAGTGGTCGATCACCGGCACGTACAACACGTAAACAAGAGCCGCCCCGAGTACGCCGCCCACCACCTGGGCTACGCAATAGGGAACGACTTTGCTCCAGGAGAATTTTCGATAGAGCGCCAGCGCCAGCGTCACGGCTGGATTGGCATGGGTGCCGGAGATGGATCCAGTGGCATAGATGGCCATGGTGACAGCCAGGCCCCATGCGATGCACACTCCCCAATACGCGTTCTGGTATGGGCTGGGAGTGTAGAGGGTGTACATGGCGGCAACAGAGTCGCCGAAGGCAATGATGATGAAGACCGCCAGGGCCTCCGCCAGGTACTCGCCGAAATCTTGTCTCTTCATCTAACGAACAGTTCCTGTCTTTTCGTGTGCCCTTCACGGTAACAGGTATTTTCGCGCCAGTTCATTGAATTGCTGCAACTGCTGGTCGATCCAATCCTGTCCGGCACCCAGTTCCTCCGCCATGAGCTTGGCCACGGCCGGCGCCATTTCGATGGCCGCCCTGGCATTCAGGAACAACGCCCGCGTGCGGCGGGAAAGCACATCGTCCACGGTGCGCGCCATCTCCTCCCGAACCCCCCAGATTACTTCGGCGGCGATATAGGGCAGCTCGGGATGGAGCCGCTGGCCGAGACGCTTATCGGCAGCAGCCAGGGCCAGGATTTTTTCCGCATCCGACCCGTAGATCCCCAGGCTGTTGAGCGATTCGACATCCTCCTTATAACCATGGATCCTCAGGTTATGCGTCCCGCTCGGTACATCCTTCAGCTCACCGAGCGTGATCGCGTGATCCACGCAGTCCTCCGCCATATGGCGATAGGTGGTCCATTTGCCGCCGACGATGGTCAGCAGTCCGGAGTTGTCGACATGGATGGTGTGGTCGCGCGAGAGCGAGGAGGTTTTCATGGAGGCGCCGTTGGCCTTGACCAACGGACGGATGCCGACGTACACGCTGAGCACATCACTGCGCTGCGGAGGACGGCTGAGGTACTGGGCCGCGGTGTCCAGGATGAATTGAATCTCCTCCTCGAAGGGGAGCGGGTTGTACGAAGGCTCCTCAATCGGGGTGTCGGTGGTGCCGACCACCGTGTGCTCATGCCAGGGAATGGCAAAGAGGACGCGGCCATCACTGGTGTGGGGCACCATGATCGCAGTATTGCCACGCAGAAACTCACGCTCGAAGACCAGGTGGATGCCCTGGCTGGGCGCGATCATGCCCGCCAATTCCGGTTCAGCCAGCCGGCGCACATCGTCGGCGAAGATACCTGCCGCGTTGACCACCACATGCGCCGGGATCTTCATGCGCTGGCCGGATTCGCTGTCGATC
>Ga0302324_100001663_pt1 | contig 53422 bp, 36 predicted proteins | sample Palsa_T0_1_FD_201949 | JGI IMG/M metagenome (GOLD analysis project Ga0302324, IMG submission 201949) | Peat permafrost microbial communities from Stordalen Mire near Abisko, Sweden - Palsa_T0_1 | ecosystem: Environmental > Terrestrial > Soil > Palsa > Peat permafrost | place: Sweden: Abisko...
TCCAAGAAAGCCGAGTGTTCACATTTCTCCCGCTGGTTAAACAAATCCGCCAATGGAGCGACCGGCGGAGCAAAGTGGATATTCCCATGTTTAGCTGCTACGCCTTCGTCCGCATCGCGCAGACGACCGAAGAGCGCCTGAGGGTATTGCGGACACCAGGCGTGCTTGGCTTTGTAGGCAGCGAGAGAGTTGGGACTCCGATTCTCGAGGGACAGATCGAGAATCTCCGAATGGCAATCAGGGAAAAAATCCCATGCGCCGTGCATCCTTACATCAGTGTCGGGCAGCGAGTGCGCGTTCGCGGGGGATCGCTCGACGGAATCGAGGGAATCCTTGCCGGCAAGGGCAGCGATCGAAGCGTAGTTGTTTCAGTGGATTCGCTGCATCGATCCATTGCAATTCGCGTCGAAGGTTATGATGTCGAACGGATTTAGGTATTTCTCTTTCAAAGCAAATCGTTTTACCCAAATTCACAAGGCTGAACCCAATCTTCGAAAGCGACAAAAAGATTCACTCGACGCGATCTGTTCTCATAGCGCTCGAGTGCCGATGGAGGTAAAGCTCTATGCATCGAACAACGTTGACGATTTCGCTTTTTGTGCTTGTATTGACGGTGGCGCCCGCAGGTTTCCGTGGCCAACAAAATGGAGCCGCCGTCCAACCGTCGTCGACTCCCAATCAAAGTACGAGTTCTGGCGAATCTGCTTCGGGTCCGTCGACCCTACAGCGGCGAAATCCACGTTACAGGGTTTCACCGGATGACACTCTATCGATTTCGTTCCCTCTCTCGCCAGAGCTCGACCAAACAACGGTCCTGGTCCAGCCGGACGGATACATCAATCTTCAGGGCGCGGACAGCATCTACGTCAAGGGAATGACGGTGCCAGAAATTGTTGATGCGCTAAAAAAAGCATACTCCGACACTCTTCGCAATCCGATCATCAGCGTGGATTTAATGGACGTTCAAAAGCCGTTTTTTCTCGTATCAGGTCAGGTCGGCAAGCCGGGGGAGTACGACCTCCGCCATGACACGACTGTGACCGAAGCCATAGCGATTGCCGGCGGGTTTTCTACCACGGCGAAAACGCAAGTATTCCTCTTTCACCGAGTTTCGAATGACTGGGTAGAAGTGAAGAAGCTGAACCTAAAAGATATCTTGCATGGAAAGAACGCGAACGAGGATGCCCAGTTGTCGTCTGGCGACATGATCTTCGTGCCAGAAAAGTTCATCAGCAATTTTCGCAAGTATGTTCCCTATTCAATTAATGCCAGCGCGGGGACGTACTTAAACCCGATTTCATGAGGGCGGGCGCGTTGGACCTCGGTACTGAAAGGGTCGTCGATTGCGAGAGCAGGGCCATCAAGTGCTTGTAGATTATTTCAAACTCGTTGAGGAACCATTCGGTGTCACTCCTGACCCGAGATTTCTTTATTTTGGCTCGCAACACCGGGAGGCCCTTGCCTCTCTGACCTACGGTACGGAAAGTAATCGAGGTTTCCTTGCCCTGATTGCTAAGCCAGGAATGGGGAAGACATCGCTCCTCTACCGATATCTCGAAAGCCTGCGCGGGAAGGCCCGTACAGCGTTTGTATTTCGGACGGACTGTGATTCCCGTGAGTTCATCCGACACGTTCTGCTGGATCTCGGCATCGATGCCAGAGGAAAAGACCTCCCGGCAATGCATGAAGCGTTGAATCAGGTTCTCGTCGAGGAAATGCATGTGGGTAGGCGGTTCGTTCTAGTGATTGATGAAGCCCAGAATCTAGAAGAGGATGTACTCGAATCCATTCGGCTGCTGTCAAATTTTGAGAGGCCGTGGATGAAGCTAATGCAAATCGTCCTCGCTGGACAGCCAGGGCTTGCCGAGAAGCTCAGCCGGTCTTCGATGGCCCAACTGCGCCAACGCATTTCACTCCTAATCCATGTTGCGCCCTTTAATCGAGAGGAAACCTACGCCTACATCGATCATCGGCTATCAGTCGCAGGATGTGAGGATTTAGGGCTGTTTACCGAGGAGGCGAGAGATTTAATAGCTGAACGTAGCGAAGGAATTCCTCGCAATATCAATAATCTCTGTTTCAACGCGATGTCGCTTGCTTGCGCTTTGAAACGGAAGGCTGTCGATCGTGCTACGGTACTCGAAGTCCTTGGAGATCTCGACCTTGATCCTCTGATTGAAAGGCCGTCGTCCATAACAGGGGACAGTAGGGAAGGACCTATTCACGCTACTTCCACGCCGCAGCCGCTCGCGGAAAGAAAACGAGCATGGGTCCAAGGTTGGGCCGTCAAAGTCGCTGTAGGCGCTGCGTTCGTGCTGGCTGCGGTAATCGCCGTCAACAGGAACCAAGGGAAGACAATTAAAGCCGCCGTGAGTACAGAAAGCGTGGTTGTAGAACAGCTTCCTTTCCCCGCTAAGCCCCCCCCACTCTTGCAGGTTAACGAGCCATCGATTAAGAACGCGCCAATGCCGGTGCAAATCTCAGAGGGGCAAACGCTATCTCGAATCAGTGTTGAGAATCTAGGCCGATACGATGGACGGATTCTCGAAGAACTACATAACCTCAACCCGTGGTTGCGCGATCCCAACCACATTCAGACCGGCCGGCGGATTCTCATGCCTTCTGTGCCGGTGGTTCCGCCTGATAGCCAGAATCCAGTTACCCAAGGATTTTCTTCCTCCCATCAGGAGGTGGGAAAACAATGAGCAGAAACTTTGAATTGATGCAACAATTTGGCGAGCATTCCGAGGCGGCTTCAACACCCAAACCAAGCGTGATCCTTTCGAAGGCACCAGAAGAAGTTTGTACGAATGGAGCTCATTTTGGACTGGCGCAAATAGCTCACGAAGAGACCCTCAGGCTCGTGCAACGGATATTCCTGCAGCAGAAAGAGAAGCCACCGCACGCTGTTTTGTTTGCCGGCATTGACCACGGTAATGGATGCAGCCAAATCTGCCTGTCAGTCGCCGAGACATTAGCAAGTACTGTAAAAGGATCTGTTTGCTTGGTGGAAGCCAATTTTAGATCGCCCTCGCTTCCAGCGCTACTTGGAACGACGAACCACTATGGTTTAGTCGATGCTTTGATGAAAGAAGGCCCTATCCGGTCTTTCGCGAAGCCAGTCCAGGCGGATAACGTGTGGCTCCTCTCGTGCGGCTCGCTTACTGCTGATTCGCCCAACCTTCTAAATAGTGATCATATAAGGGCTCGCTTCGAGGAGCTACGAAAAGAATTTGATTACGTACTGGTTGATGCGCCCCCGCTGAATCGATATGCGGACGCCACAGCGCTTGGGCGGCTTACTGATGGTTTGGTGCTAATTGTGGAAGCGCACTCGACCAGAAAAGAAGCGACCCTCATGGTCATGGAGAGCTTGCGAGCAGCCCAAATTCCAGTGCTGGGCGCGGTGCTGAACAAGCGTACATTCCCCATACCTGAGTCGCTCTACCACAGGTTGTAGATTTGCGTTGACAAGTGATTTACGTAAAGCGAATTGTCACGATTAACTTTTCCTCGCGATCATTAACCACCAATAAAATCTGCAGGAATTTATTGCCTTGGGATATTCCGAATGAATCAAGCGAAACGCCGTTTCCTGTTGGCTGGACTCAAGTTATTCGACATTTCCCAGATGATCTTATCATTTGGTCTTGCGACCATCCTGGTCGTGCATTGGGATCAGCGTATTGGTTTCGAACAGTTCCTTTCTATCCGGGTTAAACTATCGAATTGTGTCACGTTTGGTTCCCTTCTTGTGGCATGGAACACGATCTTCTCACTGTGTGGCCTATACAAGTCGAAGCGATTGACCGCATTGCACGTCGAGATGTGGAATGTGATGGAGGCAGCCGCTCTTTCGAGCGCCCTCTTGGCTTTGCTGGCCCACATGCTTCGAATTGTGATGATTACGCCGCGCTTTCTTGTGTCTTTCTGGTTCATCAGCTCGTTCCTTCTGGCAACGTCGCGCCTCATCATGAGGCCGCTGCTGGCCAGCCTACGCCGGCGCGGTCAAAATCTGCGCTTCATGCTGGTTATAGGCACCAATGCGCGAGCGATTGAGTTTGCGCACAGAATTCAGAGGAGGCCGGAACTAGGATACCGGCTTATAGGTTTTGTGGATGACGATTGGCAGGGGATGGCCGAATTCAAGAAGACGGGTTTTTCCGTCGTATCCGACCATGCAGGTTTGGCAGAATTTCTGCGCCGCAACGTAGTGGATGAAATCGCGACGTACCTTCCCATACGCTCCTTTTATGAGAATTCCTCTGATGTCGCTGCGTTGTGCCAACAGTACGGCATCATCATGAGATCGGACTGTGATATCTTCGATTTGAAGAGGCCTCGATCAAGCCCTGATGAAATTGACGGTGATCATTATGTTGCCACATATGCGGAGGATCGCGACTGGTGGCCATTGGTTGTCAAACGAATCCTGGATACAACATTTTCAGTAATTTTGTTGATCTTATTTGCTCCCTTGTTCGCGGTTGTCGCATTACTGATCAAGTTCTCGTCGGACGGGCCAGTATTATTTCGGCAGGAGCGCATGGGTGTGAATAAGCGGAGGTTCATGATTGTGAAGTTTCGAACCATGGTTCCCAATGCCGAGAAGATGATGGCCGAACTGGAGGGACAGAACGAGGTTTCTGGCCCTGTCTTTAAGATTAAGAAGGATCCGCGAATTACACCGATCGGAAAGATCCTGCGGCGAACTAGCGTCGACGAACTGCCTCAGCTTTTCAATGTCCTCAAGGGTGACATGAGCCTTGTGGGGCCGCGACCTCTCCCGGTTCGGGACTATGAAGGGTTTAGCGCGGATTGGCAGCGGCGCCGCTTCAGCGTTCGGCCGGGCATCACATGCTTATGGCAAGTAAGCGGACGAAGTTCGATACCTTTCGAACAATGGATGAAGCTGGACTTGCAATATCTGGATGAGTGGTCGCTTTGGCTTGACGTGAAAATTCTGGCGCAGACCGTTTCGGCAGTGTTGAGGGGTTCGGGTGCGGCCTGAGTTGGTGAATGAGTAGCGAGGAACGATTATCCGTGAATAGGCGATGATTCACGCGGGGGACAGATTGGATGTTTCGTAGAGGTTCTTTGTGAAGTGTCGCAAATAGGAAGACGGTCGAGCGGATGCTTAAAATTAAACTTCAAGAAGGAGAGGTCAGGCGATGAGAGAGACAAATACTCAGATTTTAGTTGTGAATCGAATGGGGGATTTGTCTGTGCGCGACTTCGTGGTGCCGCTGTTCCGCCGGAGCCGCCTGCTAATTGTGACTTTTGTATCGGTGTTGGCAGCCGCAATTCTGCTGCTAATGGGGCCGGCGTACTCCTCGCGCATGGAAATCCTGGTGAACCGCGAGCGGCTTGATCCGCTGGTATCTACCGAAGCCACGACGCAGATCATGACGGCGGAGAATCCGGTTACGCCGGAAGAGATTAATTCCGAAGTAGAGTTGCTCAGCAGTCGCGATGTGCTGGAGCAGGTTGTGCTGGCGAACGGACTGGAAAAAAAGCCGGCAGGATTCTCTCTCATGGAAGTTCTGAGGCCATGGCAAACGAGAGATGACCGCATTGCGCGAGCGGTAAAGCGGCTCGCAGGGCAGATCCATATAGAGAATATCAAGAATTCCAATCTTATCGAGATTACTTACAAATCGCCGGACCCGCAGCGCTCTTATGGGGTGCTGAAGTCCCTCGGAGATCTGTATGTGTCCAAACACGTAGCCGTGCACCGTCCGGCGGGATCCTTCGAGTTCTTCGCCGAGGAGACCCAGAAGTATCACGATGAGCTACAGAACGCGGAAAGCAAGTTACGCGACTTTGGACTGCAAAATGCCGTTGCAGCTCCCGACCGGCAGCGCATTGATTTGTCGACCCAGGCGGCCAATTCCGTCGGACAGTTGCATTTAGCGGAGCAGTCCGTTGATGCCGACGAAGAGCGCATCAAGGATGACCTGCGGCAGATGAGCGCCACGCCGCAGCGTTTGGCCACTGTGCAAGCTTCCGAGGCCGACGAAAGCCTGATCGAAAGCCTAAACACCGCGCTTCTGGCCGCGCAGAACAAGCGCACTCAGTTGACATTGAAATTTAAGGACGATTATCCGCTAGTACGCGAAGCAGACGAGGAAATTGCCGAGGACCAGGCCGCCGTCGCGCAGGCGGAGCAAAAGCGTTTTGTCAAGGAGACAACGGATCACGATCCCACCTACGAATTGCTGCGAGAGGATTTAGCCAAGACTGAAGCGGATCTCTCCGCGCAGCGTGCGACACTAGCCGCCACCAAGCGCAGCGTGCACAGTATCCGCGCGGAGATGGTGAACCTCGATCAATTGTCTCTTACCCAGCAAGATCTGCAGCGCGAATCCAAAGCCGCGGAGACCAATTATCTGCTGTATTTGGCCAAACGGGAACAGGAGCGCACCTCAAATGCGTTGGACGTGACCAGAATTGCCAACGTGGCCATCGCCGTGCCCCCAGCCATCCCCGTGCTGCCGGCGCTCAGCTGGCCGATGATCGGCCTAATCGCGCTCGGCTCAGCGACCGTGCTTGGTGTTGGCGCCGCATACGCAGCAGATTATATGGATCCGTCTTTCCTCACTCCCGCGCAGGTCATCGAGATTGTGGGGATTCCGGTACTCGCAGCGCTTCCTAAGAATACGGCATAGGCCAGGCCTTTGCGGCACTTTCGTTTAAGTATCATCTATTTCCAACTACAGATGCTGCTGGAATAATATGGTGTAGATTCCAACATAATTATCCAAAGACACTGGCACCGTCCTATTTCCCCTGTTCCGCCCTCAACCCGATTCCTCTTCTGCCGTGCGATGTGCTTATCTTGACCCGCACACTTTAGGGATGCTTCCGATGAGCGCAACGCTAACATTTACCCCGACAGTCTCCCCAAACGCCTGTTTGCCGAACCAGGATGCATTTCTATTCCAGCGCGCCCGGACATGGTGGCTACTTCTTGCGCTATTTCTACTAGCCCAGGAAAATGGCATTTTCACAGTGGCGAGCACCGCAAGTGAAAAGCTGAAGGTGCTGAGGCAGTTCTACGCGCCATCAACCACCCTGCTGCTGATGTCGACTATTCTGCTTTGGACAATTTGCGCGGGGCTCGCGGTGAAGCGGATTGGCCCGACGCTGCTAGTAATGCTAGAACAGAAAGTTGTGCTGGCATTCGCTGTGCTCGCTTTTCTATCCGCGATCTGGTCTCAGGACCCTCAGTTGACGTTCCGCAAGTCGATTCTCCTGTTTCTAGTCTTCGGCTTCGCGTCGTTTTTTGCGTCGTCCTACTCGCCGTCGGACCAGATGCGGCTCCTTCTTGCGGCTGGCGTCATTGTGGCGCTGGCCAGCATTGCGATGGCCATCCTGCTTCCGCAGTACGGACTCGATTCGGGGGGAGAGTGGAAGGGTGTACTCGGGCAAAAGAACCAACTTGGGCTTGCCATACTTTTCCTCTTCTCGGGTCTCGCGTTTTACCCCATTTCGAATAATCGCCGCCTAGTGACGGTGGCCACCCAGGCGCTCCTCCCAATCGGACTGATCGTCTTGTCCCAATCTAAAGGCTCATTGATTATGGCTGTGCTGCTGATCGCGGTGAGGCTCTATGGGCCATTCCTCAGAAACAGGCGAAGAGATCAGCTTCCGTTCGTGCTATTCGCCACCTTCGCCGGCATTCTCGGGATTCTGTTGAGCAGGAATATGCTGCTGCTTCTGCTTGGGCGGGACAGCACATTGACAGGGCGAACGCACGAGTGGTCCATCATTAGTGATTATGCGCTCCGGCACTTATGGCTCGGCTATGGTTATGTCGCTTTCTGGACCGGAACTGGAGACTCCCTTGCCGCCATGAACCTTGTGGGCGGGGCATTGCACGGCTCCGACAACGGCTACCTCGACACGATGTTACAGTTTGGTCTTGCGGGTCTGTGTTTGTGGATCATTCTCCTGCTGGTCGCCCTGAGGGATATAGTCAAGCTTTTTCGCGAACCTTTCGTGCCGCTCGAAGGTTATTGGTACGCCGGTGTTGTCTTGGTGGTGTTTGTCGGTAGTTTTGTTGAGTCCCTGTTTCCCGCCCCGGGCGGGGTGAACACGTTCGTCTTCGTGGTTGCCTGCGCGGGGCTGAAGAATCTCTCTAACGCGGGAATTCATTCGGCCTCGCGCTCCGAACTTTATAGTGGCGCGAATCATCATTCAACGTAGAAGGCTGTTGCACACTCCACGAAATATCAGCCTCTCCAGAGAAAAGGAACTAAGAACATGAGCACGCCACTTTCTATTCGCCTTTCTGTAGTTGTTCCCGTATTTAACGAAGAGGTAACTCTTGCCAAGGTAGTAGGGAAGCTTCTTGGCCTTCCTCACCTTCATGAGGTGATCATTGTCGATGATTGCTCCACCGATCGTACCTGCGAGATCGCGAGAGGTCTTGCTGAACAGAACCCTTCGAAGATACAAGTGCTCCGGCACGAGAAGAATGTCGGCAAGACGGATGCGTTGAAGACAGGTTTTGCCGCGACCACCGGCAATATTGTGATAGTTCAGGATGCCGATTTGGAATACGATCCCGACGAAATTGCTCACGTCGTCAGTCCCATCGCGCGCGGCCTGGCCGACGTGGTCTTTGGTTCGCGCTTTATGGTGCGCCGGGCGGCCAGAGTTCTGTATTTCTACCATTATTTGGCCAACCAGTTACTGACCTTTCTCTCTAACCTCTTCACTAACCTGAACGTCACAGACGTTGAGACCGGATACAAGGCGTTTCGCGGAGAAATTATCCGCAACATGACTATCACTTCCAGGGGATTTGGCTTCGAGATTGAGGTCACGGCCAAGATAGCGAAATTGAAATGCACGGTTTACGAAGTGCCGATCAGCTACTATGGCCGCACTTACGAGGAAGGCAAGAAGATCGGCATGATTGACGGTCTCGGCGCTCTCTGGTACATCGTCAAATTCAACCTTCTCACCAACCTGGCTTCTTCTTATGCGAAAGTGCCGCAATACGTGACAGTCCCAGACGGAGAGCAACGCCTCAGACCGGCTGCGAAGTAGCGCAATACCAGGCATGCGCCAAGCATTGGGAGGATTAACGAGTTTCAAAAATCGAATCGGCACGCATTGGCGATCGGCGTCTACGAGCTCATTTTTCTTATGTTTGGTGCAACGAGAGGTCGTTATATCCAGAATGGCCTGGTTCCCGTTTATGCCCGAGCAAAGTGCCTGCTCCATGGGCCTGTCCCTACAACTAAAAACCGCATGCCACGGTAAAAAAGTCTGGAGGCGGAATGGAGGGTTCGCTACCGATTGTGAGTAGTGCACGAATTACCGGGCTCATTCTGGTGCTGTTTGGTTGCATTTTCTTGACCGGCTATTGCATATACGGACTGAGCGGTCGAGCGAGATGGAGCTTTGGGGATTTCAAATGTGTTTACGGCGGTGCACGCTGCATGGTTCTGGGATGCAATCCATACGATGAGGGTGACCTAATTCGAACCTATGCGGCAGCTGGCGGCGATGCGTCCCAGTGGTTTGAAGTGCGCAAGTACAACGCAAATTATCTGCCGCCGGCGCTCTTCCTTACTATACCGTTCGGCATATTGCCGTGGGGAACGGCAAAGGTGCTATGGATGATACTGGTCCTGGGGAGCTTCCTCGTTGCCGCTCTCCTAATTTGGGATTTATCAGAACCCTATGCGCCCGTTGTTTCTGGTGCTCTCATTGGATTATTTGTCGCAAGCAGTGCAATGTTACTCAGGACTGCCAATCCAGCAGGGATGGCGATAGGTCTGTGCGCGATTGCTGTTTGGTGCTTTGTGAGAGAAAGATTCGTGACGGCGGGTATCGTATGCTTTGCGTTCAGCCTCGTCTTCAAACCCCATGACTCCTGGCTGATTTGGTTCTGGTTATTACTAGCGAACGTACGCTATCGAAGGCGCGCAATTCAGATTGTCGGGGTGTTTATCGCCCTGAGCCTGCCGGCCGTATTATGGGTCTCACTCATGCCGGCTTCTTCGCATTGGGCCCGGGACCTTCACGCGAATCTCGTTGGTAATGTCTCACATGGCAATGCAGATGATCCGGGCCCCGCCAATTCTTGGGCATATAGTTTCACAAACGTACAATCAGTGATCGGTGTCATCCGAGACGACCCGCAAGTTTATAACCCTATTGCTTATCTTATATGCGCCGGATTACTTCTTATATGGCTGGTTCCTACTCTAAAGGCGGCTCCGTCACGAGCCGGGGATTTGTTGGCACTGGCTTCTATTTCTGCCCTTTCCTTGCTACCAATCTATCACCGTCAGTACGATACGAGGCTGTTGCTTCTGATATTTCCAGCGACGGCGCTGTTATGGGCGTCTGGTGGCCCGGTGGGCCGGCTGGCATTGCTGCTGGCGTTCGCTGGCATAGCGCTGACATCGGCGAAATTACTTGCGACTTTGATTCGGGTGCACCCTCATTACGGTGGATTGTCCGGAGAAATGCTGGCTATCGTGCTGCACCGACCCATGCCAGTGGTCGTGCTGATTCTGTGCGTTTTCTATCTGTCGATTTATTCGCAGCGCATAAGCCGATTGGGAGTCTGGCAGAAACGAAGTTCGGGGGTAGCATTTGGTGCTACCGAAGGGAGCTGAGTCATGATTGCTCACGAGCTAGTAACAACGCCTAATAAAGACCCGTTGACGGATGGTCAAGCATGCATGCTGCTACTGGCTGTTGTCAGCAGAGACCCATCTGACGCAACGCCTGCTTGGAAGCATGTGGTGGCGGATGGAGGCTTTGCCACTGCCAGCAGGGTAAGCGTGGCAGCCATCCGAAACCAATTTGGACGGCAGAAGCAGTTTGACCGAGAGGGATCTGTGAAATCGGTTCGAAATGAGGGAAATCACAGCTTGTTAGCTCCGGCAAAGGCCCTGGTTGACGCGCCCGAGGCTTTGGGCTTCGAGCGAATCTCAAGAAGATTACGGCAGGACGGGAATTCGCGGCGCAAGAGTTTTCTCTAGCAATGTCGACGCGAAGGTTTATGATCATGCGCTCGCCGGAACGGCCCCCGGCGCGTAGAAGAAATTTGTTGCTTTGTTAGCCCGGACCAGGTGGCCATCACCATCATTCGAGGCGTGCAACGCGGAAGCGGACGGTATTAGTTCCGATGATTGGTTTCATTTTCAAGTCGCTTGATTAGTTTTGCGGCATGCATAACAGATTGGTACGTGCGGTAGAAAATCTGCATATGAAGAAGAGGGAAAGCAGCTACCGGCCGCTCTACTTATCGTCATGCCTTGGCAATTGTCCGGCTGATCTGCATGCTTGACGGGCTCAACTGCCCGGCTTCTTCTGTGAAAGGACCGCAGTTTCTGGTGAAGTAACGCTTGAGGCGTCTGGAAAGTTGTGCAATACCACGCTTGTGCTACGCATTGCGAGGACGACGATGAAGAAGCTTCGAAAATCGAATTTGCACGCATTGGCGATCGGTATCGCCGCACTCATCTTTTTCGTGCTTGGCGGACTGAGAGCCCATCATATTAGGAACGACTTTGCTCCAGTTTACGACGGGGCGCGATGCTTGCTGCATGGATGCAACCCCTACGGCACAGGGGTGTTGGTCTATCCGCCCTCAACACTCCTTGTGCTTTCCCCTTTTGCTCTCTTCCAGTATCCCGTCGCCTGGCTCATTTGGCTCCTGCTAAATGGCGGATTGTTTGTCACGGCTGTTGTTCTAGTTCTATCGCTATGCCCGAAGCGGCACCAGTGGCTCGAAACAGCTCTGGGAGCGGTCCTGCTGGCGGGAAGTTCTCTGCTGCTTATTCTGGCCCAACCGTCGGCCTTTGCGATTTCGCTTGTTGTTATCGGTGTCTATTTCTTCCTCCGCGGACGCCATCCTTTTGTTGGAGCCGTCTTTCTGATGATCAGTCTCGCCGTCAAGCCTCTGATTGGCGCCCTGATTGTCCTCTACCTCTTCTTCAGGGGAGTCCATCGGCGTTATGCCGCCCTGGCCATAGCTGGAGCCCTCACGCTTCTTCTGTGCAGCGGATTGATTCTCGTGAAGCATCCCCAAAGCGCCGATTGGGTTTCAGATGTTCACGCGAATGTATCGAGAGCAGTGGCACCTGGCGCAACTGACGATCCCCGCCCTACCAACGAACAGGCCGGTGCGGCTCTAAATTTACAGACCATAACCAGCATTTTCTTTAGAGACGAAAAAGCTTTCAACTATGCTGCGTACGCGGTCTTTGGAGCGCTTTTTGTCGCGTGGGCTGTGGCGGTCCTGCGGATGAACTCGACCTTTGAAAATCACTTGCTGTCTCTCGGAGCCTTGTCAGTGCTGACGCTGTTACCCGTCTATCACAGAAATTATGACAGCCGGTTACTCCTTCTGTCTATTCCAGCCGCCTTGATCGTCCTTGAGAGGCGGCGCATCATAGGCGCCTGTCTGTGTGTCCTCGTAGCTCTTGCGACCGTTTCTATCCAATACTGGGCGCAGTTGATTCTCAAGCGAGACGGGCTGCTACAAACCGTTCAGCGGAATAAACCCCTGCTCATTTTATTGCTAAGGGAAACTGATATTAGACTGCTGGTAATCTTTTTTCTTTTCATGGTTGCCCTCTTCAACGTTCGCGATCCGATGCATTCGGAGGCAAGGTCCGGTTGAATGGACGGGCACCCCGGCATACACTGGCCGAGATGAGTTCTAAGAGCTGAAATGTGGTCGCTGCCTATAGCGCAATCCGCGGCACTGCAGAGATGCCCTCGACGACACGGCCAGCCGATGTTCATCCAACTTGCCAAATTCAGTTCCCTGTAATACGTAACGAGGCGGGCGCGACTGTCTAAAGTCGTTTTAGCGAGGGCTGCTGAACTCGACTGCTGTCATGGAATGAGCCGGAAAAACGTGTCCTGCGGTGATTGGGTTACTCAGACGCAGTTCCACACCATCCTCAGCGGCTGTCACGCCGCTGGTGGAATCCAGGCTAGTGCCATTCACCTCCCAATACTGCGCTCTCGACGCCGGAAAGCCCGTGAGATGTATGTCCGCTCGAATGGGGCTGCTCTCGCTCTTGTTAAAGACGATCAGGTAGATTTTTTTGCCGTCGGGCGAAGCACTCGCCGAGCTGGTCAGCAGCGGATAGGCTGCATCATGGGCGGAAACATAGTCGGCCACCACCATATTATGAACCTGCAATGTCCCGGAAACATTCTTTCCGTCCGCCATAAGACGGGCGATCAGGTCCACGTTGGGCGTCTGCGCGGTCAGCTGGTACGTACCCTCGAAGTGCTTCGAGTCGGTCGTAATCGCATCCAAGCCGATGCCGGAGTGGGTCTGTGCCCAGCCGCGGGAATCCATGAGGCCAATGCCCATTGGAGAGGTGTCACTGCCAGGGTCTGGCGTGAATTTGGCGTCAAAGCTGACCGTGAATTCCAGGGGAGTTCCAGGAGACGCATCTGGCCGGGGAATTCGTGCAAGCAGGGGATAGATGCTGTGGCTCAGGTTTTGAAGATGGATCGTAAAGTCCGAATTCTGGCGCTGAATCTGGACGTTCAAGAGCTTGGGCCACAGCGAGCCTACTAGGGAGCTATATCGGTCGAGATCGATTTGCTGAACTTGCCGCCGCGGCTCAGAGACATTTCCCATCGCAGCCAGTATGCTTCCCGCGCCAGGAAACTCCGCCCGGGGCGATTGCACGTCCACTTTCAAGAGTTGCGTGCCAAAATGCTGCGCCCACAGTTCGTAAAGTGGAAGGACTGGCTCTTTAGTCTCCGCCTTGCTGCTCGAAGAGGGCGAGGGAGTCCAAAGCATTCCGAAGTATCCGTTCAGGAATTGCCAGTAGCTGGCCAGCGCAACATTCAACTCCGGTTTCAAAAACACGCGCAGCAAGTCCGCGCACTCCAGCGCATTTCCATAGCTGAAGCGGTACGCACTGCCAAATGTGTCCAAGGCACCATTGAATTCGGTGACTGCCAAGGGCAGGTCATGACCGAGTTGTTGTTGGATCATCTGGTGATACTCGATCAAATGTTTCTCGACCTGCTGCGGCGCCACCATCATGGCCTGCATGGCCAGTTCTTTTGGGATACCCGTCTTCGGCTCCTGCGGCGCGTACATATGAATAATGGCAAAATCCGCGCTTGCGCCCGCCAGGTGCACGGCGGTCCGGTTCCAGTCAGAGTTCGCATCGGTGCCGGGGCCGGGCACCATGACGATGCCGAGCTTGATTTTCGGATCCACTCTGCGCATAGCTGCGGCTGTGGCGTTAACGTAGGCACCGTATTGGTCGGCCGAGTATTGGCGATGCGGGAGCACCCGGTGGTTCCCGTGCATGCTCTCGTTGCCCAACTCAAACCAAATTACGTTATATGGCGCCGGGTGGCCCCATTCCTTTCTCTTCATTGCCCACGGGTGCGAGGCGTCCGCAGGAGAATTCATGTACTCCACAAGGTCGGCAGCGTACTCCGGCATCTGGTCGGCCGGCAGAACGTAGTCGCTGACAGTAATCAACGGAATAGCCCCAATCGCATGGCACAGCGACAAGTACTCGTCCACGCCAAACAGCCAGCCATTCTTCTTCGCGTCGGGCCCAACCGTCTTGCGCCAGTCAAAGTTGTGCGCCAAGCATCCGCCGGGATATCGCAACAGGCACATGCCAACGGCCTTGCTTTGATTTACGACCTCCGGGACCGGAGCTCCCTTGGCGGGGTCCCAAAAGCCGTCGCCCCTCTGAATCAGGTTCAAGTCCGTCGTATCGCTCGAAAAGATGCGGGCGTTATCTCCGGCCTCGATATTCTGGCCAAAGACGAGACGGTTCACCGGGCCAAGCACTTCGCCCGCGTTCACGACGATGTTTGCGGCTTGCTGCGCGCGGAGCGGCAGGAGCGAGCCCGCTGCGAGGGCTGACACAAGGAAAACGAAGCGGAAACGTAATGGCATGATCATGGCGCTAGTACTCCGGTCTGACTTCCGTGTTCTCCCGGTAGGATGCTCCCATAGAAGTAAACATTATGCGCCTGATTATACAGCCTTGATTAGGAGAGAGTGCTCCGATTCAGACTGAGGGCCGAATTGCAATGGACAGTTCCCGCACCGGCGGCAAATGGTTGATGTGTCAGGAGTGCTAAACACGAACAATCGGCTGCGATATGGTTGCGAGGAACTTGCTTAGCGAAAGGAGAACCACAATGGAAGCTTTGTTTAGCGATGAATATTCTAAGTGTTTGGAGACGCTGGCGAAGGGCAACTCGCTGGAGTACAAGAATCGAAGGCCGTTCCCCAACATCTATTTTGATGATTTCCTGCCGGCGGAGGCAGCGGAGGCCGCCCTCAAGGACTTTCCTAATCCGCAGCGACTAACCTGGACTGAGTTCGACCAGCCTACGCAACGCAAACTGGCATTCAATGTTGTCGACAGGCTGCCATCAGCAGTTCGCAACGTCCTGTATTTTCTCAACAGCCGCCCCATGCTCAATTTCCTGGAGACTCTTACCGGAATCAAGGACCTCATTCCCGATCCATATTACGCGGGTGGCGGACTCCACCAGATCAAACCGGGGGGCCATCTTGAGGTTCACGCGGACTTTAATTTTCATCCCAAACTCAAGCTGGATCGCCGCATCAATGTGCTCGTATATATGAACAAAGACTGGAGGGAAGAGTATGGTGGCCATTTCGAGCTATGGAACAAAGAGATGACCGCAGCGGAACAGAAGATATTGCCCCTCTTCAATCGCTGCGCTATTTTCAGCACAACGAGCACGTCGTATCACGGCCATCCCACGCCGCTGTCCTGCCCGCCGGATCGGACGCGCAAGTCTTTGGCGACTTATTACTACACAGTTGGCCGGCCTGAGGATGGGATCTCCGACCCGCATAGCACGCTCTTCCAGCGACGCCCGGGTGCCAAACCTCACACCAGCCTGAAGGAGGTCATGGTTGCAGTAATGCCGCCTATTTTAGTTAGCGCGGCAAAGAGGCTTCGGAGTTGACGCCCCGGGGCTAAGGATGCGCTCCTTAACGAGGGGAATAATGAGGAACTGCGGATGAGTCGTAGGGTTGTGGGTAACGCAGCTTCGGTCATGGCCGTGCAAGCTGGAAGTTATGTCCTGCCGCTCATCAATGTACCGTATCTGCTGCGCGTGATCGGTCCGGAGCACTATGGCCTGATCGCATTTTCCCAGGCGGTGATGATGTACTTCGTCACTCTGAATGACTATGGGTTCAACTTGAGCGCTACGCGCGAGCTTGCAGTCCATCGCGATGACCCAGTCCTGCGATCGGAACTCTATTCAACGGTCATGGCGATCAAATGCGGTTTTTGCTTTCTGAGCTTTCTAATCTTGTGTGCGCTGGTTCACTTTATCCCCAGATTTCACAGCAATCGAGCTGTCTTCTTTGCAAGTTTTGGAATTGTGTTGGGGACGGCGATGTTCCCACAATGGTTCTTCCAAGGCATTGAGAAAATGTACTGGATCTCCATGGTGAACCTGACGGCCAATCTAATATTCACATTCGGTATTTACTTTCTTGTTCGCCATCCTTCGGATTATTTGATCGCAGCGATCGTTCAGGCCGCTGGCAAGCTTTTGGCTGGTATCCTCGGCCTGATTATTCTGTTTTCTACCGAGCACGTGAAACTATCGATGCCCACGCTTGCCCAAGTTCGTCACCGGTTGTCCGATGGGTGGCACTTGTTTATGTCGACGGCGGCGGCCACCCTTTACACTAGCTCGAATGCTGTTGTCCTGGGTTTTGTGTGCGGTATGACCCAGGTCGGTTACTTCAGCGCCGCCTACAAGATATTCGCCGCATTTACCATGCTCGTCTCCCCTATGTGCCAGGCTATATATCCGCATGTTTGTTCGCTCGCTCACCGATCTCGCGAAGCAGCAGTCGCCTACCTGCGAAAGGCAATGATCGTGATTGGACGTCTCTCGTTTCTTGGAGGGGTCTTCGTTCTCATGTTTGCGAAAATCATCGTACGCATTGCCATGGGTCCAAAATATATGGCCTCGGTCCCGGTGTTGGAATTTATGGCGATGACTCCATTTGCGATCGCCATCAACAACATCTATGGAACACAAGGAATGCTGAATTTCGGGATGAAGCCGCAATACAGCCGCATTATTGTCATTTCGGCCTTCTTCAACAACATCATTCTTGTCCCGTTATGTTATTGGTTCAAGGCCCCAGGGGCAGCCGCCTCCGCTCTGATAACAGAGACGGCTGTAACAATTATGATGGGGATAATGCTCTACTCCGGACGCGGCGTCGATATACTTCCGCGGCTCTCGGACATGAGAGGACAGTTTTCGAGCCTTTCATTGTTTAGTCAAAGGAGTTACGAAAGGCTCCGAGGATGAATTGCAAACTTAGAATAAACATTGTTATGGCACGTACGGGTGAATGGCCAAGTGGAGGCTGTCGCGCTAACTATCAGTACGCGAATTATCTTTCGCGACTTGGCCACACCGTGACAATTGTGCATCCAGGTAGGCTAGTCATTAATCCCACCAGACTGGACTATGTGAAGAATGCTGCTCGTTATGCCCTCCGGAAGCTGGACGGACACTATAAGCCTAATTCATGGCTAAAAATGGACCCGAAGGTCCGACTCTTGTGCGTGCCATCTCTCAGCGAGCGCTTTGTGCCTGACGGAGACGTTGTTGTTGCAACCGCCTGGCAGACGGCGGAGTGGGTCAGCCAATACTCAAAATCGAAGGGGCGTGGTTTTTATTTTATTCAGCACTTGGAAACCTGGAATGGACCAGAGGACAGAGTGTACGCGACTTGGAAGGCTCCGCTGCAGAAAATAGTCCCCTCCAAGTGGTTAGCTGAGATTGCCCAGGAGCTGGGCGAGACCGCGATCTACATTCCCTACGGTCTGGATATCGACACATTTCAGATCGAAACTCCTTGCGAGGAGCGACGACCCAATCAGTTGATGATGCTTTACCATAACGCGAAGTGGAAGGGATGCGACGACGGCCTTCAGGCTCTGTCCATGGTCCGGGAGAGTGATCCCGATATTCGCGTGAGACTCTTTGGAGTTCCTGCGCGCCCCAAATCGCTTCCAGACTGGATAGAGTATCACCAGTCACCTTCGCCGAAGCGTTTGAGGGAATTATACAATCAGGCGGCTATCTTCGTAGCTCCAAGCCTTACAGAGGGATGGGGTCTTACGGGCTGCGAAGCATTACTTTGCGGGGCTGCTGTCGCTGCGACCGACATCGATGGGCACAGAGAATTCGCATTTCATGGGCAAACGGCCCTAACCAGCCCTGCGAGGTCGCCGAGAGCGCTTGCGGAGAATATTCTCCGCTTAATTCACGATCCCGAGCTGCGTATCCAATTGGCAAAGAACGGTTTTCAATTTGTCCGGCAATTTACCTGGGAACTTGCGGCGGATCGCTTTGAGGCGGCGTTGCTTACGCAAGGGAAGGCTCTCGAGGAGTGTGCAGCAGATGCCCGCGGATGAACTCGTCGCCGCAATCGTAGTGACCTTTCATCCTCGACCGGAATACTTTGGGAATCTGGCGAAGATTAGAAACCAAGTCGATCTGTTGATTGTGGTAGACAACGGCTCGAACGAGAACGAATTGGCGCAGATACGATCCGCCTGTCGAGAGCCCGGATTCAAGCTGATCGCGAACGGAGACAATCTCGGCATTGCAGCAGCTTTGAACCTCGGGGTTCGAGAGGCCCAAAAGGAAGCCTGCAAATGGGTGGCGTTATTCGATCAGGATAGCGTCGTAACCGACGGGTTCATCCCAATAATGAGATCTGAATTTCAAACCTACAATCTGCAAAAGAAGATCATGCAGATCATCCCTCGGTATGTTGATCCTGAGACCCGCCTGGAGCGCACGGTCTCCTCTTTCGAGGATGGAGGAGTTTTTCTCACAATTACTTCGGGTAGCCTCTTTTCCATGGAAGCATTCGAGAAGTGTGGGCTATTTCAGGAAGAGCTGTTTATATATTGCGTCGATGACGATTACAGTTTGCGAATTCGGAAGAACGGATTTTATATTGGCGTAAGCAGGAACGCGGTCCTTCTGCACCAGTCCGGAAATCCAACATCCCGCAAGCTATTCGGGATGACAATTACGACCAAAAACTACCGCCCGCAGATGCGCTATTACTACGCGCGGAATAAGGTATGGATTCTGCGTATCTATGGAAAAACTTTTCCGCGGCTTATCGTTCCAACGCTGCGCGAGTTTGTGACAATCCCGCTCAAGATTGCACTGATGGAAGACACTCCGTGGGAAAAGATCAAGCTGTTCATTCGAGGGCTGACGGATGGGATTGCGGGAAGAATGGGCCGACGAAGCCAGGCGGAGTAAGCGCAGGATGATAATTCGAAAGAATGGTGTATGACGACAAGGCCTGGAGGTGTAGGTCTGCCCCAAATGGACGGAGCTGGGAGAGCACGGATTAGGGTCTTGCCGAAGCCTATGTCCATACGACCTATTCTTTTCATTCATCACGCAAACGACATGTATGGAGCGGACATCGGCTTGCTTCATTCAGTCAAATCCCTTGATCGCCAAAAGTATCACCCGATCGTCATCTTGCCATCGGATATGCCAACGGGCATGTTGTCTCCGGAGCTTGATCGCCTGGGCATCGAATACCATTTTGCGCACCTAGGCATACTGCGCCGGAAATACCTTTCGGCGCGCGCCGTCATTCCGCTTGCGATTGATCTACTGAGGGGTGCCGCTTATGTTCGTTCCATTGCCCGCAGTCGGCGCGTGGCGCTCGTATATACCAACACTTTTGTTACTGTCTCCGGGGCTATCGGAGGAAAGTTAGCCAGTGTACCGGTACTTTGGCACATACGAGAGATCCTCTCGATGCCTCGCCCTGTGCGTTGGCTCTTGTATAAAATGCTTAGCCGGTGTGCCGATCGAATTGTGTGTATCTCCAAGGCGGTGCGCGACAGCGTGCTAAAGGAAGCCCCCAATCTCGCGAGAAAGTCAGTTGTCGTCTACAACGCCGTGTCCGTAGCCGCAAACAATGACGGAGTCCAGGAAGTGGGGCTTCGGGAAGAGCTGGCAGTGCCGAAAGAGGCCTTGCTCGTTGGAATGGTCGGTCGTATTACTCACTGGAAGGGGCAGGAAATTCTGGCGGAAGCGGCAGCCGTGGTGCTGCAAAGGCGCCCTGACGTCCATTTTGTCGCTGTTGGGAGTTACTTCGCGGATGAGTCGCACTACCTTCAGAAATTGATATCGTTGATAAACAGGCTGGGACTGGACGGCAGATTTCATTTAGTTAACTATCGTTCAAATATTACCGATGTGTACCGAACATTGGATATCTTCGTGCTGCCGTCCACGAAGCCGGAGCCATTTGGCCGCGTAACGGTAGAGGCAATGACGCAGGGGCGTGCCGTGATTGCCACAAACCATGGAGGGACAGTTGAGCTGATTGAAGATGGCGTGACTGGGATGCTCGTTCCTCCCTCGGATCCCAAATCTCTCGCGGCTGCAATTGAACTGCTCCTTGCAGATCGGCTCCTTCGGGAAAACATGGGACAAGCGGCAGCTATCTACGCGCAAGAAAACTTCGGCCTGCCTCGTCATGGAGAGCAAATGCGCAGCGTGATCGACGAGTTGGCCAAACATAAGTAGATTCCCAAGGAACGGCACATCAAAGGTTGGGGTTTGGGTAGGCCCGGGATCTGGCAAATGTAGAAAATCAGCCCTCGTCAGAAAGTTGTCCGAGAAAATTGCAATATTTTGTCGGCATACGGCTTGGGTGAAGGCCGCCGCATGGCAACGCTCCCCTCATCTTCAGAGTGTCAACTGCAGAATCAAGTTGATTTCAACCCCACAAGCAATCGCTCGAAGGCCCAAACTGGATATGGAGTAAAGGAGATTCCATGAAAGGCATCGTATTGGCAGGTGGAACTGGGAGCCGGCTAAATCCTCTGACGCGCGTAACGAACAAGCACTTGCTACCCATCTACGACAAGCCGATGGTGTATTATCCGATTCAAACACTGGTCAATGCAGGGATCGAAGAGATTATGCTCGTGACCGGTGGACGTAACGCCGGCGAGTTTCTGCGCCTGCTCGGAAACGGCCGCGACTTCGGGTTAAAGCACATTAATTATGCTTACCAGGAGGGTGAGGGCGGCATCGCGGAAGCCTTGGGGCTCGCGGAATACTTCGCGGGCGATGAGCCGATCTGCGTCATCCTGGGCGACAACATTATCGAGAACAATATTTGCCAGGCCGTGGAGAATTTCAAGAGGCAAGGAGATGGCGCGAAGATTCTGGTGAAGGAAGTTACGGACGCGCAGCGATTCGGTGTGGCCGAGATTCGCGGCAACCACGTGATTGGCATCGAAGAAAAACCCAAATCCCCAAAATCCAATTACGCCGTTATCGGAATCTACTTGTACGATAGGACCGTGTTTCAAAAAATTCGCCGCCTGAAACCCTCAGGGCGTGGCGAACTCGAAATTACGGACGTGAACAATTTCTTCATCGAAGAGGGAAAACTAACGTACGAAGTCCTGACCGGGTGGTGGACAGATGCGGGCACGTTCGAGTCCCTGCTGAGTGCGAACAACCTAGTCGCGGGAACCGAGGCCAATAAAATGTCATCCAAGATTGATCTACGCGTCAAAGTAGCCAGTGGAACTACTCTATGAAAATCTTCGTCACAGGCGGAGCGGGATTTATTGGATCGAATTTCATCCGCCATGTTCTCTCTCGCAAGAAGGACTTCCAAGTTGTCAACTACGACAAGCTGACGTACGCGGGAAACCTCGCCAATCTCGAAGAGATTGCGGAAGACCCTCGGTATTCGTTCGTAAAAGGAGATATCTGCGACATCAATGCAGTTGAGGCTGCCATGCAGGGTTCTGACGCGGTCGTCCACTTCGCCGCGGAGTCGCATGTGGACCGGAGCATCTATGAGCCCGGCCCCGTGATTGAAACCAATGTGAACGGAACGGCCATCCTGTTACAAGTAGCTCGAAAGTTGCAACTACAACGATTCGTGCATATTTCAACGGATGAAGTATACGGCGACATGCTTCCGGACGCTTTCGCGAATGAGGATTCCCAACTGCAGCCAAGCAGCCCATATTCGGCGTCCAAGGCGAGCTCCGACTTGCTGGTCCGCTCCTATATTCGGACGTATGGATTCCCCGGTATCATCACTAGGTCTTCGAATAATTACGGTCCGTTCCAGTTCCCAGAGAAGTTTCTCCCGCTGATCATTACGAACGCGATAGAAAACAGACCATTGCCGATCTACGGCGACGGAAAACAGCAGCGCGACTGGCTTCATGTTGAAGATAACTGCCGCGGTGTTCTCGCGGTCCTCGAACGCGGGCGGATCGGCGAGGTGTACAACATTGGCGGACAGGACACAGAGGAAAATCTCACGATCGTGAAGCGCCTTCTCGAATTGATGGGAAAACCAGAGTCCCTATTATCTTATGTGAAGGACCGGCCCGGCCACGATCGGCGCTACGCACTGTGCTGCGAAAAAATGGAAAGAGATCTCGGCTGGAGGCCGGCGATTCCTTTACATGATGGCTTGCAGCAGACGATTGACTGGTACCGCAAAAACGGCGGTTGGCTCGCAGGGGTCCGGGACGGCCGATACCGCTCCTACTATGAAAAGTGTTATCTGAATCGGGATTCATTTCTGCAAGCGTTCGCACCGTCCGCATCAAGAGCTGTTGAGGTTCGATGACATCGCCCCTTTCGTGTCAAATAGAAATGTCGTCTACGCCGGGATTTGCAAAAATCCTTGAGGTTGAAATTATTCTTCTCTGACGATTTTCCCAAAATCTCTTTCCTGCGCAATCTCAGATACTCGGAAATCACTCGCGGGCGCGTACCTCATGGAACTGAAATTCTTGCAGGAAAGAATAGGTCTATCGGTTGAAATCTACTGAAGAGATTTGCCGAACAACATTCGTTGATTAGGAGCGAAATCCCATGCACGTCTTGATCTCAGGAAGCCGTGGTGTACCATCAAAACACAGTGGATTTGAGACGTTCGCACAAGACTTGGGTCTCTTCCTGCGGTCTCATAATCATGATGTTACGATTTATTGTCAGGTAACGGAGGACGAAAGTCCTCGTGAAGATAGCTGGAACGGGATACGCCGTGTGTTGATCCCGGCGGGGAAGGGTTCAGTTGGAACTATGCTTTTCGACTGGAAATCAATCAGACATTCGCTGCTTGAAGAAGGTGTGGTGTTGACTCTCGGATACAACACAGGGGTGTTCAACCTAGTTTACCGATTGACGGGTAAATCCAATATCATGAACATGGACGGTATCGAGTGGAAGCGCGAGAAATGGTCGCTTCCCGCACGCATCTGGTTCTGGTTGAATGAGTGGATTGGCGCACGAGCGGCGAATCACCTGGTTGCAGATCATCCGGAAATTGGTCGTCACCTTCTGAGACATACTGCGCCTAATAAAATTGCTATCATCCCGTATGGGGCGGATTCTGTGACTACCGCCCCGGTGAGCCTGATCCACAAATACGATCTGACTTCCAAGAGCTATTATCTCCTGATAGCTAGGCCCGAGCCGGAGAACTCAATCCTTGAAATCGTACGTGCCTATTCTCTCCGGCAGCGCGGAATGCCGCTGGTCATATTGGGAAACTACAGGCCCGATGGTACTCCCTATCAGAGAACGGTGCTGAATGCCTCAGGACCGGAGATCATTTTTCTGGGGGCCATCTTCGATCGCGACATCGTCAAGGCTTTACGGTTTCACGCTCGCGCCTATTTCCATGGCCATCGTGTAGGCGGAACCAAACCGTCTCTGGTTGAATCGCTCGCAGCCGGCAACGCGATAATTGCGCACGACAATTGCTTCACTCGTTGGGTTGCAGGCGAAGGTGCTCTGTATTTTCGATCTTGCGAGGATATTGACAGAATACTGGATTGGCTGAATCTGGACTGCACGCAATTGCTGGCTATGGAAAGTGCGAGCCGTAAAAAGCACATCGAATCGTTTACCCAGGAAAAGATCCTGACAGCATATGAGGAGCTACTTTTGCAGTTCGCACCCGCTGCTCAAGTTACGCCACAGCCGGTCGTGGCGCGTCAATCTACCCATAATGCATGATCGAGGACACATCTTTAGAGAGGAAAGCGAAGAGAGCCCGCCCATGAGTAGCGTTTGGCCGTCGACGAACTAGACCAAGGCTCAATTTTCTAGATAACCTGCCCGGGCTCGGATATGCCCCTTAATATGTGATTCAACCAAAACACGTTTTCTCGACGCATGAGACCGCGCCAGGAAGAAAACAAAGTTAAGTCACCTGTAAATGTTAGAAGACCGGAAGAAGCCGATGCCAAAGTGTCTACGAAAAACCCCGACGACGAGATGTAGATGGTTCAGGAATTGTGCTGAATTGCGCGCGAGTGTCTGGGAAAGCTGGCAACGAAGTTTGATCGACGGGATTCTGGCTTCTCCGGGATATGTTTAATCTGCCGGCAAGGCAGAAGCGATTCTAGGCCGAGTGTTCGTTCATCATTCAGTTAGCCGTATTTATATTGGTCTATAGGTTCAAAAAATGTCCAGAGGAGGCACAAAGTGAAGATTGCCGTGATTGGCGCGGGTTATGTGGGGCTGGTATCGGCGGCCTGCTTTGCGGAGTTGGGCCACGAAGTTATTACTGTCGATAACGATCTTGAAAAAGTCAAATTATTGATGGGGGGACATGTCCCTATACATGAAAGTCTTCTCCCCGAATTAGTGCACCGTCATATTGGGAATCGCTTGTCGTTTTCCGACGATATCGTTACAGCCGTTCAGGCTTCAGACGTAGTGTTCATCACGGTTGGCACGCCGCCTTCATCAACCGGCGAAGCCGACCTTTCTTACGTCGAGTGTGTCGCCCGCGAAGTGGCGCGTTCATTGAATGGACGTAAAGTGATCGTCGAAAAGAGCACAGTTCCAGTCCGGACCTGTGAGGCTTTGAAAAGGTCGATGTTGCTCAACGGTGCCGACCGGAATTCCTTCGCGATAGCCTCGAATCCGGAATTTCTTCGCGAAGGAACAGCGGTGCAGGATTTTCTGTATCCCGACCGTATCGTGATTGGTGTTGACTGCAACAATAGCGCAGAGGCGTTAAAGGCAATCTACGCTCCGCTATCGGATGGCAGCTATTACAAGCGCGAGGGTGCAATTCCCGGTCCGTGGAATAGGCCCGCGAAGCTGATTGTGACGAGCGTGAAGAGCGCCGAACTCATCAAACACGCCTCGAACGCTTTCCTGGCGATGAAAATCTCATTTATTAACGCGGTCGCGAATATTTGCGAAGGCGTAGGCGCCGACATTCGCCAGGTGTGTGAAGGAATCGGCGCCGACACGCGCATTGGATCTAAGTTCCTGGTCCCGGGAATCGGATACGGGGGTTCATGCTTTCCAAAGGATGTCCTAGCATTTCGATCCGTGGCTCATGCCGTTGGATATGAATTTGAACTTTTGTCGGCAGTGATGACAGTGAACGAGGAACAGCGAGAGCGCTTCATTGACAAAGTGCGGGAAGCGATGTGGACGCTCCGAGGAAAACGTCTGGCAGTGTTGGGCCTGGCTTTCAAGGGTGGCACCGACGATATTCGCGACTCTCCGGCTCTGGAAATCGTGAAGCGTTTGGCCGGAGAAGGCGCTTTCGTCGTGGCCTTTGACCCCGCGGCCATGGCGCGCGCAGCGTCCCAATTATCGGGATTGCCTAACGTCACGTTTGCCAAGAGCCCCTTCGAAGCCTGCCAGGGATCGGATGCCTTGCTGATCCTCACGGAATGGCAGGAATTTAAGACCATGGATCTGAAGGCGATACGGGAAACCCTGCGGTTGCCAATTGTCATCGACGGGCGAAATCTACTCATTGCCGAAGAAGTCGAGGCCGCAGGTCTCGTGTACTACAACATGGGGCGTCAAGCAACGCACGATTACCCCGCCAGTCGCCTCACCCCAATAGCACAGGTCGCGGGCGCCTCGCTTTAAGGGCTTAGATCCTTATTTTCCTGAAGTGCTCAGATGAGAGCTTCCGTCTAATGAAGCCATCAGTAGAAAGTAGAGGGCGGTTGAAGGCGTGGATCTGAACGAAAAGCAACAGATGATAAAGAGACGGATAGAAAAGGGGTAGATCTACAAGAAACTCACCGGCATATTGGACGACATTTTCAGTAGCGACTCCACTGAATAGGTGGAGGGTTAGTGTTTTTTATCAGCTCCTTGTTGAGAAAGATCCTGCCTATTACGAATGTGAAAGTCGAATGGCACGGTTTAACCGCAGCCATCTAAAAGAAGGGCCAAGACGCCCGAATCTATTCCTCCACGAACAAATTTAGAGACAGATTGTCCATATCTGGGAGCAACTGCTCACGGATCGAGACGACGCAGGACTGGAATCCAAGAGCCCTTTGGTCTCCGTTTCTGTGAGTCCACTAAGAGGAGATCGCTCGCATGCACACAGTGAAGGCGAATGTTCACCACGTTGCTGAACGGATCGCGGAACTACGGGAGAACTATCCGGATGCGATTGCGCTGCGCCATGGCGATCGGCAACTGAGCTATGAGGAGCTCGATCGCGGCGCGGACCGGTTTGCGGGCCATTTGGTGCAGCTGGGGATCGCGCCGGGCGGCGCCGTGGCCATCTGCATGGAGCGGTCGTTCGACTGGATTATCGCCGCGCTCGGCATAATGCGGGCCGGCGCCGCATACGTCCCTTTGGATCCGGCTTGGCCGGATGCGCGATTGCGGATTGCGGTTCGAGACTCGGGCGCGACTGTCCTCGTGGCGCGAGTAGCGCTTATCGATCGCCTGCAAGTCGAAGCCCGCGGCGTGGATCCCTGCCGCGATGCCGCGGCCATTGCTGCCGCCGCTGGAGCGCCGCGCGCGCCTCTACGGCCGGATAGCCTTGCTTATGTGATCTACACTTCGGGGTCGAGCGGAGCCCCCAAAGGAGTAGAGATAACGCATGCCAATCTGTCTCACCTCATCACTTGGCACCTGGAAAACTTTAGCGTCTCGCAGCAGGATCGTGCCAGTCATCTTGCAGGCCTTGGATTTGACGCGGCGGCTTGGGAAATTTGGCCGCATCTGGCCGCAGGGGCGACCGTGTGCCTCGCACAGGATGCAGTGCGCTCATCGCCGAAGTTGATGCAACAATGGCTGATTCGCGAGCGCGTGACGATCGCCTTCGTTCCAACCGTCCACGCCGCCCCTATGATGGCGATGGAATGGCCGGCCAGCACAGCGCTGCGTTTTCTGCTAACTGGCGGAGACGCACTGCAACACGCTCCCGCCGTGCGGCTGCCCTTCGATGTCGTAAACAACTATGGACCTACCGAATGCACCGTGGTTGCCACGTCCTCGGTGGTCAAGCCTGGGTCGCAGGGGGCGCCGCCGATCGGCCATCCAATCGCAGGCGCAACCGTTTATCTGCTGAACGAAGAAGGCGATCAGGTTGCCGATGGGAGTATCGGTGAGATTTACATTGGCGGCGGCGGAGTCGGGCGCGGGTATCGCAACCTACCTGGGCCCACCGAGCGAAGCTTTCTGCCTGATCCTTTCTCAGGAGCGCCATTCGCACGCATGTATCGCACGGGCGATCGAGGAGTGAGGCGGGCGGACGGTGAGATCGAATTTCGCGGACGCCTTGACCGGCAGTCGAAGATTCGCGGGCAACGAGTCGAGTTGGATGAGATCGGCAGCATTCTCACTTGCCATCCAAGCATTGAATTTGCCACTGCCATCGTCAGGAGATCGCAATCGGGAGAGAATCAACTTGTGGCGTACGTTCTGCCTAAGGAGGATGGCCGCGTCCCTACGGTGTACGAATTGCAACAGCATCTGCTGCGCAGCTTGCCGGACTACATGATCCCAGCCATCTTTGCCCGTTTGCACGAGCTCCCATTGTCGCCCAACGGAAAACTCGATTTGACAATGCTCGTACAGCCAACGGACGCGAATCTGCTGGACAAATCGGGTCCAAAGCCGCTCGCAACACCCATAGGAGAAAAGCTTTTAACATTGGTGCAGGCGCTTCTCGAGAACGACACAGTTACGGCAGAGGACAACTTTTTCTTGGCGGGAGGGCACTCTCTCTTGGGGATGCAGCTCTTAATGAGAGTTCGGGACGCATTCGGTGTAGATTTGACGTTGCCACAACTCCTCGAGGCCCCCACTATTGAACGCTTGGCTTTCTTAGTGGAAGCTATGCTCAGGAGAGAGCGCCTTCTTGCGATTTGGGAGGACTTGCTAGGCCGCAAGCACATTGAACTCGACGACAACTACTTCGACCTGGGTGGCAATCCAGCACTGGTCGCCACTCTACAACATCGCATTCTCTCAGAGTTTGGACAGTCCATCCCCATTTCTCAACTTTTTCAAAATCCTACAGTTCGCCTGCAGTCAGACCTCACGCCGAGTATGGTAAGGCCTGATCTCGCCTTGCCGCCCGGAGTTCTTTCTCTGCAGCCTAATGGAACTCGGCCCACTGTGTTCTGGGTGCATTACCTGAACGTAAGCTTGGCGAACGAGTTCAGAGACGATCAATCAATCTTCTTAGTCACGCTTACCGCAACGGACTTCGCATCGCTCGGCGAGAAGCCCACTTTACGCAGCATTGCCAAATGTCTAGTGGATAAGATTCTGGCGACGCAGTCTAAAGGCCCCTATAATATTGGTGGCCAATGTATTGGTAGCATCCTCGCGTACGAGGTCGCCTCCCAACTGCGGGCAGCCGGATACGAGGTGTCGCTCCTTGTGCTCTTAGACGCACCGAGCCCTTCCTATCTAAAATGGTATAATTCGCCGACCGCTACGTTGAGCCGATCACGTAATACTCTGGGGAGGGTTCTGCGGCTAGGGCTTCGGCAAAACTTGTTCAATCTTCGTAAGCGTCTGATTAAGCATTTCGCCCGCTCGGTAAGAGCAAAATTCGCCTGGACAGAGATCGGCATAGCTCACGAGCTGATCGAATCTGCAGCCTTTGAGTATCAGCCCGAAAGGTACGGAGGATGCGTGCTTCTATTACTAGGCTCAAAGCGCATTCCTCATGTGGACTTTCTTCCAGGATGGCAGGCGTTCGTTCCTCACAATCTACATATAAGGTATGTGGATGGGTATCACCGCGAGTTGATGACAGCACAAAATATACGGGGTATCGCGGACGCCATAGGCTCCTACCTTATATCCACAACGGACGAACGATCGTTGCCCTGCGACCGTATCTAAAGCTCCTGTTCTACCGGCAATTACAATATCGGTTTGCTAGGGTTGACGAGGGATGAGGGAGAAGGCGGTGAAGCTGGAATACCAGCATCGACGCCATTGACGGAATGAGCGAAGAGCCAGCCGAAATGTCTTTGATGGAGTACCCAGTGATGCCAGATTCCGGCGCGGATGCGCTTACGAAGGTCAACAACGAGAGGCTAAGCCTCCTCCATCTGCTCAATCCCGCCGTGATTGCTGGTCCTTATGCACTTTATCATGACCTCCGCGAGTATGATCGCGTGCACTGGGATCCCTACATGCATGCTTGGGTGGTGACGAGCTACCCGGAAGTCATTACGGTGCTGATGAATTATTCCGCGGACCGCACTCCCGCATCAGACTACCTGGATCGGCTCGGGCTTTCGTTCATGAAGCCATTTGCCGAAATGATGCGGCAGCAGATGCTATTCATGGATCCGCCGATGCACGCCCGTCTAAGGAGCATTTGCTCGGCGGCGTTCACGCCGCAGAGGATAGAGGCGCTGCGCAAGGTGATCGAGTCCATAGCCGATACGCTTATTGACAAGATCATTGCTTCCGGGCGTATGGATATGCTCGCTGATTTCGCCAACCCTTTTCCCGCGATTGTGACGGCGACGCTGCTGGGCGTGCCAACCGAGGATCATCGACAGCTCGGGGCGTGGGTTGTCGATCTATCGGAGGTATTGGGCAATTTTCAGCACCATCCGGATCGCGTGGCGGAGATTGTGCGAAGTCTTGAGGATTTCAAGAGTTACGTTGCCGAGAGAATGGAGGAGCAGCGCAGCCGCCCAACGGGCGGCCTGATCTACGCGCTAATGACGGCGGAGGTTGACGGCCACCGGCTTTCCGATGAAGAGGTCATTGCAAATACGATCATTACATTGATTGGTGGTCACGAGACAACCACGAACCTCATCGCAAGTGGTTTTCTGACATTGCTTCGCCAGCCTGAGCGCCTGGAGCAGCTGCGCAGCCATCCCGAGATCATTGGCTCTGCCATTGAGGAACTGCTTCGCTTCGAGTCGCCCGTTCAACATACCGCGCGGATCGCCCCCGCTGACATGCAGCTTGGTGGAAAGACCATCCAAAAAGGTTCGAGGGTTGTAGCGGTTCTGGCAGCTGCGAACCGCGATCCAAATCGATTCCCCGATCCCGACCGTCTGGATTTACTTCGACCCGACAACCGTCATCTGGCGTTCGGTTGGGCGGCTCATTTCTGCTTCGGCGCGCCTTTGGCACGTATGGAAGGCCAAATAGCCTTCAACTTGCTTCTTCGCCGACTTTTGAGGCCTGCTTTACTCGACGATACGTTGAATTGGCGGAGTAACGCCGGTCTGCGCGGTTTGACCAAGCTAAATATCAGATTCGATCCTGGCCTTCCCACCGCCGGAGCTCAGTGATGGTAATCGAATATTGAAACCCTCGGTGCGAAGCCTCGGTTTCAAAGCCTTCTCTGTTCTAAGGCTCGCCCACGGCATGGGCGCTACGACCGCGACTTGCAACACCTTCATTGATTGTCGCTTCACGCAGGTCATTGCGTCGTGCTGACATTGACCCGAGTTGATGGAAACCCCAGTATCGGAGGCAGAAACGCGGAGCCGCGTGCAGCAACGAAGCAAGGGAGGGAAGCGGGTTTACTTTCGAACTGGAATCGCGGTTCCCGCACACCTCCGTGGTCGGACGAACTAGAATGCGACAGTTGCTCAAGGAAGGATTATTTTCGGGCGAAATTCACTGGTGGTTTTCGATTTCGCGCAAGTCCTCGTCTGAAGTCGCAACGGAGATCGATCGAGATGTGCTGTCCACCAACGAGCTTGCTCGGAGACAAAGTTTCCGCTTTGAACGAGATCGTAATCTCTACGCTGAAGCACATTTGCTTCTTCGTTTCGCCCTTGCACAATATAGCGAAGTGCATCCCGCCCGGCTGAGATTTAAGAAGGGGGATTTCGGGCGGCCTGAGCTCGATAGTCTCGCCTGTGGCCAGCGCCTACGCTTCAGTTTGTCACATACCAGGCACCTGGCTACCTGTGCGATTGTGCTCGAGGACGATATCGGTGTGGACGCGGAGAGAAATATTGGGCGATTATTTCCGGAGGTTAGTGAAAGGTTCGCGTCCGCCGAGCAAGCAGATTTGGCTGCACTACCGATTCAGGCCCAAACGACCAGATTCTTCGAATATTGGACATTAAAGGAGTCGTACTTGAAAGCGCGTGGCCTCGGTCTCGGGGTTCCCCTCGACTCATTCTGGTTTCTCAAAGCGGAAGATCGCTGGAGCTTACATTGCAATTCAGACATCGAAAACTTCCCCGATTCCTGGAGGTTCGAAGTGCTGGCGCCGACGAGCACCCACCTGGCAGCCCTTGCCGACCGTAGTGAGCAACATGCTAGGCGAAGAATTCGATTGGTTGGTTTCGATCGAGAAACTGGTCCACATTTATTCACCCCGGTCGGAAGCAACCTTGATCACCATGCCTCGTTCACTTCCAGCCCTCCGTACTTCGCTTTCCAGTGGTAGAACGTCGCATCGCTGATCCCGATCCGCCGACACAGTTCCCTCACCGCAACTCCCGCCTCGGCCTCGTTCAACACCTCCACAATCTGCTCTTCACTGAACCGGCACTTCTCCATCGCCGCATCTCCTCTCTTGGTTTTATACCCGGAGGAGCTAACTTTTGGATGGACCAGAGCATTTCCATAAATCATGTAGCGTATTGGGCGCTAAAAATGAAACTCTTGCAGTCGATGATGGTGATGGCTTGGAAGGCCGTTTTGGCGGCCAGGAGGAGGTCGGTTTCCGTTCTTGGATCGTGACTGCGGAGGATTTGCTTGACCTTGCTCCACATCGGTTCGATGGGATTGAAGTCAGGAGAATAGGGCGGCAGATACAGAAGCCGGGCTCCTGCGGTCTGGATCGCTTCGCGAACTCCCCGGATTTTGTGCGTGGCCAGATTGTCCAGGATCACCAGGTCGCCTGCTCGCAAGGTGGGAGCTAATCCTTGCCTTACCCAGGCCAAAAACATTTCGCCATTCATAGGGCCTCCAAACAGCCAAGAGGCGCAAGGACCCTCTAGGCGTATGCCCGAGATCAACGTGCTGGTCTGATAGCTTCCGTGCGGGATGCGGGCGACCAGTCTTCGTCCCCCGAGGGCTCGGCCGCGCCACCTTGTCATTTGGGTGTTGGCCCCGCTTTCATCCACAAAGAACAAGCTGGTCAAAGGCTCCCCAGCCAACTGTTCATGCCATCGATCTCTTTTTTCGGCCACGTCCGGCCGGTTTTGTTCGGCGGCCACCAGAGTTTTTTTTATACCTCCAGCCCAGCTGCCGAAGCCATAAATCGATCGTGGAAGTTCGGAAGGGCCGGTCCATGCGAGCACCCAACTCGGCCAGCGAGGCGTCGGGTCGATCCGACAGCAGTTGTTGCAGCCGCTGTTTGCGTTCCTTGGTCAGCAGCGTGCGACGCCCGCTCCAGTGCGTCCGTGGTTGCAGCGTACCGCGTTGCCGAAACTGCTGGCGCACGCGGCGTACCGCCGCTACGCAAAAACCGAAAAATTGGGCAATCTCGCGAGTGCTCTTGCCCCGTCCATAGAGTTGAACAATCCGCTGACGCATGGGGACAGGGATGGCTTTCATAGCCACATACTCAGCCACATAATTGGGTTCCTGAAAAGCTACATCATTTATGGAACTGCTCTAATACCGCGCGAGCGAACTTTTTCAGGCGAATTGAGGAAGTCTTGGGGAAGTGTTTTAGGAAGGAACTTAACCCATTGAAAACAAAGAAATGGCGGAGAGGGTGGGATTCTACGCGGGTGGCGTAAAACCCAAGGAATTGGCCGCTTTCTCCTTTGTTCCCAATACGTCGTTAGCCGTAGAGCGCCCTTGAGCGCTCCGTAACGCCCTACCTGCTTATACCCGCTAGTACCGCGTCCGTAAACCAAAAAATTGGCTACTGTTCATCAACGTAAGCAAGAGCCTGTGAAATTGCGAAATTGCAGCAAATGAGCTAAGCCACAAAGGACATCAACATTGTCGTCTCGGCCGGAGTGAAGGAGTACTCCAGACAGGTGACTGATGATCAATTCCCGGTGACGGCCTTCGACGTCGGACTGATGAATGGAATGTCTCTGTCGTGAATTAGCTTGTTCAATGCAGGCAAGTCGATGGTCGTGATCGTGTTCCATTGGGAAAGCTGATGCTGCAACTCATGGTCAAGATAATCGAACACATCGTAAGTCGCTTGCGTCGGGGCCGCATCGGACTGTTCCACGGTCGATTCCAGGGCGATGAACATATCGTTCAATCTGCCTCCGTAGTTGAACGAGTCCTTCTCCGCCGTCTTGTTTATTTGAAATAGCGCGTCCTCGACAGCCAACAGTTTCTGGTCGAGCGCCTTGGACTGGACCCCCACTTCGGCGGCTCCGGGGGCGTCCCCAATCCGCGTCTGCAAGGTCTGCAATTCGGCGCGGATTGCACGAATGCTGTTGACAGCTTGGTGCGCCTGCGACACGCGGTCGCTTACCTTTTTGGCTAAGTCGAACTGCTTCTGCAAATCCTCCTGCGTGACGGTAACTTCCGGATCAATTTTCAGCTGCAGCGATGATTTGAACTCCTTCCCATTGACCGTCAATTTCAAATTGTAAGTTTCCGGCAGAACGAGCACACCCTTCAGGTGGGCACCTTCTTGATAGATCGCCCCTGGCACGCCCGCCGGAGGATCAAGCCGCAGGTCCCACACAAAGCGGTTCAGGCCGGCCGCAACAGGCACCGTCTGAGGGGCGCCATCAGGCGGCCGCGGTGCCTGCGGGTTGGCGTCGGCTTTTGGAGAGCCCGTGAATGTCCGCAACACGGTACCCGTCCCGTCCGATATTTCAAGTGTGATTTTGTCCGTGGGCAGCGATTTCAGATAGTAATCAATGATCGCCCCGGCCGGAGGATTCGTTCCGACCAATGCGCCCGCCTCCTTACCGGTGCCCTCCACTTCTTCGCTGGGTGTGCGAGGACGATAAGCAACCGGCGGGGCAAACAGAAACGCGTCCTCGCTGACCGTGTGCACATCCATATGGCGAATAGGCTCGATGTCGTCGAGAATCCAGAACGAACGGCCATGCGTGGCCACAACCAAGTCATCATTTTTGACAATCAAGTCGTGGACCGGGGCAGTCGGCAAGTTCAGTTGCAGCGATTGCCAATTCGCACCGTCATCAAAGGAAACGTAAATTCCGGTTTCGGTTCCAGCGAAAAGCAAACCCTTGCGTTCTGGATCTTCGCGTACTACGTGCACGTAGGCCGTCGGTGAGATTCCGTTGGTAATCGCAGTCCAGCTCTTGCCAAAGTTGTCCGTCCGGAAAATATAGGGCTTAAAATCGTCCATCAGGTGCCGGTCGATAGCGGCGTAAGCAACTCCCGGAGCGTGCGAAGAAGCTTCGACCAAATTGACCCGCCCCCACTCAGGAAGACCGGCGGGAGTCACGTTGGCCCAATTCTTGCCTCCATCCTGAGTCACTTTGATCAAACCATCGTCTGTTCCTGTCCATATAAGTCCCTTTTGCAAACGCGATTCTGCAATCGAGAACACCACGTCGTAGTATTCGGTGCCGGCGTTGTCAAAGGAGACCGGGCCGCCCGATGGCCCCTGCTTGCCGTCATCATTGCGAGTAAGGTCCGGGCTTATTGCGGTCCAAGTTTTGCCCTGGTCGGTGGTTTTAAAAACAACCTCGGCGCCGTTGTAGAGGGTATTAGGATCATTGGGAGAAAAAACCGTCGGAGATGTCCAGTTGAATCGATGCTTGACCTGCAAAGCCGAAAGACCATCCATAAATTGCGGCCAAGGCGAGATCATCTGCGTCTCGCTCGTTCGCCGGTCAAACCGGGTCAGCCCTCCCGCATAGTCCCCAGCGTACACGATATCTGGATCCTTCGGATCAGGCGCAATGTATCCGCTTTCGCCTCCGCCCACCGAATACCAGTCGGTCCGGTCGATTGCGGTGTGACTCGTTCTGGAAGCAATGGCCACACTGCCACTGTCCTGCTGAGCGCCGTAGACGTAATACATGAAGCGGTTGTCGGCGATCACGTGATAAAACTGCGCGGTCGGCTGGTTATCCTCGGTAGTCCACGATCCACCATAATCGACCGTAACGGTAGCTCCGCCGTCGTTGCCCTCGATCATGCGCTCGCCATTCGCTGGGTCAATCCAAAGCGCATGATGATCGGAATGACTCCCAGGGATAGGAGCAAAAGTGCGTCCTCCATCGATCGATCGAAGCATTTTGTATGCGAGTGAATAGACAACGTCAGGGTTTTGCGGATCGGCAAAGATGTGCGAGAAGTACCAAGGTCTCTGGCTAAGATCGTGTTGCCCGTTGATCAGATTCCAATTCGTTCCCGCGTCATCGGAGCGATACATTCCGCCGTCTTTCTTGGCTTCAATCAGTGCATAGATGCGTTTTGATTCGGCCGAAACAGCCAGACCGATGCGCCCGAGAGGTCCCTCTGGCAATCCATGGCCCTCGATATGTGTCCACGTGTTTCCCGCGTCCGTTGATTTGTAAATCCCGCTTCCCGGTCCGCCAGCTTCCAACATCCAAGGCGCGCGATAGATCTGATAGAGAGCCGCGAAGAGGATGTGGGAGTTCGACGGATCCATCACCAGATCGATCGCTCCAGACTTATCGTCCTTGAAGAGCACCTTTTTCCAGGTAGCGCCGCCGTCTTCTGACTTGAATACACCACGATCGGCATTCGGCCCCGAGGCATGACCGACTGCGGCAACGAAAACAATATTGGGATTTCGCGGATCGACAACGACCTTGGAGATGTGCTGAGTGTCTTCGAGGCCGATGTGCTTCCAGGTGACACCAGAGTCTGTGGATTTATACATACCGTTGCCAAAGGTGATGTCGTTGCGAAGGCAAGGCTCTCCGGTGCCGACATAAATGATGTTGGGATCAGATGGAGCGATCCCGATAGCGCCGATGGATTGAGTCGATTCGTGGTCGAATATAGGTTTCCAGGTGCTTCCCGCATCCGTGGTTTTCCACACGCCACCGGCAACGGCGCCGAAGTAATACGTCTTCGGATCACCCGCAATACCTGCCACTGCCTCCACGCGGCCGCCGCGGAACGGTCCGACCAGCCGCCATTTCATTTGTTGCAGCGAGCTGGTATCAATTTTTTGGGCAAAGGCGCCATTACAGACAAGAAAGAAGAGGAGAATAGGCATCCAAGTCTTCGAGCTCACGTGATAACCCTCCAGGAAGCGAGTCGCAACAATGGTCGGAGTCGCACCGACTGCAACAAACCGCTAAATTTTCGTGCATTCCTCGGCACGAGCATCCGACACTGCACGTACGAACGTCTAGAATGGGAGAAACATGTGTCCGGGATTAGCTGGGCGACTGAACCTTGCGGAAATGCCTGGGAGACATTCCTGCGTATCGCTTGAGGCTGCGGCAGAGGTGGCTTTGGTCCGAAAAACCAGTTCTCAGGGCCACATCGGAAATCGAGTCATCCGTGTTTACTAGCTCGCGACAAGCGGCTTCAATGCGCAACTTACGGATATGATCGCCTACGCTGCAAAGATATCGCTTGCGAAAGGCACGTGCCAAGTGGACGGGATGCACAGACACAGAGGCTGCCAAGTCTCCCAGAGTGATGCGTTGATGGTATCCGTCGTTCAGTGTGTCAATGACGTCGTCGAGCCAGACGGAACTTCCAGGCTTGTCGCGCACAAGCCGCTCCCGGAAAATCTCAGCCATCAATTCTAGCGTTAGCCCTTCGATCGCCAAGCACGATGTAGCATTCGTTTCCTTAAACTCCTTGAGCAGTCTAAATCCAAGTTGCAGCGCGTAATCATTGTTCAGAACGTGGCGGCGATTGACAGGTATTCCGCGAGATTCAGTCAGACGCTCCAGAAAACCTGGAGAAAGCTCGACATTCAATACTTGACCACCGGTCATGTGAAAACGATTCGAGTGGGACTCGCCGGCAAAATGAAAGATCACCTGTCCAGGGTGAACGTCCGAAGACATCGATCCGAAGCATTCGGTGTAAGACCCGCGCAGCACAATCGATATGTAGGTCATTTCGTGTAAATGTTGCGGAATTTCCTGCTTGGGGCAGTACAAGGTCTCACAGACCGAAAACCCTACGAACTCGCGACGGCTTACCTCATGACCCGCAAAACATCTCCGATACCGCTTCATAACATGGCCCCCATCGACGATGTACGTGAGTATATAGCGGTCGTAATACAACCGGAGCCCTTAAAGAATCTATCGACCCAATCGATAGTTTCGATAAAATCCTTAAGGCACGCTCCGTTCCGGAACCTGCAATCGCATCTAAGATTGTAATTGACACACTTCCTTTCATTAGCATTAGCATCACCTGAAATTTGTTTTCTGACATAAACGAACAATGTAAGGCGGAGTTTTTAATCAAAGCGAAGTCCGGGATTCTTCGCGGTCGAGCGGTCTAGCGGACGGTACATCCTCCGCTTGTCTACCCGCGTTCAATTCCGCTGCTTTCATCGCCGCACCCCGCTCTGCTTCGCCCCGCTGTCTTCGCAATGGCTTGGTACGTTCAATGCTCTGCAAATTCAAGACACGTTTTCTCTTTGTCTGTATTTTCCCTAGCGTAGCTTGTTCAATTCATGCCGGTTGGCAATAGAGACTGAAAAGGCTTCTGGGAAGAGGAAGTGGATTGGTCTGGGCGGGGCTCGGGCGGTTGCTATCCGCTTCCGTGCCATTTGTAATCGCAACCCCATCTCTGTTTGGTTAAGGAACCCGGCGGGACCATTCTGGAGACGGTGCTCGGCCCCCCTAGAGCCACTGCGGCTAAGGCCTCGTTGAGCATTGAGAACCGAAGGAACAAATGGGGCGCGTATCGCAAAGGCCGGAGCCGACAGAGGCTAACGAAATCAGGAAGGATGTTTCTTCATCATGTCAAATGTGCGGCTTTCATCTTTGTCGATCTCTGAACTGGCACCATTGCTCGAACACAAAAAAATATCACCTCTCGAGGTAGTGGACGACGTGCTAAATCGCATTCAAGAATCCAATCCTCAATTGAATGCCTATGTCTATGTGCAGCCCGAAATGGTTCGGAAGCAGGCTCGACAGGCTGAAAGCGAAATTCGTCGCGGTTATTACCGCGGTCCACTTCACGGTGTTCCCATTTCTCTGAAGGATAACTTTTTCACCTTCGGCGTACCCACCAGAGCCGGATCGAAGATATTGGGCGACTTCATTCCCAATGAAGACGCGACGGTGGCGAAGCGTCTTCTCCGTGCAGGGGCAGTCCTTACCGGCAAGACGAATCTCAGCGAATTCGCATATGGCGCCGAAACCAACAATCCACATTTCGGGAGGACGTTAAATCCTTGGGATACACAGCGGATTTCCGGCGGCTCAAGTGGCGGGTCGGCTGCCGCCGTCGCAGCATTGATGTGTGCAGCATCCATCGGGACGGACACCGGAGGGTCAATCCGCATCCCATCAGCACTCTGCGGTATCGTCGGTTTAAAACCAACATACGGCCGGGTAAGTTGTCACGGAGTCGTTCCCTTGTCATCGACGCTCGACCATGTCGGTCCGATGGCCCGCACCGTTCTGGATACCGCCATCGTTTTGAGCGCAATCGCCGGATACGACCGTCTCGATCAATTTTCCGCTCGCAAACAGGTACCGGATTACCTTGCAGAGGCCAAACAGAAGCGAAAACGTCTGCGGCTTGGCGTGCCTCAAGAATATTTCTTCAATGACCTGCATCCTGAAATCTCGGATGCGATTAAACTGGCCTTCGACACATTCGAGAAAGTCGGAGCCACCCTCGAGGAAGTCTCCCTTCCCCACATCACGGAAGCAATGCAGCGCAGCGATGCTCTGCTTCACGCCGAGGCAACCAGTTACCACCAATCGGCCGGCTATTTCCCAACTCGGGCCGCCGACTACGCTCCCGACGTCCGCGAAAGACTCGAAGCGGGGGCGCGCGTGTTGGCCACGGACTACCTCTCCGCTTTAAGAGTTCGCGATGAGGCACGAAGGGATTTTGAGCGAGCACTGGAAGACGTGGATGCCATCCTGGCGCCAACTGTTCCGATTCCTGCTCCACAACTCCTAGATGAAACCGTCGAGGTTAATTCTCATCGCGAGACAGTGCGCACAGCCCTAGTCAGGCTCAACCGTCCCGCAAATCTGGCTGGCCTGCCGGCGATCACCCTTCCCTGCGGTTTGACGCGCGGCAGGTTGCCGATCGGTCTTCAGATCATCGGACGCCAATTTGAAGAAAGCGCCATATTGCGAATCGCCTATACCTATGAACGCGCAACTGAGTGGCATTTGCTGCATCCAGGTGAATTATGATCTTAGTGATGGCAATTCACGGCATCGCTGAATTTCTCTTTCGCGAAACGAATCTCACCATACGGGAGAGTGCCAATGGCCATTCAGCTCTCGGCTGCCAAACCAATTCGTGATTCGTTGAACGGGACCAGCGACGCGAACACGCGGCTGAAACGGACCCTGGGCCCGATTGAGTTGGTCTTGCTCGGCGTCGGAGCAATCGTCGGCGTCGGAATTTTTGTTCTTACAGGACAGGCTGCGGCAATGTATGCGGGGCCGGGGGTAGTGATTTCATTCGTTTTGGCCGGCATCGCATCGGCATGCGCCGCTTTATGTTACTCGGAAATGGCGGCCATAATACCCAGCGCGGGCAGCGCCTACAGTTATGCTCATGCCACGCTCGGCGAACTAGCCGGCTGGATTATCGGCTGGGATTTGATCCTGGAATATTCTCTCGCTTCGGCAACTGTGTCCGTCGGATGGTCTGGATATGTGGTGAGTTTCCTCGCCGATCTGGGGATCAATATGCCTGCACGATTTATTTCGGCTCCGTACACACCGGACCCCTCAGCGGTGCACGGATGGATTGCAACGGGCGCCATCATAAATGCTCCCGCTGTGTTCATCGTTGTGCTCGCAACTGTGCTGCTCATTTTCGGAATCCAGGAATCGGTCAATGTAAACACTGCCATCGTTTTCATCAAGTTGGGAGTAATCGTCACTTTCATCCTGGCCGGTAGCTCACATATACACCCCGCGTATTGGCATCCCCTCGTCCCGCCGAACGCCGGAGCATTCGGGCATTTTGGATGGAGCGGCGTTTTCCGCGGAGCCGCCGTGGTCTTCGTTGCATATATCGGTTTTGACGCCGTTTCGACAGTCGCACAGGAAACGCGCGACCCGCAACGAAATATGCCGATTGGCATCATTGGTAGCCTTGCGATCTGCACTGTTCTTTACGTGCTTGTAGCGCTGGTTTTAACCGGTGTAGTTCCCTATTTGTCCCTCAACGTTCCCGATCCCATTGCGGTTGGCATCGACGCCACCGGGCTGGTTTGGCTAGCGCCGATCATAAAAGTGGGCGCAATCGCGGGCCTCAGCTCCGTAATTCTTGTGATGATGATGGGACAGCCTCGCATCTTCTGGTCGATGGCATCCGATGGCTTGCTACCCGCGTGGTTTGCGAAAGTCCACCCCCGTTTTCGTACTCCCTATGTCACCACAATCGTAACGGGCACGATCGTAGCCATCAGCGGCGGTCTGCTACCAATCAAGGTACTCGCGGAGCTGGTAAGCATCGGCACTCTTCTGGCCTTTACCTTAGTGTGCGCAGGCGTCTGGGCCATGCGCCGCTCGCGCCCAACAATACCTCGTCCGTTCAGGACACCCTGGGTTCCGGTGGTTCCAATTGTCGGCATGGGTTCGTGCCTGTACTTGATGGCAAGTCTTCCCCTGGCTACATGGATCCGATTGGTGCTATGGATGGCAATTGGCATGGCCGTTTATTTCTTCTATGGCCGCGCACGTGCCCGTGCCTCTGAACAAGTGAATGGTAAAGATTTGATCTAGCTAATTTCTTCATCTAGGAGGTTACGAACTGCCGTGAACGACTCATATGGGCGCCATGTTCTCCGCTATCTGGTTCTCTTAGTCACTTTACTCGGTCTTTGCGGGACTCATACAGCGGCCGATCAAATCCCCTCACCTCAGCAATATTTTGGTTTCCAGATAGGCGCGGACAGAAAACTTGTAAGGTACGACAAGATCGTCGAGTATCTTCAGAAAATCGCGGGTATGTCGGATCGCGTCCGTGTGTATACGTTAGGCCTCACTACAAATAAGAATCCTCTTCTGCTGCTAGAGATCAGCTCGCCAGCGACACAAAAGGACTTGGACCACTACAAGACGCTTGAGCGCGAACTATACCTGCAGGGCGGGACACCGAGCGATAGTCAACGCGATGAGATCCTCAGCGAAGGCAAAGCGGTGATCTTTATCACCAACAATATCCACTCCACAGAGATCGGCGCCTCTCAAATGGCGCTCGAAGCGGTCTACCGCCTGGCAACCGATGATTCTCCGACCGTAAAAAAAATTCTGGACAACGATATCATTCTGCTGATGCCATCGATTAATCCTGACGGTCAAATCATGGTCACAGATTGGTACAACAAATACATCGGAACGCCCCAGGAAGGCGGCCCGATGCCCTGGATTTACCATCCCTATGTTGGCCACGACAACAATCGCGATATGTTCCTGTTTTCCCAAAAGGAGAGCCAATTGGTTGCCCAGGCTCTTTGGCACGAGTGGTTCCCTTCAATCTGGCTCGACGAGCACCAGCAGAGCCGAATCGGCCCACGAATCTTCACAATGCCCGCGAGAGACCCTATCAATCCGAATGTCGACCCTTTGATTTACCGATTGAATTCTATCTACGGCTAGGCGCAGGCAGCGGCGCTGGAGTCTGAAGGGAAAGGAGGAATTATTTTCGACGCCGATTACACGAACTTTTGGGAGGGCGCCATGGCATGGGCCGGCTGGTGGCACAACGAAGTTGGATTGCTAACCGAGGTAGCGAGCGCCCGCATCGCTACGCCCACGATTCAAGAAAAACCGGATCCTTCTCACAGCTCTTCGAATGCATCAACCCAGAACGACAATCAAGCTCCCGGCGCCGCCGAATTCGTTGTGGACAAGGGTCCTACCGCGACGCTCCCCGCACCTACCGACACAAACCCACGCGCAGAATACCCCCGCCCTTGGATGGGCGGTACGTGGCGCTTGAGGGACATCGTCGACTACGAACTAATGGCAACATTCGCACTGTTTGAAACTGCTGCGGACCGCCGCGAAGCTCTTCTCCGCAATATTTACGACGTGAATCTGAACACGATCGCCCTGGGTAAAGAAGGCCAGCTTGGATTTAGCGATGCAAAAAAGAGCTTCGCCGCCCTGATACCAATCGAGGGTCAGCAAGACCAAAACGAGGTGATCCAGTTGGTCGAAAAACTTGAAATGGCCGGAGTCAACGTAAAACGGGCCATCAAGGAGTTTACCCAGGACGGTGAGTCGTACGCAGCGGGCACCTATGTCATTCCGTTCGATCAAGTGTTCGCGCGCTACGCCAAGGACATTCTCGAGAAGCAGACCTATCCCGAAGTACATCGCACTCCGAACGCTCCCGCTGAGGCTCCCTATGACGTTTCAGCATGGTCATTAGGCATGCAGTTCGGCGTTAAAACAGTATTCGCAGGAACTCCGCTAGCCGCCGACCTTGCAGTGGAAGACGTGAACACGCCGCCACCGATGGTTCTCGAGGCGTCAAGCACTACCCACGGCTGGAGCTTTCCCTACACGGGTGCCGAAAGCGCGGTGGTCGTGAACCGGCTACTTAAGGAAGGGTGCAATGTTACGTTCGGGCAGCCCCACGGTGACGACCCAGTCCGTGTTTACGCGGCGGCGAAACGCGAGGCTTGGAAAAACGCGGTCGCCGGATTCACAGTAACTGTCAAGCCTGAGAATAATCCAGTACGCCCAGAAGTCACCGGCCTCGCGCTTCGGATGCCCCGGGTCGGTCTCTACCAATCCTGGACAGCAAATATTGATGAAGGTTGGACACGTTGGATACTCGAGCAGTACGAATTTCCATACAAAACTCTGCACAACGCGGACATTCAAGGAGGTCAGCTCCGAAAAGATTTTGACGCGATTATCCTGCCCGACCAGGAAGAGAGAAGCATCCTCGACGGACAAACCGAAAAAGCGATCAAAGCGGGCCAGAGCAATGAGTTCATACCGACCGAATATCGCGGCGGCATCGGCGACAAGGGCTGGAAGGCCCTGGTGGATTTTGTCAATCAAGGCGGTACTTTGATTTCTCTAGGCTCGGCGTCAGACCTGCTCATCGACAAATTACCCCTCCCCGCAATAGACCTAAAGAAAACGCTAAGCCGAGAGCAGCATTATGCGCCCGGCACTATTCTTAGCCTGCAAGTTGATACAAAAAATCCGATCGGTTTTGGAATGGCTCCGCATACCTACGGCTTCTACATTAATTCACCCTTTTTTCAACTGAGGGAAGGTTTCAGTTCGCAAAAGGTAAGTGTAGTCGCGCGCTTTCCAAACGATGAAGTGAACGCTTCTGGCTGGCTGCGTGGCGAAGAATATATGAGGGGCCGGGCAGCCGTCATCTCCATCGAGGAAAACCCCGGGAAGCTGGTGCTGTTCGGAATCCGCCCGCAGCACCGAGGGCAGACTCACGCCACGTTACCGCTGCTGTTTAATTCGCTTTATTGGTCGGTCGAGTAGAGCCGGGCGCTTCGGCTGCCGCAGGAGCGTAAACCGAGCTAAAGGACAAGAATGGAAACCGCCAAAATTCTAGAAATGTTGAACGATCTATCGACCGCTTGCCTGGCGGACGCTTGCCTGCGCCTGGATATCTCCGTCAGGTTCGCTCCATGTACGATTCGTCCGCTCATGCCGGGAACGAAAATCTACGGGCCCGTGCGCCCGGCACGTCACTTCGGAGGGATCGATGTATTCTTAGAGGCGCTGGAAAATGCTTCCGCAGGCGAAGTTCTGGTAATCGATAATGAGGGACGCCTGGATGAAGCCTGCATCGGCGATCTCATTTCGCTCGAAGTAAAATTGGCTGGCCTTAACGGAATAGTAATTTGGGGGCTGCACCGAGACACCGCGGAGCTGCGCGAAATTGCTCTGCCGATTTTCAGCCTAGGCTCTGTACCTGCTCGTCCACGACGAGCGAGTCCTGCAGATTCCGATTCACTCACGAGGGCCAGGATTGGCGAATGGGACGTCGGCACCAATGACTTTGTAATCGGAGACGACGATGGTGTACTCTTCCTGCCGATCGAACGTCTGGAGGAAATTACAGCCTCAGCCTGCACCATCCGCGACTCCGAGCGAACACAATCGCGGGAAATGTTTAAGGGCCTGTCGTTGCGAACGCGGATGCAGTTTTCGAAATTTCTATCCGATCGCGCCCAAAACCCGAAACTTACATTCCAGCAACACGCGTCCTCAATCGCCGCACAAGGCAAGCGCTAGTCGTCACAGCAAATTGTGCCGCAGCTGATCGTACGCGAACCCACTATGTTCAGCGCCCAGCCGGCCGATGCATAGTTTCGATTCGATCGTCGAGCTCCTCCTTGCACTTCACTGCGAACTCGTTCAGCTAGATATGCGAGCTGAGGCCATCAGATCGATTGAATTAAGTGATTATTCCAATTCAACCTGTTTATTTGACTTTGCCGCAGACAATCGCTCATAACGTTGCGTGACGCTAATTTGTGTACAACTTGTATGCACAGGCTGGTGGACCCTGAGGCGGCACACTGCTTTGTGGAAGTTCATACGCCGCGATGAGGTTACCACTTCTTAGTAGACTCTCCGGAGCCTTTCGAATGAAGGAAGCAAACTACGCTGGGCCCGCCCCCCTTTCCGGGTCCGCTTGAATTCACCTTGATGAGGATTCTTTGGGAGTGCGGCGAGACTCGCGTTCGCGACGTGTGCGGCTGCCGCCCATGCGCTTTTTGCGGTTAGAATATATTTTGCTCGAGCGTGTTTACCCTACATAAAAGGACGGCATTGATTCGTGGCGTCGCTGGGCATTACCGTCTTGGACCTGTCCGCATATGTCGGGCTGGTGGCCGTAGGCGCAGTTACCGTCAACATGATGCTGGGTATTCTGATGGCTTTTCGCTACAGCCCGATGCGCGATTGGCCGCATCGCAGAATCAATTATTTTCGCCTGCACAACTATTCCGGATATTTTTTACTATTCGTATCGATTCTTCACCCGATCATCCTGCTTTTTTACAAAGAAAAACGGTTTCGCGTGCTGGACATTGTTTATCCGGTCCATTCGCCGAGCCAGCCTTTGGACAACACCATCGGAGCCATCGCGCTTTACCTGATCTTTTTTGTTGTTCTGACCTCTTATTTGCGCATCCGCCTGGGCCGGCGCCTCTGGAAGCTCTTTCACTTCACAATTTATCTCGCGGCGGGAACGATGTTTTGGCACAGCCTTTTCACCGATCCTGACTTAAAAAATGCTCCAGTGGACTGGTTCGACGGCGGAAAGGTATTTATCGAGATCTGCATCTTAGTCGCGGTCACGGCCGCGCTTGTGCGGTGGCGTTACTACTATCGGAAGAAAGCGATGCAGCCTCGCGAGATCCCCGCGCAGGCAGTGGGTTCTCAATAGAACGCTTGATGCCGTTGTGGCGCTGAGAACCTTCTATGCCGGGATGCGCGATTGAAAAGTTTGTGCCGTCTGCATTGGCGTCCCCCCAATAGGAACATTCATAATGGGAGCAGCGCTGCGATCGCCAAGAGCGATTTCGGAGGGCCCTACCCGCCGCGCTGCCACTCCCGGGGTACTTCCACTTTGTTCGAAATGCGAATTCAGTAGCATTAAACGTGGTGCTTTATTCCTACCGACACCGCAAGAAACGCTGTCCTAACCTCGTTGGAAGACAGCCTTTAGAGCGTTTGCGCTTACTACCGGCGAATGTAGCCGTGATGCTGTTGCAAGGACACTCAGGCGGGCATTCTCAATAAAATAGGCTCGTGGAATAGAAGACTGCGGGAGCGCAAGGGGCTTATGTCGTAGCACGGCCCTTCCTCGCGCTAAGGTAGTACAAAATGTTTCAGCAATTCAAGACAACAAGGTATTTGCGTGGCTTAATACGACCTTGAGGCAAGGTATCTGATACCTATCAGGATCCTGCTAGCTGCTAACCGCTAATGATTGGATTGGTGAAGAACTCATGGGCAAAAGAGCATTCGGCATACGAGGTGACATCATGACGTTTAGAAAAGCCTTGCTCACGTTCTTATTTGTGAGTGTTACGGCGATTCCCGTATTCGGCGTGGGTACAACGGGAACCATCGTTGGCACGGTTAAGGACACTAGTGGGGCCATTGTAGTGAATGCTTCGGTAACCGTGCGAGACCAAGCTACGAATGCTTCCAGGCGTGTGGAAACCAATGAAAGCGGTGATTACACTGTGCCATTGCTCCCTCCTGGCACCTACGAGGTCGTCATCGAAAGCGCAGGGTTTAGTCGCGTGCTGTTCAAGGATATCGCGTTGGCGGTCGACCAAACCGTTCGATTGGATGCGAGTTTGCAAATTGGTAGGGCGAATGAGGAAGTCACCGTCACTGCGGCGGCACTGGAGGTACAAACTGATACCTCTACAATCGGTCAGGTACTTGAACAAGCTCAGATACAAACGTTGCCGTTGAACGAACGAAACTTTGTTGCGTTCGCCCTGCTAGTCCCGGGTGCGCAAATACCCTCTGAAGGATCCTTAGATTCTACACAGGGCCAAGCTCTAAGCGTAAATGGGGCGCGAGAGACGGCCAACAATTTCTTGCTCGATGGCGTTGACAACCAGGATCTAGTAATCAATCAGTATACCGTACTGCCGATGACCGATGCGATTGCGGAATTTAAGGTTCAGTCCAGCACTTATTCAGCTGAATTTGGGCGAAGTGGTGGAGCTCAGATCAACGTGGTGCTCAAGAGTGGAACAAATCAGTATCATGGGGAGGGTTTCGAGTTTCTCCGCAACCGACATTTGGATGCCAAGAACTTCTTTGACCTCCCCAACTGTACGTCGAGTTCTGTAGTTGGGAGCTGTGGTCCTATCCCGCGGCTTGATCGAAGTCAACTGGGCGGAACGTTTGGCGGGCCGATTAGGCGTAACAAGACTTTCTTTTTTGCCGCTTATGAGTTACTTCACCTGAGGGAAGCAACTACGCGGCAGGGAGCAGTGCCGTCACAAGCGGAGATCGCCGCGGCCCTGGCGGCTGTACCAGCAGGTCAAGTGAATCAGGCAGGTCTCAATATCCTGAATCTGTACCCGGCCGCAAACGTCGGGTCCGACCTGCAAACTTCGAATCTGTTTGCGGCATCGCCGGTCATCCATAACCGGGAGCAGGAGTTTGTTGTCAAGGTGGATCATCATTTCAGTGACAAAGACACATTGTCAGGGCACTATGCCCTTTCGTTCGGGGACCTGCTCAGCCCCTATGATCTGCTGTCGCCGTTCACAAACTTGCCGGGATACGGGACAACTGTCATCACCCACGGACAAAATGGCGGCGGATCTTGGACACACATCTTCAACGCCCGCCTGATTAATGAGCTGCGCGTCGGATTCAACCACGAGCTAGGGTATTTTTCGCAGACGGATAAAACTAACGAGAATGCAGCGCTTGGGTTTCCGACTGTTTTGAGCCAGCCGATCGACCTAGGATTTCCTAATGTCTCCATTGCCGGATTTTCTGGCATCGGGCAACCAACGAATGATCCCCAGAACCACCCAACCACCACATTGCACTTTGCCGACAACCTTGCGTGGAATCCGTCATTCCTGGGGGGAAAACATCAATTCAAGTTCGGTGTCGAGGTGCGTCCTTATCGGTATATCCTAGATCCCTTCGACATCTTTGCCCGAGGCGAATGGGTGTTCAACGGAGGCCCCGCAGGGAATCCGCTAAATCCCACGCAAAATCCTCTTATCCAACTGCTCCAGGGAACACCAGATTTCGCCTTGGGAGTAACCGGCAACTCGGACATGCTGATCAACACCGTCTCGTACGGCGCTTACGTGCAAGACGATTATCGTGTTTCATCTCATCTCACCCTGAACCTTGGCGTGAGGTACGAATATAATTCGCCGCCGGTGGAGAACGACAACAAATTCAGTGACCCTAATCTTTCAGCGAGCTCTCTCACCTGCACGCCTGCGCCAAATTGCCAGTACATTCTCGCCGGCACACCGGCACTTTCGCGCGGAACCTATCCGCCCGATCGAACAGATTTTGCACCGCGCGTAGGCTTTGCCTGGAGCCCTTTGGGGAATGACCGTTTTGTTGTCCGCTCCGGTTACGGCATCTTCTATGACCTTGCAATTCTCAACGCACAACTCGAGTCCGAATTGAATCCGCCGTTTTTCTCAGTCGTAAACTTTCCCAACAATGCTGCTGGCACCTTGACGATTCAGAACATAATGAACCAAACTGCCGCTTCAAGTTTGACAGAGCCAAGTTTTATGTCCCCGAATTTCAAAGACGCCTACATGCAACAATGGAATTTGGACACCCAGACCCAGCTAACGCAAGGCTTACTACTTGACGTTGCATATGTCGGTTCGAAAGGCTCACGTCTAATAGTCCAGCGAGATATCAATCAGTCCCCGCTGGGCGGTACTCCACCTTACCCTGAGTTTGGTCCCATCACGATGAACAGCAGCGAGGCCGACAGCACCTACAACTCACTTCAGGTTCGTGCGGAAAAGAGAGCGGCCCACGGCTTGGCGTTCCTCGCCGCTTACACGTTTTCCAAGTCATTGGATGATTCCTCTGGCTTGTACGGTACCTTGGCGGAGCCTGGCTATCCTCAGAATTCGTATGATCTTCCCGCGGACCGTGGCCTATCCAATTTCAACGTGAAGCATCGGTTCGTCTTCAGCTCTATCTATGAATTGCCGTTCGGCACTCAACAGCACTGGCTCTCTGAACCGGGCATTGCCAACCATATTTTTGGCAATTGGATGCTTAGCGGGATTCTAACGCTGCAATCGGGCCAGCCGTTCACAGTCGTCCGTGGCGTCAACCAGAGCGGAACAGGAACCGTCGCCCTAGGCAATATAGACCGTCCGAATGTGGTGGCTAATCCCAATGTGGCGGGTCCGGTGGCTGCGAATCCGGGATGTGTCGCTCCAGCCCAGGTACACACCGTTGCGGACTGGTTCAACCCTTGCGCGTTTGTCGCGGCCCCTGGGGCTTTCGGTGACGAAGCCAGGAACAGTAATATCGGCCCAGAGTTCAAGGACTTGGATTTTTCACTTCTCAAGAATGTGCACTTAGGAAGTGAGTCCCGATTATTGCAGTTCCGCTTTGAGTTCTTTAACCTCTTTAATCACCCCAATTTCGACCTGCCGAGCAGCAATTTTGATTCGAGTAATTTTAGCGCTTTGCAGTCCGTTAATGCATATGGCGGCCGGCCTCCCCGACAGATTCAGTTGGGCGTGAAGTATGTATTCTAGCTCGCGATTTGCTAACATCTATCTACGAGCCAGTGGTGGCTACGATCGATACTCGTGCCTCGATCGCCTGTGGACCCGAGCCCTGGAATAATGACGATGGGCACCACTCTACATCGGCTGAAGGATTGCACCGAAAACTTTTCTGCGCGTTTTCTCCCCGCGCAAAATCCCCGCGGGTCGTTCCGCGCGTCGTCCGTTCCTCACTCCAGCGCGAAGCTACGACCGAAGATCGCGGCGAATTTCGCATTCGATGAACTTCCCCCCTGGCACCTACAATGTCGCCAGCGCCACTGGATTTGCCGAGGCTGCCTCTGACATAAATGTCGCCGTCGGTTCCGTGCGCGAAATGACCCTCTTGGTCGCACACTGAATCCTTGGGACGCGCAATGGACGCCCGGAGGCTCCGGCTGGGGCTCGGCGGTGGCTGTCGCAGATAGTGTGGGATCTATCCGCATTCCCTCGGTGCTCTGCGGCAGACTGGGATTCAAGCCTACGTTTGGCAGAGTGCGCTGTTGTGGAATTGTACCGCTTGCGGCAAGTTTCGATCATGATGGTCACCTTGCACGCGGCGTTCTGGATGCTGCGATCGTAGTGGGGGGCGATTACAATCGGCCGTCACACCACCGCAACCGAATTTGCTAGCTCTGGTAGTAAGGAATGCCGCCCTTGTAACTTTGACGGCGGCTCCAACTATTACTTCGGGGACCTCCATGTTGAAGTTTCGAGGTTTGTTACTCAGCTCTGTTCTTTGTTTTGGTACGGTGAGTCTACGGGCTCAGACGCCTGATACTGCAACCATACGTGGTCAAGTGACCGATCAGACCCACGCCGCGGTATCGGGCGCGGGAGTCGAGCTGACTCACACCTTGACGGGATTAGTCAGGAAGGTCACTACGCAAACGGATGGCGCTTTCTCATTTGCCGGTCTTCCGACCGCCGGGGCCTATGACATCGTGGTTCAGAAAAACGGATTTTCGGACGCAGAATCGAAGGGGGTTGATCTCGTCAGCGGAACGACTGCGACATTTGACTTCGTTTTGAAACTGACGGGCACGCAGAGCACGGTAACAGTCTCCGGCGTTGCAGGAGACGTGCGAACAGATGAACCGGAACTGGGGGATTATCTCACCGCTACACAAGCTGAAGAAACTCCCCTCCTCAACCGCAGAATTACTTACCTGCCTTTGCTCGATGCCGCGAACCGCCAGGCGATCAACCAAGGCGACGTATTCATGAACGAGGACCTTTTCACGACGAACGGAACCGGGCGCCGGCAAACCTGGTTTGAAATCGATGGAGCCGATGGCGTGGACGCGTGGGGACGTCAGACGATTTTCACCAATGTGCCCCTCGGCGCCGTTCAGGAAATGACCATCCTTACTAGCGCCTTTTCAGCAGAATACGGGCTCACGGCGGGAAGCGTCGTGAATATCGTGACGAAAAGCGGTAGCGACCAGTTTCACGGGTATGGTTTGGGACTGTGGCGGCCATCGGATGCGGAAGCGAGGCTTTCGGGTTTCAACTCGAGTAACGCGACGAGCGGAAACGACGTTACCAACGATAGCCTCAGACAGGCCTCCGCTGGGCTTAGCGGTCCAATCGGTAGCGGGGATGGAAGCGGCCAACACACGCAGTTTTCCGCCGATGTCGAATACAGCTGGGAGAATCGCGCTTCCCCTGTGATTTCCCCCGTGGCGCCCGGAAATTTTGTAGGACTTTATCGCGGTTGGCTTGCTTTTTTCCGAATCGATCATCAAATCAACAACCACAACCAATTGTTTTTTCGCAGCGACGTAGACAGCTTTTTTGACACGAATCCAAACGGGATTGTCGGCGGAAATAGTCTCCCAACCGTGGACCGCGTCTTCAAGCGGCGAACCTACGCGGCCGAGATGGGAGTGACCTCGGAATTGAGTCCGTCACTGCTGAATAACGTCCGTTTACAGTTCCAGCTTGCTTCGCCCATCACACAGTTCGTTCCCGTGGTTAACGGAACAGAGTATTCAGTTCCTATTTCGACAGGCGGAACGTTTGCTTCAGGGACCTCGCAATCGGCCTTACTGATGAACCGCCAATACGAAGCGAGTGACACCGTATCACATTCGAGCCAGCGCAACACTTTCAAGCTCGGATTCGACGTCATTCGGGCTCATACAGGCGGCAACAGCAAGGAATTCGGAGGGCCCATTTACGACGGTGAGTTTGTTTACAACACCTGCACGCAGCCACTTGCAGTGTGCGAGAGCCCGACTTACCTCGATAACATCGCGAACGTGAAGACCTACACCCAGAGCTACGGGAACGCAAACTACACTGTTGACGACACTCTGGTTTCGGCATTTGTGCAGGACGACTTCCGATTGCGCCCGTCCCTCACGCTCAACCTAGGGTTGCGATATGAAAGGCAGACATTCGCTGATTCGACCAAGGATTTTGCCCCCCTCGTGGGCTTTGCGTATAATGTCCACGGCTCGGCAAAGACCGTAATTCGTAGTGGGTTCGGAATCTACTATTCGCAGATTGTCGACAACTCCGAAGCGAACTACGCGCTTACCGGTCCAACCGGGGTTTTCAACTACACAGCAGCGCCCGGGCAAGTCGGTTTTCCCACCAGCGTAGCCTCTGCACCCTTACCGTCGTTTCCGGCGGGAGCCGTTGTTCCATTGAGAAGTCTTTACATTCGACCCGGCGAGAGTACTTATCTCGACCAGTTTTTTCCTACATCCACACTAATTGGTTATCCGAGCGGGCTGCTGAACCCGTACACCGAGCAGTGGACTTTGAGTGTCGAGCGCGAAATCGTTCCTGGCTGGGTTTTGACGGTCGATTATGTGGGCTCTCATACCGTAAAAATCAACCGGCCGCTCGATGTGGACCCTCCCTCGCCGTTTATTCGAACAGCGCCAGATCAAGTTCGGTCGGCGCAGGCGGCCAATTGCACCCGCCCTTACTGGATTTACTGGTATAAGCTGCAGGGAACCACTTGCAATCCTGTGACGGCTATGAATCCTCAGCCCCCTTATAGCGTCATCCAGAGTGATGCTAATGATGGATTTGCGACCTATAACGCGTTGGACGTGAACTTCAGCCATCGTTTCACTCGTGGCTCGTCAATGCTCGTGAGTTATACCTGGTCTCACGCAATCGATAATGTTGATCCGGATATCCCCAGCCAGAATCCCAACGATCCCAATTTCGTGAATCTGCAGGAAAAAGGAAACGCAATCTTCGACCAGCGCAGTCGGCTCGTCCTGAGCGGTTTCTACACAGCTCCTTTGGGCATCCGGCTTGGCGGCATCGCGACGCTGGCCTCAGGCCTTCCATACAACATCACCACGGGTGTTACAAACAGCGGAGATACCGGCGCAACGACTGACCGGCCCGTGATCAACGGAGTGGTAGTTGGCCGAAATGCTGGCACCGGAAGACCCATCTACAGCATTGATCCGTTCATCGAGCGCTCGTTTCCTCTTGCGGCCGAGCGCCTAAATTTGAACTTGCGCGCAGAGGCCTTCAATGTTTTCAACCACCCTAACTTTGTAGGCTATAGTGGCACGTGGGGCGACGGCGCCACACCGGGATCCGGTTTTGGTCAACCACTCGCGGGTACCACCAATCAGCTGCCGGCCCGATCAGTGCAATTTTCCGCGATGGTGAGTTTCTGACGCTGCTGGGAATATGGGCTTTTGGGAGGGGTATATAAGTGAGAATTCATCCGACGATCTTAGCGGCAGTGCTTGCAGG
>Ga0302324_100001664_pt1 | contig 53413 bp, 54 predicted proteins | sample Palsa_T0_1_FD_201949 | JGI IMG/M metagenome (GOLD analysis project Ga0302324, IMG submission 201949) | Peat permafrost microbial communities from Stordalen Mire near Abisko, Sweden - Palsa_T0_1 | ecosystem: Environmental > Terrestrial > Soil > Palsa > Peat permafrost | place: Sweden: Abisko...
GAAGGCATGAAGGGTCAAAGAGGCGACGCCGCTCGAATCGTCGACTACTTCAAGAACCGCATCGCGAGTTTCGAGGACGTTTTCAAGTCGCTGTTCGCGGTAACGCGACTGAAAGCGGTGGGCACCAGCGACGCGATTGGCAATCCGCTCGTCTGCGACGAACTCTTACGATACGTACATCGATGCGTATCGTGGAAAGACCATCCCCTTAGGCTTCCGGAATTTCCAGTCTATCTAAACGACTTGCTGTCCACGGAAGACTTCGTCGGTGGTTTGACGCCGCGCATTGGCCGCAAACACCTCCGCGTTGTAGCCATCGATGGGTTCCCCAAAGCTAGCGTGCCCGGCATCTTGGCCGCGCTCGACACTTTGCCAATTGAATACCGCTGGAACACGCGGGCCATCCTAATGGACCCGGAAGAGGCGCGTTCATTCCTCGACAAGGTCCGGAAGAAATGGCGCTCGAAGATGCGCGGTCTAAAGGATCAAATCATGCAGACCCAGAGCGGCGCCATGAATCTGCATGCGCAAGAGATGAGCATCGATGCGGAAGAAGCGATGAGTGTCGCGGCGGCTGGCGACGTTCTATTCGCGCAGTACACCACCACCGTGATTTGCGGAGACGACCAAGAAGATTCCGTAGAAGAAGCGGTGGCGCTGGTCGCAAAGACGGTGCAGAACCTGGGCTTTTCGGCGCGGATCGAAGACGTCAACAGCGTTGAGGCGTGGAGAGGCAGTCTCCCCGGAGACGGCTATCGAAATGTGAGACGAGTCGTCTTGCACACCCTGAATCTCGCGGATCTCCTGCCTATTAGCGCGGTATGGGCGGGAAACCGTGAAAATCCCTGCCCGTTTTATCCTCCGAAAAGCCCTCCGCTCCTCTACGCGGCGACAACCGGAGCCACTCCATTTCGTTTCAATCTGCACTGCGGAGACATCGGACATACCTTTATGGTCGGTCCGCCAGGTTCCGGGAAGTCAACGTTCCTCGGATTCATCGTCGCCCAGTTCTTCAGGTATCCCCGCGCACAAGTCTTTGCCTTTGACAAAGGGTACTCGCTCGCCGTGCTGACGAGAGCCTGTGGTGGAGAGTTCTACGATCTGGGTGGTGAGAGCGACGGGCTGTCGTTTTATCCATTGTCCGACTTGACTGACGACAGCGACATGGCCTGGGCCAACGGCTGGATCGAAAAGCTTTGTTCACTTGGTGGTCTTGATGTGAAGCCACACCACCGCAACGCGATCGCGGACGCCATGAAACTCACGCAGGGTTCGACGCGGAGGACCCTCACTGATTTTCTTGCGACAGTTCAGGACAAGGAAGTGCGTGCCGCACTCGAAGCCTACACGTTGAGTGGCTCGCTCGGACGGCTGCTTGACGCAGATAGGGACGGATTGCGGGACGGACGTCTGATGGTGTTCGAAATGGACCAGCTGATGCGGTACGGTGATGGCAATAACAAAGCGACGGTCGCCGTTTTGCTTTATCTCTTCCGCAGAATCCAGAAAAAACTCGACGGCCGTCCTACGCTTATCGTTCTGGATGAAGCGTGGGTCTACCTGCGGGATGAGTTGTTCCGCGAATATCTGCGCGACTGGCTGAAGACGTTGCGGAAGCTCAATGCCGTCGTCGTTCTGGCCACGCAAAACCTTTCCGACATCTTCAGTTCAGGAATCAGTGATGTGGTTATGGAGGCATGTCCGACCAAAATTCTGCTCGCGAACGCGGAAGCCGCCAACATGCAGTCGCGTCGCCTGTATGAAGCCGTAGGCCTGAACGACCGAGAGATCCAAATCGTTCAAAGCGCCGTTCCCAAGCGGCAGTACTACGTGATTTCCCCGGAGGGGCGTCGCCTGATATCGCTGGGACTTGGTGAGGTTGCGCTAGCGTTTGTAGGAGTGAACAGCTCTGAAGATCGAAAAAAGGCGACCGAAGTAATGCGGTCTCATCCCCGAAGTTGGCAAGCGGAGTGGTTGCGTCAACGAGGACGCTCGGATTGGGCGGACTGGTGGCGTGAAGTGGAAGGCGTTCTCGAAAGGAGAGTATCAGCATGAAAAAAGCAACGGTGTTCGTAATGGTGTTGTGCCTGGTGTCCTTGGGCGTTCCTGCGCCCACCGACGCGGGAGTGGTAGCTGGCGTCGCAACGGAATGGACGCAAATTCTGAATCACGTCCAACTGGTCATGGGTTATATCCGCCAGGGGCTTCAACTCGAAGCCCAGATGAAGCAGCTTACCGAGCAGCTAAAACAAGGAGTGAAATCGCCTCAACAATTCTTTGGTTCCATCCAGCAGGACTTGGGAGAGCTCTCGCAAATTGTACAAGGCGGCCAAGCCTTGGCGTATTCCATGGGCAATCTCGACGCTCAGTTTAGGAACACGTTCCCAGGCTACAGTTCGCGTACCTCTGGGTACTTTAACGACTACAAGAAATGGTCGCAGACCTCGCTCGATACTACGCTGAGCACGCTGCGCGCAGTCGGTTTGCAGGGCCAGCAGCTAAACAGCGCACAATCCGTGCTCGCCCAATTGCGAACGATGTCGTTGGGAGCGGGTGGGGAGATGCAGGCGGCCGAGGTGGGGAATCAAATCGCCGAACAACAGGTGGAACAACTCATGTCACTTCGGCAGTTGATGTTAGTCGACCTACAGAGTAAACAAGCATATCAGGCGGAGCAGATTCAGAAGGAACAGGCGGACAAAGCGGCTCTGGACCAGTTGTTCGGAACGCATCCGCTGGTTACTAGTGACAAAAAATACTAACTCCGCGGGAGATGACATGAAACGGACACGTGAGGCGGCTGTGGTTTCGATTATTGCCATAACAACAATAGTTGCAGGCTGTAAGAAGCCGGAGCCGCCAAGTCCTATCGTAAAACTCATGGAGGATGCTGGAGCGGGAGATGTCTCCGCGACCTCCGATGAGGGAATCAGTCGATGGCTCGATCAGCACAAAGCGGTTCTCGTAGAGGTTAAGAAAAGGTGCATCGAGGTTCGAAAGGCCAATCCACCGGCGACTTGGAGCACCACGACTGAGGGCCGAGTCTGTGCGGACGCATATCTACTAGACCCGGGAACGCCGCTAAAGACGGGCGACAAAACATACTGAGGTGAAGCAGTGTTTGGGAAGCGCACAGAACGACGCCAATTCTGCAACGCATTGGGCAAAGCGGCTTTGGTCAGTTTGCTTGTCCTAGTGACCGTTTCTGTTGCACATGCGCAAGGTCCTAACTCGGTTAACGGCCCGTCTAGCATCCTCGACGAATACAAGGGTCTTCAGAACGGTTGGATCACAAAGTTGTTGGGTGCCGCGCAGCGACTCTTCTTTCTGCTTGCCGGAATCGAGGTTGCCTGGAGTTTCACGCTTTTAGCCATCGAAAAGGCCGATTTCCAAGCTCTAACTGCGACCATCGTTCGCAAGATCATGTGGATTGGGATCTTCTACGCCATCCTTCTTTACGGAGTCACGCCAGGTGGAGGCGGGTGGATTCCCGCTATAATCGACAGTTTTCACATCCTTGGCCAAAGCGCTTCGTCTGTAGGCCCACTCGGCCCAGACGCTATCGTCGGATTTGGTGTAAATACGGCTATTGATCTCCTCGCATCCCTGAAAGCAGCAAATTTTCTTACGAGTTTTGCAACCAGTATGGCTTTAGTGTTTTGTGCCGTCGTGGTTTTCATCGCTTACCTGGCTATTGCAATCCAATTCGTTGTCGCGTTGGTCGAGAGCTATCTAGTGATCGGTGCGGGAGTAATTTTTCTTGGTTTCGGAGGCTCGCGTTGGACGGCGGCATATGTTGAGCGATACATCGCTTATGCGGTGTCAGTCGGCATGAAGCTTTTAGTTCTGTACCTTCTTATCGGTGCTGGGATGACGCTGTCGCAAGGGTGGCAACTAGTCGCGCAAAACGCGGCGACATCTATCGACCCTGCTCGCACTGGATTTGACCTGGCTGCCGCCGCAGTGATGTTCCTCTGCGTCTGCTGGATGTCTCCAAAGATCTCTTCGGCGATGCTCGGTGGAGTTGCCTCGATGAGCGGCGGCGATTTGACGAGCGTTGGCATGGGAGTCGGCCTTGCTGCCGCGGGTGCAGGAGTGGTTGCGACACAATATGCAACGCGTGGCTCGGATGCGTTGTCGAAAGTGAAAGAAGCGGTAGCCGCCGGCTCTCGAACGTCAGGAGGTGGCCCACCGGGAGCTGGCGGCGCGCCGCCACGGCCTAGCGGTGGCGGGAACGGAAGTGGCCCGACTTCTCCAAGCGCCGGAGGCGGATCAGCCGCGATGCAAAGTGGAATGCCTGGAGGAGCAACACAGCCTGCGCCTCCTTCTCCCGCACCCGCGTCTAGAACATCAGGCCAGCAACCGAGGCCGCCGCGACCTTCCGAAAATCGCGCCAGTGATTCTTTCCTTGATGCACTCGAGCGGACGACTGCACGTGCCCACTACGCGATGAACAGCGTTCGTATTCCGCATGACGGCACATCGCACGCGCCGCCATCGAGTTCGATTGGACACGGCGACAGCTAATGGGGAGAGGTGGACGATGCCCAAGTCAAATGTACTGACACAACCGAGTTCAAAAGAAGAATCCTTCGGCAGCCCCTACTTGGTTGCACGGCGAGAGTGGGATGAACGCTACGGTGGACTAATCAAACGCGCTCAGCAGTGGCGAGGAGCTGCGGTACTCGCCCTCCTGGTGGCACTTGCTGAGGCGCTCGTGATTGTTGGGGTAGCCACGCGCCCGCGCATTGCTCCGTATGTCGTTGCCGTCGATTCACTCGGTCGAGTTGCGGCTGCGGGTGCGATCGATCGAACCTCGCCCGTCGATGAGCGTATGAAGCAAGCCGCCGTAACGCAATGGGTCCACGACATGCGCAGCGTAACCAGTGACGGCTTAGCCGAGCGCGCTGCCATCGATCACGTGTACTCGATGATCGGCAGTCAGACTGCGGCGCAAACCATTGTGACGGATTATTTCCGCGCCAATCAACCTTTCGAGCGCGGCGCGCGCGAAACGGTGCAGGTTGAAGTCAATGCGATCCTTCCGAACTCACCGCACAGTTATGAAGTCGATTGGACCGAAACGCGGCGGACGCTGGACGGCAAGCCGATCTCTTCGGATAAGTGGAAAGGAATTTTCACGCTCGCGATCAACCCACCGACGGACGAAGCAGTTCTGCGCGTGAATCCGTTCGGGATTTACATCATGGACATTACTTGGTCGAAAGTTCTGTGAGGGACACCATGAGAATGAACTACGTGGCAGCGGCAGTGATAGCTTTTGGATTCAGCGGATTGGGAGTGGCGCGGGCGCAGCAACCGGCCAAAAGCCCGCCAACTCCGAACGCGGCGCCCGTGCAACCGCCAACGACGGCGTTGAGAAAAGAGCCGGTGCCTTCTCTCGAAAAGTATCCTCTCGCCGAGGCCGTGCGGATGCTGGAGACGGGCGACGCACCCAAGAAGAACTCCGCGAAAGGTCCGCCAACCGTACCGGCCTTGTCACCCGGCGCTAATTCTGCGGCGTCTCCCGAAGTCCCACGCACGTTCGATCCGAAGCGCGATGTGACCCTAAATGCGACGGGAAGCGAAGCAGTCGTGTTGAGCCGCGAATGGACGGAGAGTCGCAACGTTCCCGCACCCGGCAAGGATGGCCGTGTGGTCTATGTTTACGGCGGCGGTCTTCCGGTCCTTATATGTGCGCCTTTGCGAGTCTGCATTTTGGAACTCGAACCGGGAGAGAAGATTGTGGGTGAACCACACATTGGCGACAGCATCCGCTGGGAGATATCTCCATCTGTATCGGGAAGTGGAGCCGATGCCATTCCTCTCATCATTATTAAGCCCCGGATTGCCGGTCTGGACACAACAATGGTTGTGCCCACGGATCGGCGGGCCTATTACGTTCGACTCGAATCAAAACCCAACGACTACGTCGCACGTGTGGCGTTTTCCTATCCGGAAGACAGTAAGCAAAAGTGGCAGGAATACTTGGCCAAGCAGCGCGAGATCGAACAACGGGAAAAGACTGCCGCAGACCGTGTGGCCGAATTGCCGAACACAGCGCTCGAAAACATGTTTTGGAACTACGAGATCAAAGGGGGTGACGCTTCAACCCGACCGCTACACGTGATGGACGACGGCGCGAAAACATACATCCAGATGCCTATCGAAACAATTCATCGCGAGTTGCCGGTGCTGGTGATCAAAGGGCCCACTGGTTCCGAGATGGTGAACTACCGGGTGAAAGACAACATGTACATCGTGGATCGTCTCTTTGACCGGGCCGCCCTGCTTCTCGGTTCTGGAAAGCACCAGACCAAAGTCGAACTGCTCAGAAAAACGGAATTGAGCAGTGGCAAAAATCCCAACGGAGCGCAGGAGATTCCGCCGGTCTCGAACGTCGCTGAAGCGGGGAAGCAGCCATGATTGACGCAAGCCAAACAATGGAATCTCCATCGGGCTTGGAATTGAATCCAGAGCCGCCGTCAACGGCGCGTATCAGTAAGAAGGTTGGAATTGCGGTCCTCGGCATCGTGCTCGTCGTGGGTGTTCTGGTGGTCTACGGGCTTTACGCGCGGCGTGAGCAGCAACAGATCGCGCAAACCCAAAGCGCCGAAAAGCACCCGGAGTCTGCTCGCAATATAGGAGATCAATTGGTCAAGGAATTGGCACCGCCTGCCGTCGCAAATCCGACCCCGGTATTTCCCAGTCGTTCAGGAGACGCGAACCAAGGAATTCCGTCGTCCGGATCAGGTGCCCTCCAGCCTCCGAGACTCGTTTATCGCGACGATGGCCAGGAATCGCCAACCGGTAACTATGGACCGGTTGACAGCAGTCGTTCTAGCTCGAATGCACAACCCGAATTGTCTGCGGAAGAAAAGCTGCGCGTGGCGGCATTCCGCCAAGAACAGGAAGCGATGGCAGCTCCCACGCCGATTCGCGCCGGCAATGCGGGACCAAGTTCTACAGCGACTCCCGCTGTCACCGACCCGCTGCAACAATTTGCCACTTTGCTGGGCGCGGGCAAGCCTGCGACAGCCACTGATTCTTTGGTTCCGCCAAGTTCGCGTTTGCAGGGAGTGAGCGACTATGACCAGCAGAACGAACAGCAGCGCAAAGAAGCCTTTATCGAACAAGCGCGCGCACGCGCGTTCAACAACTATCTGAAATCGACGCGTGCGCTGGCACTCGGGCGATATGAAATAAAAATGGGCTGGGATATCCCCGCCATTCTCGAACAGGGAATCAACTCGGATCTTCCCGGCGAAGTCAAAGCGCTCGTCAGGTCAAACGTCTACGATACGGCGACTGGCAAATACCTTCTTATTCCCCAAGGATCGCGACTGGTCGGAATCTACAATTCCCAGATTGCCTACGGGCAGAATCGGCTGCAGGTCGTGTGGTCGCGGATCATCTACCCCGATGGCAGTTCGATCAATCTCGACGGAATGATGGGCCAGGACAGTCAAGGAATGTCAGGCTTCCACGACAAGGTCGACAATCACTACAAACGCTTGATTGGTTCCGCCCTGCTGACAAGTGCTTTCGTAGCCGGAATCTCGCTCTCGCAAAGGCAGAACACTTCACTGCTCGCGACTCCGACCGCTGGTCAAACGGCAACCAGCGCCCTTGGCCAACAACTCGGGGAGCTGGGCACGGAGATTACGCGCAAGAATTTGAGCATCCAACCCACGGTGAAAATCCCGATCGGCTATCTCTTCAATGTCAGGGTAAACAAGGATATCCTCTTCGAAGCGCCCTACGTTCCCGGCGAACTTTAGGCGAGACTTGAACAACTCCTGAGGGTCATGTATATATCTCATGTACAAAACCGCGGCGTTGTCGAGTTGCGGTAGCCCAGTCCCAAGACGGTAGGAATCGTGGCAAAGCGGCGAAGCGCAAACTTCGGGGTCTACAACGTGAGACTCTTGAGTTCTCTCGACAAGCTCCTCCGAGACAAACCTCGGTACATGGGGGAATTGTCGACGTCGATCAACGATGCACTTCTCGCGGTTGACCTCAATACCGTCGAGCTTGTCAATCTTCAATCCAGACAAAAGCAGACCGGAAGAGAAACGCAAGTCGTCATTTTGCGGCGACTTCGCAAGCGCATTCAGCAAGTCGCGCAAAAGCGATCCTGCTCGATGAATCAGCTCGTGAATAGCGCTCTTCTGGCGCACTACTCGAAGACTGGAGACGGCAAACTCAAGAAAACAACCAAGGGACGGGGGCTAGCCATGCGATCCTACGACACCATGTCGGAATTGGAGCGCCGAGAGCTTCACCAGATGCTCTCCGGACTCTCCGCTGTGCAGCCGGTTTCCTCAGAAGTGGAAGAACCGGACGGGACGTACTACGAATACGATCGCAATCTGAAGGCGACGGTGAAAGTTACGTCGGACGGAGAGCGAACTCCGGTGGCGACGCCTGAAACGCAGTTTGACCGTGGTCCGTTGAAGGGACCGGAAAGAACCACACACGAGGCATCCCGACCCTGAGCCAGCCGAAACCAACTTTGTTTATCATCGCGGGACCGTTGGGCGCCGGTAAGACGACCTTTTATGAAGCGTATCTAAAAGAGGCGTTCCCCAGTCTCGTTCCTCCCGTCAGACACCAGCAGCAAGCCTTTCTCAATGATCGTCGCTCTTTTGCGGTCGAAGACATCCGTGTGGACACGCACCTGCTCGATGAGGCCAAGGCGGCCGGTTACAATACCAAGGTTCTTTTTATATCCACCGAAGATGCGAATTTGAATGTGGGGCGGGTTCTGGTGCGCATGAGTCGAGGCGGCCAGGCGGTACCGATTTCGAGCGTAATCGCTTCCTATACGGAAGCCACGAACAACCTTCCCGAGGTTCGTAACCATACCGATGATCTGATCGTCTATGACAACACCGCGCATCGCCGTGGCTACCGAGTGGTCGCACAATTTGCGGGCGGAGAGTTGAGCAAGGCCGCGCAAACGATCCCGGATTGGGCGGCACGGGTGTTTGGTAAACAACTGCAATCGGCGAAGCCGCACGCCAAGCCCGGCCACGGTCGCTAACTTGTTTCCGTTCCTTGTTTGATGAAATACAAACGGGGCTGCCCAAAGGCAGCCCCGTCCGGTTTTTAGGGTAACTCCGGTCACGCATCAAGCGGCTTTCGACTTTGAATGGCCGCCGCTCGTTTTTCTTTTCTTTTCGGTTTTCTCCTTCCCTTCCTTTGCGGCTGCGGCGCGCACAGCCTTCGTGTCCACCTTGAACAAAGCAGCCGCTTCGATGAGTGGGTCGTCGTCCTTGCTTTCGTTGGTGGTCTCTACACAGCCGAGCAGGATGGTCTCAAAAATGAGCGATGCCAATCCGGCAGCGTCGGCTTTTTTGTAGAGTATTCGGGCTTTTTGGGCCGCTTGCCAATCGCGCGGATCCTTCGGATTTTCCAATCCATGCCGTTTCGCAACACGGCACGCCTGTTCATGCGGCAGGGAACGCAGCGTGAAAGCCGCCACCATGCGCATTTCTTCGGTTCCCAAGTGCGGCTTCACGCGTTTGAGAACATCGGCCAGCAAACGATGCCGAAACGAAACGGTCTGTTTTGCTTTCCGATTGGCCGCCTTCTTTTCGGCTTTCCACTGAATGTGTTGCTTTTCCGCCTGCTGTTGCTCCCGGAAATGAACCTTACAGGTCTGGTCCGCGCAAACTTTCACGAGCCGGCCTTTTTCCAGGCCATCCGCGTAGATCGCCGGGGTTAGCCGGTTACATAGGCGCTGCTCAGGCTTCGCTTCTTTTCCTTTTCGCGCTTTTCGTGCAATGACTTCGACATAGTTCCGTCGCGGAAGGATGGGGCTTTCTTCCGTGAGGTTGTACTTCTCCGAAATCATCACGAGCTTCGGCATTTGCTCCATGCGTTGGGCAATGTGATGGTCGAGTTTGCGATTAAAACATTCAGCGTCGGAACACGAGTCTTGGCGGACTTCGCTGAAGAGCAAGGTGTTGAAGCCCGTCCTCTTCGGACAGTTCGTGCAACTGCCTGCCTCCGGCAGAAGAGTTTCTTCGTCTTTGGAGAACGGGACCGATTTGAGGCTGAGGTACACGTTTTGTTCAATCCACGCCTGCAATCGGCTCACAGGCACTAGACTGCGTTCCTCGTCCTTGGCTGCAAAGTATCCGTCAAAACAATGGGCCAAAGCCTTTTCTTGCATCTCGGGCGTGAGCTTGGCGATCAGCATTGCGTGCTCAACTCCGATGTGTCCGGCGGTAAAGGTCTGCGCGGCACCTTCAGTCAGGTCCAAGAGCTTCATGCGCTTGGCGACGAATGACGCCGCTTTTCCTGTCTTGGCCGCTATTTTTTCAATGGTGTACTCTGCGCCCTCCCGGTCCAGTAGGGCGCGGAAACACTGCGCTTCTTCAAACGGATGCACATCGGCCCGTTGAAGGTTTTCGATGATTTGAATTTCCAGCGCCTCGGTATCGCTGAACGACCCGATGCGAACCGGAATTTCTGAGAGGCCCGCCCGTTGTGCGGCACGGTAGCGCCTGGCTCCGGCGATGATTTCAAAATGGCCGTTCACTTGACGCACGACAAGCGGGGAGAGGATGCCTTTGCTGCGGATGCTCCCGGCAAGCTCCTCCAACTGCTCTTCGTCGAATGCTCTGCGCGGATTGGTGCTCGATTCCACCAACTCCGCAATCGGAATACTCGCGTACTCTTTCAAATTCTGACTCGTTGCTGTTGTGCTCATTTTCTTCTCCTTTTTGAAGTTCTTCTTTGTTTCAGTACTCCTCGGGCAAAAGAATCGTGGTGATTTCACGATTGGCTTCGGTGATGACCCACAGTTTTTCGCCTGTGGTCGTTTGGTAGGCGCTCAAGAGCCGGAAACCGTGTTCGAGGCTCAGGGCATTCTCTTGTTGGTCCTCTTCGTCGAGGTCGCCCCAATCCCCGCACATGTGTCGCTCCAGAAATGTCTGCGGAGTGTTCCCGGCCCGCTCCAAGGCCGACAAAGCGCCCGGAGTGGCGACGACTTGTCCTAGTCGAAACAGCGCGAGTCTGGGAGTTTTTTCCATCTTGGTATTTCTCCTTTCTTGATGTGCATTTCTGCTTCTAGCGCGGCGCACTTTGCCGCACTAAAAAGCAAATGCTCTTCCTAGACGCGCCTCTGCGCCTGGCCGTCCGCGCTGTCAAGGGCGGCGGGTTGAGCCGTTCATCGAAGCGCAGCGAAGACCCTTGACAGAACAAGCGGAGGGAGCAGGCGCATGCTTTGCGTCGGAAGAGCAATTGAATTGAAGAGATAGACACTTACGCATTGAAGGGTTGTGGTTTTATGGATTCGCTGAAGACTGCGTGTGCCGCAATTATTTATGGTACGATACGTAAAGCAACATGAAAGCAATCGGTGATCGTCGGATTGGAAACTGGAGACGGTCAAATCCATCGGAAGGTGCCGAGGTGCAACGATGGAAGTGTTGGAGTTGAATCGTAGCGAGTACGAACGCGTACGGCGGCGTCTGAATACTCGCCTTGGCAGCTGCCTACTCTGTTCTGTTCCCGTTCCCCTGGTGTTGCTATCGCTGGGCGTTCCGCCGCCGCTTGTCTTAGTCCTCACCATTGGCGCGGCGGTGATGATCGGCGTGGCCTATCCGCTCTGGTGGAGGGCCCGCCACAATCCCGGTCGGCACGACGTTCGAGAGAGACGGACCGTGTGTTTACTATTTGCGTGCAGATCATCGGCGATTGTTTCAGCGGTGACTGCGGCGGTCGTTTGGGTGGCTTTTGCCGGAAGCGACGGGCACACAGCGAGCGTTGTATGGGTCGTGATGCTTTCGGTGTTCTCGGCGGCGTGCTTTCTCTTGTCGGTCTACGTCCAACGCAAAGCCCTGGTCTTTGGGGGAGACGAGCGGGCACTCGTCCCGCAAGAAAGAAGAAGCCCCTAGAAAGGGGCTTCTTCTCCGTTCGAGGGCAGCTCAGGAGGCTCTGCGCCGGGGTCGCGCTTTTCCGCGCGATCCAGTTTGCCAATCTTGCTCAGATGGATTTCCGCGAGGCGAATTTTCAGCTTTTTGTGTTTCTTGTCGTTGAATTCGCGATAGCGCAGTTCGCCTTCCGCCGCCAGGTGCGCGCCTTTCTTGAGCGTTGCGGCGAAGGTCGTGAGGTTGGCCCACGCGATCAGGCGATGCCACTCGGTGCGATTCACGTACTCGCCGGATTTTTTGTCCTTCCACGATACTTGCGTGGCAAGGGACAGGATGGTGTATTCGTTGCCGTTCTTGCTGGTCTTCACTTCGGCGTCTTTGCCCAAGAATCCAATCAGTCTTACGGTGTTGTCGTACATCGGTAGAGCTCCTTTGATGCCCTGAGTCTCTCAAGGCACACCACCCGGAGGGCGCGAGTGTGAGGCAGCTCCCAAGTGCCAAGGTCTGCTTTCTTGGAGGGGCCCAGGCACTGGGAGGAACCAAGACCCCTGAGGGCGCTCCGGCGAAGCAGAAGACCGCCGCGCCGCAGGGCGCTGCCTTGTTTGCATTCGCGGTGCTTGAGAGCGAAGCGGCGGAGAAGGGCTCAAACGCCGTTGACTGAGTTCTATCGGGCGATGAAGGGAAGGGAGTTGAAGCATCGAACCGCTGTGCAATGAGCCTAGATATGGACATTACAAGCTATAGTGGGTATAATTAGGGCCATTATGAGAAAGAAGTCTTCGCGCGCTTTGCCCATACCGGTGCGGAACGCCCTTCGCAAGCTCGGTCGCGACATCCGTGACGCTCGGCTTCGCCGTCGCGTCTCGACTGTGATCATGGCCAACCGGGCGTTGATCGATAGAAAAACGCTCCGCAAGGTAGAAAACGGCGATGCAGGCGTTTCTGCTGGGGCGTATGCCACCATTCTTTTTGTATTGGGAATGACCGATCGCCTTGCCGAGTTGGCGGATACGCGGTTCGACAGGGTTGGACTGACGCTTGAAGAGGAAAGACTGCCGAAGCGGATTCGTTCTGTGTCGAAGCTCGGTTCGACGGGTACGGAAAAATAACGGATGGAAGAAAAAACGTACGTCTATGTCGAGTTTGGCGGGACTTCTGTCCCGGTGGGTACCCTTTGGTCCAGAGCGCGCAAAGGCCAGGAGAGCGCCAGCTTTGAATACCAAAAGAGCTGGCTGGAAAATCCGAAACGCTTTTCTCTAGAGCCTGCCCTTATTTTGGGACCTGGTCCGTACCATACCGAAGAAGGCAAGGCTCTTTTTGGCGCTCTCGGCGACTCCGCGCCCGACCGCTGGGGACGTGTACTCATGCGTCGCGCGGAAAGCCGCCAGGCGAAGCTAGAACGCCGCGTTCCCCGCACGTTACGAGAGATTGATTACCTCTTACTGGTTGACGACGAGGCACGGCAAGGCGCGTTGCGATTTGCCAAGAGCGAGGGTGGGCCGTTCGTTCGCGAAGGCGGACAAGCGCGGATTCCGCCGCTCATCGAATTACCAAGACTCCTTGCGGCGGCAGAGCACTTTGAAGAAGACAAAGAAACGGAAGAGGAGATCCGGCTGTTGCTGGCTCCGGGTTCCTCGCTCGGAGGTGCGAGGCCCAAGGCTTCGGTGCGCGGCACGGATGGCCAACTCCTCATCGCCAAATTCCCACACAAAGCGGATGAAACAAACACAGTCTTGTGGGAAGCGCTGGCTTTGAAACTGGCAAAAAAGGCTGGGATCGTGGCGGCCGCATGGAGACTCGAACAGGTTTCGAACAAACCGACCCTGCTGTTGTCGCGATTTGATCGCGACGGGAAGCGGCGGCTGCCGTTCCTGTCCGCCATGAGCATGTTAGGAGCAAAAGACAGGGAGGCGCACAGCTATCTTGAATTGGTCGATGCTCTTCGCCAGCACGGGGCGCAGGTCGAGAAGGATCTCGAACAGTTATGGCGGCGCATCGTGTTTTACGTTCTTATCTCCAACACGGACGACCACCTTCGAAACTTGGGTTTCCTCTACTCCGGGGACGCTGGCTGGATTCTCGCGCCGGCCTACGATCTCAACCCCGTGCCTGTCGAAGTAAAACCCCGCGTGCTTACAACCAATATCGACCTGGATGACGGCACGGCATCCATTGAGCTCGTCCTGAGCGTGGCTGAGTATTTCGGCTTGTCGTCGAGTCGCGCAAGAGAAGTCATTTCGGAAGTCGCGAGGGCCACGGGAACATGGCGACGCGAAGCCGCTGGTCTTGGGATCGCACGAACGGAAATCGAGAAGATGTCGTCGGCGTTCGATCACGAGGATTTCAAAAAGACCAACAAGTGCTGAAAAACCTGAAGGAGGTACCCCGTCATCGGTGTTTGTGCATTTTGTACATGACGGGCTGAGATTTTAGGAAGCTTGACGAAACCGCGGTTACTCACCTTTTATACCTCCGCTTTAAGAATGATTGAGTCTCCTTACAACTCCGGCCCTTCCTGCGCTCCTGTAATTGAATATGCACAGTAAAAATGCCCCTTGCATTCAATGGTGCTATATGTATAGTATGATGGTGATGAGGGAATTTTGGCAGGCCAGATGGCAACCGAACAAAGCTAGGTGGTAAGCCATGAGAAGGAAAGTCGCATGAACCGCAATCTACCGAGAGTTGCGTATCGCCCGAGAGAGGCCGCTGAGGTGACGGGCCTCTCACTTCGATTTCTGTACTACGCCATTCAGCACAAGGACTTGCCAACAATTCGTGTCGGCCGTTGCCGCCTCATAACCGAAAAGGCGTTGCGTGAGTGGCTGGAACGAAAGACGGAAGCGGCGCTTGAAACCAGAGCCTGAACGGAGCAACTCGAAGGGTTGTTCGGTTGAAAGCCGAACGGTTTCCATTTGGCCCAGACTGCTCATCCGAAGCTATTCCAGCAACGTGCTGTCTGTTGCGATAGTGAAATCCAGGAAACTGCGATAGAGGCGTGTAAGCGAATGGATTCCTGTAGTGTCTCGAGCTGCTCGGCTTGATGGCCGCTGTTTGTTGGTGGGCGGGACATCCGCGCCAGACTGTCTCGAACAGGACAGCTCGCACTCTTAAACTCCCTTAAGATGTTTTACGGAACTTTCACAAAGAGGGCCCTCGCTGACTACGAGAGCCACCAACCCGTTCCACGGATGCCAGAGACGGTGGGCCGTCGCAAGTCCTGAGGCAGTCTCTAGAGATAAGCACTCCTGAACCGAGAACTTAAGCCCTGAAGGAGGACTCCATGACAAATGAAGCGTCCGAAAATCCACGAACAACTCCGCGAAGTAGGTCGAGCGACCATATACGAACCGTCAACGGTAGTACCTTCAACGCGTGGATTTTGGAGGGAAAGGGACCAATCGCGGTTGAATTCATGTCTTACGGCTGCGTCCACTGTCGAGAGATGGAACCCGTCCTTCAGCAAGTGGCGGAGATGGTGAAGTCCAAAGGGACAATCTTCAGGGTGAATACCGCGGACGACCAGGAACTCACAGACAACTACGAGATCGAGGGCACACCGACTCTCGTCATGTTTCTGGATGGAAAGGAAGTTGGACGAGCCGAGGGACCACCGCCGACAGTATCGAGTGTGCTGACCGCGGTGACGCATCCATTCGAATCAAAAGGTCTGGCCCGCGCGGCGGCAAGGGCGTGAAAGTGAAGACATGACGACGATTCCGCAATTGGAAAAGCAGACAAAACCGATCCTTTTATTCAACGACGAATGCGCCGTCTGCCGCAGCATCGGCGGTTGGGTGAAGAAATCGGCAGTCGGCAAATCGGGAACCGCGAGTATCGTTGTAAGACCGATTGGCGACGATCCGGATGAACTCCGGTCGCTCAATCCGGAACTCGATATATGGGACGCCTATGCGACGATTCATGTCTTGATGCCCGATGGCGCGATGAAGGTCGGAGGGGAAGCGATTGCGGAGGTCCTGCGGGATCTGCGCAACACGAAATGGTTCGCATGGATTTTCGCCATCAGCATTTTCGGATTCCGACCATTCCAGCTGGTACTCAATGTGGCTTACGTGATTCTGGCGGACGTGCGTCCGCTTTTCGGCTGCGAGAGCTGCGGCAAGCCGAGCTTCTGGGTGAGACCGATTGCACCCACGATCAAATGGGTAAAGTCCCTATTCGGCAGAAGTCGTGCGCCGATTGCGGCGGCGCATTTCTCTTCGCTCTCAGGCACAGGAACTCCGCAGCTACCAGCCTCGGGAGAGACACTTCCACTAGCACGTCACTTTTGACGCCGAGAGTCTCCACCGAACGAGCATGGGGAGTCCGAACTTGCGTCAATGTCTTTGCAACCTGAAAGCACAGTCGAGTTGGTGACTATTCGCATTATCCAGAAAGAAGTGTGAATTCCATGTCTGAGAGAAAACCTGACGATAACGCAGCCATTTATTTAGTCGGAGGTGGAATTGCCTCTCTCGCTGCGGCGGCGTTCTTCATTCGCGATGGAGAGATCCCGGGCCGCAACATCATGATTCTTGAGGAATCGGGAAGAATCGGCGGCAGTCTTGACGCCGCCGGCACTCCCGAAGCCGGCTACATCATGCGTGGCGGCCGGATGATTGAGAGCAAGTATCTGTGCACCTACGATCTCTTCTCCTCAATTCCTACGCTCGATGAGAGCAAGACGGTTACGCAGGAGATCTTTCAGTGGAATGAGACGATGAAAACCTCGTCTCAATCGCGACTCTTTCGGGATGGACAGCGGATCACCGCTCCCAAATTCGGTCTGAGCGAAAAACACATCTTGACCATCGAGCGGCTGGAGCTCGAGCCGGAGCAGCTGCTCGGGCGAACCAGCATCGCCGATCACTTCGATCCATCGTTTTTTGAGACGGACTTCTGGTTCATGTGGTGCACCACGTTTGCTTTCCAGCCGTGGCACAGCGCCGTGGAGTTTAAGCGCTATCTGGTGCGCTTCACGCACATGGTTTCCGGTTTCAACACCCTCAGCGGGATCATGCGCACCGTCTACAATCAGTACGATTCGATGGTGCGGCCATTGCAGAAGTGGCTGCTGGAGCGAGGCGTGAAGTTTGCCTTCGATACCTGCGTGACCGATCTCGGCTTGCGTCAGGAAGGGAAAAATCTTTTCGTTGACGGTATCATGTGCAAACACGATGGACGAGTGGAACAGATAGAAGTAAATAAAGAAGATTTTGTAATCGTCACGCTGGGTTCGATGACCGAGTCTTCCAGTTTCGGTTCGATGGACGCAGCTCCGGTTCTGAACGCCAATTCCAATGGCGGTTCGTGGGCGCTGTGGGAGAAAATCGCCGCTGGCAGGCCAGAATTCGGTCGGCCGTCAAACTTCACCGAGCACATTGAGGAATCGAAGTGGATATCGTTCACTACGACTCTCCACGACCCAACCTTTTTCCAACTTGTTCGGGATCTCACGGGCAACGTCCCAGGTGAAGGTGGGCTCATCACTTTCCCGGAATCAAGCTGGTTGGCGTCGATCGTTTTACCTCATCAGCCGCACTTTATCGACCAGCCCTCGGACGTTCAGGTCTTCTGGGGCTATGGCCTTGTCGTAGATAAGCCGGGCGACTTCGTGAAGAAACCTATGTCCGCCTGCAACGGCCGGGAAATAATGACCGAGATTATCGGTCACTTGCGACTGGAGGCGCACGCAGCCACGATTCTAAGAACCAGCACCTGCATTCCGTGCATGATGCCGTTCATCACCAGCCAGTTTCTGCGCCGCGAGAAAGGCGACCGCCCGCAGGTCGTACCGGAACACTCGAAGAATCTCGCTTTCGTCGGACAATTCTGCGAACTCCCGGACGACGTGGTGTTCACCGTGGAGTACTCTATTCGCTCGGCGCAAACGGCCGTGTACTCATTGCTTGGGTTGACCCGGACACCACCGCCCGTTTACAAAGGCAATCACGATCCCCGCGTCCTTCTAAAAGCATTTCTGACGCTACACGGGATTCAGGCCCACGCTTAGGAACGTTAGAAAGCAACTGCAACACTGACTTCCACAGAGTTTGAAATTGACCTTCACAAAGACTGCGCGTAGCGGAGGGGCCGGTCTCCGCTGCTTCTCCAGAAGTAGGCGAGGATGATCACACTTGCGATCGCCGCGTAGGCACACCATAGTGAGGTGAACGCGTAGCTCTTAAACGCTAAAACAACGAGGAGAATCACCAGGTTTGCCGCGCCGAAAAGCACCATCGCTCTGACCTTCGAAAAAAACAGCGAACCGCAGATTGCAATCACGTAGAGCAATGCAACTGCTGAATTGTTTGTGGCCTGGTTGATGTACACAATACTATTTCCCTTCACAGAGACCTGCAACGGGTAGGCGGTGAGCGCCCACAAGATGTAAAGTGCAGTCCCGCCGCCGAGCACGACGAAAGGCAGCATGCGCCTGCGACTTTTCCCGTCAGGCTCAAACAGAAGTACGCCCAGCGGCAGCAGGAGAGGGAGGAGCCCCTGTGCATACAGCATGAACGCCGCGCCCATGTTGTGCGTCACCGCGGGCGAGAGAATCCCATCCAATCCCAACCAAACGAATCCTTCGATGAATTGATGAACGGCGAATAGAATGGGCAGCGCCGCGAAAAGCAATTCGCGTCTGTGCTTTACCTTCGTCAATGTGAGGACGCCGACGGCGCCCAGAGCTGTGCTGCCAACAAAGTTCGCTGCGGCTGAAAAACACATGGTTTCTCTTTTCTCTGCGAAAGGATTGCACTCAGCATCACAGAAGGCAAAATGTTTCTTAGGATACAGCGGCTGGATTTATCTAGATGACCGCGAATTAGTCGGATCATCGGGTGTCTCGAATAGTCGAGCATCGAGAAGATGTCCTTGCGTGCGAACTGAGCGTCCATATTCGTCGGGTGTAGCTCTCCGGTGATTGCACCATTTCACTTATGCTCTTTCCTCGCGGCGTGAATGTAATGTTTTACTATTGCGGGTTCCAGAGAGAATCGGTTGACCTTGTCCTCAAATTGACGGTCACCCAACGTGAAGCGGTCGTGCTGCCTGAGATGTTCGCCCCAGGAATCGACGACGAAACTTTCCAAATATCGATTGGGAATTTCTGAGTCGTAAAATATTCCCCAACGAACCGCACCGTCACGACGTCGAATTCGTTGGTAGTGGTAAATCATCTCCAGGAATTCAGGTGCGTTTTTCGGATCGATGGTGTATTCGACCGTAACTAGAATCGGTCCCTGATCGAGAGCCGGTTCCGCGTACAACGCTGGTTTTCCCCAATGATTCCAGCTGCTCAAGTCAACCTTCGCAACGGGCAGTGGGAGAGGAAACCTTAGTAGGATGCACGCGACGATCCCGAGACTAGAGAACGAGAGCGCAAGATGGGCGCTGGTGTGGTCGGCGGCATAGCCCCAGATCGCGCTGCCCGCGGCGACGCTCCCTTGAAAAACCAGAAGGTAGACAGCGAGCACTCTTGCTCGTACCCAATCGGGCGCTAAATTTTGTATCAGAGTATTGAACAACGACATAAACACGATCCAGGCCGCGCCTCCGAGCGACATCAAAGCACATAATAGAGCTAAACTCGCCAGCGTGCCGGTTGCCAGAACGACCACACCAAAGATTGCCGTCGCAGTAGCCAGTAGAGCTTCCGCCGACAGTACTGTGCGAGCGCGCTGAAGCGCTACTGCCCCCAGAACGGCCCCAACTCCAAAAAAGGCGAGCAGCAAACCATAACCAATGGAGCTTTTGTTTAAGGTTTTCGCAACGGTTGGGAGTAGCGCCCAAAATGCACTGGTGCAGAAGATGATGCAGCCAGCGCGTACCAATAGAATACGAATACTCGGGGAATAGCGAACGTATCGGATGGCGGCAAAAGTGGCTCCGCTGACTGTTTCCGCTGGTAGCCTCCTTTTGCGGGCAGGATACTTCCAGCGGGCTATAACAAAAATTACGCCAAGAAAAGAGAGTGCGTTCAGGACAAACGCGGTTCCCACTCCCGCCGCGGCGATAAGTAGACCAGCCAATCCAGGTCCGACTGCGCGGGCGAGGTTGAATTCAATGCCATTGAGGGCCAGAGCAGGGGCGAGATCTTCTGCCGGAACCAAGTCGGGGAATATGGCTCGCCATGTAGGGGACTCAATGGCATCTCCAAGTGATAGTGCGAGAGTTAGCAGCAGCAAGAGCCACGGTGTCATCACGTGGGCGATGGCCGCGATGGCCAATAAAATCGCGATGCCAGCCATCCAGATTTCCGTGCCAAGTATTAACTTCCTGCGGTCGAAAATATCGCCGATAGCGCCCGCGGGAAGTGCGAGCAGAAAAAATGGCAAAGCAGCTGCGGTCTGAATCAAAGCGACATACGTAACGCTCGTGGTCAGCGAAGTCATGAGCCATGCCGCACCTACGCTTTGCATGAACGCCCCGATATCCGAAACTAGATCGGCCGCCAGGAGGTTCCGAAAAAGCCTGATGCGCAAGGGACGCCAAGCGCTAGTAGTTGAGACCGATGGAGCGTGAGCGACCGGTGTCTTCATGGGACCTTATTATTAGGCAAGACTGGCTTGAAATTCCGAGCGATTCGAAGGTTTCAGTAGTTTCAACTTGCCGCGTCGATGGGAATCACGAAATACAGAAACCATGATCCAGAAGGCAGTAGCGCGCATTGCTTTTAGGATTTGAAATGCCTGACACATGGGCGCGGGGAGTCTTCAAGGAATGAGAACCACCGAGCCAGAGCCAGTTTCGTTTTTTATGGCGAGAAGCGCTTCATTTGCGTTTTCTAGTGGGAAGGCCGTTATTTGCGGACGAATCTGTAGCGTATTTGCGACGTCCAGGAAGTCGCGCGCATCTTGACGGGTCATGTTGGCGACACTGCGTATTTGTCGTTCGCCCCAAAGAAGCTTGTCGTAGTCAAAGGAAGGGATGCGGTCCAAATGGATGGCATTGATTGCCACGATGCCCGCTTTGCGAAGGCTGGCGAGAGCATCGACAATAACCTTGCCGCTCGGAGCAAACGTGATCGCGCGATCGAGGGGAACTGGCGGTTTGTCATCTTCTTTTCCGACCCAGTCCGCGCCGAGTGAGGCCGCCAAGTCTCTATGGGCTTGTCCTCTCGTTACGACATAGACCTCACATTTCCAAGATTTCAGAATAGGGATAGTCAAACTTGCGGAACTGCCAAAACCAAACAGGCCGACGCGCTCCCCGGATTCAACGCCCGCAACGCGCAAGCTACGAAATCCGATGATGCCAGCGCACAGTAAGGGAGAGGCATGTCTATCATCCAAGCCAGCAGGCAAGGGAAAAACAAAATCCGTTCGCACGAGCGCGTATTCCGCGTAGCCTCCATTCACCGAATACCCGGTGAACGTGGGTTCGTTGCAGAGGTTTTCCATTCCGTGTTGGCAGAACCAGCAGTCGCCATCAACTCCGCCCAGCCAAGAAGCGCCCACACGTTTTCCGATCGGAAGCTCAGCCGTCGCGCCTTCGACTATTTCTCCGACGATCTGGTGACCTGGTATCAGATTGAGTTGAATCGGAGGTAGATCACCTTCGACGATGTGCAGATCCGTACGGCATACCCCACAAGCCGCGACCCGCAATAGGACATGCCTCGCTCGCAGCTCGGGCCGGGGAACGTCCGCGATTTGTAGGAACGGGTCAGTGGCGGCACGAACTGAAGGACAAATAGCAGCTTTCAAGTTTTCCTCATTATTCTTCGCTCAGAGGCAAGTCAGGCATTGCTTTCTGTTGCTGAAACAAGAGACGGAAATCGATTATTGCAGAGGAGAAACGCATGCGCTGTGCAATTGGGCACGGCAACGCGGATGTGATTTCGGACGAGGCAAGCCGAGTCAAAGTTCGGATCGTCAAGACCAATGAAGATTTCATGATCGCTCGGCACGTTTCCTCGACGCTCGGGTGGAAGAGAGCCCAACGTCGTAGAATCAGCGGCCCCGTTGGTTGTCGCGCCACATGAGGAACGAGAAACAATGTCGCTATCCAGATCAACGTGCCCTCCGTCTGTCCAATACCGCACAGTTTCCTAAAGCAGGCAGTGTCATAGTCGAGAGCGAGAGTGATTGACGGAGAAGTATGCCAGGCACCCAAGGAGAATTTCCAATGTCCAAAAGCGATTCAGTTGTTGCCATATATAAAACGCACACGGAAGCAGATCAAGCGGTCAAGGAATTGCAACGCGACGGCGTCGATATGCATACCCTATCGATCGTCGGAAAGGGCTACCACACCGAAGAGCACGCAGTGGGTTACTACAACGCGGGCGAGCGCATGAAGTATTGGGGCAAGGCGGGCGCTTTCTGGGGAGGATTTTGGGGACTGCTCTTCGGTTCGGCTTTTTTCATGATCCCGGGCCTTGGGCCAATATTGGCGGCAGGTCCAGTTGTCGGTTGGATTGTGGGAGCACTCGAAAGTGCGGTCGTGGTTGGAGGCGTAAGCGCATTGGGAGCGGGACTTTTCAGTCTCGGAATTCCTAAAGATAGCATCGTGAAGTATGAAGCGGCACTCAAGACGGATAAGTTTCTACTGATCGTTCATGGCGCGGCGGCCGATGTCGCAAAGGCAAAGGACATCATCACCAAGACGACGCATCCAGACGAATGTCTAATGCACTACGCGGAGACATCAAAAGCGGTGGCGGTTTAGTCTCGCTCGACTGAGTGGGTAAGGCCGTATGCGCCTTGTCCACTCAGAACTGGTTTTCACAATGCGAATATCCGCTGCCCCTTCACGGGAAGCCTGCGAGTAAACGGCTTCTGGATCGCGCCGGGAAATTGATTGCAAGTCACGCCTTGAAAACCCGGGAGCCACAATGCTTGAATTCGACGCGACCTTATCCACTGCTGTGGAAATTAAACAAGGACCGGTACAGTCCGTAAAGTTGTCCGAACCTGCAAAGGTCAGCGGACCGTTATCCCCTGCACTTTTGAGCAAGATACATCGGTACTGGTTTGCTGCGAATTACCTCTGCGTGGGCCAGATCTACCTTCTCGACAATCCGTTGCTCCGGGAACCACTCCGAAAAGAAAACATCAAGCCACGGCTGCTTGGGCATTGGGGAACTTCCGCGGGACAGAATTTTATCTACGTGCATTTGAACCGACTGATTCGCGAAACCAATGCAAATATCATTTATATCTCCGGTCCTGGCCATGGCGGGCCGACGCTCAACGCTTGTGCATATCTCGAAGGAACCTACACCGATGTGCATCCTGAGATCACCCAGGACATACACGGCATGCGTCTTTTCTTCCGGTCTTTTTCGACGCCCGGTGGGGTCCCGAGCCATTGCGGACCGCACACGCCGAACTCGATGCATGAAGGAGGAGAACTTGGCTATTCGCTCATGCACGCTTTCGGTGCGGTCTTCGACAATCCCGATTTGGTTGTTGCCTGCATTGTTGGTGATGGCGAAGCGGAGACTTGTCCACTCGAAGGAAGCTGGAAAAGCGTCAAGTTTCTGAATCCTGCACGAGATGGCGCGGTGCTTCCAATTTTGCATCTGAACGGATACAAGATTTCAGGCCCTACGGTTACAGCGCGCATGAGTGACGATGATTTGCGCTCTTGGTATAAGGGTCTCGGCTATGCCGTGAATTTCGTCGAAGGGGACGATCCGGGAATTATGCATCAGCTCTTTGCCGCCGCTCTCGATAGTTGTCACGCAGGAATCAAAGAAATTCAAGCGCAATTCCGGATTGCGAACGCTGGCGAGACTACGTCTGGATCCAGACCGTTGTGGCCCATGATCGTGTTGCGCACACCGAAGGGCTGGACCTGCCCACGGGAGGTAGACGGTGTACCGATCGAAGGTACGTTCCGCGCGCATCAAGTCCCGCTTTCGAACGTGCGAGAAAATCCAGAACATCTAAAGCTGCTCGAAGGGTGGATGCGGGAATATCGACCGGAAGAGTTATTCGACACCGATGGCCGATTGGTCGCAGACCTTGCCGCTCTGGCTCCCGAAGGCAATCGGCGGATGGGGGCGAATCCGCATGTCAATGGCGGACGACTGTTGAAGTCGCTCGATTTGCCCGACTTTGCCGACTATGCGCTGGCGATTCCCGGACCGGGAGAGGTGGTGGCGGAAGCACCCCACAAGCTGGGAAAATATTTTCGTGATGTCCTCGAAATGAATCCGACAAACTTCCGAATGTTTAGTCCAGACGAGACCAACTCGAACCGTTTGAATGCGGCGTTTGAAGCAACCAACCGTTGCACGATGGAACCAATTGTATCGATTGATGACCACCTGGCCCCGGACGGACGCGTCATGGAAGTGCTGAGTGAACATCTATGTGAAGGCTGGCTAGAAGGCTATCTGCTTACTGGAAGACACGGAATGTGGTCTTCCTATGAGGCATTCGCTCAGGTAGTGGACTCCATGGTGACTCAGCATGCTAAATGGATGGAGCAGTGTCTCGAATATCCATGGCGCAGGCCGCTTGCGTCTTTGAATGTATTTCTGACAAGTCATGCCTGGAGAAATGACCACAACGGCTTCAGCCATCAGGCGCCTGGATTTGTAGACAATGCACTGGAACGGCGCAGTGAAGTGGTGCGAGTGTACTACCCGCCTGATTCGAACTGCTTGCTCAATGTGTTTGATCACTGTTTGCGGAGCAGAAACTACATCAACGTCGTGACCTGTGGTAAGCAGCCGCAGCTCCAATGGCTGACGTTTGAGGAAGCGCTGGCGCATTGCTCGCAAGGTGCTTCGACCTGGAACTTTGCGACAAACGATGGCGGAACTGAACCGGATATCGTTCTGGCGTGCGCCGGCGATGTTCCTACGATCGAAGCCTGCGCTACATCCTGGCTGTTGCAAAAGCATGTGCCAGGAATCAAAGTCCGAGTCGTAAATGTTGTTGATCTCAGTGTGCTCATGAGCCCTGATGATCATCCGCACGGCATGGATAACATTTCCTTTGACGCTCTTTTTACTCGGAACGTCGATGTGGTGTTCGCATTTCACGGCTATCGCTGGTTGATTCACAGTATGGTGCATGGCCGTTCGAACGAAAGCCGATTCCACGTCCGCGGATTCAATGACGAAGGCACGACCACTACTCCCTTCGACATGGTGGTGCTCAACAAAATGAGCAGATACCACCTGGCTATAGACGCGCTAAAACACGTGCCGCGATTGCGATCCCAGGCATCGGACGCAATCGACATGTTCAACCGGAAATTGTACGAGCACCACGTATACATTCGGCAACATTTTGAGGATATGCCGGAAATCAGGAACTGGAGTTGGACAAAAGACTTCAGCGAACCTTCTGCTCCTGCACCACTTGCGAAGGGACAGCCTCGCGCCCAACTCTTCACCGACTCCTAACCGCATGTTCATGAGTGGCAATCGGCTGGTTAGCCAGCTCTCATACAGCGAGAAGTTACCAACTGTAAGTCTCCAATCAGACAGTAAGAGAACGAAAGTGCTGGCTGTCTGTGCTTTCCGCGAGGCGTTTCCACGGCACTGTGCAATAGGGCACAGCATTTCACTGCGGAGGCTGCCATATTCGAATCTGAGATCGTGCGGAACGACCGACCCGACCCGAGCAGACAGACAGAAGAATCCAGAGGCCACCAATTATGAAAACTGATGAACAGTTGAAATCCGATGTTGAACAGGAGTTGCGCTGGGAGCCAAGTATTCACGCGGAGCAGATCGGCGTCTCCGTGAAGAGCGGCGTAGTTCAACTCGACGGTCATGTCGACAGCTATTTCGAAAAGTGGGCCGCCGAAAGCGCAGTAATGCGCGTCGCCAATGCGAAGGCCGTCGCCAGTGAGATCAAAGTCGAGTTACCTTCATCCGCAATTCGATCCGATGAAGACATCGCGCGGATTGCCATGAATCACCTGGAATGGAACGACTTCGTGCCTGATACCGTCAAGCTGCAGGTGACCGACGGATGCATAACGCTAAAAGGCACAACGGAATGGCAATACCAGAAAGAGGAAGTCGAGCGCGCGCTTCGGCCGCTGAAGGGTGTTAAGCGGGTGATCAACGACATTACAGTTACTCCGAGACTTACCGCCGTTGATGTGAAGCTGAAAATCGAAAAAGCACTGAAACGCAACGCAGAGATCGACGCCAAGCAGATTACCGTCGAGACGTCTCACGGAAAAGTGACGCTTCGCGGAACGGTCAGTTCCTGGTCGGAGCGCGGCGAAGCGGCGCATGCCGCCTGGGCAGCCCCGGGTGTTACGGAAGTCGAAGACCTCATCACGATCGGATAGTTGGTGGCGACCCGACTTGGCGTGTGGTATCGCGCTACTCCTGTGGCGTTCAATGCCTTCACTATAGAAACATCCTGTGACGCACTCTCGGGTGTTACCGATCCTCCTGAAATGAAGAGCCGCAGCCTTGAAGTGCCTCTGCCCGCGGGAGCGTCAGAGAGACGAGGCCCAATTGATCGCATTCGAGGACAACGAACTAAACGAGTGGCTGATTGAAGCCATTGCAGACGGTTCGGGACAATTTCTGCCTGCACTCGCGGAGGCTGCGGTAGGTGCGTGCGGTGAGGAATATTCTCTGCTCAGGCCGGTGCTGATTGAATTGCACCGAAAGTATCGACTTAAAAGTCCTGCACGGGAAACCGACTATACGACGACCAGCGGGAAGGTCAGACGGTGTGACGAACGCCAAAGACCGGCGGCCCGTCGCGGGTGCAGCATCGGAAGGCCTGGCTCGGGATAGACGGAGGGGCAATGTGTTCATCATGAAAAGACCAAGAGAGCGATTGCTGCCAGGATCAAAAATGTTGTCGGTGTCGGCTTTCATGTGCTTCGTGCTTGTGAGCGCTGGTGCGACTTCGCAAACAGCGATCAATGCCGGAGAAAAGGCGCAAGAGAAGTCGAAAGCGGAATTGGAACAACTGATTTACTCCGTAAAGGGTCCGGAGTTGTTCCGTGCTCATTGCGCTGCCTGCCATGGTTCGGATGCAAAGGGTGGCGGCCCGATGGCACCGGCATTAAAGGCAAGAGTGCCGGACCTGACCGTGTTGGCGAAAAGGAATGGAGGGCAGTTTCCCACTGCCCGAGTTAGCCATACCATCATGGGCGACGAGGTGGTGGTGTCTCATGGCTCACGGGAGATGCCGATTTGGGGTCCCATTTTTCATCAGGTCGAAGCAGATCAGGATTTTGGAGCTGTGAGGTTGCAGAATCTTGTGAAATATCTCGAATCCATTCAGACCAAGTAGATGGACGAGGCAAGTCCTACGGTTCGTTTCTACGAGAATCAATCTGGTCCAAGAGTGTGATCATTCCGGAGTCCATAATCAGGACCAATTATTCTTTGCAAAATCGAGCCGCGCATTTTGGTCAACTGGACTGTTGTCTGAAAGCTTAAACGCCTAAAGTTTATCTTGGAGGATACTGGTGGTCAGCCGATTTATTCGTATCTCCGCCACACTGAGCGCACTCCTTGGATTGGTCGCAGGACTCCATGCAGCTAAACAAGAACAGACGAAGAAAGCCCAGGCAACGGGCTCAGATTCCCCGACAGGAGCAGAACTGTACAAACAACATTGCGAAGTCTGCCATGGACGAGATTTGAAGGGAGTTGGCCCGGTTCCTGCCCCGTACAGAGTGCCCCCAGACCTGACCCTTTTAGCGCAGCGTCACGGAGGCAAGTTTCCGAACTCTTATGTACAGGACGTGCTGCGCAATGGCTTGACCATGCCTGCGCATGGCCCAGCCGAAATGCCCACGTGGGGTACGGATTTCAAAGAGTCGGGCGGATTAGATGGGACTCAAGTCAAATTGCGGATTGTCCGTCTGAGCAGCTACCTTAAGTCACGCCAGACGCGATAAGGTCGTTGGTCCCGTGATTGTTTATCGGCTGTATTCGGAAACACACGAAAGGTGACAGATGAAAACCCTACTTGCGATCGACGATTCCTCATTTTCCGAGGCTGCTCTCCAAGCAGTCATCGCGCAAAATCATTCGAAAGATACGGAGGTAAAAGTGCTGCATGTTGTCGAGCCACCTTCCCTCCTGGTCGCCCGCGAAATGGGCGGATACGATGCGAGTCTGGAAGCAGTTTGGGACCAAGAAACAAAACAGGCACAAACATTGGTTGCGAAAGCCGCTGAAGCGCTTAGTACACACGGGTTCAAGGCGACTGTTGTCGTGAAACAAGGCGATCCCAAATCCATGATTATTGATGTTGCCACAGAATGGAACGCCGACTTGATCGTGCTTGGGTCGCATGGAAGAAAAGCATTGGATCGTTTTTTGATGGGCAGCGTTTCAGAAGCGACAGTTCGGCATGCTCCTTGTTCCGTGGAAGTTGTGCGTATTTCAGCCGGCCGCTGAGACGTTCCAATCCCGCGAGTTCAGAACAGATCGTTTCATCAGCGAAAAAGCTACTTGAGATCCGGCTCGGTGGAGCATCGCGAAAGGCATATCGTGGCGCTCAAAAGCATCGAACGGCATCGTACAGGGCGCATCGGGTGGTTGCGCGCGGCGGTACTGGGCGCGAACGACGGAATTCTATCAACTTCGAGCCTCGTGCTCGGCGTAGCAGCTTCCCATGCGAGCCACCGTAGCGTAGTGGTGGCAGGAGTCGCTGGACTCGTGGCAGGAGCTATGTCCATGGCTTCGGGCGAGTACGTCTCTGTCCATTCGCAGGCTGACACCGAAGATGCCGAGCTGGAGCTTGAGCGCACGGAACTCAAAACTGACGTGAAAGGCGAGCATGATGAGTTGAAGGCAATTTACGTGGCTCGCGGCCTCCAGCCTGCGCTTGCGAAACAAGTCGCCGAACAACTCATGAGCCACGATGCCTTGGGTGCGCACGCGCGCGACGAACTGGGAATTTCCGATACATTCCGGGCGCGTCCTATTCAAGCCGCCTTAGCATCGGCCGGCAGCTTTGCCATCGGAGCCGCAATGCCGCTTGCAATCACTGCTTTGGCATCCGCTTCTTTGCTGATCCCCTTGGTTTCGGGTACTTCCCTGGTTTTCCTTGCACTTTTAGGTGGGCTGGCTGCGCGCGCGGGTGGGGCGGGAGTACGGACCGGAGCTATTCGAGTTACGTTTTGGGGAGCCTTGGCCATGGCCGTTACCGCCGCGGTCGGGTGGATATTTGGCACGGTGGTCTAATGGCACGAGCAGCGTGCCATCTGGGAGGATGAACCCACTTCTAAATGGATTTACTGTCGCCAGTCTTCAATACTACCTTTAGAGCACCCTCTGCCGCCGCATTCCCAAAGGTGTCATACGCCTTCATGATGTCGCTCATCGCAAAACGGTGAGTCACGAGTCGCTTCGGCTGTAGTTTCCCGGACTGCACAACCTTCAACAGCATCGAAGTGGTGACCGTATCGACTAGCCTCGTCGTAAGCGAAATGTTCCGGTCCCAGAGTTTTTCCATATGGAGCTCGACCGGTTTCCCGTGAACACCCACGTTTGCGATGCGCCCGCCAGCTCCGACAATCGCCTGACAGATAGCGAACGTAGCAGGAAGTCCGACCGCCTCGATGGCCACGTCCACGCCTGCGCCGTCAGTAAGCTCCATGACACGCTCGGCGGCTTTCCCATCGGTGCTATTGACCAATGTGGTGGCGCCGAATTTCCTCGCGACCGCCAAGCGCTTATCGTCCAAATCGATCATGAGGATCGCGGCCGGCGAATAGAATTGTGCTGTCAGCAAGACGGCTAGCCCGATCGGTCCCGCCCCCACAATGGCAATCGTGTCCCCGGGTTTTACCTGCCCGTTTATGACTCCGCATTCAAAACCTGTCGGCAAAATGTCGCTCAGCATGACCATGGATTCTTCATCCGCGCCGGCCGGAAAATGGTAGAGACTTCCATCGGCTTGCGGAATGCGCACGTATTCCGCTTGGGTTCCATCAATGGCGTAACCGAGGATCCAGCCGCCGTGCCGGCAATGCGAGTACATATTTTTTCTACAGAAATCACATTTCAAGCAGGCCGTGACGCAAGAGATGATCACCTTGTCGCCGATCTTAAATTCCGAGACTGCCGATCCCACTTGTTCGACCACCCCGATACCTTCGTGTCCCAAGATGCGGCCTTCGGCTACGGAAGGTAAATCTCCTTTCAGGATGTGGAGGTCTGTTCCGCAAATGGTTGAGGTCGTAATTCGAACGATGGCGTCTCCGACGTCTTGAATCGTCGGACGCGGCTTGTCTTCCCAGTCCCGCTTGCCGGGACCATGGTAGACCAAGGCTTTCATCGTCGTTCTGATGGGGGATGGCGGAGTGTGCGTTGCTATTAGTTCAAGCCCAGCAGTAGTCATTTGCGTGTCCTCTAGAGAAAAGTGCAGCTTCAAATCGGATGGCCATCCCGCAAGTCTGTTCCGGCAATTTCTGTACGCACCTTGCGCAAAGTGTCGCGTGCTTGGCCGTCGGTGAGTGCTATGAGTGCCCCGCTGATTGATAGGTAGCGGACTTCCTAGAGCACGCTAGCAGCTGCTGCTGCAAACGCGCTGTCTCAAACTGCACAGTAAGTATGGCAAGGTCCATGAGATTGTCAGACGTGGATGGTCTTGCCGCGATGCGCTGTACGCCAAGCGAGCACCGCTTGAGACCCAACTCGCAATATGTGTTTTCTCCGGCACCCTGATCTTGCGAGAAAGTGTCATCAGCTATGAAAAAAGAGATCTCAAGGAAAAAGACCAAGCTGGCCTCGGCTCGTAAGAAACCTCGCCTAGTCCAACCGAGACTTATTCATAGAGATAGGAAAGACTTACAGCTGAAAGACTATCTAATGGAAGATCATCCCGAACTGAGTTTGCCTGTTGAGGACGGAAAGTCCGCTAAGACGGACCGCGTTTTGCAGCCAGGAAGACCGTGACGCGGAGTGCGGAGGGAGGATCTATGTTGGTACAAAACCTAGAGCGACAAGAGTGTCTTGGGTTTCTGAACAAAAGTGGTTTTGGAAGACTCGGGTGCGCGCACGACAATCAGCCGTACGTAGTCCCGATCTATTTTGCTTACGAATCGGAACAGCTTTTTGGGTTTTCAACGGAAGGGCAAAAAATAGGATGGATGCGGGAAAATCCGCTTGTGTGCGTGCTGGCGGATGACATCAAGAGCGAACATGAGTGGACCAGCGTGCTGGTGATGGGCCGATACGAAGAGTTACTGGACAATCCTCAGTATGAGGCGCTGCGCCTCCATGCTCACGAACTGCTTGAAAAGAGAAGTTTATGGTGGAGACCGGCGATCGCGAGCTCTCAAACGCGCGATGAGCATCTTCGCGTACTGCCTGTCTTGTATCGGATTCAAATCGAAGAAATTTCGGGGCATCGCTCCTCAGCGGATCAAGAAAGCCAGGAAGACGCATTTGCAGATCACATCAAGCTGCAGGTGCAGCCGCTAATTCCGTCGCGCTAGCCGGAGAGAGACAAGCGAAAATCGCTTTCATGACCGCTTTGGTCTCCTCTGGGCCTCGCACAGGGATTGAGTCGACGCCGATTTCGGCAACGGGATAGTCGTTGCCTCCGACGAATAACGCATCTCCGACGAAAATCATTTCAACCAAAGAGATACCCAAGATGTCTCGCAATTTTCTAATTCCATAAGCCTTGTCGATCCCAGCTTTGGTGATGTCAATGGAAGTCGTACCGCCCATTCGAATCGAAAACTCCGGAATGGATTTGTCGAGCGCGGCTTTGATTAATTTTCGCTTGATAAAGTCCGGGTCCCATTTGGCTTTTTCTTCGAGCGGGGCTTGCTGGCCGAGCGCGGAGAAGGTTATCTGGCTCCCGCGGTCTTCAATGGTCTCTCCCCATGGATTCTCAACTTTGAAACCGGCATAGTCGACAGCGTTTTCGAGAGACTTCTTGATCTTGGCCTTTTCCAACGGAAGAAAGTCTTCCGAATACAATTGTTCCCATATGCCAGCAAATAAAAAGAACTTCGTTCCGCAGGTGGGAAGGAGGGAAAGGTTCGACAAGCAATCGTCGCTTGGGATGTCCGAAAGCAATTGCTTTTCAAACTGAGGCCAATCGCCTCCAGAAATGACAGCTACCTTTACGATCCCGAGGAGTTCGCGGAGCAAGGACAAGACTTCGGGATCAACTGGCGACTTACTGACCGCAAGGGTGCCGTCTAGATCGAACACAATCAGTCTTTTCAATTAAAATACGCTCTCTTGTCCCTGGGCCCTCACGAAGCAGCCCAGCAACGTGGCGCACCGGCCAGTCATTCTTGAGTTCATACATTTGACTCATTCTTCATCTGCCGTATCAACTCTTCTACATCGATTGGAAATCCTTCGTGCACCACACCTGGTTGTGGCGCCACCATCGGAATGGTTGCGACAATCTTGAATACGATCTCCTCAGGCTGGCCGTCGTGTATCCAAGGAAACCTGAAGTGCCCTGCTTCGGCCGCGTATTGCACTCTTTCAAGCATGGATACACGGCTGAAAACTGCGCTGAAATCTGCCCGCGGACTACACGCTCGCTTGTAGGAATCTACACTGATCGAAACCGGTTGACCGGGATGACGTATTTGAAACTCATTTTTCATCGCCCAGACGGTCTTAAGATCAGCGGGGGTGACAGGCGGAATCAGAAGGTCGCTCGATAGAAAGCCTTCTTTAGACGGATTTGCATTTGTGGCCATGATCGGTTTTCCCTCTGGACCCAACTCGCTCGCTGCTTTGAGAGAGCGAATTGCCGAATCCCATTCGACTTTGTCGGCCGCTGACTCCGCCGAGGGAATAGCGCTCTCTTGTGGCATCGTGCTGACGAAGAAGCTCCTTCTAGTGGGTGTGGCCTTTGCATTGTGAGTGTTCGCACCGACAATCGACGTCGGGAGTTTTTTCCATCGTTTCGCATTCTACGCTGCAATAGCGCCCTGTTGTGATCTGGCACGTGCAGATCGGATGTGCGCACTTTACTGTTTTCATGGCTGTCATTTTCTATTCCTCGCTTTGGAACACGATGTCTGATCCAAAGACTAATTTTAGATAACCCGGCAGTATTTCTCTGTACTGAAAGAGACATCCCCGATTTGGTCTCATCTTCACAGTATTGGCCGATGTCCGTCCCCAGCGGGACGGCACCCTATGGTGGCTCTTTCTGGGAGTGTTCACAATTGAGCAGAGTAAAACGAGCAATGAGTGCACCCTGAAAACTGAGGAAGACACAATGCCAAACGACTCTCATCAACGAGCGGCTGAGTTCCATGAGCTTGCTGCGCACGCCCACCGTGCAGCCGCGGCGCATCACGGCAAAGAAGACCACCTGACTGGCCATGAACACTCGAAGCAAGCTCTTGAACACGCCAAAAGGGCCTGGCAGTCCTCCCAAGAAGCAAGCGCAAAGTCCTCAAAGTCGGCGGCGAAATCCTGAAAGTGCACAAGGTCACAAGCAAACCGGCCGTAGTGCGAAAAAAGCGCATTCTCTCCCATCTGGCAGGGTTCGCCTCTGGAGCAGGGTTGGGTGGCAATGTCTCGCGATATCGCCACAAGCAAAGCATCTACAGGCAGGGGCATCCTGCGCACACACTTTTCTATATTCAGGAGGGGGGAGTCCAACTAAGTACGCGGTCGGTTAATCAGTCTTCCGTTGTAACGGCCATCCTCGGTGTGGGCGATTTCTTTGGCGAACAATGCCTCGCAGGAGATCCGCTGCGTTTGTCGTCAGCGATCGCTGTAACCGCGAGTTCGATTCGAGCCATCAAGAAGGAAAAGATGCTTCAGATGCTGCGCACAAAAACGCGAACCTCGAATTCACTAGTTGCGTACCTTTTGTCTAGCGTGAAGAACTACCAGGATCACGTTGCGCATTTGATGAAATCTTCGGCCGAACAAAGGCTTGCAAAAGTCTTGTTGCGATTGGCGCACTTGGATCGAAATGGACCCCCGGTCATCGAGATACCAGTAGTGAATCATCAGCTTCTCGCAGAAATGGTGGGCACTACACGGTCCCGGATTAATTTCTTCATGAACCGATTCCGTAGAGCGGGCTTTATAAACTACGACGGTGGTCTGGAGGTACACCAGTCGTTGAGGAAAGTCCTTAAGAGGATTTAGATTTCATGAACGTTTAATTAGATTGTGGTCAACGTTGCGCCCGCTACTTGGGCATCAAACCTGCGCCGGGATCTGCTCACTGTTCAATATTGCACACCGGCCGAGGAACCTCCGTGGTATGCTCTCGCTTGTGTCAGTTGCACCTAGACGTGTCTCTGTTCCTCCTCCACTCTCAACCAAGAAAGCGGTTCGAACGAATAATGCCTTCGACGTGAAAGTGTTTCTAGATTCGGCCGGTCTTGGGAGAAAGGTCTGCAATTTCAAGAAGAATGAAACCGTGTTCACGCAGGGCGACCCTTCGATTGCCGTTCAGTACATCCAAGAAGGCGGCGTGAAGCTAACCGTTGTAAACAAGACCGGTAAGGAAGCTATTGTGGCGATTTTGGGCCCCGGGGATTTCTTTGGTGAAGGATGCCTCGGTGGTGAAACGATTTGTGTCGCCACTGCGACCACCATTTCGCTGACCACGCTACTTACCATCCAAAAGAACGAAATGATTCGCGTTCTACACGGAGAACATGATTTCTCGGATAGGTTTATTGCTTACATGCTGGCGCGGAATGCCCGGGTGCAACAGGATTTAATTGACCAGCTTTTTAATTCCAGTGAAAAACGTCTGGCGCGCACACTACTACTACTCGCCCATTATGGAGCCCCCGGCCAGCCCCAGAGGGTATTGCCAAAAATGTCCCAAGAGACACTGGCCGATATGATCGGAACGACGCGTTCCCGGGTCAATTTTTTCATGAACAAATTCAGAAGACTGGGATTTATCGAATATAACGGCGAAATTCATATTAACAATTCGCTTCTAAGCGTTGTACTCCACGAATAGTCATTTCTTTTCTAGCTGACAGGAAGATGGCGGCGCAACTATATGGCCGCATTTTCGTGGAATCTCATCTGTGAAAGAAGCGAATCGCGGCAAAAAAGAACCATCCGCACGCGGCAAGCGGAGACTCTCTACAGACTGCTCAGGTAGAGGAACACACCTTGTTATCGGTGTAGGCTTTCGTCTGCACCCATTTGGAGGCTGAACAAGGAGAAAGGTTCTTTTCCAGGCTCTTGTGAATGTGCAATGGCCCTTTGCGCTGCGGACCAATCAATTTCAGGCGATCCAAATGGGCGGCCTCTGCGCTTCCAATATTCGTAAGCCAACTTGGTCGTATACTCGTATTCATTTCCTGTCAATGGAACATCCATGGAATTAACTCCTGCAACTTAACGTTCATAACCTCGTGCGTTTTGTGATTCTGAGCTTCTGCCCCTGCGAACGGCGTTTACCGTCTGAGAAATCGATGTCGTCACTGTTTTCCATCGCCCCACAGCGGGTGCTGCGATGTTTTCCGAGGTGGTCAACAACGTACTGGAAGGGTGGCGGCATTTCTCAGCTTGGCTGACATCCACTTTCCAATCTGGCTAGCGAATGAAAACGTCCGGGTCGATAGATTGATCTTAGACTGTAAGAGCGAAGTGTGCTGTACCAAAAGGGACACGCCACTTCTGGCTGTGCGAACAAACAGCACGAGCAGGAACCAATCTTTCGCCATCTCTCTAGTTGGAATCGGAACAATTTGTCGCAGGTTGAGGGGCCGAAATGATGGCGGTTAGGTTTTGCTTGATGGCCGTGATGCTCGCTATGTGCCTGCCGTTCGACGGATTACATCTCGGTCCAGGTGCTATTCATCTTCCCGTTGGCAATAGGCTCCTCCGGAATCGAAAGCAACTCTCGACGCAGCGCCAGATTAATTTCCAAAGACTGTGCTGAATGGAACTGCCTTCCTTCATGCCACATCCCAGCATAAGGGTATTAAACGGTGGGATTCCGCAACCTCGACCAATTTGAGTCGAAGAAATGGAGAGAAATGGCAAGGCATAAACCGAAGGTCCTATTTCTCTCGACGGGGAATGCCATACGAAGTTTGATCGTCGAGGGTTTTCTGCGAAAACTGACAGGTGACCGATTTGACGTCGTCAGTGTGGGGGTCGAACACAGTGCGTCGAACCCTCTAGCAAGTGAGGTAATGATGGAAGCAGGAATCGACATCTCGGGCCAGAAGGCAAAGAGCATCGCTGAATCATTGAAAGAACCGTTCGGCCATGTGATCACCATCTGTGACACGGCCAAGGAAAGGAACCCGGTATTCCCATTCGCGCTCGGCGTTTTGCACTGGAATATAGTAGATCCAAATTCTGCCGGTGGATTGATCGACCAGAAAAGAGAAGTATTCCGCCTCGTCCGAGACGAGCTTCAGAATAAAGTTAAACAATTCGTAGCCGATACCGCACAAATAGAATCCAGTGCACTCTCCATTGCGTAAGGAGTTCAAGCTTTAGGGAGACCCCTGTGCGACAAGGAGCATAGCTTGCCTTCTGACTTAGTGTCACCTGACGGTAACAAAATTGACTCAGTGTCGGCCAAGATTGCTACGGTTAAAATGCAGAGTGCAAATCAGTCTCAGCTCGAGGAACTGATTCAGAACCTGAATCTCCTTCGTTTCGAAATGGCTAAGATGGAAACTTCGGGCTTGATCGGGCTCGGAGAAGTGCATCCCGATCACCGGGAAAGTGCTCGCAATCTCATCGATTACCTCGTGCTTCGCCGGCATGACATACGCCAATTGCAGGCAAAGCTTGCGGGTCTCGGACTCTCATCACTGGGAAGAGCTGAGCCACACGTACTAAGCTCCTTGCACGCGGTGTTAAATGTTCTTCACAAGCTTGCTGGTTCTGATCCGGTCGTCACGGGCCCACAGATAGCTTACCAATTTGGGCAAGACACTACGCTTCTAGCGAAAAACACCACAGCCCTGCTGGGCGAAGCGCCAGCAGCCCGTCACGTTCGAATTATGGTTACGATGCCACCAGAAGCCGCAACCAATTATGAGCTCGTTCGCGACCTTGTTGCCCAAGGGATGGATTGCATGCGTATTAATTGTGCGCATGATGGTCCCTCAGCCTGGTTAGGAATGATCCAAAACCTTCGTCGCGCCGAAACGGAAACCAAGAAACACTGCAAGGTTGCGATGGATTTGGCCGGCCCCAAACTGCGCACCGGGTCTATCGAACCAGGGCCCACGGTGTTGAAGTATCGCCCGAAGCGAGACACTTTCGGCCGCGTCGTCTCCCCCGCGCGGATTTGGCTCACGTCAGCTTCCTGTCCCGAAGCTGCCCCTGACCAGGCGGACGCCGTGGTGCCGGTGCCGCAACTGTGGCTGGCAAGGCGGAGGCCTGGAGATCGGATACGTTTCACGGATGCGCGCGGAGCGGCTCGGTCGATGAACGTCTCGGGGGTCCATGGAAATGGGCGCTGGGCTGCCGCCGCGCGGACGGCCTATCTCTTTCAAGGAATGGTGCTCGAAGCATCCCGACCCGTGTCCAAGGGCAAGTCGAAGCGAACTCAGCGGGCCCGCGTGGGCGTAGTTCCAGCTAAACAGCAGACATTGCGGCTGAAGCTTGGCGACACTTTGATTCTAACCAGATCGCTCAATCCTGGTCGTCCGTCACGACGTGACGGCGAAGAGAAGCTGATCACCCCGGCGCAGGTCAGCGTGTCATTACCAGAGTTCTTCGACGGGGTAAAAGCAGGTGAACCCATCTGGCTCGACGATGGCAAGATTGGCGGCGTAATTCGAGAGGTTAGCTCCGACCAAGTCAGCGTCGAGATCACCCAAGCGCGCCCCGCAGGGGAAAAGCTGGGCGCCGAAAAAGGTATCAACGTGCCTGAAAGCCAACTGCACTTATCTTCTCTTACCAAGGAAGACCTGGAAGCTCTACCGTTTGTGGTAAAAAACGCAGACATTGTTGAGTATTCGTTCGTGCGGACCGAAGCCGACGTATTGGAATTGCAATCGCATCTGGCTAAGCTCGGTGGTGAAAAACTCGGGCTTATTCTGAAGATCGAGACTCGCGAGGGGTTCGACCAATTGCCGCAGCTGCTGTTGGCGGCGATGCGGACGCGAGCGGTGGGAGTAATGATCGCACGCGGTGATTTGGCAGTGGAATGCGGCTATCAGAGACTTGCTGAGGTGCAGGAAGAAATCCTGTGGGTGTGCGAAGCAGCGCACATGCCGGTGATCTGGGCGACTCAGGTGCTCGAATCGCTTACGAAAAATGGTATTCCGTCCCGCTCGGAGATCACCGACGCCGCTATGGGCGAACGCGCGGAGTGCGTCATGCTGAACAAGGGCCCTTATATCGTGGCAGCTGTGCGCGTCCTCGGCGACATCTTGCGGCGCATGCAGCCTCACCACGAGAAAAAGAATTCGATGTTGCGGAAACTGCATCTGGCTGTCGCTTTTCGCCCTGGCGCATGATCGTTCTAAACCCTCACATAGCTGGCTTAGGGGGCTCACCACTTGACCACGAACGTGCCAAAAAATTCGCTCAATGGCAGCGAGACGTTATCTTCCGAACCGGCCGGACCAACGTCTTCCCCCATCCATCCGCCAATTACCGCGAAAAAGGAGAAGCAAGAGATTCACGTTTCACCTGCAGTCCTCGACGCCGCCAGGAAAGATAGCGAAGCGCTGCTTCGGGACTTGCGAACGTCTCTGTGCGGTCTAACGGAAGTCGAGGCCGAAGAGCGGACGCGCACGACGGGCCCGAATGTGGTGGCGCAGGAGCAGAAGCAAGGCTGGCCGGTACGCCTCCTGAAAATCACCCGCAATCCACTGGTGATTCTGCTAACAACTTTGTCCGCAATTTCTTTCCTTACCGGCGACCCGCGGGCCGGCTCTGTGATGGCGGGGATGGTCGCGCTGAGCGTCGGGCTGCGATTCTGGCAAGAGGCCCGGGCAGATTCCGCGGCGCAAAAGCTCAAGGCCATGATTCACGTGACTGCTGCCGTAGTCCGGGACGGGGCGGCGAGAGAGATACCGCTCCGCGACCTGGTGCCGGGTGACGTCGTCAAACTAGCCGCTGGCGACATGATTCCTGGCGACGTACGGCTACTGACTTCAAAAGACCTCTTCGTGACCCAAGGCAGTCTTACCGGAGAATCGCTGCCCGTCGAGAAATTCCACGAACCGGAAACGAAAACAGACGTGTCTCCCACGGAGCTGAAGAATATCTGCTTTATGGGAACGAGTGTCGAGAGCGGTACGGCGATGGCCGTTGTGGTCACCACGGGAGTACAAACCTATTTTGGCAGCATGGCTCACTCGATCACCGGGGAACGAGCGGAGACGAGTTTCGACCAAGGCCTAAATCGCTTTACGTGGCTAATGATGAAATTTATGGCCGTGATGGTGCCTCTGGTTTTTATTATTAACGGGTTTACCAAGCACGACTGGAAGGGAGCTTTCTTTTTTGCGATGGCTGTGGCCGTGGGACTCACTCCCGAGATGCTTCCCATGATCGTCTCCGTATGTCTCTCGAACGGCGCGCTGGCCATGAGCCGGAAGAAGGTGATCGTGAAGCGGCTCAACTCGATCCAGAACTTCGGAGCCATGGACGTGCTGTGCACCGACAAGACGGGGACACTCACGGAAGACCGCGTCGTGCTCATGCGCCATTGCAATGTCGCTGGGCGTGAAACGGACGACGTGCTTTTGGACGGCTATCTAATCAGCTACTTCCAAACCGGTCTCAAAAACCTGCTCGATCGCGCGATTCTAGATAGCACCGACTTCCACGAAAAGACAGCTGTCGAAAAATATAAGAAACTGGACGAACTTCCCTTCGACTTTACTCGACGCATGATGTCGGTCTTGGTAGAGAACGCGGAAGGTAAAGCGATTCTTCTCACCAAAGGCGCTCCGGAAGAAGTGTTTCTGCGTTGCTCGCATTTCGAACTCGACGGCGAGTTGTCCCCAATGGACCCGGAACGAATCGTCGGCCTGAAGCAAGAGTACGACAGCCTCAGTAACGATGGCTTCCGAGTGCTTGCCGTGGCAACCAAGGACCTCCCTGGGAAGCACATTTGTGCGAAGGCTGACGAGCGCGAACTCATCCTCCGCGGATACGTCGCGTTCCTCGACCCGCCCAAGGACACCTCGGCTCATGCAATTGCAGCCCTTCAAAAGGGTGGAGTGACTGTAAAAATCCTGACAGGGGACAACCATCTTATCAGCCGCAAAGTGTGTAAGGATGTTGGCCTCTTACCCGATCCTATGCTGCTGGGCAGCGACATAGAGAAAATGTCCGACGCTGAACTGGGTGATGCGGCAGAAAAGGCCGCACTGTTCGCTCGTCTCTCCCCTTCGCATAAAGAGCGCGTCATCCGTATCCTCCGCGGGAAGGGACACGTTGTCGGATTCATGGGCGATGGAATCAACGACGCTCCGGCTTTGCGTGCCGCGGACGTCGGCATTTCAGTGGACAGCGCCACGGATATCGCAAAGGAGTCTGCAGATTTAATCTTGCTAGAGAAGGACCTCATGGTGTTGGAAAGGGGCGTGATTGAGGGCCGTAAAGTCTTCGCGAACATTGTGAAGTACATCCGCATGGGAGCGAGCTCGAACTTTGGAAACATGTTCAGTGTGCTAGGGGCGAGCGCTTTCCTCCCCTTCCTGCCAATGGCCCCTATTCAGGTGTTGACGAACAATTTGTTGTATGACTTTTCTCAGGTGCCGATCCCAGCCGACGCCGTAGACGCGGAGCAAGTAGCTCGGCCCCGGCCTTGGAACCTCGGGGAAATCAAACGGTTCATTCTCTTTATCGGCCCTATCAGTTCGATTTTCGACTACACAACGTTCTTTGTGATGCTCTGGGTTTTCAGGTGTTGGGATCCGTCCAGAGCGTCACTCTTTCAGACCGGCTGGTTCGTCGAGTCGTTGATGACGCAGACGCTCATCATCCACGTGATACGCACGAACAAAATTCCTTTCCTGCAGAGCCGAGCGAGTTGGGCGCTGACTCTCACGACTCTATCCGTCATGGCACTCGGAATATGGCTGCCGTATTCCCCACTGGCCTCGGCGTTAGGTCTCACGCACCTTCCGCGGCTGTACTGGCCAATCCTTATATTCACGTTGGTGGGCTACATGGGACTTACGCAGATCATCAAAGTGTGGCTGTTGCACAGGCAATGGATCTGAGTCGGTATTTGCGGGAGCAGTATCGTAGTTCAACAGACGTGAGCACCGCGAGCCCCGCGCAATTCTCCGGCGTTCGAGCAGCATGATCCATGCATTGTTATCAGGACCTCCATTTGACGGGCCACCGGAACCGCACTAAGCTGCGCCGGGCGACCTGAAAATGACGAAGCACCTTCCTACTCTCTACTACGAGATTGGCTGCCGGATTCCCAAGGAATATTTTTGGGTGATCGGCTGGGGAGAGAGCGATGTCGGAATCGAGACCGGATCATATGATGCAGCCCTGCACATGGCCGGCATCGAGGATTACAACGTGATGCTTTACTCTTCCGTTCTGCCGCCTGAGGCGACCGAACTCCCGCACTTGCCTGCCATCCACCATGGGTCCGTCCTCGAGGGAATCATCGCCGTTCAGCATACCGATAAGCAGGAAACTCGGATTACAGCTGGCCTGCTTTTGGCAAAGGTGTATCGCAATTCAGACAACACATTCCTGGGCGGCTTTGCGTGTGAGTACGCAGGCAACGGATCTGTCGAAGAAGCAGACGCCAATCTACAGGAAGCGATGCAGCAGTTATTTGCACGGCGCTATCAAGCAAGATACTACAAACTGGAGTTTGGGAAATCGGTGGTTCGGACATACAAGCCGGAAAAAGCATTCGGGACGATTCTTGTTGGCATCGGTTTCGCCAGTTATCTTGTGCCGGTATTAAAACCCGAAGTGAAGGTCACTCCTTCCCACAAAGACAAGTCGCACGTGAAATATACGACCAGATAAGTAAGTCAGCACCGAGTTTGCTGTTCTGCGCAAACGCCGCGGCAGAAGACGACCGACGGAATTGTAGTCCATCGATTCGATTAGTCTTCTAAACTGGGATTTCTTGTGAAAACCAAATCGCTGCGAATTTCCGTCCTGACAGGAATAAAGCTCTTGCACACGGCAATCTGGCTCTTCTTTGTCGGATGCATTCTGGCGATTCCCTTCGCTGGTGCTTGGCGTCAGTTTCGCTTGGCGGCAGTTCTGACCGGGCTGGTACTGGTTTGAATCCGCGGTCCTCGCGATCAACAGGGGCCATTTGGGCTGCGTTCGACCCCGGGGTAGTAGATCATTGCTTCGGAGAACTTAGAACATCGATCGCTAGAAGAATTCTCATGACTTAGACCCTGCCTGGTCTTAAACCGCAAGGTAAGACACAACCTTGCGGTGGTCCTGCTTCTTCGGACCTGGTACGCGCGATCTTCATGCTTCCACCAAGACCATATGGTCGCGGCCTTCCCAGGAGTTTCTCTCTGGCCAGAAAAAAGTGAATCGAATGGGTGCTTGCTGTGTTGCTGCTACCGAAATATCGGCGAAGTCGATTGCGAAACGGGTTGCGGTAGACCCGCAGTCGTTAACGGTTTGCCACTCGTCGGATGTCCAATGGAGGCGGAACGGAGTTGGAATCTGCACGCGCAAGATGTGCCCTCTCTTAACCGCGCGAACCATTCGATTAGGCTTCCAGATCTCGAGCAATTGACGCGTCTTCCGATCTACGAGGTAACGGTTGGCGACCTCTGGGATCAGATCAAAAACGCGCCCATCGGATACCGACCGCAACAATTTGATGTACTCCGCGTGAGCCCACATGAGAGGCATGGCCGAGCCAGTGGGCCGGCCGAGGGTCATAAAGACTTCCGGACGGTCTTGCTCATCCCAAACTTGCTCGGGAAGCAGCCCGGTCGCGGAGGCAAACCCTTCCAATGCATGGATGAACGGTGCTACGTCTCTTCCGGCAGCGAGTTCAAGGTGTGCGCGCTCTCCGGTAAGAAGAGGCCACGCGCGGCCTTTGCCCCAACCGGCGTAGGCTCCACCATCTTCTCGCTGGCCGTAGCCATCATGATTGTAGCGATGCCAAACCGGCCCCACTGGAGTGTCTACTTTCAGTACCGCGTCGATCACCTTCAACGAATCTGTGATCAACGGGTCATCTGGTTTTCTTATCCCGTAACGAACGAGTTCAAGAAATCCAGCGTCAACGATCTCCTTCGCCGGGAATGAATTGCATGCGCCATGTGGATGATTGGCGACGTTCAGTGTTCCAGAATTTGGATCTTCCGAGGGACTAGAGTTGTTTACGTCGTCGGGCAGTATCCGAATATAGTGACGTGAAATACCTGCGACTAAAGTCCCTTCCGTTGTGACCGTCCACGCTTCCACATGCGATTCCAGAAAGTCGGCGTATTGCTCGAGAAACTCGGCGGAGGACTTATCGTTCCGCTGCCTGCAAAAATAGGCTGCCGCAATCAGAGCTGCAATGTTGGAAGCCAGCGTGGATGGAGAGTAGCCGCTCGCTTCCTCCCACCGATCCTGTTGGGTGACCGGGCCGTGCCGAAGCAAATAAGTCGCAGCCTTTAAGACCATGGGGTACGGGTCAAAATCTTTAAGGGCATTCCGCTGGCTAAGGCGCAGCGCCAACAGTATAGGAAAAGCAACCTCGTCTAATTGGATTCCACGCCAATAAGGATTGCCATTGACCCAGAAGTTCTGCGCAAAACCACCATCTTCCTGCTGAGAGACCGCAAGATAAATGAGCGCCCGCAGGGGAGTTGCAGTTTCGTCGGCGGCGAGCAACGCCGACGCGCTGTTAACCATATCCCGGACCCAAACCAGGTGATATCCACCTTGGTCTTTGTCACCCCTTGCTTCTCCCCAAGGGATGGAAAGCGAGGCAATCAACGCTCCGGGGTAGGATTTGTCTTCGTGAGCGAGCAGCAAACTAAAACTGCTGTGGTACAGATTGCCGTCGTCGCTGGAAGCCTTTGCCAGGTGACGCATGTGCGCGACAGGGCGCTCCCATTGCTCCGTGAAGCGTTTGTGATGCTCATCGAAGGGAGTGCTCAACGCCTGAAAGAGGGTCGCGATGGCGTGGTGTTGGGTGTCTCCAAAAGCCAGTCCAAGAGTAAACTCGCGGTGATTGCTTAGATCCAACTCCCCGATAAGCGCGATATTGCCATCTGTAGCGTGGTTAAACTCCCAGTCCATTTGGAAGTTGCCGGCCAGATCGGTCCAACCATCGCTGCGACCCACGTAACCGCACGAAGCGCGCAAAAAAGGCACGGTGGCGGCCAGTGCCAGCCATGTTCCCTCTTTCTGCGCCATAAGAATTTTGCGGCCATTCAGTTCGTGGACATAGCCATTGTTTCCCCACCCTCCGACTTCCAGGTGAGGAGCGCAAAGTGCATACAACTGCAGCTTCGAAAGGAACGAATCGTCGCCCGTCAACTTTGTGCGCTGCAAAACGCAGTCAAGATGAGGAGCAGTAATGATTTCTTTGACGATGGTGTAGCGGTTGTCCGGATCGGAATTCGTGCAGCGATATCCGAGGGTGTGACCGGATAATCGCTCAATTGTGGATTTGAGGTTGCGCTTTTCTTCGTGGAGAAAGCTCTTGCCGTCGGTAATCAGATATTGAAGATCCCGGAGTTGCGGCCTGTCTACCGTTGGATGATAGACCTCGGTGATGGCACCATTCCAAAGCGTAAACCAGATACGGCTGGAATCTGCGTAGGCGGTTCCCACTCCATCCTTATTGCCATGCGTCCATTTCGGCTCAATGCCGGGGTGTCCGAAAGCTGCGCTGATGGCTTTTGACTTCAACGCTCGCTCACTTCCGGAAGCCAGTTTCTTAGACCCATCAACCTGATGATCGTCCCGCTCAGACGAGTGTTCGTCTTTGATCTTGGCTACAACTGTGCTCGCGGTTTTCATTTCGTAGCTTTCCTTGCTTTACTTCGGTCGCGCCGGCCACCTGTGACCGCAATAGCATCTTGAGCCTCGTTTGGTCGGATAGCTCATCGGATTCCGGCCCTCACTCTATGACCCAGATGGTGAATCCCTTGCCTTGGCGAACAAGCTCTTCTGCGGGATTTCCATCAATGAGTTCTCTAAGCCAAGAGAGGGATTTTTTACCAATGACCACGGTGTCGCACTTGCGCGCTCGCGCAAGCCGCAGAATTTCCATGGTCGCTTGGCTCCCGTCTATGAGGTAGCAATAATGGGCTTCGATTGCCCCGCGTGACAGGCCGCCTCGGCGGAGAACCGCATTAGCGCGTGCCAAAGCGCGCTGCTCTGTTTTTGCATCCGCTGAAATCCATCGGGATTCAAATGCCTTGAGGCGACGTTTTTCGGCGCCCCTGAACTCAACCAGCTGCCGAGGAGGTGAAAGGAAGCTGTGAGCCAGGCACACGCGGAACTGCGGCCGGCCTGCGGCTATCCGGGCTACATACTGGAGAGCCTTCGTAGTAGCACGCGATTCATCCACAACGACAAGTAGTTTGCTATTTTTCATTTTCAAAGGGTGAGGTCCGATTTGGACTAGGCAGTAGTCAGCTGCTTGTCGCCATTGGTGTTTTCGAGTTCGACTTCTTTTATCTTTTTTACGCGGTCCTGGCCCAGTCCCATGGTCAGTGCGGTCAGTCCGGCAAGCCCTCCCAATTCCATGGTCTCAACGGCAGAGCTGGGAACGATGACGATCGTGGAGTTCTGTTTCAAGCCTTCATACAACATGTTCATGGCTCGCAGATGGAACGCGACTGGATTGTTCGTATAGGTTTTGGCCGCTTCGCCAAAACTTTCCGCTACCTGGCGCTCGGAATCTCCCAGGATGACGCGGGCCTGACGCTCGCGTTCCGCCTGGGCCTGCATGGACATAGCGTTTTCCAAAGCCGGCGGAATCAGCACATCCTTGACTTCCACCGAAATTACGTTGATGCCCCAGGGCTCGGTGCGCTCATCAATAATCTTTTGCAGGACCCCGCTGATTTTGTCTCGGCCTTCCAGCATCTCCGACAACATGGTCTTCCCGATGACGTCACGAAGCGCCGTCTGTGAGGCCCAGCTAATCGCGCTCTGGTAATCTGCTACGTCGAGGGCCGCCTTCTTGGGATCGATAATCTTCCAAAATAAAACGGCATCTACATCTACCGGAACGGTATCTTTCGTCAGCGTTTTTTCCGCTTTGAACGAACTCGTCAACACTCTGGTATCGATCCAGTAAGGGATAGTCTCGATCAGTGGGACAATCAGAAACAGTCCCGGCCCTTCCAAAGAACGAAACTTACCCAGCCGCAAAACAACCGCCTTGCTCCATTGGTCGGCAACCTGAATTGCGGAAGAGATGATGAAGGCAAGGACCACGGAGCCGCCCAGAATCCACAAGCCTCTGAAGTCAGGGGAAACGCGATACATGGCATAGGCCGAAGCTGCGCCTATGGCTACAATTACGAAAAATATCAGAACCGGAAATGAGCTGTTCTTTTTCATTTGAATTGCCTCGATGCGATCGCCCTGATTCGCAGCTCACGATCTAGTGCTACGGAGAAAGCTACTAATTTCGTGAGGCAGCACCGGGCACTGGATCCTGATTAGCGACTTTGCCGTTATGAATTTTCATGGCGGTCTACGAAGGCATCTTAGACTTTAGGAAAAAGCTTTTCTGTGCAGAACTATACACATCTGAATGCGACCAACAGAATTACGGATGACACGCTCTCGGCAATAATTGGGTGGGTTTGCTGGAGAATTTCTGCCGCTTCTCGGCGAATGATTCTTGAAGTGCTCTGAGTGTCGCAAAAAGTGTCAACGCGGCGGAGTCAAAAGGTTGAATTGCAAAACCGGCGTAGCTGTAGCTTGGGTTCATAGTGCGGGAGTTCAACAAATCCTGGGGAGCTGTTCGCCAGACATCATATCGAGGACACGATGGCCTCCGATTCGACTGCGAAGAGTGACGATGCCGGAAGCATCCTCAATCACAGTTCCGGCACGAACCGCTCCCTTCGAAACAGCTTGGGAACGCAAAACTTCAAGAGCGAGCTCAGCATCCTGCTCGGGAACAAAAGCAACGAAGCGCCCCTCATTTGCAACATAGAGAGGATCGAGGCCGAGCAATTCACACGCGCCCCGGACGAGCTCAGAAATTGGAATTTGGACTTCGTCAACGGTGATCCGAAGATGGGCGACGGAAGCAATCTCGTTCAGCGCCGAGGACAGTCCTCCCCGCGTGAGGTCTCGCAAGCAATGGACTTCGATACCGGCATCGAATAAGGATTCGACAGCCGGCCACAGGGGAGCGGTGTCGCTGGTCAGTGGCCCCTCAAATTCCAGACCGTTGCGAACAGAAAGTATCGCGATTCCATGCGCTCCGAGATCACCGCTAATGAGCACCGCGTCACCGGGCCGAATGAACTCCGCGCCGATTGGATTTGGAGCGACGACGATTCCGACGCCGGTAGTATTGAGAAATAATCCGTCCCCCTTGCCCTTGTCGACAACTTTCGTATCGCCGGTGACAATCGGCACCTTGGCCACTTGAGCTGCGTCGCGCATCGCCGCGACAATGATGCGCAACGTGTTCATCGACAAACCTTCTTCGAGAACGAATCCCGCACTCATGGCGAGAGGCCGGGCGCCGCACATGGCCAAATCGTTGACGGTGCCGTTGATGGCCAGGTCGCCAATCGTGCCACCTGGAAAAATCAACGGTTGAACCACATATGTGTCGGTGGTCATCGCCATACGGCCTTCCTGTGTAGAAATCACGGCACCGTCGTGGCGCGACTCCAGCGCGGAGTTCGAGAAGGCGGGAAGAAACATTTTCTCGATTAATTGATTCGTGAGTCGGCCGCCCCCGCCATGCGCCAGCAGAATCCGGTCAGTCGCCGGCTGTGGCAGTGGACACGATAGAATTGCCATTTTCTTCCCGCCTTCCAAAGTGAAAGTAAGCTGCACACGCGCCTTCCGATGACACCATCGGCGCGCCGAGCGGAGTATCTGGTGTACACCGCGTGCCAAATGCCGGGCATTCAAACGGTTTGCGCAGTCCACGCAACACCATTCCGGCTATGCACTCGCTGGATTTCTCCGCGGGGCTGATTTCGATCGCGAAGCGCGACTCGGCGTCAAATTGGCGATACGCCTCGCGCAGCTGCAATCCGCTCGAGGGAATTTCACCCAGACCTCGCCAATCGCGGTGAGTTACCTCAAAAACCTCGGCGATGCGCTGCCGGGCAGCCGTATTGCCGGACCGCCGTACAGCGCGCGCGTACTGATTTTCGACTTCCGCCCGTCCGCTCTCCAGTTGCGCCACGGCCATTTGCACGCCCTCCAACAAATCCAGTGGCTCGAAGCCAGTAACCACTATCGGCACGCGGTAACTCCGGCTGATGGGAACGTATTCTTCATAGCCCATCACCATGCACACGTGACCCGCTGCCAGAAATCCGTGCACGCGGCAATCCGGCGAACTCAGTATCGCCTCCATAGCTGGGGGCACCAGAACATGCGAAACGAGCATCGAGAAATTTGGAATTTTCTCGCGCTCCGCTTGCCACACGGCCATGGCATTCGCGGGGGCCGTGGTCTCAAACCCGACGGCGAAGAAAACGACCTCACGGTTGGGATTCGCACGGGCGAGCTGCAGAGCATCGAGAGGCGAATACACGATACGCACGTCCGCCCCCAAGGACTTTGCGTCCAGAAGACTCTGCGATGAGCCGGGAACACGCAGCATGTCGCCGAACGAGCAGAGGATCACTTCCGAACGCATTGCTGTCGCGATCGCACGGTCAATCATTTCCATGGGCGTGACACATACCGGACAGCCGGGGCCGTGCACCAGCGTGATCCCTTCGGGGAGCAGCGATTGAAGGCCGGTCTTGACGATCGTGTAGGTCTGCCCGCCACACACTTCCATGAGGGTCCATGGGCGCGTCGTGCTGCGGCGAATTTTTTCCGCCATTTTCTGAACCGCATGATAATCCCGGTACTCGTCAAGGAACTTCAGATTGCACTCTCCTTCAGCTCGTCGAGTTGCTCGAGTTCCCGCAGCGCTTCGAAGACCAGAAGCGCCTGTTGTTCGTCAACGATCGTCAATGCAAACCCTACATGAACTAGAACGTAATCTCCCACGCGAGCTTCAGGCGTGTAGTCCAAGCAGACCTCCTTGCGAATACCACAAAAATCCACTTTGCCGCGGCGTAAGCCGAGGTGTTGCTCTTCAAGTATGGTCACGATTTTTCCAGGCACAGCGAGACACATGCAACCTCCTCAGCATTAGAACCGTCCAGCGAGAACCGCTTGGCCGAGCGAAATTCCGCCATCGTTGGTCGGTACTTGATGATGCGTGAACACACAGAAGCCGTGCTTCTCGAGCAGCTCAATAGTCCGCGCGGTCAGATACCCATTCTGGAAAACACCTCCACTCAAGACCACATGGCGTACATCTGTCGAGAGCGCCACCGTGACAATCCAATTGGCGAGTGCGTTGTGGAATTTCGCGGCGATTCGGGCTACATCGAGACCCGTTTGTTTCTCCGAAAGCATCGCTTGAATCATCGGGCGCCAATCCCCAATGCCGTTGATACTTTCAATCTTGTAGCTTTCATTTGTGGCGATGTCACTGATAGCGAATTCCAGGCACATCGCCGCTTGTCCTTCGAAGCGGTTCCGGTCGGCTACCCCACTGAGACAAGCCACCGCATCGAACAAGCGGCCTATGCTGGATGTCCGAGGAGCATTGATTCCACGTTCCAACATGGCGCAAATGGCAGCCCCGCCCACTCGCTCCGCAGCGCCAGCACCACATGCTTCCCAAACTAGACTGGCCGCCGAACGCGAACAGTCGCGCATAGCTGCTTCTCCACCTGGAAGATGGAACGGCTTGAGATGTGTGACGCGCTCGAATCCGCTACGACTCGCCACAAAAAATTCGCCGCCCCAAATGGTTTGGTCTAGGCCTAAGCCCGTGCCATCCCAGGCCACACCGAGATAATTCGTTTCGATCCCATTCTCGGCAGCGCACGCTGCCACGTGAGCGTGGTGATGCTGAACGTGGACTACGGGCAGCCCGGAGGCCAGGGCCCATTGCGTCGAAGCGTAGTCCGGATGAAGATCGCAGGCGACCAACTTTGGCTCGAAGCGGTACAAGCGGCAGAGGTCCTCGATAGCGCGCTCAAATGCTTGCCTCGCCTCAGCGGAATCAAGATCGGCGACGTGCTGGCTCAATAAAACCTGCCGGCCCAGGGCGATGGCAACAGTGTTCTTCAAGTGGCCACCTACTGCCAGGACGGGTTGCAAATCGTGCGGCGTAATGACGGGTAGTGGAGCGTATCCACGCGCGCGTCTGAGAATTTGTAGACGGCCGCGGGAGAATCGCGCGACCGAATCATCACAGGGACGCGTAATCGGACGATTGTGCAGAATAAAAACATCCGCGACTTCACCCAAGCGGTCGTGGGCTTCATCGTTCTCAATGGCGATCGGCTCGGCCGCACGATTACCGCTCGTAGCAACTATGGGGAAAGGATACTGCTGCGTCAGCAGGTGATGCAGCGGAGAGGATGGAAGCATCACGCCCAGGTGGGGCGAGGATTTGGCCACCTCAGGTGCGAGGTCATGCCCCTTTTTAGGACGAAGCAGAACAATCGGTGCGGCCAGCGAGACCAACAGCTCTTCTTCCGCTGCGCTAACCATACAATAGTGACGAATGGAGGCGAGGGATGGCATGAGGATCGCGAAGGGTTTTTCTTCTCGGTGCTTACGCTCGCGTAAGCGCATCACTGCCGAGGGATTACGCGCATCCACCAACAGTTGGAATCCGCCGACTCCTTTGAGCGCGACGATCTCTCCCCGCGCCAGTGCCTCAGCCGCATCGGCCAGCGCCCCGGGTCCTTCCGATCGACCTGGTATCGACCAGAGAGACGGGCCACAGTCGGGGCAAGCATTTGGCTGGGCGTGAAATCGGCGATTGCGCGGCGATTCATATTCCCGGCGGCATGCAGGGCACAAAGCGAAACTTTGCATGGTGGTGTTTGAGCGGTCGTAAGGAATATCGATGAGGATGGTGTAGCGTGGACCGCAGAGTGTGCAGTTTGTGAACGCATACCCGAAGCGCCGGTCGGTTGGGTCCAGCAATTCACGCAGGCACTCGGGGCAGGTGGCGAGATCCGGCAACACGGCCGCGGTTTTGAAATGAATGTCTTCACTCGGAAGGATTTCGAACCCAATGCAGCCCGCCATCGTGATTTTTGAAACTTCTTCCGCAGTCACAACGGCTGCGCGGGGCCGTTCTGCTTTGAGTTCGTCCAAGAAATGATTGAGCTTGTCGGGGTTGCCCTCGACTTCAATCTCGAGCCCGGCGCTGGAATTCTTCACCCAACCTGCCAGGCGCAACTTCTCTGCAAGCCGGTAGATCGTCGGACGAAAGCCGACTCCCTGTACGGCTCCGCGCAACACGACGCGCAGCCGTTCGGTGCGAATTGGAGTGGTTGCTTCCAGGTTTATGTCCTTGCCGCGATCGCGACGCCACGGGATGCGATCGCATCTCGCAGCCATGCCAGCCAGTGATCAAGTCCTGTTCCGGTTCTGCAGGAGACCTCGAAGATCGCGGCCTTTGGATTCACTTCCCTCACATTCGTCGCCAATTCTCTCAGATCGCTTCCGGAAGGCTCGGCCAGGTCGGTCTTGTTCAAGAGGACGACATCCGCCTTGTGAAACATCACGGGATATTTTTTGGGCTTCTCCGGCCCTTCCGAGAGGCTACAAATCACTACGCGCAGACTTTCGCCCAGATCGTAAGAAGCGGGGCAGATAAGGTTTCCCACGTTTTCGACGACCAGGAGATCGAGACCCTCCACGGGGAACTCTGCGAGCGCGCGGGCGATCATTCGTGCGTCAAGATGGCAGACGGTGCCGGTGGTGATCTGGTGAGAGCGGACGCCAAGAGCACGAATACGCTGTGCATCGAGATCGGTTTGCAGGTCACCTTCGATTACCGCAAGCTGGTAACGGCCTCTGAGGCCCTGTATGGTGGCTTCCAGTAGCGAAGTCTTGCCGGCGCCGGGTGCGGACATTAAATTGATGACCAACGTGCCTTCCGCCGCGAACAAACGGCGGTTTTCCGCGGCGAGTTCCTGATTGGCCTGCAAGACGTTCGTTTGAACGGACACGCGTTCCATTACGCTCTCTCCACTTCGGATTCGATTTCGATGTACTCCACTTGCAGTTCCTCGCCTGAAATGATTTCCAGCGGCAACCCGCATTGCGGACAGATGAGACACACGCACCGAACGGGATCGGCCACTGGCCCGCACGTCACGCAGCGCACCACCATCGGCACGATTTCAATTTCCAGCCTGGCATTTTCCGCCAGGGTTTCGCTGCGAGCGATCTCGAACGCGAACTCAAGCGCTTCCGGCACAATCGTTGTGAATTCACCCAGCCGTATCTTGATCGTTTGAACGTTGGTTGAATTTGCCGCGCGGGCCTCGGCCTCGACAATTTCGATGATGCTTTGCGCAATGGAAATTTCGTGCATTGAGGAAGCTTTCTCCTTCTGAAATTCTCAAGCGCTTGCCGCAAGTGCGGATCGTTCCCCGCTCAACCACCATAGATTTGGTTGGAAGGGGGCAAAACGCCGGCGGCAATCGACGTCGCGCTCCACCAGCAAGCGAGCGATCCTATCGACTGCGCCTGTAGAGGCGCGCAAAACCGATGGGCTCATTCCATCCCCAAGAACACAGGACATAGGTACCACCCCGACGATGATCAGTTCCTTCGGCGCGTGACCAGCGAGCTTCAGCTGCACCAGCGACTCCTGCACTCCCGGATCATGGGCGGTCAAACGAAGCTGCGCGTGCCGAGAAAAGAGTTCGGCTTCGCAATAAACGCACAGGGTTCCCGGCTCCTCCTCCGCATTCACCGCGTCCACTATAACCACCAGATCGATGTCGTACATATAAGGAGCTATGTCTAGTCCGGGCGTGCCCAAGTCGAGAATTTCAACGGTAGAGGGGCACTCGTACAGGCAGTGAAACGTTTCCACGACGAGTGGTCCAAAGCCATCATCCCCAAGAAGTACGTTTCCAATTCCGATTACCGCGATCCTCGAATAGTCACGATCGAATTCCGGGCTCATAGAACTTTCACCTGGGCAATCTCGCGACCGCTTGCGTCGAGAGTGTGACAGGAACACGCCATGCAGGGGTCGAACGAGTGTACGGTGCGAAGCACTTCAAGCGGTTTTGCCGGGTCGGATACTGGGTTTCCGATGAGGGAGCTTTCGTACGGCCCGGGTACACCTTTGGCGTCACGCGGGCTAGCGTTCCAGGTCGTTGGCACGACTGCCTGGTAATTGGAGAAATTCCCCTTCTCGATCATTACCCAGTGGGAGAGGCCGCCTCGGGGTGCTTCATGCATACCTACTCCGGCAATTTCGTGTGACGGAAATTGGGGCGGATTAAAGGTGGTGTCGTCGCCTCTAAGAATGTTGTCGGCGAGCAACTGCCAGTGTTCAAGCGCAAGATCGCAGAGCATGGATGAGCGAATTCCACGGGCAAGATGCCGCCCCATCGTTGATTGCAGATCTTCGGGCGTCGTCTTCGAACCATGAACAGCTGAA
>Ga0302324_100001665_pt1 | contig 53405 bp, 41 predicted proteins | sample Palsa_T0_1_FD_201949 | JGI IMG/M metagenome (GOLD analysis project Ga0302324, IMG submission 201949) | Peat permafrost microbial communities from Stordalen Mire near Abisko, Sweden - Palsa_T0_1 | ecosystem: Environmental > Terrestrial > Soil > Palsa > Peat permafrost | place: Sweden: Abisko...
TTGATCTGATGAGGCGGAAAGATTCGGAAGCCGCAGCAATACGTGTTCGCTTCCACTCGTCAATCGAGTGGTTTAGGCTTAGTCACCAAGCTCTTTGGATAGCTGCTCAATCCATGTTGCCTCATCCTGAAGCGCTTGGGCGGCCTGGGCAATTTGTGCGTCTGCTTCGGTGTAGCGACCCTCTTCGATAGCCTCTCGCACTCCCGGCAATGTCTTGGCGCTGTAGCCCGTGTACCAGCCAGGAGCGTAGAGCACGTGCTGCATCCACGGCCGTCGCGGCAAGCCTTGCCCGTTGATGAGCTTTCTTTCCGCGAGGGCAAGGTTCGAATTCAGTGTATTCAACCGATCTTGCGAAAGAGGCTTGCCCTGGGTACTAGCGAGCGCCTTGCTGAAATGCGCGGCAGCCTGGCTCAGCGCGGTGGCGGCATTGTCGAGCGGCGCGAAGTTGAGGTACGGCGGAATCTCTTCCGACGACGGCGCGACGGTGGGGTTCCGCGGATCGTTCGCCGCCCGGTACACGCCATCGTTCAAATTTTGCTTAATCTCTTCCGCTTCTTTGCGACGGCTCTCGAGCAGCGCTTTCACTTCGTCGATGTACTGCGTCACCTTACGGGAGAGGCCCTCAAATTCATAGGGCATGATGTCGGAGTTCGCCATGCGCAGGACGGCTAAGCCCGCGGCCTGCGCGAGCGCGCGGCCATAGACAAAATCGTAGTCGGAGAAGTGCGAGTACCAGTAGAAGTCATCGTAGATCGAGTGATAATTGCCCGACGGATCTTCTCCACCAAATCCAAGATTGATGGTGGCAACGCCAACATGGTCGATAAAGGAGCTGAAGTCCGAACCCGAGCCGAGAGCGCCGATGCTCAGGTTGCCGCCGGCCCGTGCTTCCGCGTGCTGTGCGGGTGTGCCATGCAGGAGAAAATAGGCCTGCTGACGTTTGAAGACGGAAACCTTCGATTCAGGATCTTCCACATCTTTGGCAATGGCGTTCATGAACGACTGCAGTGAATGCGAGCCTTCCACATCAAGATAGCCGCGCTCATTGGCATCGCTGTTGATGTAGACGGCGGCATGCTGTCGGAGTTCGTCCGCGTGCTCTTCTACCCACTCGGTCGAACCGAGAAGCATGGGCTCCTCGCCATCCCAGGAAGCGTAGATGATGGTGCGCTTCGGTTTCCATCCTTGTTTGGCGAGTTCGCCAAGCGCGCGGGCCTCCTCCAGCAATACCACCTGACCGGAGACCGGATCATCCGCGCCATTGACCCACGCGTCGTGATGGTTGCCACGCAGTACCCAAAGATCGGGCTCTTCCGCTCCGCGCATGGTAGCGATTACGTCGTAAACGGGTTTCAGCTCCCAGTTGAACGCCAGCTTCAAGTGCACCTTGGCCGGCCCGGGTCCTAAGCGATAGGTGATCGGCAGCGCCCCACGCCAATTCGCAGGGGCGACCGGCCCTTCGAGAGCAGCAAGCAGTGGTTGGGCGTCAGCATACGAAATGGGAAGTACGGGAACCTTGGCGATGGATTGCGCATCCTCGAGCTTCAGCCGCTTAGCCTCTTTGGTCGCCCCTACTCCCGGGGTGAGCGGATCTCCAGGGTAGAGGGGAGCGTCCATCACGCTGCCCCGCTGCACCCCCTCCGGCGGACGCATCGGACCTTTGGGGAAGACCGCTTGCTCGCTGTATCCGTCATCGGCGGGATCGGAGTAAATAATGCAGCCAATGGCGCCGTGCTCCGCGGCAATTTTAGGTTTAATGCCTCGCCAGGATTCTCCATAGCGGGCAATCACGATAGCCCCCTTGACGGAGACACCGTGACGGGCAAGCTCCTCGTAATCGGCAACCAGGCCGTAATTCACATAGACCAGAGGCGCGGTTACATCCCCGTCGGGGGAATAGGCGTTGTAGGTGGGTAGCTGCTCGTCCTTTTGCTTCGACGTTGGATCAACGGCTACCGCAGGCTCCTCCAGCTTGGCGGTGAACTGAGTCGGCGCAACCATCTCCAGCAGCCGCAACTTCGGCGTAGGAAAAAGGACCTGGAATTCTTCGATGTGGGCATCCCAGCCCCACTGCTTATACTGCGCCAGGATCCACTCGGCATTCTCTTTGTCATAGGGCGAACCGACATGATGCGGACGCGCGCTGATCCGCTCCATGTTGGCCCGCATGCGCTGGGGGTCGGGCAATGCCTTGAAACGTAGTTCCAGGCTGGTTTCGCCCGGCTCACTCTGAACAGTAAAGCCGGCCAGTGGAGAGCCAGCCTGCTGCGCAGTGAGCGCGCTGGCAAGCGCGAAGATGATTAGCACAGCGACAGCTCGGCCCACGTTTCTCCTCCGGCGAATGGCTAACATTGGTAGAGACAGTATGGCAGAAACTCCATTCCCTGCCCGTCGCCACTCCGCCTAGAAGGATATCCGGAGACTGAACTGCATTTCACGCCCGTTGTTCGCTTGCGTTATGCTCCCAAAGCTTCCTGTGTAGTTCGAGGGCAGTTGGCCCACCGAACTTGATGGAAACTGGTTCGATTGATCGGCGGGATTGAAGAAGTTGGGATGATTGGCAAGATTAAAAGCCTCCACCCGAAATTGGGCGTGAACCCTCTCGGTGATGTTGAACACACGGGCCAGGGTCAGATCAATTTCGTCGTATCCCGGTCCGGTGATGGTGTTGCGGCCCTCGTCACCGAACTCGCCGGGAGGCGCAATGCTGAAGGCGTGTATGTTGAACCACTCCGTGGGATTGTGTGTGTTGGTTCCGGCAATTGCGTCGAAACGAGCATTCGGATTCTGCCCGGCAATCACGTTGGGGCGATCCACATTGGAGAATGATCCGCTGTTGTTGGAGGCTGCGCTGTTAAAGACGGAAAATGGCCGGCCGGTTTGATAGGTGTAGATTCCAGATAGCTGCCAATTGCCCGCCAGGCGGGCGCCCCATCCGGAATCAAGATATTTCTTTCCCGGCCCGAAAGGCAACTGCACTACCGGGCTGAAGACGACCCTTTGGCGTACATCAAAGTCTGACAAACCACGGTCTCCGCGCTGGTTAGTCGAGTCCTGAGGTAGACCGGAAGAGCTGGAAGCAGCCGTATAGGTCCCAATGACATCGCCTCCGTCGATCGACTTGCCCCAGGTATATGCCAGCAGAAACGACACACCGTTGTTGAAGTTCTGCTGCAGCTTGTTTTGCCAGGACTCATACTCGGAGTTCAGGTTCGTTGTGTAGTAATAGATATTCAAAAATTCAGGGTACGGGCGTATCGCCTGTGCAGCACTGGTTGAAAGCGTATTCGGCGCCACCTGGTTTTCGTTGATGATGAACGGTAGCTTGGTTCCCTTGGAGCCGAAGTACGTCGTCTCGAAAAACATGTTCTTGGTAAGGGCCTGCTGCACCCCGAGGCTCCACTCCGTGAGGTACGGGGTCCTGTAATTAGGGTCAACCCCATTGGGCGTGATCGTTGCCGAGCAATCCGCAACCGGTTGCGTCCCGGTGCATTCTGCTGGCAGCAGCGCGGAAGGAAATGGATTGGCTAGCGTGATCCCGCCTCCAGTGGGGTATGGCCCGGGTACAAAGGTCTGCGTGTTGTATTGCGGGAACTGGGTGCTGAAGGTGTAAAAGTTGTTATAGAGCAGTGGCTGGTCATAAAAAACACCATAGCCCCCCTTGAGCACCGTGCTCTCTCTCCCGTAGGGCTGCCAGGCGAAGCCGATGCGCGGCGCAAAATTGTTGTAGTCATAGTGGTAGAGGTGGGTATAGGAGCCCGGACCGGGAAGAATAAACGTGCCGGTGGCAAGATCGAAGTTGGACAGATCGCCGTGAGCGTCGTGCACCGGGACATCCAGTTCGTAGCGGAGACCAAGGTTCAAGGTAAGATGCGGTGTTACTTTCCAGTCATCCAGAACAAAAAGATGATAGCTCTCATAGCGATTATGAGCTTTGGGGGCGGTGGGGCTGTTGGAGGTGGTGGCCGCAATGCCCAGGAGCAGGTCCGCGATCTCGTACCCGGTTGTTCCAAAGTTCAGAGTCCCGGTATCGTAATCAGCGTTAATGGCCTGCAGCGTTGGAACATCGAAGGTCAGCGATCCACGGCCTTCATTGACGTATAACGAAGTGTTCTTGACCTGGAAGAGATCTGCGCCCGCCTTCACGGTATGCGCTCCGTGGTTCCATGTCACCTCCTCCACGATCTGCCAGTGGTCATCAATGCGGTCCTGGGGCAGGTTGGTCGCGCCCCCAAATTGCGAGTAGTTCGTCACCGAAGTGAACGGCAGCCCCAGGTTGTTGGCTACATCGCCGGTAAAGGCTCCGGGAAGACCCGGAAACGAAGTTCCAATGGCCGTATTATCCTGGGCAACGCGCGGCTGGTTTAGGCGCTCGAAACCGAATCGCGTTTCGTTCAGCCAGCTCGAATTGAAAATGTGGGTCCAGGTTATGTTTGCCAGCTGCGAGATCTGATTGGTATAGCAGCCAAACTTCGGTAGCACCAAAGCCGAGCATAGGGCATTGGATGGCTCAAATGCCGGATCTTCAAAGTAATTGTAGGTTCCAAAGAGCGAGTTCGTGCTCGAGATCGTATGATCGATTCGCACCGAATCCTCGTTCATAGTCTCATCACGGGTCTCGCTGAAGTTATAGTTATTGCCGGGTATCGTTCCTGCCGGCGTTGCGTAAGTCGGCGCTGGAAAGCCGAGACTTGCGATCTGTTGACCTACTGCAGCCGCTTTCGACGACCAGAAGGTTGGCAGCTGCTGGGGTAAGTTGTAAGCGTATTGACCTGGGATCAGCGACGGTAATTGCTGGCCGGTATCAGGATTGTAGAGCGGCACGCCCACGTTGATATTTCCCGCCAGCATGTCAGCGGTCGGAACAGTCGCCAAGGATGTTATCTGCTGGCGAATCCGCTGCCCCTCGTAAGCGTAGAAGAAGAAGGTTTTGTCCTTGATAATTGGGCCGCCGATGGTGGCGCCGAAGGTGTTCTGCTTGAAAGCAGGATTTACGCCGCCTACCTGCGTAAAGTACGGCTTTGCGTCGGTCACCTGGTTGCGAATAAACTCGTACGCCACACCGTGAAACTGGTTGCTGCCTGACTTTGTAGCCACCACCACCTGGCCACCTTCCATGCGCCCATACTCGGCCGAATAGACGCCGGTCAACAGCTTGAACTCCTGAATGTCTTCGATAGAGGGCCGGAACGATGGCTGTCCAGTCCCAATGTCGTTGTCATAGATTCCGTTGATAGTAAATTGATTGGTCGTTTCCGGCGCACCAGCCACATTGATTCCACCCCGGAACCCCAGTACCGAGTCTTGAGCAGGCTGATAAGCCGCTGGGGACAACAGTGCCAAGGAATAGAATTGCCGGTTACTCAACGGGAGTTCTACGACCTTTTTGTTATCAATGACTGTGCCATTCGACGATGTCTCGGTTTCCAGCAGCGCTCCCGTCGCTTGCACCATCACGGTATCTACCACCTGCCCGACCTGCAGCTGGATATCAACCCGGGCTTCCTGAGATACCTGTAAGACAATACCCGTCAGAACCTTCTTGCTGAAACCGGATGCCTCGACTGTGATTTGATATGGGCCAGGGTTCAGCGCGGTGAACTCATAGCGCCCGGAGCTATCTGTTTGGCCAGATCGCGAGATTCCAGTCGCAGTATTTTCAACCTTTACCACCGCGGCGGAAACTCCGGCGCCTCCTGCGTCGGAGACGATCCCCTCTACCGTCGCGGTAATGGCTTGACCGTAGCAAGCGCCGATAAAGCATGCAGAAATCCAAAGACAACCCAGACGCAGCACAACCTTCACACTAAGACGAGTCATTCCCTCTCCCGACGAGACGTGTCTACCCATTTGCTTAAAAAAAGCAAGCAGCGTAGCAGGTTTCCGTGATCACAGGTTCCGCAATGTCTTCGGCAAACAGACGTGGTAAGCCGCCAGACATCAGGCACAGCCCAACGAAAGGTCTTAGTCACTTAGAGCGTTATCAGGTAATGTGGCGGGCGGATCTCAATGCAACCGGAAACGACTGCGCAGCATTTCTATCACCGCGTCACAGTGACTCTGAAAATGCTCTAACGGGGCCCACTGGGGTGTTCTTCGACGAGGAAGTAGTCTTGAGCAGGCAGTATGCCTGCCACAAACCGGGTGGGCATAACAGCCGAAAACGGTCGCAAACCCAAACCGATGTGCCATCTTGTGTCGGTTTTGGTTTTGCTGTCAAGTGGTTTGCCATTCAACTCAGATCTCGCTCAGATATGAATGCCGGGCAAGACAGGGTCTTGACTTTCGGGAAGAATGATCCCACTATCGACGGACGGCTCTCGAGAGCTGCTCCCGGGAGTAGGGTCTGCACGTGCTTATCAAAGTGAACTCTACGATTCTTCCCCGTCGAAGAACGTCCTAAGCCGCGGAGCGCCCGGCTAGAACGCGTGGCATCGCTCGCTTGCTTTTTGGAACCAGGGAGGTCTGGAGGCATCCCCTCTTTACCGACAACCAGAAGCAACACCCCTGCCGGCAGCTGGTGCGCCGTAGCTCCGCCTGCACGCAAAGGCCTGAAAATCGGAGCGCTTTTGCTCGGCTGTTTCATTCTTATGGGCAGCCACCATGGCCCTAAGAGGCAGGTCACGCCCCCTGCCGACGTAAGTCTCTCCTACGCTCGGATCGCGGTGGCTCTTGGGGAGCGAGATCCCGATTCGATCGACTACTACTACGGGCCGGCAGAGTGGGTAACAGACATTCGTGAGAATCCCCCCAGCCTGGCCCAGATCCGGCGATCTGCATTGGCGTTGATTGGCGAGCTGAGGGATAAACCGGCCACACTGGCCGAAGGTGAGGCGCAAAGGGAGTTTCTTATCGGGCAACTGCGTGCGATCGTCACCCGCGTCGACCTGCTGTTGGGAGCATATCTAAGCTTCGACCAGGAGACACAGGAGATGTTTGGGGTTCAAGTTCCGCCACGGTACGACCAGCGGCGCCTGGCACATATACGATCGGAGCTCGAAGCACTCCTGCCAGGCCCAGGAGGGCTGGCCGAAAGATACTCGTCTTTCGATCAGACATTTACTGTGCCCCCTGATCGGCTCTCCGCGGTCATGAACCGTGCGCTCCAAGGCTGCCGGCAACAGACGCTGGCGCACTTGAACCTCCCCCCTGGCGAGTTTGTGACCGTAGAGTACGTTCATGACAAACCATGGAGCGCCTTCAGCCACTATCAGGGAAACTTTCGTAGTCTCATCCAGATCAATACTGACTTTGGCCTGACTGTCGATCAGGTGCTCCAATTGGCCTGTCACGAAGGGTATCCTGGGCACCACGTGTATAACTCGCTTCGCGAGCTACAACTCGTGCGAGGGCATCACTTGACCGAGTTCATGGTGCAGCCGACCTACAGTCCGCAGTCGCTGGCTTCTGAAGCCGCGGCAACCTTCGCTATCGAGCTAGCTTTTCCCGAACCTGAGCGAACACGATTCGAGCGGGATGAGTTATTTCCCCTTGCAGGTCTCGACCCCCGCAAGGCGCCACTCTATGGCCGGGTCGAGCGGCTGGTCGAGGCGCTTCACCCGGCGGAGCCAGTGATCGCCCGGGATTATCTGGACGGAAGGCTCGAATTTGTCCGTGCCGCCTCGGCGCTCGAAGCCCAAGTCTTGATGGCGCACAGCGACGCGACCCTCAAATATATCAATGAGTACCGCAGCTATGTGACCGCATACACGCTGGGCCGGGACATAGTGGCCGCCGCGGTGGACGATCACCCAGGCCGTCCAGCGTCAGAGCGTTGGCAGCGTTTTGAACAGGAGATCGAAAGCACGTCCCTGCCCGTTAATCGCCATGGGGATAGGGAAAATTCGCCTTTATTTCTTAGTCAGGTCAGGGGCCGATCAGAGCAAGAACTACTCATCAGGAGATAGGAATGCAATTCAAGTGGATGATGGCGGGAACCATTCTGGTCGTAGTTTTGAGCAGCGCGGGCTGTTCGAAGTCGGCACCGGCGCCGCAAGAGGTTGGCAGCGCACCGAAAGCGAAGCTGGGCATTCGTCCCGCAGGGGATGAGACCATCCATCCGGATGTGAGCAAGCTACCAGCAGACCTGCAAAAGACTTTTGCTTACATCGATAGCCACATCGACGACCATGTGGAGGACCTGCAGAAGTGGATCCGCCAGCCCAGCATTTCTAACAGCGGTGAGGGAATCCCGGAAAGCGCGGAGATGGTGAAGGGTTTCTTCGACAAGCTCGGCTGCCAGCAGACCCGCGTCTACGACGTTGGCATAACGGAGTATGGCAGTCCCGGCAACCCGGTAGTCTACGCCCATTGCGACGAGGGAGCGCCAAAGACGCTGGTCATTTATTGGATGTACGACACCATGCCGGTAACCCAACCCGATGTTTGGATCTCGCGGCCCTTCGAAGCGAACCTGGTCGAACAAGCACCCTTCAAGAAAGTGCTGATTGGCCGAGGGGCGGAAAACTCCAAAGGCCCGGAGATGGCGCAGCTCGAAGCGCTAATGTCGATGAAGGCGGTCATGGGCAAGCTGCCCGTCAACCTCATCTTCGTGGCGGAGGGGGATGAGGAGCGCATGGACATCGGGCTGCGCAAATTTGTTAAGGATCATCCGGATCTCTTCAAAGGCGCGAACGCCATGTTGGTGGCCGGCGAGCAGAATCTTGGCGGTAGTGGCGGCATCATGGGAGGGTCCGAGGGCTGCGTGTATGTGGAGCTCACGACCAGCGGCAAGAGTTGGGGTCGAGGCCCTGTTCAGTCCGACATTCATGGCGCCTACAAACGCTCGGTTGATAGCCCAGCCTGGCGCCACATCAAGATGCTCGCATCGCTGGTATCCGACGACGGCAATACACCTCGCATCAAAGGCTTTTCCGACCATATCGAGCCGCTGAGCCAGTCGGAAATCGACAGTTTGAAGCAGGCTGCGGCCAAGATGCAGCTCAAGGTTGCGGAAGAGAACGTGGGCGTAGCCCGCTTCATCTCTGACGATCCGTTCACCGTGCTAAAGATGTCGACGTATGGAACCTCTTTCAATATGGATGGTATTTGGGGCGGCAACATGTATGCCGGCGGCGCGGGCGCCATCCTGCCCAACAAGATCACCTCCAAGCACAACATGCGCTACGTGCCGAACATGAACGGGCTTGACCTGGTGAAGAAGCTGCGCGCCCAGCTCGACCAGAACGGATACAAAGATGTGCAGGTCAAGCTGATCGGGGATGTGCCCTGGTCAAAAATGAGCTACGACACCGACATCGCGCGCGCTATCAGCAAAACCTACGACGAGTTTGGCATCGCTCACAGCCAGCCACCGCAAGGCGAAACCATCCTCGGAGGATACTGGCCCGCGTATCTTTTCTCGAATAGCCAGGTGGGCGAAAAGGTTGCGCCGGTCTCCATGCCCATCGCCGGAGGCGGCGCGGGCTATGGCGGCCGAGCCCACGCCGCCAATGAGTATTATGTGATTGAGGGGGCAGGAAAAGTCTACGGAATGGCCGGGGCGGAAAAATCCCAGGCCGCTATCGTCTACAACTACGCCACAGCCGGCCAGGGGCCCGCACAATGAATCCTGTCATATCTGTGAGAGAGTTGACCAAGACTTACCAGATGGGTGAGGTTGCGGTCAAAGCCCTGCGTTCCGTCTCGCTCGACGTCGATGGCGGCGAATTCGTAACCGTAGTTGGTCCTTCTGGTTCGGGTAAGTCGACCTTGATGCACATACTGGGCTGTCTCGATCAGCCCACCAGCGGGCAATATTTTCTTGAAGGCCGCGACGTAGCCAGGTTGAGTGACGATGAGATCTCTGGAATTCGCAACCGGCAGATCGGATTCGTTTTTCAGGGCTTCAACTTGCTGGCGCGGACTTCAGCGCTGGAAAACGTGGAGTTGCCGCTGCTCTACACCAACGACGGCACCTCCAGCGCAACGCGCAGGAAGCGTGCGCTCGAAGCGCTGGAGGCCGTAGGACTCGCCGACCGGGCGCAGCATCATACCAACCAGCTCTCCGGAGGCCAGCAACAACGCGTCGCCATTGCTCGAGCCCTGTTGAACAACCCCTCGATCCTGCTCGCGGATGAGCCCACCGGCAACCTTGACAGCCGGACCAGCGTAGAGGTGATGGAGATCTTTCAATCGCTGAAAGAGGCGCGCGGCATCACTATTGTCTTGATCACCCATGAACCGGAGGTAGCAGCCTATGGCTCCCGCATCGTTGCCTTCAGAGACGGTGTGGTTGTCTCGGACCAGATCAACGATCGCCGGCGCACAGCCCGGGCTGAAATCGTGGAGATGCCATTGGCCATGGAGGAGAACGCATAGTGTCACTCCGCAACAGCTTTCACATCGCTATCAAGGCGCTGCGCAAGAATAAATTGCAGACAGCGCTGACCATGATCGGCATGACCATCGGCGTAGCCACCGTGCTGACCATGATTGCTCTCGGCAGTGGCGCCCAGACGGCGATTCAGGACCAGGTGCGCGCCGCCGGAATGAACCTGATCGTCGTCACCGCCGGCAACTACCAGATCAAACAAGATGCGGTCGATGAGGATGCCATCGAGCCCGCCAGTTATAACCCTCGTTATCAGGCCCGCTTCCTGCGCATCTTTCATCCCGAGGATGATCCCATGGCGAAGCACGACCATCCCTTAGCCAGGCAGCGGCTAGGCGATAGTGAGGCCGGGCTAGGCGCTGCGTCTACGTTGACCATCAGCGACGCCGAAGCGATCCGCAAGTTGAAAGGCGTGCAGTATGTTTCCGAAGGGATTCATATGAACGCGCATATCGTGCGCGGCGGCAAGCGTTGGTTTACCCGTCTGCACGGAGATGATGTGGCCCTGCCAAAAATTCGGCGCGCTTGGACCCTGCCTCAAGGCAGATACTTCAACCAGCGCGAGCAGTCGAAGGCCGAGCAGGTCGTGGTGCTGGGTGCGATTGCGAGCCGCGAACTATTCGGCAACGAAAATCCCACCGGCCAGACGGTCACCATCTGGAACCAGCCTTTCAAGGTAGTGGGTGTAGTGGGCAGCGGGACCTGGATGGTCGTGCCGGAGGCGGGCGACGATCAATTCGACGCCGTCTATATCCCGGTCACCACCCTGCAGCGCCTGCTCAATCTATCCAAGTTGAACGACATCACCATCACTACCAATTCCACCGGCGAGGTTACCCGCGTCGCCAAGGCAATTACCGATCTGCTGCGCGTCCGGCATCGCATCGGCCCCAGGACTCCGGATGATTTTACCGTGACCAACCAGGCGCGCCAGGCCCTGGCGAAGGGCGGGATGCGTCCTGAAGTTGCGCGGGCGGTAGTGGGCAATGTAGCTGGACTGGAAAAGGTAACGCTGGAGCAGCTAGGCAAGACCCTGGACCGGGCAAGTGCCACTATGACTGCACTGCTGGCTAGTATCGCCACTGTATCCCTGGTTGTGGGCGGTATCGGCATCATGAATATCATGCTGCTGTCGGTGATCGAGCGGACCCGGGAGATCGGGATTCGCCGCGCGGTCGGGGCACGCTCCCACGACGTGCTGCTTCAATTTCTTCTCGAGTCGGTCACATTAAGCGTCGCCGGCGGCCTGCTCGGCATATTGATTGGATGCCTGGTTTCTGAACTGATCTCGCGGTCCTTGCAGTGGTCGGCCACCGTCTCTCTTCTCTCGGTGGTTTTGTCATTCGGTGTTTCGGCAGCCATTGGAATTTTCTTCGGTTACTACCCGGCACGCCAGGCATCGCGCGTGGCGCCGTTGACCTCGCTGAGGTATGAGTGATGTTGCTCACCAGCTGGCGCGTTTCTTTGCGGGCGCTGCGGCGTAACAAGCTGCGCACCTGCTTGGCTGCTCTCGGCATGACGATCGGTGTCGCGGCCGTACTCACCATGTTTGCCCTGGGCACCGGCGCCCAGCAATCGGTGTCGGAGGACGTACGCTCCGCGGGGACCACGCTCATTTTCGTCAAGGCGGGCAACTTTACCCGCGGGGGCGAGGAATCCAACATCCCGAGCGGCCTGGGTTCGGCCAATACGTTGACCCAGGGCGACGCCGATGCCATCAGTCAAATTCCCGGCGTGAAGTATGTAGCCGGCCAGGTAAAGCTGCGGGGCTGGGCCCAAACCTCCGACGAGCGATACTACTCCCAGATCATTGGCACCGCAGTCTCCTCCGCGCCCATGAACGACTGGTCGTTTCCGCATGGCGCCTTTTTCAAAGCGGCGGATGTGGCGTCGGCTGCAGCAGTCGCTGTGATCGGGCCGGCAGTCCAAGACCATCTCTTTGCCGATGCCAATCCAGTCGGTCACGAGCTCACCATCCACAGGCAGAAATTCCGCATCGTCGGCGTGTTTACCACCAATGACGAAGACCAGGCAGACATGGTCTTCGTCCCTTACACGACACTGCAGAAGACACTTGATCTACAGTCGCTGCATAGCATCACGGTGGAGGCTGAGCAGGCGGGCGAAGCCAGCCGCATCGCCGACGATATCAAGGCGCTGCTCAGACGGCGTCATCATCTGAATAGCGCACCGGTTACGGCTCAGTCAACAGCACTCATGGGCAATCAGATGCCGGGTATGGGGGCCGGCGGTGGCACGCCAGACGACTTTACGGTGAAGACGCAGGCGGCCGAGGCACTGACCAAGGGGTTGTACACTTCGGTCGCGGCGTTTGTATTGGCCAACATGCCCAAGGTGGATCAAATCAATATGCAGGAGATGTCGGGCACGCTGAATCGCGCGCGCAACACCATGACCGCGCTGCTGGCCGCCATCGCAACCATCTCGCTGATCGTTGGCGGCATCGGCGTTATGAATATCATGTTGATGTCGGTGACCGAGCGCACGCGGGAGATTGGCATCCGCAGAGCCGTGGGTGCACGGACGCGAGATGTACGTCAGCAGTTCCTGGTCGAGGCCGTCACGCTAAGCCTATGTGGGGGCGCGATCGGCATTGTCTTTGGTTTTGTAGCGGCTCTGGTGATTGAACGTGTACTGGGTTGGCCGGCCTCGATATCGCTACAGGCGGTCGCCTTGGGCTTTGGCATCGCCGCAGCAACAGGCATTTTCTTTGGATTCTACCCCGCGCATCGCGCATCCAAACTGAATCCGATCGATGCTTTGCGTTATGAGTAGGAACCCAATCGCTGCGGTCTTTTGCTTGCTGGCTGCTGTGGCGGGTTTTGCGGCCGCCTCCCCAACACTCTCAGGAACCTTTGCATTCCAGGGCGGCCAAGCCAAGACCGAGGGTCACTTGCGCCTCACCGCGGCGGGCGGTAATCCCTTGAAGCAGCACATCGACATCTGGATGACCTCTCCCAGCTCGCCACAGCCGATACGAAATTACGGAACAGAGATGACCAAGAAGCTGCACGTGGTCATCGTGAGTTCCGACTTTTCAACTTTCCTCCATGTGCATCCGGCGTTAGGCGCAGACGGGCACTTCACTCTCGAACAGCAATTCCCCGCCCCGGGCCTGTATTACCTATATGCCGACGGAGTGCCTAATGATGGAGATCACCAGGTCTTCCGTTTCAATGTGCAGTTGAGCAAGAACAATAGCCCCGCGCGTCCTGTGCTGGTGCCGACCGGGAAAGAGGTTTCTGTTGGACCCTATACGGTTGATTTGAGCAGGGCGCGGTTGCACGCGGGCGAAATGGACACCATAGAAGTCCAGATCCTCAAGGGCGACACGCCGGCCACCGATTTGCATCCCTATCTAGGAGTTCCGGCGCACGCGGTGTTTCTCAACTCGCAGGACCTCACCTATGTGCACGTGCACCCGATGCCACTAACGTCCGGCTCCGACCCGATGAACATGCCTGGGATGGATATGTCGAAGATGACTATGGACATGCCGGACAACGCCAGTTCCCCGCCCGACATGGCGCTGCACGTATCGGTGAAAGAGCCGGGTATCTATAAACTCTGGCTACAATTCCGTGGCGGAAGCCAGCTGTATATCGCGCCTTTCGTCCTGGTCGCTAACTAAGCGTGGCCTGTGACCTGGTGAACAGAAGCCGGGTGGTTCCACGCTTCTGGCTTGATCCGCATCCCGAAGCCGCTCTCCTCCGGAACCTGCACCGCCCCGTCCTTCGGAACGATCGAATTCTCTAACATAAGAGGCCAGTCGTGCTCATAAAACCTCTGGCAGCTCTCCTGGATCCACACATTGGGTGACGCGGTCGTGAGATGGGTGGACGCATAGAACAATAGCGGCCCTCCTGCTGTATGGGGAGCTATCGGCAGTTCCTGGGCATCGGCGAGCGCAGCGATTTTGCGCGCCTCAGTTAAACCGCCGCACCAGGTGACATCGAACATCACGTACTTCGGTGTCCGCGACTCGAGCAAGCGCTCGAACTGCATCTTGCCAGCCATGCGTTCGCCGACGGTGAGCGGTAAAGAGGTTGCAATCGCGAGCTGGTGGTATTGATCGAAGTTACCCGGCATCAGCATATCTTCCAGCCACATGGGCTTATAGGGTTCGAGAGCATGGGCGATGCGTATGGCGGAAGTGAGATTCCACTGCCCGTGAAACTCGATGGCAATCTCGATCTCATCGCCGAAACCGTCCCGCAGCTTCTTTACCGGGACCAGCGCATCGTCGATATCATGCCAGGTAATGTATTCGTTCCTGTTGCGCAAGGCAGCGCCATCGAAAGGCCATATCTTAATGCCTTTGATGCCGCGCGTGTCGATCAGCTCGCGCATAATCTTCTCGGGCTCGAGATTGAAATCATACCTATAGGGGAAGCAGGTGTTGTACAAGCGGATCTGGGGGTTCGCTTTGCCCCCGATCAGACGATAGACCGGCGCGTTCAGCGACTTTCCCAGCAAGTCCCAGAAAGCGAGATCGAGCCCGCTTAGCACTCGCATCTCCGTTCCACCGGCAATCTGGAAATCGAATGCCCGGTAAAGATCGGCCCAAATTCGTTCGATATCGCGAGGATCCTTGCCGATGAGCGAAGGAGCCAGGTTGTGAATCAACGCCGCCTCCGCCGAATTTCGCCAATACGTTTCTCCCAAACCGGAGATGCCCGCATCCGTGTCGATCTTGATCCACGTCCAGCTAGGCCAGAAGGCAGCGTCGTCGCGCGTATTCCAGTAAACCGTCTCTATGCGAGTGATCTTCATCGGAGAAGCAGTGGCGGCGAACGACGAGTAGGCGGCTGCAAGCGGAGTGGCAAGCATTCCTGAAACAAAAGCTCTTCGGCTCAAAGGCATGGCGGGATTATAGTCACCCGGTGCCCTCACAATGCATACAGATCCACGTACTCCTGCACCGGCATGCGCTCGAGCGCCTGCTGCTCGAGCGAGGCCTCAAGGATCGCCTGCTGCCGCTGCGGCGAGAACCGGCGGCCCAGGTTGGTGCGGAACTTCGCTTCAAGGAGCGGGATGCCCTCGCTTCTGCGGCGTCGATGGCCCAGGGGATACTCGACCGTCTCTGTGAAGGTGCTGCCATTGCCAAGAGTAAGCGTGAGTGAGTTGGCAATCGAGCGTTTCTCCGGATCGTGGTAGTCAGCCGTGAAGGCAGGCTCTTCGCTGCAGTGCATCTTCTCCCGCAATGCATCGATGCGCGGGTCGGCGGCGAAGGAGTCCTCATAATCCGAAGCAGTGAGATGCCCAAAGATGAGCGGAACGGCAACCATGTACTGGACACAGTGGTCGCGATCGGCAGGATTGTTGAGGGGCCCCTTCTTATCGATAATGCGCAGGCAAGCCTCGTGGGTGCGCAGTTCGATGGAGCTGATATCTTCCGCAGACTTGCCGGCAGCGACCAGCTTTGCGCGCAGCGCCATGGCGGCCTCCACTGCAGTCTGGGCATGGAACTCCGCCGGATAACTGATCTTGAAAAGAACATTCTCCATCACGTAAGAGCCGTAAGGCCGCTGGAATGCAAAGGGCCGGCCGCGAAAGAGCACATCGTAAAATCCCCAGCCCTTCGCGGTGAGTACCGAGGGATAGCCCATCTCTCCGGCCCGCACCATCAGGGCAAGACGAACGGCACGGCTGGTGGCGTCTCCCGCCGCCCAGCTCTTGCGCGAACCGGTGTTGGGCGCGTGGCGATACGTCCGCAGACTTTGGCCGTCGACCCAGGCCAGGGATAGCGCGTCGAGGATCTGGCTGCGGGTGAGGCCGAGCATCTGTGCCACGACAGCGGTCGAAGCGACTTTGACCAGCACCACGTGGTCGAGGCCAACCTTGTTGAATGAGTTTTCGAGCGCGAGACAGCCCTGAATCTCGTGTGCCTTGATCATCGCCGTCAGCACGGCGCGCATGGTCAGCGGGGCCTTTCCTTCGGCAATGGCGGTGCGTGAGAGCCAGTCGGCGACGGCGAGGATTCCGCCCAGATTGTCAGATGGGTGACCCCATTCGGCGGCCAGCCAGGTGTCATTGAAATCCAGCCAGCGAATCATGGCGCCGATGTTGAAGGCGGCCTGGACTGGATCCAGTTGGAACGCCGTGCCCGGAACCTTAGCGCCGTTGGGCACGATGGTTTCCGGCACTACCGGCCCGAGCAGCTTGGTGCAAGCAGGATACTCGAGCGCCTCCAGGCCGCAGCCCAAGGTGTCGATCAGGCAGTTACGCGCGGTGACATAGGCCAGTTCGCTCTCGACGGTGTAACTGCAGACGTAATCGGCAATATCGACCAGGACCCGGTCATAAGGGGGACGCTCCCCCGTGGCATGGGTGGACATTCATATCTCCGGGAGAACTGCTTAGGCGCGTTGGGCAATGGGGACAAATGGAAGATCTTCAGGGCCGGTGTAGTTGGCCGCCGGACGGATGATCTTGCCATCGGCCCGTTGTTCGAGGATATGAGCGCTCCAACCGGAGGTACGGGCTAGAACGAAGAGCGGGGTGAACATCGCCGTGGGGACACCCATCAAGTGATAGGAGACGGCGCTGAACCAATCCAGGTTGGGGAACATGCGCTTGGCCTCCCACATTACGGCTTCGAGCCGCTCGGCAATGCGGTACATGGCAAAGTCGCCAGTGGATTCAGCCAGCTCGAGCGCGATCTTTTTGATGATGGCATTGCGCGGATCACTGACCGTATAGACCGGATGACCGAAGCCGATGACTACTTCCTTCTTTTCCAGGCGGGCGCGAATATCCCGCTCCGCCTCCTCGGGAGAGGCATAGCGCTGCTGAATCTCCAGCGCTACCTCGTTCGCTCCACCGTGCTTAGGCCCGCGCAGCGCGCCGATCGCGCCGGTGATGCAGGAGTAGATGTCCGAGCCGGTGCCGGCAATCACGCGCGCGGTAAATGTAGAGGCATTGAACTCGTGCTCCGCATAGAGGACGAGCGAGACCTGCATGGCGCGAATCCACTGCTCGCTCGGGGCCTCCCCATGAAGCAGGGCGAGAAAATGCCCGGCCAGTGTGTCCGGTCCTGATTCCACATCAATGCTTCGTCCGTTGCGGCTGAAGTGATGCCAGTAAAGCAGCATCGATCCCGTGGTGGCGAGCAACAGATCAGCGCACTCAAGCGCGCCGGCGGGGTTATGGTCATCTTTTTCCGGCAGCGTGCAGCCCAGGGCAGAGACGCCGGTGCGCAGCACGTCCATGGGGTGGGTCGCGGCGGGCAGCTGTTCCAGCACCATGCATACGTTGGCCGGCAGCCCGCGCAGGCGCTTCAGTTTCTGTTTGTAGGCAGCCAGTTCGGTGGCGTTCGGCAGCTTGCCCCGCAGCAATAAGTAGGCCACCTCTTCAAACTCGCAATGGGCCGCCAGATCCGCGATGTCATAGCCGCGATAGTGCAGGTCGTTGCCGGTTCGCCCCACCGTGCACAGGGCCGTGTTGCCGGCCGGAGTTCCGGAGAGTGCGACAGATTTCTTCGGTTTGAAAGTTGCTTGCTGCGGGTCAACGGTGGTTGCCATGATTGGTCGCTTCTCCCAGGGTTCAACTACGCTTGGTTGCCTCAAAGAGCTGGTCGAGCTTCTGCTCGTAGGCATAGTAGCCGAGAAACTCGTAGAGCTCGGCGCGGGTCTGCATCAGGCTGAGCACATTGCTCTGCGTACCTTCCTTCCGGATGGCATGGTACACCTTGAGCGCTGCAGCGTTCATCGCCCGGTATGCGGAGCAGCAGAACAGGACAATGTCCACTCCGGCAGCGCCCAGCTGCTGCGTGGTGTAGAGCGGTGTTTGACCGAACTCTGTGATGTTGGCCAGGATGGGCACGCCCAGCCTCTCTTTGAAGCGGCTGTACAAGGCCAGCTCTGTGACCGCTTCGGCAAAGATCATGTCCGCGCCCACCGCGACATAGGCAGCGCAGCGATCGAGCGCAGCGGCCAGCCCCTCGCCAGCCAGGGCGTCGGTGCGCGCCATGATCACGAAGTCCGGGTCGGTGCGGGCGTCCACTGCGGCCTTGATGCGATCGACCATCTCCTCGGCCGGAACCACTTCCTTCCCCGGCCGGTGGCCACAGCGTTTGGTGCCTACCTGGTCTTCGATATGCACGGCGGCGACCCCGGCACGCTCCATCGAGCGAATGGTGCGGGCGATGTTGAAGGCGCCTCCCCATCCCGTATCAATGTCGACCAGCAGAGGGAGGGTGGTGACGTCAGTAATGCGGCGGGCGTCGACCAGGACATCTTCCATGCTGCTGATCCCGAGATCGGGCATGCCAAGCGAGTTGGCCGCCACTCCTCCACCGGAAAGGTAGAGTGCGCGAAAGCCTGTCGCCTGCGCCATGCGCGCCGTGTAGGCGTTGATGGCGCCGATCACCTGTAGGGGCTGCTCCTGTTTGACTGCGGACCGGAAACGCTCCCCCGGAGAGGCTTGCCTTTCAGTACCCACGTGGTTCCCTTCGTGACAAGCTAAATCCTAAATGGTCGCGGCCAGGCTTGGCTCAGCAAGGCATTTTTGTGGTGGAATGGTAGACTCGCCTGCGCAGCTATGAATAAGGTATTCGCCACTCCCGATGCAGCCGTTGCCGATATTCCCCCAGGGGCAACTGTAATGTTGGGGGGATTTGGGCTATGCGGCATTCCAGAAAACGCGATTGCCGCCCTGGTGCGGCGCGGGGTGACCGGTTTGCACACCATCTCCAACAACATGGGGGTGGATGGCTTCGGCCTCGGCCTGCTGCTGGAAGCGGGTATGATCGCCTCGCACACCGGCAGCTACGTGGGCGAAAATATGCTGCTGGAAAAGCAGGTGATTGCCGGCACCCTCAAGGTGTCGTTGATCCCGCAAGGCACGCTGGCCGAGCGGATCCGAGCCGGCGGGGCAGGCATTCCTGCTTTCTACACACCCACCGGCGTCGGCACGCTGGCCGCCGAGGGCAAAGAGCAACGGACGTTCGACGGGCGTGACTACCTGTTGGAGCGGGCGCTCAAAGCAGACTTCGCGCTGGTGAAGGCTTGGAAGGGAGACCGTCAGGGCAACTTGGTCTACCGCCGGACCGCGCGCAATTTCAACCCCATGATGGCCACTGCCGCGCGTATCACCATCGCCGAGGTGGAGGAGCTGGTCGAGCCTGGCGAACTGGACCCCGATGCGGTTGTGACCCCTGGCGTCTACGTCAAACGCATTTTCCAGTGCACCTCCAGCGAGAAGCGCATCGAACGCCGGACGGTGAGGAGACCGAATGCAGGAGATTGAGAAGCGGAATCGCATCGTCAAGCGGGTCGCGAAGGAACTCCGCGACGGCTTCTACGTCAACCTTGGCATCGGCATGCCCACACTGGTCGCCAACCATGTTCCTCCCGGTGTCGAGGTAGTCCTGCAATCGGAGAACGGCATGCTGGGAATCGGGCCCTATCCTCTGGAAGAGGAGGTAGACCCCGACCTCATCAACGCCGGCAAGGAGACGGTCTCGGTGCTTCCCGGAACGTCATTTTTTTCCAGCGCCGATGCCTTTGCCATGATCCGCGGCGGCCACATCGACCTCAGCATCCTGGGCGCCATGGAAGTCGATGTCCACGGGAGCCTGGCCAACTGGATTATTCCCGGCAAAATGGTCAAGGGCATGGGTGGCGCCATGGATCTGGTGGCCAGCGCGCAGCGCGTCATCGTGGCCATGGAGCACACCACGCGCGACGGGCGCCCCAAAATCCTCAAGGCTTGCCGATTGCCGTTGACCGGGGTTGGCGTGGTCGACGCCATCGCCACCGAGCTGGCTTGGATTAGCGTCACGCCGGACGGACTGGTGCTGGATGAGATCGCTCCTGGCGTTTCCGTTGCCGAGGTCCAGGCGTTGACCGAGGCTCCTTTGACCGTCAGCGCCACGCTCCACACGATGAGCTGAGGTTACTCGACCGTATTGCCGCCGTTCACCGAGATCTTTTGTCCGGTGATGAATCTGCCTGCATCGCTGGCCAGGAAAGCGACCGTATTGGCCACGTCTTCGGCAGTACCCATGTGTTTCATGGGAACCTTCTCGGTATATGAGTGGATCTCCGCCTGGGTAGAGCCCAAATGACGTTCCGTAGGAATCCAGCCGGGAGCGACCAGGTTGACCGTGATGCCGGTTGGGCCAAGTTCGCGGGCCCAGGACCGCGTTTGCCCCAACTGTGCGGCTTTGGCCGCTACATAATGAGCGAACATCGGGTTGCCGAGTTCGAATACCTCGCTTCCGATTTGTATGATTCTTCCGAAGCCGCGGCTTTTCATGCCGGCGACGATTCGCTGCAAGATAAGCAGCGGTGACTTCACAAAAAATTCCAGTTGGTCGAGGTATCGCTCCCAGGTCTGCTGTTCGATGGTCAGGAAGGGTTGCGGACCTGTGGCATTGATCACGGCGATATCGATCTGCTGATAGGTCTCGTTGACTGCGCGGATCATCTGCTCGACATCTGCTTCCAGGCGCACATCGGCGTAGAAAGCAGTGGCTTCCCCGCCCTGCTGCTTGATCTGTGCGCATAGTTGCTCGGCGCGGTCTCGCTTGGCGAAGTAATTGACCGCAACCTTCGCGCCTCTAGCGGCCAGCTCCAAAGCAATTGCCGCGCCTAGGCCGCGTGAAGCGCCGGTAACCAGCGCGGTTCGTCCCTTGAGTGTTTCCATGATGACCTCAGTTCCCCCCGTCCTGACCAATGCAAAACGCTAAGGGAGCAGCCGAGTTCTGTCAAACCGCTAACGGCAGCTCTTAGTGAAAGGACGGGTGCCCAAGGTTCGCCCCAGCGTACCTGGGAGGAAGAAGATGGGCGAAGCCCACCAAAGCTTCTGTGATATCGACCAGCAAATCCAGACTGGGATAGAAAAAGCATTCGAAACATATCGTTTTCGGCCCACGTACGCTGAGGCGAACGTGGGGCACCCGTCCCGTCCTATTCGGCTATGCCGGGACACGGACTCCTCGGATACACTGCCCCTATTGAAGAAGGAGCCTCTCTTGTCATTCTTGCGGTATCTGGCGGTTCTGTCTTTGCTGTTTGCCCAATGCGTATTCGCTCGCGCCGATAGCCTTAGCGAGCTAAGCGACAGCTTCTGGCAATGGAGAGCGCAAGAGCAGCCCTTCAGCGGCGACGATATCCCGCGCATCGACCGCCCTGCCGGCCTGGTTGTCGATTGGTCGCCGCAGACCATCACCCAGCGACTGCAACAGCTCGATGCGTTTGAGCAGCGATGGAAATCCCTCGCTCCCCCGGCGCAAATCCCGGTGCATGAGCAAGTGGACTATCGACTCCTCGGCTCAGCCGTGGCCCGCGTGCGCTGGGAACTATCGATCGAACAGAGCTGGAAGCGCAACCCGCAATTCTATGTCGATCAGACGCTCGCCTCGGTCTTCTTTATTCTCTTGCCACCGCCGCCGTTCTCTGAGGCGCGGCAACAGGAGATCGTCGCGCGCGTGAAGCAAATCCCGGCCACGCTACAGGCTGGTCGGGAAAACCTGATCGATCTACGACAGCCTTTTGTGCAACTGGCCATCGATGCGCTGGATCAGGCCGGCGAGCGTTTCCAAAGGACTGTGAACGCACTCGCACCGCAGCTCAGCGCAGCCCACAACCAGGCGTTGCAAGAAGCCACGCCAGCAGCCATAGCAGCGCTGACGCAATACCGTGCGTGGCTCATAACAAAGTTGCCCACCGCTCGCAAAGATACGGCCATCGGACGGGATAACTTCTTGTTTTTTCTGCGCAAAGTTGCTCTGCTGCCATACACACCGGAGCAGTTGCTGGCGATGAGCCGGCAGGAGTGGAGCCGAGCGGTCGCATTTGAAGCCTATCAGCGGACTCGCCTTGCGGAAGCGCCACCACCGCCCTTCTTTCCCAGCGCGGCGGCGCAAATGCAAGCCGAAAAGATCGATGAAGAAAAGGTCCGCGCCTTTCTGGCCGAACAGAAAATTCTCAGCGTGCCCGCGTGGATGAAGCACTACCGCAACCTGCTGCTGCCGGCTTACCTGGAGCCCTTCCAGGACATGGGAGAAAACGACGACCTCACCGGACCCTCGCGCCTCGATCAGGACGGAACCAGTTACATTCACGAGCCTGGGCCGAACCTGGGCTTCTTCAAGCTTTCCCAGGCGCACGATACGCGTCCCATCCTCGTCCATGAGGGCGTGCCCGGGCACTATTTCCAGCTATGTCTCGGTTGGCACAACCCGGACCCCATCCGGCGCCACTACTACGACTCGGGCGCCAATGAAGGTCTGGGCTTCTACGCCGAAGAGATGATGCTGCAAGCCGGGTTGTTCGACGACAATCCGCATACCCGCGAGACCATCTACAGCTTCATGCGTCTTCGGGCGCTGCGGGTGGAGGTTGACGTGAAGCTGGCGCTAGGCGAGTTCACCCTGCAGCAGGGCGCTGATTACCTCGCGCGCACCGTCCCCATGGATGGGCCGACCGCGCTCAGCGAGGCAAGCTTCTTCGCCAGCGCGCCAGGACAAGGCCTCTCCTATCAAATCGGCAAGCTGCAGATCACGCAGCTGCTCGCGGACGCCCGCCGTACCCAGGGCAAAGATTTTTCCATGCTGCAGTTCAACAACTTCGTGTGGAACAACGGCAATGTCCCCATCGCACTCCAGCGTTGGGAGCTGCTTCAGGACGCGAGCGAAGTCCCCTGACTCAACCGGCCAAGCACTCTACGGATTTGCCATAGGGTCGCCGCCAACGCGGCGAGTCCGACGCTCCACACCACGAACGCAATATGTACTACCCACGCGGGTGCCACCCCAACCCGCCGCAGAACGAAGGGCAGAAAATTCCACGTCGTGATGTGGACGTAGTCCCATGGATCCTCGGTCATGGCATGGTTGTTCAGGCCCCAGGCGTCCATCTTTCCCAACGCGAAGGCAACGATGTTCTTCATGCGCAAGGCAATCACGAAGGTCGGATGGCCGAGGGTCTCCATCTGGTAGATCTCGAGCGGCAACCAGAAGGCCAACGACATCACTTGAATCACGGTGCTGATTGCTAACAGCGCCAGTCCTATAAACCAAACCGGCTTTGCCAATTGGGGGCGATGACGCAGGAGTAGGGGAACCGCGAGCAGCGACGCCAACTCGACGGCTGTCGAGACGTAGCGATCGCCCCAGGCGAAGTCTCCACTCCACACCGTATAGCGGGCGTAAAAACTCATATACGCCAACAACAGCGGACAACTCATGATCGCGTACGCCTTCACATCCGGGCTGAATCGCTTCCAGGCCACCAAACATAGAAGAATCATCAGGACGATCAAGGGATCGAAGAGAAAGATCGACTTCTCCGGAGTAAAGAGGGCCCCGAAAAAACCGACCTGCCAGGGAGTCTCGAAGGGATAATTGGGAGGCAGCGAAGGATTGCGCATTCTGGTTTCGCGGCCAATGATGGTGATGTAGGTAACAAAGACGGCTCCAAATCCAAAGCGGTAGACTTGATAGAGGCGATCGAGCAATCCGAAAAACAGGTAAACCGGCAGGGCGGTCGCAATGTAGCTGCGGCAGCGCTCCCAAAGAAGCCTCCCCCGCACCCCTTCGAACCACAGCACCAGCACCAGGAACAGCCCTCCAGACAAGAGATCTAAGCCCGTCGGCAGGCGGGTCAGCAGATTGAGGCCGAACGCGCCTGAGCCGATCAACAGGGCTCTCCGGGATCCGGTGCGCAACCACTCGTACTGATAGGAGAATCCTGTCATCGTCAACAGGAAGATGTAATTGTTCTCCATCATGTTCTGCGTGTAGTGGAGATGTGTAGTCGCGAGCAGCAGAGCCAGAACGCCCACCACAGACTGCGTAACCTCGAAATTAAACTGTCGCAGGAAGCGGAAGCACACCAGCGCCGTTAGTACGGTTACCAGGATGTTGATGCTATAGCTGACGATTATGTCGCGCACGCTGGGATCGGTGTCGTCGTACTCCGCAAAGATGGGGAGGCGGGCAACGTACGTGCCCACCACATCCACTGGCAAGAAGAGCAGTGACTGGCCGATGCTATACCAGCTCTGCAGCTTTCCCCCGCGGCCGTGAACGCCGAATTCCGGAAATTCGTTGGGAAACACCTCCGGTTCGCCGGTCCAAAAGGAATGCGCAGTTTGCAGGCGATGGGTTGTGTCAGCGGAGCCCAGCTCACCGGATTGCACCACGAAGGCGATAAGACCGGCTGCCAAGGCCAGCAGGAAAAGCGGGTCACGAAACCAGGGTCGAAGAATCAATACAGTCATTATGGCTTAATGTGGCTGCTTCCCGCCAAGATCGGTAATCAATACCACATCGGAACTCCGGCGCGACTGCAACACAGCCAGCTTGCTGGCCGACGGCGACCATGCAAAACCCGTTTGTGCCTCATGCGTGGGCTCCGTGAGCAGATGCATAGGCGAACCATCGATCGGCTCATACTGAAGCGAATAGCTGCCTTTGGAGATAACGGTCAGAACCACTGCCTTCCCATCGGGAGAAAACGCCGGGAAAGTACCCTGCAGGTCACTCGTATCCCAGGGAAGCTGATGCAGCATCTGGTGGGTCGAGACGTCCCAAATCTGGAGGAAGTAGAGTAGATTTTTGTTGTAAAGCGCGATCGCCAACTTTATGTCACGGGTAAGCGCTATGCCATTGGCGAAGCTCACAAATTCGAGCTCTTTCTTCGGAGTTCCTCCCGACAAGGGGACGGACCACAGGGCAACCGAGGGTATATTCTCCTTTGGCCGTATAGTGAAATAAACCGTCTGGCTGTCTGGCGTGCAATAGGGGCTGCGTGCTATGCCCGTAGTGGTGAGCGGAGTAATACCGCTCCCATCTCCATCCATGCGAAACAGGCGTGACTCCCCTCCGCCTTTGGGAATCGCAACAAATAAAACATGGCCATCCGGACAGGTATTTATGAAAGAACCGACATCCAGATTTCCGGTGTCGATCGCCTGCAGAGTGCCCGATGCGCGTTCCAATTTGCTGATACCCGTGCCGCGCGTGATCAGCCATAGATGATCTTCGTCCGCCCAGGCCAACGAGGTTGGAGTGATGCGCAAGGGTGTACTCGAGATCATGGCCCCGCCGTCTCCCTTGTAGTAGGCGGTACTCGAGTCAACGTTGGTCAGAACCGTCGCAAGGGTTTTTCCGTCGGCGGAGATGGCCAACTGGCTATAGGCGTTGACATCGTTGGTAAGGGTGTGGAACGAGCCGTCCGAAACCCCAACAATGCCGATTTGCCCGCGGTCGGAGTGAACCTTGGAATACAGGACAATCAGATGCCTGCTGTCGGGCAACCAAGCCAGGTCGGTGGAGCCCTCGAAACTTGGATCGTAAATACTGTTGTTAGGCTGAGCGATGGAGACCGTCTTCTTGGAGGCGATGTCGAGGATCTTTATTGCAGAGGCGCTGAGGCCGCTTAATTCGACCCATGCGACCTGGTCGCCCTGCGGCGACAACACCGGGGATTGCGCCTGATTGAGAGACGTGTAGAGTAACTGATCATCCCCACCATCCTTGTCTGCGCTGTGAATCTCGGAAAAATGGTCTTTGCGGTCCGGCGTCCATCGCAGGTAGACGAAACGACTGCCATCTGGGGAGAGGCTCGGCGCGCTGTCTATATCGCGGATGAGCTGCCGTGGCGTGCCGCCAAAGACCGGCATCACGTAAAGCGAGTGCAAGGCGGCGTTCTCGGCCGTTCCCCGGGTGAAGTAGAGATAGTTGGCATCCGGGGAGAAATTCAAGCCAACATACTCATTGGCAAATGCCGTCAGAATCTGGGTGTCGGTGTTAGTGGCGATATTGCGGACCCAGAGCGTTCGCTGGCCGGCGTCATTCTTGACTTCGGCGAGAAATTTTCCGTCGCCGGATAAGGCTATCCTCTCCAGCGTCCCCGTATTCGTAATCTGGCTGAGCGACACCGTGGTGAACGGCACCGGACGCGGCCACAGACGCCAAGCCGCGAATCCTGCGGCTGCGAGCAACGCCAGGACGATCACCGCTATGGGCAGCGCGTGCGACTTCGCGGGAGTCGGGACGATGACAGGTGCAGAAACAAGGTCCGCAGAGTTCTTCTGGTCGGACCCGGCAGGGAGAGAACCAGAGGGCCTAGTACCGGGTACATTCCCGATCGAAGGACCTGAGGGCGGCGGAACGCTGCCACTCCCCGCCCCGCTCGGACTTGAGCCCGGCCCACCCGAGCTTGCCGGGGAGCTGGCGGTCACAACCCCCGCCGCCATCGGCCGCCCTGCAGAGCCTCCGCTGCTCTTGCGCTGCAATCGTTTCAGTTCGGCACGCAGCTCAGCTGCGGATTGCAAGCGCAGCTCCCGATCCTTTTCCAGCGTCTTGTTGAGCGTCTCCTCCAATTCTGGAGGAAGCTCAGGATTGAGGGTGATCGGGGCTGTAGGAGCGTAGTTGAGAATGCGATCGAAGGTCACCGCGGTCGTCGTCCCGCTAAAGGGATGTTGTCCTGTCGACAGCTCATACAACACCACACCCAGCGAGAAAACATCGCTGCGTGTATCCAGGGTTTCGCCGCGCGCCTGCTCGGGAGACATATAGGCAATCGTGCCCACCGCCGACCCCGGGCTGGTAAGCAGATCGTTGGCCGCCTGCGTAGCGTTCGGGTTGTCTGTGCGCGCGCCTGGGTTCGCGTACCCGTCTTCCAGTTTGGCCAAGCCGAAGTCCAGAATCTTCACTTGCCCGGAAGGCGACAGGAAGATATTGGCGGGCTTGATATCGCGGTGCAGGATGCCCTTGCGATGCGCCGCATCCAGCGCATCGGCCACATGCACTCCCAGGTCTAGCAGCTTGGGGTAAGGCATGGGCCGCCGGTAATAGAGTTTGTCGAGGCTCTGACCTTCCAGCAGCTCCATCACGATGAAGGGCTGTTCGCCGCTCTCGTTCAGCTCGTGGATGGTGCAAATTCCGGGATGGTTCAGCGAGGAGGCAGTGCGCGCCTCACGCCAAAAGCGTTCCAGCGCCGCCGGATCCTGGCGGGTCGCCTCTGGCAGCAGCTTAATGGCAACCAACCGGCCCAGCTTCTGGTCTTCGGCTTCATAAACCACGCCCATTCCGCCCTGGCCCAGGCGACGGACGATCTTGTAGTGGCCTCGCAGTGTACCGGCAGTCAGTTCTTGCACCCAACCATCATGCAGCCGCAGCCGCAGTGCGGCAAGGACGAAACGCGTGTCCTACGATCGGCGTAATCCAGGCATGATAAAGTTTGCCCATGTCGCTTCAGACCTCCATCGAGCGCATCCCCCCAGAAACGGCGGTCATTACTCTTGTAGGTAACCTGACCCTGGGCATGAATCTGAAAATGGCCGATGGCCAGATACAAGGGCTGGTGGAAGAGGGCGTCTCGCGGATGGTGCTCGACTTGACGGCTGTGCCCTACATCGACAGCGCCGGTTTGGGAATGCTGGTGCATACCCGGGGGTTGATGCGTCAGCGGGAAGGAAAGCTACGGCTATGCGGCGTTAGCGAGCAGGTGGCCTCACTGCTCAAGATGACGATGATGGACGAAGTCCTTCCGGTGGATGCGGATACGACTGCGAGCCTGGCAGCACTTGGGTCTGCCGGCTGAGACTCGCGCAGGCGCACTCGCCCAGCTTCAGGTCCTCGGCCTCATAGACAACACCCATTCCACCCTGGCCGGCATGGTGAGCACGAGACTGGACGGGTGCCCCACGTTCGCCTCAGCGTACGTGGGCCGAAAAAGACGGGCGACCCGGATTTCCGCTACGTGGCGCTCACCAACGTCCACGTGTGCGGCTTTCAGTAAGGAAAGCCGCATGAGGCTCGACAACGCCATCAGACTCAAGAGGAAATCCGGGGGAAGCCCTACCAAAGCTTTTGCCATATCGACCAGCAAATCCCGACTGGAACTAGGAAGAGCGATCGAAACATATCATCGGCCCACGTACGCTCAAGGCAAGCCGGGACAGGTGAGGCGAACGTGGAGCACCCGTCACTTTCTACTGGGTTCTGCCGGAACTCGACTCCCGAACGACGAAACTCTGGCCCGGCAGTTCTCACGCAGACATTCCCGAAGCCGCCTGAAGCACCTTCCAGCATCTTGGGTCACTTTATATAACTATTCCCGCGTGAGCTCCACACGCCGATTGCGCGCACGGCCGGCCAGCGTGTCGTTGGTATCCACGGGCCGCGAGGCGCCAAAGCCATCGGTCGAAAGACGCTCGGGTGCAACGTGATATTGCGTAACCAGGGCCTGCTTCACCGCCGCCGCGCGGCGCTTTGACAGGTCAAGATTGTAGGGATCTCCCCCCACGTTGTCCGTGTGGCCGCTCACCGTAAGCTTCCACTCCGGGTTGTCCTTGAGCACACCGGAAATCTCTTCCAATACCGGAGTCGACTCGGGCTTGAGCCGGTCACTGGCAAAATCAAAATAGATGCCGTAGATGTCTACCTTCTTCTTCTCTTTCAGTTGCTGCTCAATCGCGCTCGGAGGCGCAGGCTGATTGCTTTTCGGCGATGCCGGCGCTGGAGGATAGGTGATTTTGATCACCTGTAGCTGCGAACCTTCTCCCAGCTTCCACGCCAGCATCAGCGGATAGTCAGGCTGATCGAGAATATAAAAGTCCGCGCGGCCGTCATTCGTCGTGCAGGTGGCGCGCAGAACAGGCAGCGTAACCGGTTGCGCATTCAAGAGAACCGGAAATGCGTACAAGCCATTCCCTTCTCTTTGCAGGTTGCACTGCTCCTTTCCCAACTTGTCGAGCGACATACCGCCTACATTTTTTGTGTCGGTTCCGGTGAGGGCAGAGAACGTACCCACCAGCGAACCAAGCGCGCCTGCGAGCCCCTGTGGACGAAAACTAAACGAGGCAGAGCCCTTCTGTTTGAGCTCCGCAAGCACCTCTCGGGAAGCGGTAATCGCCGTACTACCCGGGAAAGATCGAGGGGCATTGCTATTAAAGACCTCAGCATAATCGTGAGCACTATTCAGATCTTGCGCCAGCACCAAACGCTCGACCGCGACCGAATTACTCTCTCCCGTCGTCCCGGGCTTAGGGCCTTCCGAGCGGTAGGAGAGCGTGATTCCCCTGTCATCGATGCTGACAATCTGCTTCATTGATTCGTAATCGCCGCGCGTGCTTGCGATGGCCGTGACCACCAACATGCCTGCCTTCGCTGGAGCCGGGTTATTGATATTCGGAGTCGAAGCAGAACCGGGACGCCAGCCGGGAAAGGAAGCCGGTGCGGGCGGGGGTGGCGGGCTACCTGGGCTCGACGGAGCGCTGGCCGACGGCGGCGCGCCTGTCAGTACCTGTGTCGTCACCGAATGAACCTTTTCTTTCACCTTTTGCGCCGCGTAGTAGAGTCCAGCCAGCGCAAGTCCTGCTCCGATGAAAAGAATGACCAGTACCGCGATGATCACTTTAAGCAGCGTGTTTGATTTTTTGGGACCGGGAGCGGGAGCATTGCCCGGTGCATAGGCCACGGGAACGGGCGTATAGGCCGGTGGCGCGGCTGGCGATGGCATCGCAGCACCTGGCTGAGGCAATGGTTCGGTGGGTGGTTGGGCCGCGCCGCAAACCGTGCAAAACTTACTTCCGGCCACACGAGGGGTGCCGCATTTCGTGCAAAAGCTCATCGCTCACGTCCCTCAGGGAAGACACCTTAGCTGGATGTGCTTCCGGCGGAGAGTGTAGCAGACGAGCCGCGGTTCCCCATCCCTCCATCGCCTTCCTGGCAAGGACAGGGAACCATCACAACTGTTTTAGCTACTTGTGCACCATGGGAGAACTGAATTGCTTGCAGCCTGCTGGGCTCTGAATACGACTTGAATCGACAGCTGCCGCAGCTAAGGCTTAGCGCATGCCGCCCGCGGCCTGAAGCAAGGAGCCGGTGATCCAACGCGCATCGTCAGAGGCAAGGAAAGCCACAACAGTGGCGATGTCTTGCGGAGTGCCGACGCGGCCCAGCGGTGTACTTTGTACCATCTGCTTCTCGAAATCGCTTCCCTCCACGCCCGCGAACTTGAAGCCCTCGGTCGCGACAGGGCCGGGGTTCACCGCGTTTACACGGATGTTCTTGGGGCCTAGCTCCTTCGCCAGCACCCGTGTAATCACATCGACCGCACCCTTGGTGCCGCTGTACACCACCGACATCGGCGGCGTCTGCTCGCTGGCGACCGAGCCGATGTTGATCACGCTGCCACCCTCTTGCGGGAAGAGCGCGACACCGGCCTTTGTCGCCAAAAGGAGCCCGGTTACATTGGTGCCGTACATGCGCGCGATCTCTTCCGCTGTAATTTGCTCCAGCGGAGCAAAGGCATAAACACCGGCATTGTTCACCAGGATATCCACCTTACCGAAGGCCTTCTTGGTTTCGGCGAAGAGCTTATCGATCTCCTCGGCCTTCGCTACGCTGCCACCCACCGCGATCGCCTTTCCGCCAGCCTTGGTGATGCCGGCGACCACCTTGTCGGCCCCCCTCTTTGCTCGAAGCGTAGTTCACCACCACCGACGCGCCTTGCGCCGCAAGTTCCTGTGCTATGCCCGCGCCAATGCCCTTCGATGCGCCCGTAACCACCGCCACCTTACCAGTCAGCTTTCCCATCTCTCCACCTCACTATGACGACCGTCCAATAGGTCGACACGTAAGCGATAGATGTTTGCCACCCTCCATTAGTTTCGGCCCTGTGGGAAGAGTCAGGCTTTAAGACTCGATCCAGGCTGCGCCCGTTGTTATCTTGGTGATTGTGATCGCCACGCTTCAGACCGACCGCCTCTTGCTCCAACCGCTCCAGCTTGCCGATGCCGAGCAAACCCAACGCCTCTTTCCCCATTGGGAGATGGTCAAGTTCCTGAGCAACCAGATTCCGTGGCCGTACCCCGCGGATGGAGCGTTGACCTACTATCGCGATGTCGCTCTGCCCGCGATCGAGCGCGGACAGCAGTGGCACTGGACCTTGCGATTGCGGAAATCTGCGGGAGAACATATCGGATCGATCGGGCTGATTTCCAAGGATGGGCACGCCACCCGGGGTTTCTGGTTGGGACTACCCTGGCACGGCCAGGGCCTGATGACGGAGGCAGCGATCGCTGTCAACGACTACTGCTTTGATGTTCTCGGTTTCAGCTTGTTGCGTGTTCCCAAGGCGGTCGTGAATATCGCGTCGCGGCGGGTATCAGAGAAGACCGGGATGCGCGTGATCGCCACCGAAGAGCGTGATTATGTCTCCGGCCGATTGCTAACCGAAATATGGGAGATCACCGCTGAAGAGTGGCGAGATAAGAGGCCGCTTATTCGAGCGAACGAGGAGCTGGCTTGAACCGACGGGAATTCCAACTTTCTGTGCTCAGGCTTTCCGCTGCCGCGGTGCTCGCTCCCCGTCTGTTCGGGGGCTTGCGTGCAGGTGCTTCGCCGGATAACGCGACACTCTACCAAGGTGCGATCGTCATCGATTCCCTGTGTTCGCCCTTTCTCGACCAGGTGACGGCTCCCAACGCGGCCTTAGTTGCCGTGGTTCGGCAGTCGGGAATTACTGCCGTCAATTACACCGTCTCGGATACCACGTTTGAGGGGACGATCAGCAATCTCGCCTGGCTGAACGCGTTAGTGGAAAAATATCCCGACGCGTTCACCATCATTCGCAGATATTCGGATATCGCCCGAGCAAAGCAGGAGAAAAAGGTCGGCATCATTCCAGGTTTCCAGTACACCGGCTTTCTGGAGGAGAACCCCGAACGCATTGAGATGTTCCGCAATCTTGGTGTGCGCATTATGCAGCTCACCTACAACGTCCGCACGGCTTTTGGCGACGGCTGTCTGGAGCCGGGCAATGCAGGTCTGAGCAGAGCCGGGGTCGCGGCAGTGAAGAAGATGAATGAGATCGGAGTCGCCGTTGATCTGAGCCATAGCGGCTATCGGACCACTTCCGAAGCCATCGCCGCGTCCGCCAGGCCGGTGCTGATCTCACACTCGGGATGCGCCGCCGTATATGCGCATCCCCGCAACAAGCCTGATGACATCCTCAAGGCGCTGGCTGATCGCGGTGGGTACTTCGGGGTCTACCTGATGCCTTACCTGGTTGCCTCTCCCACCGTACCTACGCGCCGGCACGTGCTCGATCACCTGGTGCACGCTATCGATGTATGCGGCACGGATCATGTGGGCATCGGTTCTGATGGCTCCATTCAAGAGACGGTGCTGACTGCCGCGCAGAAGGCCGACTTCGAGGCTGACATCGCGCAGCGCAAGAAGCTCGGCATCGGGGCGCCGGGTGAGGACCGTTTTCCCTATGTGCCCGATTTGAATGGGCCGGATCACATGGAGATCATCGCCACAGAGCTGGCCCGTCGAGGCCAACCTTCCTCCATGATTGAGAAGGTGTTGGGAGCAAACTTTCAGCGCGTGTGCGGCGAAATCTGGGGAACGGCCTAAACAGAAGAAGAGGGAAACTGTCATGCGGGGCACTCATTCTTTCGCGCGTCTCACCCAGCTCACCATGGTGAAACTGTTGCTGCTGCTTAGCTGCCGGGCGCAAACGCAGAGCGCCGTTCCCACGCTGCCGGCGGAGATTCCCGCTACGGCTGATCGCTATACCGTTCTGGTCATGGGAAATCTTGCCGGACAGCAGGCGGCTTGGACCGCGCCGGACGGCCAGCTCCACATTTTCTTTCAATTTAATGATCGCGGCCGTGGACCCGAAACCACGAGCATTCTCAAGCTGAATAGCAATGGCCGTCCAATAGCAGAAAGCGTTCGCGGCAAGGACTACTTGAAGTCGGAAGTCAACGAAAGCTATGTGCTCGCCTCTGGCACTGCGCGCTGGAAGAGCAGCGTCGAGGAGGGCGAGAAGAAACTAACCGCGCCGGCTGTGTATTTCTCCATCAACGGTGCACCGGCGGAGCTGGGTATCCTGGCCCAAGCAGCGCTGGGAAACGGGGGAAGAATCGCTCTGCTGCCGGACGGTGAGGCAACGGTCGAGCGTGTCGCCGGGCTGACCCTTGCATCCACTGGCCGGAAAAAGGATGTTACCCTGTACGCGATCGCCGGACTCGACTTTGCCCCAACCTACGTGTGGCTTGATGAGCGACGTAGCTTCTTCGCCTGCGTAAACCCCTGGCAGACCGTGATCCCGGAGGGCTGGGAAGGGGCGGTAAAGTCGTTACAGGCCACACAGGATAAGGCGGCCCAGGCCCGCAGCGCGGTGCTGGCAAGCAAGCTGAGCCACACGGCGCCCGGCGGTATCGTGTTCACCCATGTCAGTCTCTTCGATGCGCAATCAACAGAGGTCCTCAAGGATCGTACGGTTGTGGTCGCCGGCAATCGCATCCGCAGTGTTGGACCTTCCGATCAAATCTCCGCACCGCCAGGAGCACAGGTCATCGATGCCACGGGGAAGACACTACTGCCCGGCCTGTGGGACATGCATGCCCATGTTGCGGATAACGACGGCCTGCTGAACCTGGCGGCCGGCGTCACCACGGTCCGCGACCTGGCGAATGATATCGACACACTGTTGGCCCGCCGCAAGCGCATTGAAGAAGGCCAGGAGATCGGGACGCGCATTGTTCTCGCTGGCGTCATCGACGGGCCGGGGCCATACCAGGGGCCGACCAAGGTGTTGGTTGCAAGCGAAGATGAGGCGCGTGCCGCTGTGGACAATTACGCGCACCTCGGCTATGTCCAGATCAAGATCTACAGCTCGGTGAAGCCGGATCTAGTGCCGGCTATCATCGATGAGGCGCATAGGCTGGGCCTTCGCGTTAGCGGACATATTCCCGCGGAGATGACAGCTGCGCAATGTGTCGAGCTGGGTTATGACGAAATTCAGCATGCCAATTTCCTGATGTTGAACTTCATGCCTGACGTGAAGAATACAAACACGACCGCTCGCCTCACCGAGGTCGCCAAGCGCGGCGCCGACCTCGATCTCGCTTCTCCGCAGGTACAGTCCTTTATCAAACTGCTGCAGGACCATCACACTGTGCTTGACCCAACGCTCAGCATCTTCGAAGAGATGATGACTACTCCGGCGGGTCAGGTCCCGCGCGGCTACCAGCCCATCGCCGAACGCCTTCCGCCCCAGGTGCGGCGCGGCTTGCTTTCCAGTGGGCTCACGCCGCCTCCGGGCATGGAGCTGCAGTACCAACAGTCGTTTACCAGGATGATGGAGTTGATCGGAATGACGTATCGAGCCGGTATTCCCATTGAAGACGGCACTGATACGATGGCGGGGTTCGCACTTCACCGTGAACTGGAGCTCGACGTGCAAGCGGGCATACCCGCCAACAAAGTTCTGCAGGATGCCACGCTCAATGCTGCCCGCATCATGAAGATGGACCACGACCTGGGTTCGATTGAAGCCGGCAAACTCGCCGACCTCACGCTGGTGAGTGGTGATCCCGTGCAGAACATCAGCGATATAAGAAAGACGGCGTTGGTGGTCAAGAACGGAATCATCTATCAGCCGCAAGAGCTGTACTCGGCCCTTGGCGTGGCACCCTAAACAACCTCGCGCAGAAACGGAATATACTGGACCAGAAAACGCAGGATGGGGAGTATTCGTGAAACTGGATGCGAACGCTTTGACCAAGGCTCTGAGCTGGGGGCTGCTTTTCTGCGGCGCTTGTATGATGTCGTACGCGCAACAAGCGGCCCCTCAGGAGCCAGCGCAACACCAGCAATACCCCGAATTGCCTGCAGGCGCGGGAAAGGACACCTTGATCCGCGTGTGCAGCAAATGTCATTCGCCGGATAACGTGATCGCGAATGGGCAAGATCGTGCCGGCTGGGAAAATACCATCACCAAGATGGCCGGATTCGGTGCGGAGGGTACCGACGACGAATTTAGCGAGATCCTCGATTACCTGGTAAAGAACTTCCCCCCAGTAACCACCGTCCATGTGAACCAAGCCACTGCTGCGCAGCTCGAAAGCGGACTAGGGCTGTCCACGACTGAGGCAGAGGCAGTCATTGAGTATCGAAAGAAGAACGGAGACTTCAAGTCGCTCGACGACCTCAAGAAGGTTCCCGATGTGGATGCCAAAAAGCTAGATGCTAAGAAGGATCGCTTGGCGTTCTAACTTTCACTTCGCGCAGACGGATTTGGTAGCGTAACCACGGTCTATGGTTCCGGACGGGTGCCCCATGTTCGCCCCAGCGTACATGGGCCGAATTTGGTTTTTTCCAATGCTTTAATCTCAGCCCGCAACAAATCTTCGCAAAGACGAGCAGAGCCGCCAAGATGGTCAACGGTCATTCAGGCCACACGACGGATTCCGGAATGTGGTCCGCACTTTGCGTTAGTGCCCAGTACTCCACCTCCAATCGTCCGTTGGCAGGAATCCAGCGGTAAGCCGGGACATCGAACAACCGGCCGCGATCCACCATTTCGCGCCGCGATTCCGGGATGGGAGACACTCCAAATTCCAGGCCCAGAGCGATGGTGCGGCCGTTCCAGGGTGGGGTCTTGCGGCTACAGTTTTCCTGCCACATCCCTAACCAGGGAAAATCCGCGCGCTTCCAGATGTATGCGAGCGCCAGATGAAATGCAGGTGAATAGGCAACAAAGAACTCGTCCTGGCGTCGCCTATCGCACAGATGCGAGGTATATTCGCTCGATGGCAAGGCAGCAGTCAGCGTGCGCAGGTCGGCGACACCTCCCGCAGAAAGAGGGGCCATTGGCCAGTCGAACTCCGCAGATTGCTGCAGATGCATAGCCACTCCAAAATCAACCTCAGAGACCTTGGAGCGAGTTACGGAAGCCCGCAGCTGGGTCATTCCCTTTTCGATAAATGGCGGACCCAGGGTTACATGCTGCGTCCATCCGATCGGCCGATCCCAGGCGGCAAGATTCTCCACGGATTCGCAGATTTTCAAACAGCGATCGCGGAGTTCGATGGATCGCTCGAAATGAAGTTGGGCCAGGGGGAAGTGAGCCTCCGATACCAGGGTCCCGTCGCGTTCATTTACCTCATAAGGGACCACGGACCCCTCGCCATGCACGGTCAACCCGGCTGCAGCTTCTTCCGCGGAGGGTCCGCCAAAAAAATCGAGGCACAGGTTATGGCCCATGATGCCGGCCAGAAGGTTGGATTCTGAGTCTGCTCCGTACCCCGGATGTTTAGCCGGGTCATAGCTGGAGGGCTCGATCGAGGGCCACGGCGGAATCCAGAGAGGACTTACTCCGGCGTGCTTGTCAAAAATCTCGGCGAGGTGACCACCGCCGCGCAACACAGTAACGCGCAGATGTTCGTTCTCGATCGCCGCCGCAAGGCGGCCTTTGAAGATGGTTGCAGGCACAGTGGACTCCCATAGTAGTTACCCTTCATTGCGAGACGAGTGGAGGCACAGGCAAACTGCAGATCCCTCCGCTCCGCTCGGGACGACAAGGTGTGGGGTGGCTACTTACCCCTAGCGCTCGTGAGCCGGATCGAAAAGAAACGTAACATTGCCTCTGCTCTAAGGCAAGGTTTTTAACCACACGTTGCGGTGCGAGATCTTGACTACTCCAGGACCTTCAATCTCAAAGGCGATCAGCCCTTTCGATTGGCTGAATGTGGGGTCATTATCGACCAGAATCGCCATGACATGTCCGTTGATAATATGGACGAGGGTGTTTCCATCCGCGATCACCTCGTACTGATTCCAATCACCCATCTTGATGAACGATTTCAGTTCGTCAGAACTCCCCAGGGTGGCCAGCAGCCGGGGCTTCTTACCTTGATCGGTCTCGACCATCTGCCCTCGCCAGGCGACAATCCCGCGCGGGCTACTCTGTTCGTAGAGCTGGCCGGTGTATTTATTGCCATAATCGAAGTCGGCCTGATAGCCCTTCACGTTCCACTTGGCGAATTTTTGCGCCAAGGGGTTCTGCAGCTGCTGCGGTGTCGGGGGCACGTTGAGACTGCGATATTGGATTCCGCCATTGGCTCCGGCGCCCTCCAGCTTCATCTCCACTTTCAGCACGAAGTTGGCCGGCTCGCCGCCGCGCCAGATAATGTTGGTCGTGCCCGAGGGATGCTCGGGGCTCGATTCGGCCACCAGGGCGCCGTCCTCCACGTGCCATATTTCCGGGGAGCCATCCCAGCCGTTCATGGTCTTGCCGTCGAAAATCTGCGTAAACCCTTCATGATCGTCGAAGCCGATCGGTTCCGGTTGGGTGAAACCGGGGAAAGCACGGTGTGGCGGAGCCTGCTGAGCAGCGACCTGGTTTCCGGAATGCGAATACATCAGTAACAGACAGATCAGAGCGATCATTGGCAATCTTACAGTTCCGGGTACCATACTTCCTCCTCACACTCCAGCAACCTTCTCCCATTGCCGGGTCTTTGCCGATTTCAACACTGCGTCGGTTACGTAATCCGTGGCCGTGCCGTCCGCGAACGTAGGCGCTGCCCGTTCGCCCTTGCCGACGGCTTGAAGAAAATCGGCTACCTGATGAATGAATGTATGCTCGTAGCCGATCTGCAGACCGGGTACCCACCAGTTCTTCATGTAGGGATGATCGCCGTCGGTGATGTGCACACTCTTCCATCCCCGCAGACGGCTTTCGTCGCGATGATCGAAATACTCCAGCCGATGCAGGTCATGGAGATCCCAACCGGCAGAAGCTTTCTCTCCATTCACCTCCAGGGTAAACAGCGCCTTGTGGCCACGAGCATAGCGGGTGGCTTCAAAGGTAGCTATCGATCCGTTGGCGAAGCGGCAGAGGAATGCGGACGCATCGTCGATCCCTACCGGCTCAACCTTGCCGGTGAGATTGTGTTTGCGTTCTTTGATGAACGTTTCCGTCATGGCTGTCACTTCCACGATGGGCCCGTTTAGCCACAACGCCATATCGATGTTATGCGCCAGCAGGTCTCCGGTGACGCCGCTGCCTGCTACTGAGACCTCCAGCCGCCACAGCCCTTCACCGCCCTGCGGTAAATCGCTGGAGATGGTCCAATCCTGCAGGAAATTCGAGCGGTAGTGGAAGATACGACCGAAGCGTCCTTCATCGAGCAGCTGTTTCAACAGGACGACCGCCGGCACGCGGCGATAGTTGTACCAAACCATGTTGGGGACGTTGGCGGACTCGACTGCGTCTGTCATGGCTTTCGCTTCCGCGCCGGTGCGCCCCAGCGGCTTCTCGCACAGCACCATCTTGCCCGCCTTGGCGGCGGCAATGGCTATCTCGGCATGGGTATTGTTGGGGCTGGCGATATCGATCAGGTCGATATCTTTGCGCTGTACCAGGACGCGCCAATCCGTTTCCACGGATTGATAGCCCCAGTTTTCAGCAAAGCCTTTCACCCGCTCTGCGCTGCGCGCGCAGACGGCCTTGAGTATGGGCTGGTAGGGTAGGTCGAAAAAGCGCGGCGCCTGCAGGAACGCGTTGGAGTGAGTGCGCCCCATGAAGCCGTATCCGATCAGGCCAACATTCAGATTCTTCCGCGGCATCGTAGGCCCTTCAAAGGTTTTTCATCGAGGTTCGTGGTATCCCGTCATTTGTTGCACTTCCGACAGAAAAAGCGGAGCTAGTCCCAACCGTGGGCGTTGCGCACGGCGATCAGTGTGCCCAGTATGTCTTTCCATGTCTTCGCGGTCATCATGGTCGCATTGGGGAACATGCAACCATCCCAGCAGATGTGCTCATAGGCGCGGGTCGGGGCTCCATTTTCATTGCGCATCCAAAGACCAGCAACGGCGACGATATCCATTTTGCCCTTCGGATCGCCGACCACACAGTGGCGTCCGGTCTTATCGTGCGAACCGGAGCCGCTCACGGTCCCGTCGTTCTGGGCCACATGGAAATCGATCGTCCATGGCCGCAGCGCATGCGTTACTTTCCGCAGGGCCTCCATCAGAACATCCTGCTGCGACCAATCGAAGTTTTCCGGCAACAGACGGTCTTCCTCAGCGTTGTACCCCAGCGTGTACAAGAGAGAATGCGCCATGTCCGCCTGAAAGCCTAGGGTCTTGGGGCGGTTCACCGTTTCGAGCAGCTCGACCATGCGCTTCCAGCTATGCATGCCCCCCCAGCAGATCTCCCCCTCGGCGGCGAGCCGCTCCCCGTAGCCCTCGGCGATGATGCTGGCCTCGCAAAACGTCTTTGCGATGAGCTTGGTGTTGCCTGCAGGATCCTTGTCCCACTCCGCCGGCGAGGCAGCGGAATCAATACGAATTACTCCGTAGCGGCGAATGCCCAGGTCGCGCAGCTTCTTGCCGATAGCACAGGCCTTTTTCACCTGGGTGAGAAATGCTTTCCGCTCCTGCTCGGACCCCATGGCGGAGCCGCCGCCGGTTGGTGGCCATACGGGGGCAACCAGCGAACCGACCACCAGCTTGCGCCTGGCTATGCTCTCCGCAAGCTGCTTCAGCTCGTCGTCGGTCGAGTCAATACTGGTGTGGGGCAGTGACAAAAACAGATCGACTCCATCGAAGCGAATGCCGTCGACCTCGGCTTGCGCCGTCAAGTCGAGCATGGTTTCCAGATCGATGAACGGTTCCGAGTCCGGTCCCTTGCCCACCAGGCCGGGCCACATTGCGTTATGGATCGCCGGGTACTTGTGCTGACTGGGTGTATTCATGATCCCTCAGCCTACTTCTTAATCAGCGGTTTTGCATCCGGATTGCCAGGACCGAAATGCTTGAGTATCACGAGCGGATCGGATGCGCTTGGATTCTCGACGCGCACGCCTGCTTTAGCAACATTCGCAGTCACGAATACCTCGTCCTCGGTCATCTCTCCGAAACGGATCATGGAGGGAGTCGACACCGCCTGGCCACCCAGCGTTCCGTAGCCCTGGGTCACGATCACCCCGTACGCCGCGCTGTCCTTGACGGTAACGGCCCGCTTGGGCAGGACCGTCAGTTCCTTGGCCGAGTAGTACGGTGTGCCGTAGGTAATCCATTTCTCGGTGTAACCATCCGCTGCCATTTCCTCAACCTTTTTCACGGGACGGGGGAAGGTCTTATTGCTCTCCCCGAAGCGGGGATTCACATTGGCCTCCCAATCGAGCATGCTGATCAGGAAATCGAGATCTTTTTTATGCTCATCGGGGACGTCCTTGGTGAGCAGATCCCAACCGACGATGCGTCCTTCCACCTCGGACTGGAACATGGCAAATACGTCGCTGTTCACCTGCGGCTCGTAGGTCACCAGCGATCCCGGAGCGTGCAGGATCCCGGGATTGATTTGCCAGCCCGCGCCGGGCTCCAGACGGTAAGCACGCGCGTGAAAGACAATTCCGTTGTCGCCCTGATTCCATTTTTCCAGACAGCGCCGGATGTCTTCCTTAGTCGTGCCCGGCTCCAGGCCCATGTAGGTATGGGGAAAATTGTTCTGTATCTGGTTGTATTGCGGAGGGAAGTAATAGGCTTCGGGCTTTCCCTTCTGGCCTACGAGCTTAGCGAAAGCGTCGCTCTGGTGCATGTGGTGGGGAATGGGGCCCATGTTGTCGAAAAACTTGCACAGCAGGTTCCAGCCGCCGTCGCGCTCCATCACGTCGGCACCCAGCAACAAGTCTCCGGCGGTCTCGACTGCTTCCTTTAACAGAAATTTGTCGCCGCTTTTGGGCCGCACATAACTCAATCCCTCATCGGGCAGGGTATCTGGTCCATTCGACGCCTTGGTGGTCGAAGAAAACCAGCGCTCGTTGATGCCGCCACGGTGGCCACCGAAGGCGTAGAGATCGTCGGGGTGGAGCTTCAACCTGCGCCCGGGGATCATGAACGATCGTGGAACCCAGCAGGGTTGCAATCGCAATATGCCTGCGCCGGCGTCGATGGCTTCTTGTATCTGGGATCTGGTCCGCATTGGCTGCCTTATCTCGCGCTTACTAGTGCTCCAGCGGAATGCCGAAGGAGTAGAGCGTGTTGTCGTGGGTAGTGAAGAATACGTGACCGTCACCGACAGACATGCCGGCCAGGCGGGTATAGGTCTGGATTGCGTCGCCGCTCGAGTAGAGTTCCTTGCCGGTAGCAGCATCGAGTGCGTAGAGCGTGGCGTGGGTGGAGGCATTGCCTCCGTCGAGAGCAAAGACCACTCCATTGGCGATGGCCGGCGGCGCCGGATTTTTTAGATCGCGAGAAATCCAACTGGGGGTCAGCACCGGGTGCCCGTCTTTGTCTTCGACCTTGAAGGCCACGATGCTGCCGTGCGGCGCAGGGCCGTTGCTGGTAGCGAATTTCGCATCGGGCGCCACTGGTCCTACGATCGACGCCAATATCCAGAGGGCGCCGGCTTTGTCCTGCCAACTAGCCAGGCTCTCCCAGGCTCCGCGCTTGGCCGATTTCGCCACCTTATCCGTTTGCGCCAGGGGCGTGTGATGATCGGGTCCGCCGAGAGAACTGCTGTCGAGCAAGACAAGACTACCGTCTTTGCCGGGAGCGGCGATCAGTTCCTTATTTTTGAGGGTAAACACTACCGGAGTGGCATTGATGGTCTTGGTTTTCGCGGCGTCGGACGGGGTATACCAGTCCTTCACTTTCAGGTCCTTCGCGCCCAGGGCCACCACGCTGTTGGCATAGACGCCCGCAGCGGTATCATCGGCTCCGTTCCCGGTCGTAATATACGCGGTGCCATCCTGGCCAATGGCCGGCCCGGTCAAACCAGCCAGGCTAAGCTTCTGAGCTTTGTAGCTGGCTACGGTGTAATCCGGCGAGTTTAGGTCGATGGACCATATCGCGTTGGGAACATTTCGGCAACCGGAGCCAGCACCGGTGTAGACAATCTTGTCGTTGATGTTGAGCCCGAAGGAGCTTCCGGCCGGCGCGGGGAAAAACTTTACCGGCGGAGCATAGTCCAGCCCGGTGGCCAGGATCTGTTCATGCATGTAGCCGTCGCCGGTCAAAACATACACTCCCCTCAACCCGAAATAACCACCTCCAGCAGCGACGCCCAGGCGACGCGCGGAGGGAGCGAGCGGCTCGGAAGGTGGGGGAGGCGTAGCCGGGCGAGGAGTAGCGGGCCTGGGCGCGCCGAAATGAATGACCTGTGGCGCTTCGGTAACGACCTGAACGTTCGAGCCGCCACAAGCTGGATGCGGAATCTTGAAGTCCTTCTGCCAAACCAGCGCTCCCAGTTCTGAATCCACAGCGTACAAGGTGTTTGCGTCGGCCCAGAGCGCCAGGTCTTTGAAGCCGCGGCCGGTAATAAGGCCGGGATAGAGAATGGGCTCTGAGAAAGACGATGATTTCGCGGACTCGCTGCCGAGCTTGAGCTTCCACAGAAACTTGAAATTTTTCCCGAAGGTCTCGGTGGTGATTTCCGTTTCCGCCTTTTGCCAGCTATTATGCGCCGGGTTGGCGTCGGGTACAGTCCAGAAACCACGCGGAGTGCCTTGCGCGCGGGCGATGCCCGGCATTAACATCGCGCCCGCAAAAGCGAGGCTCATGGGCATGGCGAGCAATCTACGCATCAATCTTTTGTCCCCAAGGCTGTCGTCCCCAAAGCATCTTCCCCGAGTTCTCATGGAGTGTTCACTCCAGGCCAAAGCAGTAAATGGTCCCGTCGAAGGTGCCGAAGATCACCCGGCCCCCGGCGACGGCGATGCCTGCTTGATGCAAGAACGAGGTCACCTGGTCTCCGCTGGAGTACAGCTCCTTGCCGGTGATGGCATCGAGCGCGTAGAGCTTGGCCGGAATGGAATGCTTGATCCGCGATTCGTAGCTGAACAGTCCGCCCTGCACATCGTCAGCCTGGGCGGTAAACTCACCGGCTGCGAGCACAAAGACAACGCCATTCGCGACTACAGGAGGCTCGGCGGTCATCATGTCGCGTGAGAGCCAGGCAGGGGTCAGTTCCATCTTGCCGGCGGTGTCTTTCAACTTGAGCGCGATCACGCCGCCATTGGGCGTTGGGCCGTAGGAAATGGGAAAGTCGACGGCCACCGGGCCGCCAATAGGCGCCAGCACCCAGCGGGCGCCATCCGGGCTCTCCCAACTGGCGAAACTACCCCAGGTGCCTTCGGTCTGAAAGTTCACGTTCGTATTGGAAACCAGCGGGCTGCGATAAAGCGGGGTCAGGTGATCTGCTCCGCCCAGCGATTTGCTGTCCATCAGGAAGTAGCGGCCTTCCTTGCCCGAGGCGACCAGAAGATCCCGGCCCTGGTAGGGAAAGACGACGGGCGTGGTGTTCATATCCAGGTCTCGCTTGGTCAGCCACTCGTGATTGCTGGGAGTGTAGTAGTCCTTGAGGGTCAAGCTATCGTTGGATGAGGTGTAGGCCTGCACTGTGGTCGATAGCTTGCCGGAGGCGACGTCGTACGCACCATCCCCGGTCTCAAAATAGATAGTTCCGTCGTTGCCGATCGCGGGACCGGCGGTGCCGAAGATTCCGCCCTGCGGTGGCGTGGAATTAAAGGCCTTCTTGGTAGCGAGGTCGACGGCATACAGCTCATTGGGAACGCCGTGGCAGCCCTGCCCGCTCACAGTGTAGACGACATTGTTCACCAGGTTCAGACCGTAGGCTTTGCCATAAGGTGCAGGCATCATCTGGATGGGCGCGTCTGGTTCGTCGCCGGTTGCCAGATCCATGGTGTGCAGATAGCCGTCGTTGGTGAGCACGTAGACAAAGCGCTGCGCCGCCCCGGCTGGGGTAACCACAGGGGTCGCGGTCAGCGCATTGTTGCAAATAAAGCCTCCGCCCTGGCCCGGTTCCTCTGGTTTGTCTGAAGACCACTTCAGATGCTTCTGCCAAAGGAGCGCGCCGCTGGCGGCATCGACTGTATAGACGTCGTCGGACGAGCCGGCCAAAATTGCCAGGGTTTTGACTCCAACAGCCGTATTCAAACCGGCCACGATGACCGGCTCGCGAAACGACTGCATGCCCATCGGCTTGTTGTCGGTCTTCAGCTTCCAAAGCAGGCGGATGTTTTTGGCGTTATCGACGGAGATTTTGCTTTCGTTTCTCTGCCACCCGTCGCGCTGGGGATCGAAACTGCCTGTTGGCCATTCGGCAGCAGCGGTGGATTGAGCGTGGGCTTGAAACTGGACCGCGGTCAGCCCTGAAGCTGCCAAACCGAGGCAAACGGGGGCCACAAGAGAAAGCACCTTCACGCTGGGAACAATATCAATAAGGAAACAATGTGTCAAAGCCCCAAGGAAACCTCGCGATGCGGGGCGTCGTATCATGAAAGGAGAGGGCTGTCGCAAGACTTCGTCTAAACCTTACGCGTGGTATCCCACATCTCGCGAAAAACGAGCGAGATACCCGGATTTCCTGTATGGGGCACCCGTCACTTGTTTGTAGAACGGATTTTCACAGCTAGTTTGCGCACTTCTAAATTGGAGGAAGCATTTCTACAGCCGTCAATCGTCCGGGCGTCTTCGCCTTTCCTCCCGCCATTCCCTGGTATATCTGGGCCGGCGTCCTGGCGATTACGTCGTCCTCCATTGGAGGGGCCTGGGACGTCTCCTGGCATCGGTCCATCGGGCGCGATACTTTCTGGACTCCGGCGCACATGGCCATCCAAGCCTGCGGCGTCGTGGCCGCCATCATCTGCGCCTGGCTGGTGGTAAAGTGCACGTTTCTTCGCGACCCTGAGCTCACGGCCGCGTCAGTCAGTGTTTTTGGGCTGCGTGCCCCGCTCGGCGTCTTCCTAGCCGGATGGGGAGGCATCGCCATGCTTACCTCGGCGCCTTTCGATAATTGGTGGCATAACGCTTATGGCCTCGACGTCAAGATTGTCAGCCCTCCTCATGCCTTGCTCATCCTGGGCCTGCGCGGCATTTCGACTGGTGTCATGTTCCTTATTCTGGCGGCCATGAATCGTGCCGCCGACGTAGATGCCGCCGGTTTCACGCGCCTCCAGCGGCTCTTTCTTTATGTTGGGGGCCTCGCGATCCTCGGCCAGATGTTCTTTCTGCAGGAGTACACCTGGGACGTGGAGCTGCACCAGGTGGCTGCCTACATAGCCATGGGGATCGCGCTACCCTTCTTCTTTGCCTTTCTCTCGCAGGCCTCGAGGTCACCTTGGGCTGCAACTTCGACGGCTGCCGTTTATACCGTATTCGTGATCGCCGAGATCCTCATCCTTCCGCTCTTCCCCGCTCAGCCCAAGCTCGGCCCGGTCTTCTATCCCGTGACCCATCTTGTTCCCGCGAAGTTCCCTATCCTGATCGTGGTCCCGGCGCTGGCGCTTGACCTCTTCTGGCAGCGAGCTAAGAACTGGAAGCTGTGGCAGATCGCCCTGGTCTCAGGCGTGCTTTTTATCGCTGTCCTCACGGCCGTCGAATGGCCTTTCGCCAAATTCCTGCTTTCTGACGCCAGCAAGAACCGCTTCTTCGGCACCATTTATTTCCAATACAATTCGCGCGCCGACGGCTTCGATCGCTTGCGTCAGTGGTTGCGTCCTGATCACGGCTTGGTTCTCTACACCGGGCTGCTGCGAGCCGCGGTCTACGCTTCCCTTTCCGCATGGCTGGGTTTGCTCTTCGGCCGCTGGATGCGTGGTGTGCGGCGATGAAGGTGGCGCGCCCCTTCTTCCTGCTGTTCGTTTCTTTGGTGCTTGCCCTCCCTGCCCACGCGCACATAGGGAGCAAGGATGTATACGAGCAGGTGAACGCGGGACCGTATAGGCTCTTCGTCACCATCCGGACGCCCAATGTGATTCCGGGTGTGGCCACGATTGAGGTGCGAAGCTCCGGTGCGGCGGTCAGCTCCATTCGTATCACCCCGACTCCGCTCACCGGCGAAGCCGCGAAACACCCGCCCAGTTCGGACGCTATGAAGGCCTCTGCGGACGACCCGGCCTTCTTCACCGGCTCGCTTTGGCTGATGGCTCCCGGCTCCTGGCAGGTGCACTTCGATCTCGATGGCGCCGGAGGTAAGACCAGCAGCAGCGTTCCGGTGCCGGCGGTGCCGCTTTCCATTCTGCCCATGCAGCGCCCGCTGGGCATCACCCTCGCGGTATTGGGCATCCTGCTGGCTGTTGGGATTGTGGGCATCGTTGCGGCTGCGGTTGGTCAATCGCGTCTCGTTCCTGGGGTGCCTCCCGGCCCCAAGCAACGGCGGCGGGCGCTGGCCGCCAGCCTCATCACCCTGGTGGTGACCGCCCTGATCATCTATGGCGGTTACAAGTGGTGGAATCTGGAAGCGACCGCATATGCCTCGGACATTTACCATCCGCTGAGCCTCAGCCCGAAGCTTTCGGGCAACACCCTTGATCTGAAGATTGGCACCTACGACGGCGACGAGCGACACACGTTCAGGGCACGCTCCGACAACGACCTCCTGCCCGATCACGGCCACCTGATGCATCTCTACGCCATTCGCCAGCCGGAGATGGACGCGGTTTTCCACCTGCACCCTACGCTAGTCTCGGAAAAACGTCTGCGCATCACCCTGCCCTCCATGCCGGCGGGAACCTACCGGCTTTACGCGGACATTGTCCACGCCAACGGATTCCCGGAAACCCTTACCGCCGAGCTGATCGTTCCACCGGACATGCCGCCCGCTCCGCTGGCGGCGGAGGATGCCTCAGGCGCACCGCCGCCGTTGTCGCAGGGAGAACTGGGGACGGCCTACAAGCTGCCCGACGGCTACAGCATGGTTTGGGATCGCCCCACCGAGCTCAGCGCCAATGTAGGCTACAGCTTTCGCTTCCGGCTGCTCGACGCAGCGGGTCAGCCGGCTACAAATGTGCAGCCCTACTTGGGGATGGCCGGACACGCGGCTTTCGTGAAGACGGACGGTACGGTTTTTGCCCACACGCATCCGGAGGGCTCCGCTGCCATGCAAGCGATGATGCTGGCCAATGGCGGTTCGGAAGAGATGGCAGACACCGGCTCGATGGGCGGCATGGATATGGCTGCTGCTCCGGCAGAAAACATCCCACCGGTGGTTGAGTTTCCTTACGGTTTTCCCTCGCCGGGCCGGTATCGCATCTTCATCCAGATGAAGCACGGGAACACGGTCGAGACGGGAGTCTTCGACGCAGACGTGCATTGACTCGGTCCCAGGCAAAAAGCGACGATGCATATCAAGACTCTCTAGAGCGATTGGCCCAACCGCTGCTCCAACTGCGCCCGATAGCTCCGGCTGATCCTGGTTCGCGCGCCGCTCTTCAGAACCACGTCGAACTCTCCATGAGAAATCGGCTCTAACTGCAAAATGCTCTCAATATTCACCAAGGTCGACCGGTGCACTCGAATGAACCGCGCCGGGTCCAGACGGTTCGCAAGCTCCGCCAGGGACGAGCGGTAGAGGATCTCCTTGCTCCCTGCTTGCTGCCCGGAAAGATGCTTGATGTGCAGATTCACGTAAACCCCCGCAGCCTCGATCCAATCAATATCCACCACTCGGACAAAGCGGGTAGCTCCGCCCGATTTCACCACCAACCGGTCCAGCCGCCTTTGCGCCACCGGCTCGGCCGATATCATGCGCACCAGCCGCTGCCCAAATTCATGCAGACTGCGTTCATCCAACCGGCTCCGCACCCGGGCCATTGTGGTTTCAAATCGCTCATCGCTGAAGGGCTTAAGCAAATAGTCCAGCGCATTGGCCTCAAATGCCCGCACCGCATGTTGGTCGTAGGCGGTCACAAAGATGGTCAGTGGCATCGTCTCTACACCTACTGCTCCAATCACCTGGTCGACCACTCCGAGCCCATCCAACTCCGGCATTTGCACATCCAGAAAAATCAGGTCGGGGCGTTTTTTTTCAATCGTCGCGACAGCGGCAGCTCCGTTCTCAACTTCAAGGATCGGGCCCACCACCGGCTGCTTGCGCAGCAGATCCACCAGCCGCAACCGAGCCGGCGCCTCGTCATCCACTACCAGCACGGTAATACTCTCAATCCGCGGCGGAAGCATTGCCCGCCTCTCCGGCCATGCCATCTTCCGTGCTGAAGCGTAGCGGCAAAAGAATCACCGCCTCCGTTCCTCCGTTGCGACATCTCCGCACCGCAAACCGGCTAGCACCGTCGGGGTGAAGCCCTCCAATCCGCTCCCGAGTGATTGACAACCCCGTCCCTGCGCCGCTTTCCAGGGTCCAGCCAGGCGGCAGGCCCACACCATCATCCGCAACCCGAATCTCCAACTGCTCTTGCACCGTCTGTGCCGAAACCACCACCGTTCCCCCAGCCGAACGGGAAGAAATCCCATGCCGGATCGCATTCTCGACCAACGGCTGAACTACCAGGCTGGGCACCAGCGCGTACTTCACCTCGGGCGCAATCTGAGTCTCAAAGCGCAACCGGTCACCAAAGCGGATTCTTTGAATGGCCAGATAATGCTCCAGGAAGTCCATTTCTTCCATCAGCAGGACTTGCTGCCGATCTTTGTTTTCGAGCGAAAGGCGCAACAGATCCCCGAGATGTTCGATCATCTGCCGGGCCAGCCGCGGTTCGCGCTCCACCTGCGCAGAAATGGTATTAAGCGCATTGAAAAGAAAGTGGGGGTCCAGTTGCATGCGCAGCGCATTCAGCCGCGCCTCGCTGAACCGTCGCTCCAACCGCTCCATGCGCAATTCCCCGGACAGATACCGTTGGTGATACAAATATGCCTGCCAAACCCCAACGATAAGGCAATACACCAGGACGCTCCACAAGAACATGCCGCGGAGAGCGTTCAGCAGCAACTTGCCGTCCAATAGATTCGACCACGGCCCCAGCTTCATAACCGCTAGCACCGCCGCAAACAAGTAAATATACGCGGCCGTGAATACCGGGCTTAGAACGAGGTGGGCAACCACGCGGCGCAGCAGATGCTTGCTTGAAAACGGCAGCCATTGGTCCACAGCGACGATGACCGGAGCCAGCAACCCCCAGGACCACCACTGAGCCAGCGAGCCCAGCAGCGGCCTATGCCAGCCGCGGCCAGCGGCTAAGCCTGGTAACGCAAAGACCAGGCCAATCGCGGTCCAGACCACCGCAGCCAGTACTCCGCGTTGCAGCCATTTGCGCGTTTTGCCCGGATTGGAAACAGCAGCCATCAAAAGGGAAATCAGCCTTACCGTATTGTCGCCCATAACGACGGCCCACCTTTCCCGGAGCCTTACTTCTGTGCCGCCAGGACTGCTCTGTGCCTGGCTACCTGCACCCCCTTGAGATCATCCAACCGCAACTCCAATCCCCATCCGTAGAAGTTGTTCGCCAACGCCACCGCTATCTCGTTCCTTCCCTTCTGCAGCGGCAGATCGAACGACCCATTCTCCAGCGACAACCGCCCATCCGGAGTTTTTCTTGCCCCCGGCGGCTGATAAAGATTCTTGTCGGCAAACACCAGTTTTCCGTTCACAAAAATCCAGATCTCTCGTGTCCATCCAAGCGAAACATGCTTGGTCTGATTGGAGTCGGAATCCACATTCGTCTTCAACCAGGCCACAGCACGCTCTGAGTGCCCGGTCGGCAGTCCGAGCTGGCGGCTCAGGTTCACCAACCCGCCCCGCTCAGCACTCAAGGGTGTCCAGTGCTGCGAGGCATCCGGCATCTCGGCAAGTGCCGCCTCCTTGCCATTGGGCAGAGACGACGTAGGCGAAAGCAGCCAATCCCGCAGGAATCGCTTATCTCCCTCGGTCGGATCACTCACCGGTGCCGGCGCGAGCCCTTCAACCGCATCCGGAATCACGGTCAGGTTCGCAAACGACGCTGGTCCCTGAAGCAGCAATCCGCCCTGGAGCACGTCCCCTTCCAGCCGTCCAACAGCAAGCGTAGGGGCGGTTGCGCCATTCACAAAAATATTCATCCGCCTTCCTGAAACCACTAGCTTGATGTGGTTCCATGTCCCCTCTTTCAGAGGCGCCGGCGCCTGGTATTGAGGAAAGACGTCCCAAAGCAGGACTCCATGACTTTGCGGCGCATACTGCATACAATCCACGGCCGCTGCGCAGTTGGGCCGGGGTCGTAGATAAAAGTCCTCATACGTGTCATCGTCCCTACGCCGAAACCCGATCCCTGCTCCCATGGATCCCCTCGGAATCACATCGAACTCGATGCTTCCATTGCGGAAGGCAAACTCCTTCAGCACGGCAACGCCTTTGTTGACTGTCATCACTCCCAGGGGAAAGCCATCTGCCTGCGAGAACTCGGTATTGTCCTTCGTCTCCCACCGATCCGCCGTCATGGGAATCTGGATTGGTTTCTGGGCCGAGGCAATCACCGGTAGTTGCAGGACAACGCTCGCCAGGGTGAAGAGGATCGCGATCCAAATGCGTAAGTGTTTGACCGGTGGAGTAACAGATGTGGTTTTCATGCAACGGAGGCTAGCCGCCTCGGGCAACGCAGGCCACGAATATGTCACGGAACGGAACTCTCAGTTGCAGACCGGACAGAAGGCCTAACCAATCGGTGCAACGCCTGAGACCGGGCAGCAGAACCTAACTAACGATCCGAAGCCCAACCGGGGAAAGCCTGAACAGTGGTTAACCACGACGCACAACGCAGTCTACCAGCTTGATAATCTAGTGCCGAAAGATTCCGCTGTGCGGATGGTAGTGCTGCCAGTCGAACCAATAGTCCTTCAGGGCAAAGATCCGCGTAAGGCACTGCCCCTTCATCTCACCGGAAACAGCGCAACCGTCGAAGGTCCACCCGCTGACTGTCGCGTCATCCACGAGCGTCCAGGGATCATCCGGCTTCGTCGCGCTGTGGCCGTAGAACTCAAGTACCCGGCCGGCAATCTGCCGGGAGAAAACGCGCACGGACTTTCCGTCTGGGCCGAGCACCAGCATAATAGGCTGGTCACCCAGAACATCAAGCACTACCGGCGATTGAGCCGTCAGCTTGGTTAGCGGATACGCTTGTGCCGCTCCCCCGCTCACCACGCCGATGATCGTCTCCCGGTCGGCGAGCGAACCCTTCGTCGCATGGATCACGGTCGGTAGCTTGGCCACTTCTTTTTCCCAAGTCGCCTTGTCATACTTTGCGGCATAGCGCGGCAACGGCGCCAGCACGGTGCCGTTCGGCTGCTCTTTCTTCCAGAGGGCAAAGCTGAGTTCGTCTTGCGGCAGCAAGCTGAGCTGTGACCCTTTCAGGGGGCCGGCAACTGCGGAGCCCGTGACCTGCTGCCAATAGCTGCCTGTCTCCTCATCGCGCATCAGGAAATTCTGGTTGTTGATGCCCGCCAGGTGAAAGTGCAGTTCCCGCCCGTTCAGGCTGCGGGTCCAGACCAGACCCGTGTGGCAGAGTGTTCAATAGGTGACAACAATCGGCAGTCCATGCAGCCGGTCGTTCACTACATGGTGATACCCCATCTCGCGGATTGGGTAAGCCCGGCTCTCTCCGCCCAGGGTGACTGCGATGACCATATCGTTGGCGTCAATTGCGGCCCGGTCTGCTGCAAGATAGGTTGGCTGGCCCAGGGGATGAAACAGGTGCTCGAAAGGATTGATCCAGGTCGAAGTGACCGCCAAAACAGAGAGGCCCATGGCTGGCGCCAACAAGAGCTTTGCCATCCAGCCCGCTCGTCGCCACAGAAGCAGCGCAAAAAGTGTTACTAAGGAAGCCGCTATCAACGATAGCGCCTTGTCGTGGAGAAGCACCCACAGGGCACGCTCCAAAGCCGCAGGTCTCTGCTCGCGGAAGGGCCGAATTACATACATCGGGTAGGCGGCGAAGATTAGAATCGCGAGACTTGCCAGGAAGAGGCACAGCGCCGGCACTATCTTAAGCGTGCGCTTGGTAATCCGGGCTGGAGTCGCGGTCGCCATCGACTCACATTCTATCCCGAACGCTGCTGATAGCAAGCAGTTCGTCCTTGTCGCTTCTGCTGTAAAAGAGGAGATGAATCTGCGCGCCGTAATCTTTACCTCGCTGAATCGGCGCCTACATCGATCGGTTGAATTCGAGGTCATCCTTTCGGTGGACGTTCCCTTGCAGCCGCGCTTGGTAGACTCCGCAGATAGTGCAGCATTCTCGCAGCCTTTTGCGGGTATGCTCAAATGCTGAGCAAATCTGCTGCGCGCATCCAACCGCCTGCAGTTCATCTTCAACCTTGGCGGAAGTGCGTGTGAGTCGAACACACCGTCGCCCGTTAGGAGCGACCACCGGTTTTGAAGACCGGGAGGATCACCGGAGCCCAGGCACTTCCATTAGCGAATAACGTGCAGCACTGCCGCATCCGTTACCGGGTAGTTATGATCCTATCTGATGGGGCAAGACAGGAATACTGCATGCAAGATTCTACGACCGTGAGATTGACGCAACAGGTCAAAGCTGGGGGATGCGCGAGCAAGTTGGCGCCCGGTTCCCTGGCCGCAGTGCTATCAAGGCTTCCCAAGCAGAGCGACCCAAACCTGCTGGTTGGTTTCGACACGTCGGATGACGCGGGCATCTATCGCATCGCGCCTGACGTTGCCCTCGTGCAGACCGTCGATTTCTTTACCCCGCCGGTAGACGACCCTTTCCTCTTCGGCCAGATTGCTGCCACTAACGCACTGAGCGACGTCTACGCCATGGGCGGCCGGCCGCTGACCGCTCTTTCGATCGTCTGCTTTCCCCAGGACGGAGATCTGGACATCCTCGAACAGATCATGCGCGGCGGAATAGCGAAAATGCGCGAGGCCGGCTGCGTCGTAGTCGGTGGACACAGCGTTCGCGATGCCGAGATCAAATTTGGATATGCCGTTACCGGGCTGATTGATCCTGACCGCGTCTTTACCAATACTGGCGCGGTCGCAGGCGATACTCTGATCCTCACCAAGCCTATCGGCACCGGAGTGATTACAACCGCTTTGAAACGCGGCCTGGCAAAACCAGATTGGGTGGAGAATGCCGCGCAGTCCATGACCACGCTCAACCGCGTAGCATCTGAGATCGTCGTCGCGGCCGCCGGTGTCCATGCCATGACGGACGTTACAGGTTTCGGCTTGATGGGCCACGGCCGCGAGCTGGCGCTGGGCAGCGGAGTGACGATCGAAATTGTGGTGGAAGCAGTGCCGCGCATCGAGGGCGCCCTCGATGCCATCCACCTGGGTGCAATTCCAGCGGGGTTGCTGGCCAATCGCGACTTTGCAGAATGCGTCAGTGCAGATGCACCCGGTTCTCACATTGCCGATGATCTGCGCACCTTGCTCTACGATCCGCAGACCGCCGGTGGTCTATTGATCTCAGTTGCGCCCGATCATGCGGAAGAGATACTCACCGCGCTGCGCCGTGCAGGCCTGAACGCAGCAAAAAT
>Ga0302324_100001666_pt1 | contig 53387 bp, 51 predicted proteins | sample Palsa_T0_1_FD_201949 | JGI IMG/M metagenome (GOLD analysis project Ga0302324, IMG submission 201949) | Peat permafrost microbial communities from Stordalen Mire near Abisko, Sweden - Palsa_T0_1 | ecosystem: Environmental > Terrestrial > Soil > Palsa > Peat permafrost | place: Sweden: Abisko...
AGCCACGATGCGTGCTGTGCGTCCGCGAAAGTCGGGGTTTGAGCGGCGTGGGTCCAGGCCGACTTCGCCCGCGATCATGTCGGCCGAGTGCGGCACGATTTCGTCGACCTCGGCCGGAGTAACCCGCGACACGTCGGCGTCGTTGCGCGAAAAGCGCAGCGTCGAGCGCTCGAGCGAATAAACGGGCTGGCTCGTGCGGATGGCCGCCGGCGGCGACATGAAGTCGCGCGCCGTCGACCAGAAGTATTCCACCGCCGTTCGCGGACCGACGATCATGCGCGCCGCCCGAGCTCGTCTTGCGCGCTCGGCGAATGCCGCTACGCCGACCTCGTCGTCAGCGCTCGGAACGATCTGCAAACCGTAGTAGCACACCCCCGCGATCGCAGCGCCGTCTCGCCATAGCGCGATGCTTGCGTGGCCGGCTTGCCTCGTTTCGATCAGCCACTGAACGTAGACGTTGTCGTAGGGACGACGCCCCAGATAAGCGAGCGTTTCGGCCGTGCTGGCGGACGAAAGCTGCTCGATCTGGCCCAAGAAATCTTTACGAAAGAGCGCGAACGAACTTGGGTGGCGTGGTCGGCTGCTGGCTGCCGCCCGCAGGCTCGACGCTTACGGCGAGCACGGCGATGTTCGACGCGTTCTGCGGCAGCTCGATCAGTGCAACGCCGTCCGGATCCGGCGTAAAGGTGATGCTCGGTTTCAAGGCCTTCGCACCCTTTGCAACCGTCCACGCTTGGTAAACCTTGCCCGCCGGAAGAGCGGGGAGGTGCGGCAGCACGATCAGAATGCGGCCGCCGCTCGTGACGACCTCACCACCGGGAACCGAAAAGTGTCTGCCGCCGGGCGCGAGGACGGCCGCGAGGCGTGCATCGAGCCCGCGCGCTTGCAGATCGCTATGTGTGGCGACTTCCTCGCGCGCCGACACTTGCGCTTGAAGTGCGGCAATCTGAGCTTGGTCGCGATCGGCCTTTGAGTGCAAGGCTGCGTCGTCGGCGCCAATAACGCCGGCAACGATCAGAGCCGCTGCGGCCGTCGCATACGAAAGCCAGCGAGCGCCCGTGCGCGACGGAACGGGGTTCTCCGGTACGATCGTTTCGGTTTCGTGCAACGCGGTGCCGTTGCCGGCCGAGCGCTTCACTTCACGCATCACGCGTGACTTCAAACGGGCAGCGGTCAGTTCGTCGAGCTGGCCAGGTGCCAATTCGGCAGCGTAACCGACGAGGCCGGCCGTTTCTCGAAGCTCGGAATAGGTGCTCCGGCACGACTCGCACGACGCGATGTGCGCGGCAAGCTCCGTCGCTTCGGCAGCGGGGAGCGCACCGAGTGCGAGTACCGCGATCAAATCGAGCAGATCGTCGTCGTGCGTCATGTCGTCACACTCGAACCGAGCACGGTACGCAGTTTGCGCAAACCGGTGCGAATACGTGTCTTGACCGTACCGAGCGGAGTCGCCGTGCGCCGCGCGATCTCTTCATGGGTGATACCGCCAAAAAAGCCGAGTTCGATAGCCGAGCGCTGTTCGGCGGGCAGGGTCTCGAGTGCCGCGCGCACGCTTGCACCCTCGATTCGCGCGAAGACGGCGTCCTCGAGCGCGCCTTCGAGCGGCACGTCGACGGGCATTTCGCCCTCAGCGCGATTGGCCTTGCTGCGCAGCATATCGAGCGCTCGATTGCGCGTGACGCGCGAAAGCCAAGCGCCGAAGTTACCGCTCACGAAAGCTTCGGGTGAGCGCCAAAGTTTGAGGAAGACCGCTTGGGTTGCGTCTTCGGCGGCCATCGGATCCTGTAACATCTTTAGCGCAATACCGTGAACGAGCCGGTGGTAGCCGTCGTAAATGGCTTCGAAGGCCGCGACATCGCGTTCCCTAACCCGCGCCATAAGCCGGCTTGCTTCGTCCACACGTCCCTGTTTCGTCCTCTCTGTGTTGGCGGCCCCTGGGGCGGCTCTACCTAGGTACAACGCTTGAGGAGCGAAGGCGGATGGTACCGCAACGGGGGCCTAAATCGCTGATCGTATGGTCAGGTCGGGCGATTTCGGCCCCGAGATGCTTGCAGGTCCACCGAAAGTTCGGCAGCGTAGCCGACGATGGCTGCGGTTTCGCGAAGCTCCGCGTATTCGCGCCGGCACGTGTCGCACGTGGAAACGTGAGCCGCCAGCTCCTTCGCTTCGCCGGCCGACAAGGTCCCGAGGGCCAGCAGGGCGACCGAATCGAGCAAGTCGTTGTCGTGTATCATGACTGGACGCTCGGAGCGAGCATCGCGCGCAGCTTTCGTAGTCCGATGCGAATGCGCGTTTTGATGGTGCCGAGCGGGGCACCGGTGCGCCGTGCGATCTCTTCATGCGTGATGCCGCCGAAAAATCCAAGCTCGATCGCGCTGCGCTGTTCGACGGGCAGCGCTGACAGCGCTGCGCGCACTTGTTCTCCATCTAAGCGCGCGAAGACGGTATCTTCAAGCACGTCATCAAGCGGCACGTCCGCCGGAATCTCCCGTTCGGCGCGGGTGGCACGGCTGCGCAGCACGTCCAGCGCGCGGTTGCGCGTGACGCGCGAAATCCAAGCGCCGAAATTCCCTCTCACAAACGACTCGGGAGTGTCCCATATTTTCAAGAAAACCGTTTGCGTTACGTCTTCGGCGGCCATCGCGTCCTCCAACATCTGGAGTGCTATGCCGTGAACGAGCCGGTTGTAGTCGTCGTAGATGGCGTCGAAGGCCGCGACATCCCGTTCGCGAATCCGCGCCATAAGCCGATCTGTTTCGTCCACACCTACCCGTCTCGTCCTCTCTGTTCGTGTTGTCGTGCTATCGAGCCGACCTTGTTACAACGGCTTGGGAATGATCGTGGATGCCGTGACGTCATGCTGAATTCGCTTGAAAATGTGCGCGCGAAGTTGGCGCTTGCAAATTCGGTAATGGTGCTTACAGGTTCGGGAATTTCAGCCGAAAGCGGCTTGCCGACGTTTCGCGGAGTGAACGGACTTTGGCGCACGCATCGTGTTGAAGAGCTTGCGTCACCGGAGGGCTTTGCACGCGATCCCGTTCTCGTTTGGACGTGGTATAACGAACGCCGCGCCGCCCACGCGCGCGCGCAACCGAGTGCCGGTCACAGCGCGCTTGCAACCCTCGAAGCGCGCATCACTGATTTCACCTTGGCTACCCAAAACGTAGACTCGCTGCACTTCCGGGCCGGCTCGCGGAACGTTCTCGAGTTGCACGGTAATTTGCGTGAAGCGCGCTGCGATCGCTGCGCTCTGCGCCGTCCGCTCGAAGGTGACTTTCCGCGATCGCAGATCGAGCATGATTGCGGCGGGCGGTTTCGGCCCGACATCGTTTGGTTTGGCGAAGCGCTGCCGGCTCGAACGTGGGAGGAGGCGGCGCTGGCCTCCGCCCGCGCCGAGGTCATCCTCGTGATCGGGACGTCGGGGCTCGTCAATCCGGCGGCCGCCCTCGCGGTTTCATATCCCGCACCGGACGCCTTCGTCGTGGAAGTCAACCCCGAAGAGACCGTCGTCACGCCCTATGCAGACGTCACCTTGCGCGGCACAGCCGCCGAGTTACTTCCGGTCCTTATCGAAACCGGGGAAGCCCCGCCGGGGTCGTTACCCGTATCATGAGCGATGATCTTGCTTTTCTAAGAGCGCGTATTGCTGAATACAAAGATTACACCGAAGAAGCCGCGGTCCATGATAGCGACATGCGGATCCGCGCCTATGTCGGTGAAGCGCTCTCGGCCGGGCAGGCACGTCTCGGGAATTCACTCGACGACGAGATGCTCAAGGCGCTCGACGCAACGCTGCTGCGCTGCATGTTCACAGACCAAGTATTCGTGCGGAAGTTCGAGCATGCGGACATCGCGCCGGCGATCCTGACGGCGCTGGTGAAGAACGATCGGGCCCTGGTGGAGTTGGCCGACCGCGTTGCAACGGTTGCGCCCGGCGAGTTTCGCGCGCTCGTGAGGCAGATCGACGACCTCTTCGATCTGCGGCGCACGCCCGTACCGCTTACGGCGTAGGCACCGGCTCCGCGCTCACTCGCGAGGAACGTTCGGCGCGCGTGACGTTGTAGGCGATCGTGGCGGCGCAGAGCGTTGCAACGCCGAGATAGATGCAGGCCGAGGTCGTGTTCCCGAGGATCAGCTTGCCGATTCCGAAAAGGGCACCGTACACGAGGCCACAGCCTGCAACCCAGTCGATGAGGTTGACGCCGAGCGGCTCGACCCCCGGCGCAACCTGTGCGCTTTGCGCAACCGCCTTCCACCCGAATGCGCTCGGACGCACGCGCTCGTAGAAACGCACGAGCGTTTCAGCAGGCTCGGGTTTCGTGAGAAACGTGACGGCGATCCAGACCGCGGTCGTCACCGGCACCGTGACGAGCAGCACCTCGGCCGTCGCATTGGGGTCCTTGAAGACGTTGAACACGATCAGCAAATTGGAAACGATTGCCGAGGCACAAAGCGCTGAGATCTCGCTCCAAGCGTTCACGCGCCACCAATACCAGCGCAGGATCATGACAAGGCCAACGCCCGCGGTCAAGTTGTACAGATACTTGTACGAGTCGCCGACCGAGTTGTTCGCGTAGGCGCCGGCGATCGCGAGCACCATCACGACCAGCGTAGCGATACGCGAAACGCCGACGTAGTGGGCCTCTGAGGCGTGCGGCTTTAAAAAGCGCCGGTAGATGTCGTTCGTGAGGTAGGAAGCGCCCAAGTTGAGATGGGTCCCCATCGTCGACATATAGGCCGAGAGAAAGCCGGCGATCATCAAGCCGCGTAGCCAGGCCGGCAAGTAATCGACCATCGTTTGAATGTAGTTGAGTTCGGGGTCGATCTTTCCGTCGGTTCCGCTGACGCCGTGCGGGTAGAGCACGAGCGCTGCGAGCGCGACCAAGATCCACGGCCATGGGCGCAGCGCGTAGTGCGCGATGTTGAAATACAGCGTTGCCAGCAGCGAGTCGTTCTCGCTCTTGGCACTGAAGATGCGCTGCGCGATATAGCCGCCGCCACCGGGTTCCGCGCCGGGATACGACGACGCCCACCACTGCACGCCGATATAGGTGAAGAAGGTAAAGAGCGGCAGCCAGGCCTCGTTGCTCGTCGGGAAAAACGCCAGGATCGAATTGCCGCTTCCGGCGTGACGTGCGGCATCGAGGACGGCGAGCTTTGATTCGAGCGAGCCGATGCCGCCGACGGCCGCAACGGCGGCGACGGCCAGCACGATCGCCATCGACATCTTGACGACAAACTGAAGAAGGTCGGTAACGAGAACTCCCCAGAGCCCGCCGATCGTCACGTAGATGCCGGTGAACAAGAGGCACCCGGCCAGCGCCTCGAGCTTCGGGACGTGCAGGGTCAGCTCGAGCACCTTGGCCATCGCAAGGTTGACCCAACCCATGATGATCGTGTTGACGATGACGCCCTGGAAGATCGCGCGCACGAAGCGCAGCGCCGCCGCAGCTTTGCCGCTATAGCGAAGCTCGATGAACTCGACGTCGGTCAGGACACCCGAGCGCCGCCACAACTTCGCAAAGAAGAAGACGGTGAGGATGCCCGACATCAAAGAGCTCCACCACACCCAGTTGCCCGCGATGCCGTGCTGCGTGACGAAGCCCGTCACCGCGAGCGGCGTGTCGACGGCGAAGGTGGTGGCGACCATTGAGGTGCCGGCGAGCCACCACGGAACGCTTCGGCCGGAAAGGAAGAATTCGCCCAAGCTCTGGCCGCCACGGCGCGCATAGGCGAGACCGATACCGAGGTTCACGGCAAAAAAAGCAACGATAACGGCGTAATCAGCGGCCGAGAGGGTCATGCGGCGCGGTTCGCGAGCCGCTTGGCCGGTTCCGCGACCTCCGAAGCCGCCCCCGGCGCAAGATCACAAAAGTCGCTCGGTACGACTTAAGTCGCGGCAGGACCCCGGTCATCATGTGTTATACATCACCACAACCCCCGGAATCGGCAGTGACGATAGTGGGCCGCGCAGTCGAACTGCGGTTGAGTGTAGTGAGTGAGTGTGAGCGCCTCCGTCATCGCGACGGGGGCGTTCTCGTTTCCCCCGAAGCGGACCCCAGTGCGGCGCAGCGCTGTTTTGACGGTACTCCTCTTCCTTATCCCGGGCACGGCCGGCGTCGCGGCAGCAGCGCCACCTTCCGTCGAGAGTTTGGGCCTCCACCTCCTTCCGCGACCGGGCGAGATCGACGTCCAGCCGTCGTGCGCGGGCCCACGGGCCGGAGCGGTTCTCGCCGGGCTCGGCTCCGGATCGCTCGATCCCGGCGGGGTGGCGGTGGTCCGCGAGCGCTGGCGAGCGCTCGGCATTGCCACCCAGGGCATGGCCCGGGTCGGCGTCTCGGCTCGCACCGGCGGTGCCGGAGCGCCGCGCGCCGCCGAGGCGTACCGTCTGCGCGTCGAGCCGGGTCACGTGCAGATCGTCGCGGCGGATGCCGAGGGCGTCTTCGATGCGCTGGCGACGCTCGCGCAGCTCGCCCGGCGCGAGGCCGGCGGTTGGCGCCTGCCTTGCGTGGGCATCGTCGACGCGCCGGCGCTGCGCTGGCGGATTCTTTCCGACGACGTCTCGCGTGGTCCGCTACCGACGATGCGCTACTTCGAAGAGCGGATACGGACGATCGCGGAATTCAAGATGAACGGTTACTCGCCGTACATGGAGCACGTGTTCGCCGACCCCCATCACCCGCTGCCTGCTCCCGCGGACGGCATCACCCCGGCGCAGTTGCGGACGCTCGACGCGTACGCGGCGCGCTTTCACGTCGCGTTCATTCCCGAACAGCAGACCTTTGCGCACATGCACGAGACGTTGAAGTACGAGCGTTACGCCGGGCTCGCGGAGACGCCGCACGGTTGGCTTCTATCGCCGGCGGACCCCGGTAGCGATGCATACGTCCGCGACCTCATCGCGGACGAACTGGCGGTCGTCCCTCATCCGCCGTTCTTTCATATCGGATCCGATGAGCCGTCGGACCTCGGTCGCGGGCAGGCGAAGGTGCTCGTCGATACGTACGGCGACGGTCCCGTGTACGCGCGACATGTAATCGATACGGCCAACTTCGTCATTGGCCGCGATGGCGGGCGTCCGATGATCTGGGACGATGCGCTTGCGCGCCATCCCGAGCTCTTTTCGCTTCTGCCGAGACAACTCGTCTTCGTGAACTGGCACTATGGAACGGAGAAGACCTATCAGCCCTACATCGACCGGATCGCGCACGGCGGCTTCGAGCAGATGGTCGCCCCGGGTGCCTTGAACTGGAATGAGATTTACCCGAACATCGACGACGCGCTCGGCAATATCGGGCGCTTCACCAGCGAGGGCAAACGCTCGCATGTGCTGGGTCTGTTTCAAACGGTGTGGCACGACGATGGCGAAACGCTCTTTGAGGCGACCTGGTATCCGGTCATCTATGCGGCTGCGAGCGCATGGGAAACGGATGAGGTGGATCGGGAGCGCTACGCGCGCGACTTCCCCGTTGTATTCTTCGGAAGCGAAGATCCCGGCTACGCCTCGGATTTTGCGGAACTCGCACAATGCCGAACGCTACTCGAGAATAACCCGCGTGAATACGGCGACTATCTGTTTTGGGCGGATCCGTTCGCACCGGATCTGGCGGGCGTTCCTGCCGCGCTCGATCTGCCGGCGCTGCGTCTGAGCGCAGAGCGCGTGATGACGCATCTGCGGACGGCCTCGCACCCGCCGCTTCATTCGAACGCCGCAGCCGTGATGGACCTAGCTGCGCAGCGCTATGATGTCCTCGGCCGCGAGTACCAGATTGCCGCGGAAGCGCGCGCCGACTACGAGGGTGCGCGTACCGACCTCGCAGGCAAACATGAGGACTTCGTCTACCGCAGACTGTTGCTTGCGAAGTATCTCTTCTGGGAGCAGCGCGACGGGATGCTCGCCCTCGAACCGCTCGTGCGCAGCGCCTGGGAATACGAGAACCGTTCGAGCCACGAGTCAAGCGTGCTCGAACGGTATCACCTCGCAGCGCAGCGGGCGATCGAGCGTGCCGATCGCGTCAGCGACGCGATCTACCGCGACTATCTCGGCACCAAACTGCTTCCGCCTTTCGACGACATGCTCGGTCTCGGCAAGTAACTCAGCAAGCCGCTCGCTCAGCTCGCCTTTCTGCGCTCCCTCGACTGAGCACAACAGGTCATTCTGGTTCTAGAACCAGCGCCCGCGGCGGGCTAGGATGAGCTGATGTTTGCCGCTCTCATCCGTACCGCCCGTCTTCTGCTCCTTGTCATCTTCGCTTGCGCGCTTGCATCCCAAAGCGCACGCTCGACTCCCGCGAGCGCGCCGCTCGCGCGCCTCGCGGCGACCTCGGGATGCACGGCTTGGGAACGCATTGGTGCACTCCACTTTCGTGGACGTACCGTAGCCGACGGTTTCGCAGGGCCGGACACGAGCACATACGACGCGCGCAGCGGCGCGTATGTCGACCGCTGGGACAACGGTCACTTCCCCTCAAGGTCCGGCTACGACGGCCGTGCTCCGTGGTCGGTCGACCCATCGGGCGCGAACCATGTTTTCAACGCGCCATTCTCGCTCGCGCTCGCTCGTACTGACGCGTGGATCGATCGGCAAGGATGGTGCGAGGGCGGTGGCGGGGGCGCGACCGTCACCAAGGATGCGCAGGTCGCCGAGCACGGCCACCTCTTCGAGGTGCTCAGCGTCTCGATCCCGCACGCTTCCGGCGTCGAGCTGTGGCTCGATGAGAACGGGCACCTCGCGCGGACCGTAGAGCAACAAATCGAGTCGCGCGTCGAGACGCGCTTCGGTGATATCCGCGACATCGCCGGGGTACCGATCGCCTTCCGCATCGAGAGTCACGATCTTTCGACCGGCGATCTCACGACGACAAGCTGGAACAGCGTCATCGCTACCGCAGCGATTTCCAAAATCGCGTACCAGCCGCCGCCGCAGCCGCGCGACTACTCTCGCTTTGCCGCTACGACGGTGGTACCCGCACACTTCGAGGGTCCGAAGATCTTCGTCGACGCGATCATCAACGGTCGCGGACCGTTCCCGTTGATTCTCGATACGGGTGGCCATCTCGTGTTGACGCCCGAGACGGCGGCACGCCTAGGCCTCGTCGCTTCGGGGCGTGTGCTCGGAACCGGTGCGGGCAGCGGCATCGTGCGCGAAGGCTTTGCCAAGGTCTCCGAACTTCGGCTTGGTGGTGCGGTCCTCAAGAACCAGAATGCAAAAGTCTTCGCGCTGCACTACGGTCCGGGCTACCGTGGACCGCGCCCGCACGTCGCCGGTGTCATCGGACTCGAACTCTTCGAGCGCTACGCCGTTACGATCGACCCGGGCATGCGCACGGTCACACTTGCAAACTTCGAGCACGTCTCACGCAAGCGCGGCATCCCGCTCCCGATCCTCTTCGCGGAAGACGCGCCGATGATCGCGGGGACGATCGAAGGACACGAGGCACTGCTCGAAATCGACACCGGAAACGGGAGCGGCTCGACGATCATCGAGCCCCTCTTTGCCGCGCGCACCGGAATCGCACGCGTTTTCGGGCACGGTCCGACATCCGGCGGGTCCGGAGTCGGCGGCGCGTACACTTCCTCGCTCGGACGCGTGCGCATCGGGTTCGGTCCGGTCACGCTCTCGCGCGAACGCGCGGAACTCGTCCACGATGCAGCCGGAGCCGACGCGACGGTCGTCACGGCCGCGAACATCGGCACGAGCGTGCTCTCGCGGTTCGTTCAAACCTTCGACTATCGCGACGGCCTCATGCTCGTTCGTCCCGTCCCGGGAGCGACGGCAACACCCGTTGTGTCGGCAGGGATCGCGTTCGTCCGCTTGGGTGACGGAACGTATCGCGTGGCAAAAGTTGTGGATGGGTCGGCCGCCGCCCTCGCCGGACTACGCGTGGGCACCGTCATTCATTCGGTCGCCGGACATCCGAGCGCAACGCTCGGAACGGTGGACATCGGACAACTCGAACAACGATCGCTGGGCCGCCCATTCGAGATGGTCGGATCGTTGAACGGCACGACCAGAATTTACACCCTACGGCTCCGCGAGGAACTTCCCGATTCGATCGTGCGCTCGCGACGAAGGGCGCCCGGCGTGCAGCCGAAAGCCGCTTTGAAAGCGCGCGACAAATGACTCTGATCGGCGAACCCCGACTGCGCCGCCACGCTGACGGCCGGGTGCCCTGCCGCCAAGAGCGCATACGCCTTACGTAAGCGCATGCGGCGTGCGTAACCGCCGGTGGAAACGCCGAACCGCCGTTTGAACGCTCGCGCGACGTAGGCCGGATCAAGATCGAATCCCGCGGCGAGGGCGTCCAGCGAAAGGTCTTCGTTTTCCGTGCATGCTTCGAGGCGCGCGCGCGCGGATTCGATCCACGCCGGCGGCTCCGTTGCACGGCGAGCGAGGGCGCTCAGCAATTCATGGCACGCCGGCTCGAGCTTCAACGCCGCCACCGCATCGGGCTGCGTACGCACGAGTTCGTTGTCGAATTCGCGGGCGATCGCCGCGAGCGCCGGCTTGCGAAGAATCGCGAGCGACGTTCCGAACGAACTCGCACCGCCGGACGGCAGCAGAATCGCGGCGCACCGGATCGGCACGGGATAGCGGTCCTCATGCTCGCTCTCGAGCGGGCGAAACGCGACCGTGCCCGGTTCTACGTCGAAATGGCGCCGGTTCGAGCGCGTCTCAAAGCTCGCGCCGAGGGGCAGGACGAGCCGCGGTTCCGCGTGGCGATGCTTACCGGCGCCGCAGCACGGCTCGTAGGCTCCCAAGCGCACGGTGAACGGGCCCGCACGAATCGTCCGCGTACGACCCGACGAGCAGCACGACTTCCCGCTCGAAACGACGGTCGCGTTCATCTGCGCCTCCCTTCGCCTTCGCGTACCGGTGTACCGGTTTGCGCTATGACGCCGGTCGCGCCGAGGATTCGGTCGTCGCGCTGCGAGAACGGGTCAAGCGGGTGCCCATTTCCAGAAAGCCATTGTGAGCGGGTTTGCCATGCTCGCGATCTTTGCGATCGCAGCGGGGCTCATGTATGCGCGGATTCTGCCGGCGCTGCTTGCCGTGCCGTGCATGGCGCTGGCGATTGCAGCCGTGGCGGGTGCGGGTCCGGCGGGTCTTTCAACAACGATCGTGCAGGGGACGCCCTACCTGGCCACGGTGATCGTGACCGTGATTTTCGGCGCGTTGCTTTCGCGCGTCACGCTTGCCACCGGCATTGCCGAAACGATCGTCACCTATGCAGCCGAGTTCGGCGGCGACCGGCCGGCCGTGCTGGCGCTTGCGTTGTGCGCAGCGGTGGCGATTCTGTTTACATCGCTGACGGGTCTGGGCGCCATCATCATGGTCGGCTCGATCGTCTTGCCGATCATGCTGACGATCGGCGTACCGCGCCGCACGGCGGCCACGCTCTTCATGCTCGCCTTCGCGCTCGGCTACATCTTCAACATCGCGCAGTGGACGTTTTACACGAAAACCTTCGGGGTGGCGCAGACGCAGATGCAGCCCTTTGCCTTCGTCCTCGCCGCGATCGATCTCTTGGTGCTGCTGGCTTTTGCGATCGTACGCTTTCGCGCGACGCGCGGCTATGCCACCTGGGCGCTTGAGGCAGACGAGCCGCCGGCCCGCAAACGCGTGCCGTTTTATGCGCTCGTCACGCCGGTCTTGCCGATCGTGCTCTACTTCTTTTTGCGCGTCGACGCGGTCGTTGCGTTTGCGATCGCCGCTCTTTACGGCGTTCTGACGGCTTCGCCGCGGCGCGCTGTCTCGACACTCGTCGCTTCGGCGATACGCGGCGTCGAAGACGTTGCTCCCGCGGTGCTGCTCTTCATGGGCATCGGCATGTTATTGGTCGCGACCGGTCTGCCGAGCGTGCGCGCAGCGCTCGCGCCGCTCGTCGCGGCCATCGCTCCGCGCTCGTGGCTTGGGTACGTGCTGCTGTTCGGAGTGCTTTCACCGCTCGCACTCTACCGCGGTCCGCTCAATCCGTTCGGCGTCGGCATCGCGGTGTATACCGTGCTCGCGGGCCTCGGAATCTTGCCTGCTGTGACGCTCGTGGCAGCGGTGATGGCCGTGGTGCAGGTGCAGAACGTCTGCGATCCGACCAACACGCAGAACGTCTGGGTCGCGAATTTCACGGGCGTGCGGGTCGACGAGATCACCAAACTCACTTTGCCCTTTCAGACCGGAGTCGCGACCCTCGCGACCCTTGCCGTCGTGTTGTTCGGTCACACGCTGCTCGGCGTGCAGCCGTTCGCACTCGCCGCGCCGGCCGCCGCTGCGACGCAGCCGCCGGCCGTCTACGCGCGCGCTGATGCCGCCGGCATCATTGCGGTCGCGCCGGCAGACGAGGGCCCCGCAACGTTTGCGGCTCACGCGGTGTACGCCCAGATCGCGGGCGGCTGGGCCGGATATCATGCGCTGGAACTGAGCGCTCCCCCCGGCGACGGAACCTGTACCGATCGGCCCTACGCTGCCGTGCTCGTCGTTTCGGCGAGCCCCGTCGATACGAACGTGGAATTGAGCGACTGCGCGAATTGGCCGGTCGATCAGTTCGACGTTACCTGGGAGCATCCGCAAGCGACGGATGCGAAGGACGCTTACGAACGCGCGGGTCTAGCCGCACTCTTTCGCGTGCGAACCTGGACGCTCGAGCACGCCGAGCGCGCGCGAACGCTGTTTGCCACCGGACTCGCCTGCCCGGCGCCGGGCGGCCCCACCTATTTCTACGCGCTCTTCAAGACGCCGGACGGTCAAATGCGGACCTACGTTCGGCCGGGCGGCCCCGCCTACGAATCCGGCCTGCGCACGAACGACATCGTGGAAAAACTCGACGGCAAATTTTGGTGGGAGTACGGCACCTTTCAAACGCAACAGCGCGCCTACGACGGGAAGCCGCATGCCTTCGAGATCATGCGCGGAAACGCCGAGTCGACCGTCACGCTCGGCGCACCATTCGCCGGCTGTCCGGCCGCTTGAGTTCACCGCTGCGCGTCGGGATCGACGTCGGAGGCACGTTTACCGACGTCGTCGTGGTCGATGCGGTAACGCATGCGATCGTCGCGCGGGTCAAAGTGCCGACGACGCACGCGGCACCGGAGGGCGTCGCCGCGGGCATCGTCGCGGGCCTGGCACGCGTGCTCGAAGCACCGGGTGTCGATGCCGCCCGGATCGCGTTCATCGCTCACTCGACCACGCAGGCCACGAACGCGCTGCTTGAGGGAGACGTCGCGCGCGTCGGCGTCGTCGGCCTCCATGGGCCTTTCGCGTGGCTCGCACGCGCTCAGTTGCGCTTGCCGCCGATCCGGCTTGCCGACGGTGTCGAGCTTGCGCCGGCCGTCGCCTACGCGCGCTCGAACGATGCGGCGGCGGCAGCGCGCGCGGTCGATCAGTTGCTTGCGGATGGTGCCGAAACGGTGGTGGCGAGCGAAGCCTTCGGGGTCGATCGTCCCGCCGCTGAGCGCCGCGTGCTTGCGCTCGTGCGCGAGCGCGGTGCGCTCGGCACCGCCGGGCACGAGGTCGCCAGCAGCTACGGTCTGCGCGCCCGCACGCGCACGGCGGCGCTCAACGCGGCGATTCTGCCCCGAATGCTGCGCACGGCGCAGATGACCGCCGGCGCCGTCGAACGCGCGGGCATCGCCGTGCCGCTCATGATCATGCGCAGTGACGGTGGGGTCATGGACATTGCCGAGGTCGCGCACCGCCCGATCCTCACGATGCTCTCAGGCCCCGCGGCCGGCATCGCGGGCGCGCTGTTGCACGAGAACGTGACCGACGGTATCTTCATCGAGGTCGGCGGTACGAGCTCCGATTGTTCGGTGATCCGGCGCGGTCAACCGCAGATGCGACCGGCCCGCGTAGGCGGCCACCGCACGATGTTGCGAACGCTCGACGTGCGGACGCTCGCGATCGCGGGCGGCAGCGTCCTGCGCGTCGACCCCGAAGGCAGCAGCTTGGCGGCGCTGCGCGACGTCGGCCCCCGTTCGGCGCACATTGCGGGCCTGGGCTACGCCTGCTTCGTTCCACCGGAAGCGCTCGCGAATGCCCGCGTTACCTTCGTCGCGGCGGGTAACCGGGATGCGCTCGACTATCTCGCCCTCGAACTCCCAAGCGGCGCCCGCGTCGCGCTCACGCCCACGTGCGCAGCCAATCTCTTGGGTTACGTGGCCGCCGGTGATTTCGCTCGAGGAGATGCGGAAAGTGCGCTGCTCGGCTTTCAGATCGCGGGCGAACGGCTCGGATGTTCCGGCATTGCGCTCGCGCGGGCCCTGCTCGAGCGCAGTGCAGCAAAGTTGCACGAGGCGATCCGGGAATTGATCGCCGACTACGAACTCGAAGCGGCAGACGTTGAGTTGATCGGCGGCGGGGGCGGCGCGGCGGCGCTCGTGCCGTTCACCGCCGAGCGTTTTGGATTTCGCTATCGAATCGCGCGCGATGCCGAGGTGATCTCCCCGCTCGGTGTCGCGCTCGCGCTCGTGCGCGACGTGGTCGAACGAACGATCGTTGCGCCCGGACCCGAGGACGTGCTGCGCGTCCGCCGCGAAGCGCTCGAACGGGTCGTGAGTGCCGGCGCCGCGCGCGAGTTGGTTGAAGTGACCGTCGAAATCGATGCACGCCGCAATCTCGTTCGTGCGACGGCCTCGGGCGCGAGCGCGACCGTCGCCGATGCCGCCCCGGCCGACCCCGCGGCGAGCGGCGATCGTAAGGAGGCGGCTGTGCGCGCGCTCCATGCCGGAGCAGAATCGGTCGTTTGTATCGCGGCAGTCGGGAGCTTCGAGATCTATGCGGTGCAGGCGGTGCGCGCCCCGGCCGTTCGCATGTGCGTCGTCGACGAACGCGCGGTCGTGCGGCTCCTCGTTCCGCATGCCCTGATTCACGAGACGACCGTCAGCCGGCTCGAACGCGCGCTGAAGGTCGTCCTGGAGGAGGGGACGGCTTTCGGCGACGTCGGACGCGCTCTGCCCGACGTGTATCTCGTCTACGCCCGGCGGGTGGCCGGCCTCGGGACGCTGGCCGACGCAGAACAGGTCATCGCCCTTGCGTGCGAAGAGGTGCGCGGCCTTGCGGAGAGCGCGGCCGTCGCTATCGTTGCCGGAGCGCGCAGCGCCTAAGCGGGAGGCGGCAGCGCGATCTGCCGCCGGCGCTTCGCGTGGAAGGTGGGCAGTTTCAGCGCGAGGCGGGCCAGGTTCGGCAGCACCGTCGGCTTCAGCAACTCGGCGGGAGTCGTCGCCAGATAATGAGCGCTCTCGTCGACGCAGGAGCGCAGAAAATCGCGCCACGAGATGCCGTCGATCATAGCGAACGCGCCTTCTGCGCCGAAGCCGACCCCTTGCGCCTTCTGACCGTCCTTCGCGCCGGGCGCAAAGGTCGTGACGATGCGTTTAACGGCCCGTACGTACCCGAGCGCGGTGGCTGCCGCGACAAACGCGGCCGCACCGCGGCCGCGCCGGATGCGCTCGTAAGCGATCCAGTTGACGAAGAAGGTGACGTGGCGCGCTTCTTCGAGCAGCACCGTCTCAAAGATGTCGGTGAGCTCCGGTACAAAGTATTGGATCTTCCGCGCGAGCCCGAAGATCCCGAAACCAAAGAACGAGTCGATGCATTCTTCGTATCCGAAGTCGATAAACGCGCGCTCACCAGTCGTGACGGGCGGCAGCGGACGCTGCACGACATCCACGCCGTAGCGGTCGAGCATCACCTCGAGCAGCCGCGCGTGACGGCTCTCCTCGACACCCTGCATTGCGAGAGCTTCGCGAACGAGCGGATCGGTCACCGTCTCCGCAAAGCCCGTTACCATTTGCCCGGCGTTACGCTCGGCGGCGAGCGCCACACTCCAAAAGGGAATCGAACGCAGGCGGTCGATGGAAGCCCCATCGAGAACCGGCCATGAAAGCTCCGCGGGTTCGAAGCGGCGATGCGACTCGATGAAGGTCTGACAGAAGAGGGTCTTGTGGGCTTGCGAGCCGTCGGTCATAGTGTTGCTCAATCCCGGGACGTAGCGAGCGAATCCTTCAGCATTGATTTTACGATCGTCCTGACGGTTGCATTTGCTATTGCGACATTTGTCCTTCACATCGCAACGGCCGGCGGCTACGGCTATCAGCGCGACGAGTTGTACTTCATTAGTTGCGCGCAACATCTCGCGTGGGGCTATGTCGATCAGCCGCCGCTGATCGCCGTCGTCGCGAAGATCGCGCTAATGTTATTTGGTGATTCGCTATACGGATTGCGGCTGTTGCCCGCGCTCGCGGCCGCGGGGACGGTGGCGCTCGCAGGGCGGCTCGCGCGCCGCCTGGGCGGGGGTCTCGTGGCACAGGCGCTGGCGATGCTCGGCATCGCGCTCGCGCCTTTCTACCTGGCCGTTGGGAACCTGTTAACGATGAATGCCTTTGAGCCGCTCTTGTGGTTCGGGGCGGCGTACTTGTTCGCGAAGGCCGACGAAACTGATGACGTGCGCCTATGGACTGCGCTCGGCGTCGTCAGTGGTCTCGGCCTCATCAACAAGTACTCGATGTTCTTTTTCTTGGGCTCGTGCATCATCGCTATCGCCTTGACGCCGGCGCGCCGGGCGCTTCGGCGCCCGGGGTTCGCCCTCGCCATCGCGATCGCGGCGGTGATCGTGGCGCCCACGCTCGTGTGGCAAGCGCAACACGGCTGGCCTCAGCTCGCCGTGCTGCAAAATGCCGCGCGCGATGTTAACGCGGTGCCCGGACCGCTCGCATTTTTCGGCCAGCAGATCCTGATGATGAATCCGATGGCCGCACCCATCTGGATCGCCGGGCTCGGCGCCCTGCTCTGGACGCGCGAAGGCGAGCCGCTGCGATGGTATGGCTTGACCTACGTCATCCTCTCGGTCGTGTACCTCGCCCTCGGTGCGAAAGTGTATTACATGGCGCCGATCTATCCGGTGCTTTTCGCGGCGGGCGCGGTGCTGCTCGAGAAGCGTTTCGTCAGCGTGCCCTGGGCGACGGCTGCGTACTGCGCGCTGCTCTTCGTCGGCGGTTTCGCGATCGCGCCCGAGGCCTTTCCGCTCTTGCCCCTCCCGGCCTTTCTTGCGTATCAGCACGTACTCGATTTTCGCGGCATCAAGATGGAGCGTCATCCCGAGGGGCGCGTTCCGCAGCAGTTCGCCGATCAGCTCGGCTGGGATACCCTCGTGCAAACGTTTGCGAACGTATATGACGAAGAGCTGACCCCGGCCGAGCAGCGCGAGGCCGTCATTCTGACGCGCGACTACGGTCAGGCCTCGGCCATCGATTTCCTCGGGCCGAAATACGGGCTGCCGCGCGCACTGAGCGGCCACAACAACTACTACCTGTACGGCACGCGCGGCGCTTCGGGACGGGTGGTCCTTGCGATCGGCCTATCGCGCGCAATGCTGCTCGGGGAATTCCGCAGCGTGCAACAGATCGCCATGTATCACGACGATTACGTGCTGCCGGATTTCAACAATCTAGCGATCTACAAGTGCACGCAGCCGCGCGAACCGCTTGCGGCCTGGTGGCCGGCGACCAAACACTACATCTAGCCGAGTTCCCGGTGTTTACTGGCTACTACCTCGCGTGTTTGCTCGTGGAAATTAGTTGGGCGACAGACCCATAGCGGAGGAAGGTTCTCTCCCTTCGGCCTCGGAAAAAGCTACCATCCAGTTGGGAAGTGCGCCCGCGACTACGGTTGCGCGCACGTTTCCGCGCTTGTCCGGCTTCAGCCACCGCCGCTTCCGCAGTCGCCTGCGGTTTCGCCTGCCATCTTACATTACTGGCTTTCAGGGGAGAAGACGCGCACATGAACCGCTTTACCGGCGCAGCATTTGCTGTCGCACTTTTTAGCTCGACCATCGCCACCGTAAACGCACAGCCACCCGCATTTCCGTTTCGGCATGGCGCTGCAATACCGGCGGCCGCACCGACACCGCCGCCGGGGGTCTCGTGCCAGACCGTCAACGTCGCGATGCGAGACGGCACATTACTTTCGACCGACGTCTACCTGCCACAGGCACCAGGGCGTTATCCGGTCATCTTGGAGAGAAGCCCGTACGCCGGATTTGACGACTTCGGCTGCTTTGCACCGGGCTTCGAACTTCCGCTTTCGGCGTTCGCGTTGCACGGCTACGCCGTCGTCTTCCAACTCGTGCGCGGCACGTCTCTATCCGGCGGTCAGTTCGACCCTTTCATTCAAGAGCTCAACGATCAATATGACACGACCGAGTGGTCGGCCCGGCAGTCATGGTCGACAGGACGCGTCGGGACGACCGGAGTTTCCTACCTCGGCATCGATCAATGGATGGGCGCGATTGCGGCGCCCCCGCATCTGTTCGCGATAAATCCCGATGTTGCAGGGTCGGATTTCCACGACAGTCCAGTCTTCGAACAGGGGGTCGATCGCTGGAGCGACGGCTTAAACTATGCGCCGGACTTCATTCCGGATAGCATCACGCGCACGGGAATCGCGAACGGCACCCCGGCCGCGACGATCACCGCCGAAATAATCGCCTTTGAGAATTTGCTTGGCACGAATCTCCCGGCGTATACCTATACACTCCCGATCGCAAGCATGAGCGCGTACCGGCCGTACTCAGAGGCGAACTTCTTTTACAACTGGGCGAGTCATCCGTTGTACGACGCTTTTTGGGAAGCACAAGACGTCGAGGTGCACTGGCCTTTCATCAAGGTGCCCGCGCTGATCGGCGGTGCGTCGATCGATCTTTTCAACATCGGTGCGATTCGTAACTATCAAGGTATGCGCACCTTCGGAGGCTCGGAACGGGCGCGCCGAGGAACGAAGCTTTACTGGCAAGCCTACGGCCACGCGGGCGACAGCGGAACTCCGACCTTCGGAAGTGATGCCCTTCCCTTTGCGCCGGCCTTGGCAGCTGAGGTACCGACGGGCGAACAGCTCGCGTTCTTCGATCATTACCTCAAGGGCGTGCAGAACGGCTACGAAAGTTACCCGAACGCGACGATCTACGTGCTCGTACCGCCCAATTCGGGCGAAACCGGGAGCGGCTTCTGGCTCGCGGCTAACGACTTTCCGCTTCCCGGTACCCGCAATGTGACCTTCGTGCTGGGAAGCAAAGGTCACGCGAACTCGCGCCTCGGCGACGGCTTTCTCAGTCCTGCGGGCGATCGAATTCCGAGCGGCGCCCTACATGGTGGCGCGCCTAGCGATCAGTTCGTGTACGATCCGAGCAACCCGGTTCCGACCGTCGGCGGCAACCTCTTGGCACCCGATACGCTCACGCACAAGAACGGCTTCCAGGACCAGTCGACCGTCGAGCTCCGCAACGATGTCCTCGTCTACACGAGCTCGCCGCTCACGAAGGACCTGCCGGTCATCGGAAGCGTCAACGCCTCGTTCTGGGCGGTAACGTCGGCGGCTGATACCGATTTCACGGTGAAGCTTGTCGATGTGCATCCCGATGGACTGACGCACAACGTCATGGACCGCATCGTGCGCGCGCGTTTCCGCCTCGGCTCGAAGCTGCCGCCCGTGTTCATTCGCCCCGGCCAAGCATACCAGTACGCGCTGGAGGTAGGGAACACGGCAACGATCTTCCGCCAGGGCCATCGGATCCGCATTGAGATCTCGTCGTCCAACTTCCCGAAGTTTGCCCGAAATCTCAATACGACGGCACAGGGCGATCTACAGAGCCAGATCGTGGTCGCGAAGCAGACGATTCTGCACGACCCGTTCCATGCTTCGTACATCCAGCTTCCGGTTGCTCCGGGTGTGCGGATTCCCTAAGGTCCGATAGCGTGTTCAGGGGCAGCCCGCATGCGCGGCTGCCCCTGACTATATCGCCTCGAACTCGAATTGCATTGCTACAAGCTAACGCCGCCTTCCAACAGCGAGAGTTGGACCACGCGGTGGGCGACGGCGATCGTTCGTTTGGCGCGCAGACGGATGCCGCTGCGCGCGCGCCGCACGCGTGCGTCAATCCCCTCGGTCAGCGCTTTCGGCGCGTATTTGCGCCGGTAGTACGTCTCGTGTCCCGCGACGAGCGACGGAAACTCGGCGCGCAAGAAACCGAAATAGCTCTCGCGCGCGACCTCGTTGAGGTTGAGCAGGTTGTGCCAGGCCATGCTGGCGCCCGCATCAGCGGCGGCGGCGAAGACGTTTCGTAACGATGTCTCGCCGTCGGTGAGATGCGGCAGGATCGGGGCGACCGCGACGCCGACGCGAATCCCGGCGGCGGCGAGCATCCGAACCGCGCGCAGCCGCTGGCGGGGCGGCGCGACCGTCGGCTCGATCTTGCGCGCCAGTGCTTCGTCGAGCGTCGGCAGGCTGATGCAGACGCTGACCCCCGCTGCTCGAGAGAGGGCCCCGAGCACGTCGATATCGCGAACGACGAGCGGCGAGCGGGTGATCAGATGCGCGCTCGTCCGGGCTCGAGCCAGCTCTTCCAGCACGCCACGCGTGATCCGGTAGCGGCCCTCGAGCGGCTGATAGGGATCGGTCGCCGTGCCGATCGCGACGTGTTCGCCCTTCCAGCGCGGGTTCGCAAGCTCGCGCCGCAAAACCGCCGGCGCGTTGATCTTGACGCTCAGTTGTGTGCCCCAGTCGGCGAGGCCGTCGCGCTCGAGGAACGTATGCGTTCGGCGCGCGTAACAGAAAACGCACTGGTGATAACAACCACGGTACGGATTGATCGACCAGCCGAACGGCATGCCGCGGACGCGGTTGAGGACCGACTTCGCCTCGATCTCAAGGCACGTGATCCGGCCGATACGGCGAACCTGTTCCATCGAACGTATGTTCGATGGAATTTGCTGGAGGCCTTCCTTGTCATCTAGTCCGCATTATCTAGTGCCTCTACTTACATTTAGAACGAGTTCATGATAGAGTGACGTGGCGATAAGCAACTGCGCGTCCCAGCGTGGGAGTTTTTAGTAAGACGGGAGGCCGTTGTGAACTACTCGTCGCTCGGGCAACGATGCTACGGAGACGTGTCGCAATCGCGGTGTGTTCCGTCCCGTTGAAGCCGAACGAAACGGTCGTCGCACTGCCGAGCCATGCCAAGCGTAAGCGCTCGGTGTCGCCCGGGATCGAGAGTTCGGACAACTTCTATCGCGAGTTGGTTGATAGCTTAACCGAATACGCGATCTTCACCGTCACGCTCGACGGGACGGTGACGACCTGGAACGCAGGCGCGCACCGTACCTTCGGATACGCGGCGGCGGAGATCATCGGCCGGCAACTGGACGTGCTTTTCCCGACCACGGACAGCGCTTGCGAAATGGCCGAGCGCGAGTTGGCCGAGGGTCTGCGCGATGGCCGAGCCGACCGCGATTGTTGGCACGTTCGCAAGGATGGCGTTCGTTTTTGGGGCACGCGCACCGTACAACCACTCTACGACGCGGCCGGGCACTTGACCGGATATTCGACGATCGTCCGCGACATCACCCGGACGCATCTCTCGGAGACGGCACTCGCGGAGAGCGAGGAACGTTTTCGCCTCTTGATCGAAAGCGTCGGCGACTACGCGATTTTTTCGCTCTCTCCTGAGGGAAAGGTCACGCTGTGGAATTCCGGCGCAGCGCACACCTTCGGATACTCGGCAAAAGAGATACTCGGCAAGAGTTTCTCGCTGCTGTTCAATCCGACCGACGTCGAGAACGGGGTCGTCGAGGCTGAGATTCGCGAGGCCTCCGTCGAAGGTTCGGCCGATGCCGAGCGCTGGTACGTGCGTAAGGACGGTACGCGCCTTTTCGCCACCGGCCGCTTGACGCGGCTCGCGGCCGATCCCTCCGGCGGCGCGAATGGCTTCGTCAAAGTCGCGCACGATATCACTCAGCGCAAGTTCGCCGAAGACTCGCTTCGTTACGAAGCGTTTCACGACAAGATGACCGGGCTGCCGAACCGTACGCTGTTCATGGATCACTTGCAACGCGCGGTGGCTCATGCGAAGCGGCAGAAGAATCGGCGCTTTGCCGTCCTGTTCTTGGATTTGGATGGCTTCAAGGCCGTCAACGACGAGTACGGCCACGCCATGGCAGACCTCTTGCTGATCGAGGTCGCGCATCGTTTGGAGCACGCGGTTCGTCCCGAGGATGTCGTCGCGCGCATCGGCGGCGATGAATTCACGGTGCTGCTACCCGAGGTCGACGGTTCCGCCCAAGCGGTGGCAGTCGCGCAACGCATACGCAGCACGTTCGCGAAGCCGATCTATTTCGGTCAGAACGCGCTCGTCAAGACGGCCAGCATCGGCATCACGATCGGATCGTCGCGCTACGACCGCGCCGAGCAGGTTCTGCGCGACGCGGACATTGCCATGTACGAAGCCAAGGCTCGCGGGCGCAACAATTTTCTTGTATTCGACGAAGGGATGTACAGCCACGACGTCTCGCGGCGGCTGCTCGAAAGCGAGCTTTGCGATGCGATCGAGAAGAACCAGTTCGTCGTCGAGTACCAACCGATTTTCGAACTGGGCGAGATCCAGGTCGCCGGCTTCGAGGCGCTCGTGCGCTGGAATCATCCGCGGCGTGGTGTTTTGCAGCCGGGCGAGTTCATCGCCGCGGCGGAGGAGACCGACTCGATCGTCGCGATCGATCGGCTGGTGCTCTCGGCCGCCTGCCGGCAACTCGCGTACTGGCAGCGTTCGCTCAAGAACGCCGGCTCGCTCACGGTCAGCGTCAACCTCTCCGGCAAGGAATTCTCCCGCCCCGACCTGCTGACCGCGATCAGCGAAACCTTGACCGAGACGGGCGTGAGCCCGGCCAACCTGAAGCTCGAGATCACCGAGAGCGTCTTGATCGAGCAGTCGGAAAGCGTTTCGCGGCTATTCGCCAGCATCAGGGCCCTCGGCATCGATTTTCACATCGACGATTTCGGAACCGGCTATTCGGCGCTCGGATATCTGCGGCGCTTCGGTGCCAGTACCTTGAAGATCGACCGGTTCTTCATCCAAGGAATGATGGATTCCGAAGACAGCGCCGAGATCGTGCGCACGATCGTCGCGCTCGCTCACAACTTGCGCCTGACGGCGATCGCTGAGGGCGTCGAGACGGCCGAGCAATTGCGGACGTTGCGCGAGTTGCGCTGCGATTACGCGCAGGGTTACTACCTGGCGCGGCCCTTGGATGCGCGCCGCGCGGAAGAGTTGATCGTGGGCGGCCCGCCCCAGATTCTGAGCGAGGTGCGCGACGTCCGCTGGACGCGCAGCGCCATGAGCGAACAGATGGACGACTCCGGAATCGCCGAGGCCAGCCTATCGCGTTCCGCCCTGGAGGCAAATGGCTTGGGCGGCGGATGACTGCAAGAACGTAGTCCGGGACAGCCGCCGGCGCCAGGCTGGAGGCATCGCTTGCGGCCGTGCGAATCACAGGGTCGCTTGAACGCTTCTTTCGATGTGCTCGTGATCGGCGGCGGCAATGCGGGCTGCGCCGCGGCGCTGGCGGCGGCCCGCCATGGCGCGCGTACGCTGCTGATCGAACGCTATGGCTTTCTCGGCGGGACGGCCACGGCCGCGATGGTAGGGCCCTGGATGACCTTTCATTCGGGCGAAGAGCGCATCGTCGGCGGGATCGCGCAAGAGATCGTCGAGCGGCTGATCGCGCTCGGTGGTTCGCCCGGTCATATTGCAGATGCGTCCGATTATGTTGCGACGATCACGCCGTTCGACCCCGAAGTGCACAAAGCGCTCCTCTTCGAAATGATGCGCGAGAGCGGCGTCGAGTTGCTGTTGCACGCCTACTTTCTCGATGCGCTGACCGATGCGCGCGGCGCCGTGCGGGGCGCGCGCGTTGCGACGGTCGGCGGTCTGCGCGAATTTGAAGCTTGCATCACGATCGATGCCTCGGCCGACGCCTACGTCGCAGCCTCGGCCGGCGTCGCGGTGCAGCAAGGTGACGCGCGCGGCCGCGTGCAGCCCGCCAGCTTGATGTTCCGGCTCAGCCACGTCGACCTCGCCGAAACCGCCGCCTATCTACGCCGCAACCCGAGCGAGATGCGCACGAGCCTCGCGCCGGACGAGCGCAGCGCGGACGCGCTTACCGCCGTGGCCGGTCTCTACGAACTTTGGAACCGCGCGCGCCAACGCGGCGACGTCGAGGTTCCGCGCGAGCTCGTGTCGTTTTTCAGTTCACCGTATCCGGACGAAGTGACCGTCAACATGACGCGCGTCGTCGACATCGATCCGCTCGATCCCGAGGACCTCACGCGCGCAGAAATCGAGGCGCGCGCTCAGGTGATGCAGCTGCTCGCATTCTTTCGGCGCGACGTACCGGGCTTTGCCAATGCCCGCATTGCGGCGACTGCAGCCCAAATCGGCATCCGCGAATCGCGCCGCATCGTCGGCGCCTATACGCTGACTCGCGAAGACGTGCTCTCCGCGCGCCCTTTCGACGACGCGGTCGCACGCAGCGCCTACCCGATCGACATCCACAACCCCTCGGGAACCGGTACGACGACCTTTCGTCTACCGCCGGGCGCGAGCTACGAGATTCCCTACCGGTGTCTCGTGCCGGAAAAAGTCGATGGCCTGCTCGTCGCCGGACGTTGCATCTCGACGACGCACGAAGCGCTGGCTTCGACCCGTTTGACGCCGACCGTGATGACGCTCGGCCAAGCTGCCGGCACGGCGGCCGCGCTCTGCGCCGCGCGCGGAATGCAGCCGCGCGACGTGCCGGCGGCCGAGTTGCGCGCGGAACTCGAGCGAGACGGCGTCGATCTGCGCCGCGTCTCGAGCGTGCGTGCGTAGCCGATGAGAAAGAACACCTCGCGCGCGGCCGCAGCAAGCGTTGAAGTTACCGATATCGGCGAATGGGGATGGCCCATGCTCGTGGCCGAGTACGATCCGGAAAGCGACGCAATTCGCGTGAACGCGCGCGCGGTCGAGCGTGTGCGTCGTGCACTTGGCGATGCCGAAAGCGAACGCTTTATCGCCTACGCCGTCGCGCACGAGCGCTTTCATCGCGATCATCCGCGGGCGAGTGAGGCCGCAGCGCACGAGCACGCGCGCACGCTCTGCCGGCTCGATCGCGCTCGCTTCGAAGCCGTGCTGCGAGCGGGCCGTCCGTGAAGCTCTTCGCGGGAGTCGACGGCGGTCAGAGTTCGACGCTAGCTGCGATCGGTGATTCGGACGCGGTGCTCGGGCGCGGCTGCGGACCGCCGGCGGATCTGGTCGGTCAAGCGCGCGATTCGCAGCAGACGGCGCTCGCGATCGATGCGGCACTCGACGCCGCCCTCGATGCGGCGGGGCTCGAGCGCACGACGCGCTTCGCAGCGGTCGTCGCCGGCATCAGCGGTTACGAAGACGGCCTTTCGGTCGCGCCGGACCTCCGTTTGCGCGGCGAGCGCGCGCGCATTCTCCACGATACGCGCATCGCGCACGCGGCCGCTCTGCGCGGTGCAGCCGGCATCGTGGTCATCGCCGGGACCGGCAGCGTGGCTCTCGGCAACGACACGCTCGACGGAGCGCTCCTGCGCGCCGGCGGCTGGGGATATTTCTTTGGCGACGAGGGCAGCGCGCTCTGGATCGCGCGCACGGCGGTCTCGCGCGCGATGCGCGCCGACGATCGCCGCGAGGACAGTGTGCTCGGCGAGGCGGCCTGCCGCTTCTTCGAGGCGCAATCGCTGCGCGGTATCCAGCAGAAGTTCGCGCACGGGGAACTCAGCCGCTCTCGCCTAGCAGCCTTTGCCGCCGAGGTGTTGTCCGCGGCAGATGCAGGTGAGCCTGAGTCGTGCGAACTGCGCGCAAACGCAACGAGCGAGCTGGCGGGGCTTGCCGCGACGCTCGATCGCGAGTTGCAGCCGGCCGAAAGCCGGCTCGTGTCCTACGTGGGCGGCCTGTTTGCCAACGAAGGCTTCGTCGAAAGTTTTCGCGCGGCGCTGTCGTCCGTGCTCCCGCGTTGCGAGCTGCGCCCTCCGCTCGGGGATCCGGCCCTGGGGGCGCTGGACCTCGCGCGCCAAATGCGATGAGCGAGGTCCTCGGGCGCCTGCGCTGGGGGCTGATCGTGTCGGTCCAAGCCTACCCGGATTCAGTCCTCAACACGCCCGAGACGATTGCGCTGCTGGCACGCTGTGCCGTGGCCAACGGTGCGGTGGGCGTGCGGATCGAGGGCCCCGAGCGAATCGCGGCGGTAAGGGCCGCGGTCGGCGTTCCGATCGTCGGGCTGCTCAAGCGCGCCCACGCCGGGTTCGAACCGTACATCACCTCGACGCTCGAAGACGTCGCCGAAATTGCGCGAGCCGGCGCGGACATCGTCGCCTTCGACGCGACGGACCGGCCCCGCGCCGGCGCTGCGACCTCGCGAGACCTGATCGCGGCCGCAAGGGCGCACGGTTGCCTTGCGATGGCCGATTGCGCCGAACTCGCCGACATCGAGCAGGCCGTAGCGGATGGTGCGGACATCGCCGCAACCACGCTCGCCGGCTACACCGCGCGAACGCAGGGGCGCACGCTACCGGATCTCGACCTGCTTGCGTCGGCTGCACTGCGGCATCCATTTACCGCTTGCGAGGGCGGCATCGCCGCGCCCGAACAGGCCGCCGCAGCCTTCGCGGCCGGAGCGAGCGCCGTCGTCGTCGGTACCGCCATTACGAACGTCGATGCGCTCGTACGCCGATTCGCGGCCGTCGTCCCGGGCGCTCCGGCGTTCCGGGCACGAATGACAACATAAGTCATCGCGGGATATCGCCGCTCACGGCTAACATTTCCGCGTATCGATGCGGGGAGCCCGTCGCGCGCGTATAACTGAAGCACGGCCGAGCCGCGCGTTCGCTACGCAAGAGCGGCCCCGGTGGAGATGGGCTTTCGTCGCGGTTTCGAAGGAGTGTCCTTGGCACAGCATACGGCGCCGCAGAGGCAAGGGTTAGGCCCGGGCTTCTGGCCATTGACGATCGTCATGACGGTCTTCATCGCCGTCTCCTCGTATTTCATCGTCAATTTTCCGCTCGAGCAACTTTTGCCCGAAGCGGCGACTCCGGCCGGCGACATCGATTGGCTCTTCAAGTTCTTGAGCGTCCTCGGCAACGCGATCTTCGTCTACGTGGTGGGCTACCTCGTCTATTTCTGCGTCGTCTGGCGGCGTCGCGCGAGCGACGGTCCCGACGCGATCGGCATTCAGATTCACGACGAGCCGACGCTCGAGTTGTGGTGGACGATCGTCCCGAGCATCATCGTCATTCTGCTCGCGATCTTCTCGGTGCGCATCTGGATGATTCTGCAGAACACGCAAGGCGACGTTCTGACGATGGAAGCGATCGGCCACCAGTTCAAGTTCGAGTTTCGCTATCCGCACCTCAAGCAGTCCGTTTACGACGACATGCACATCCCGGTCGGCGTGCCGGTGACCTTGCACGTGACCTCGGCCGACGTGATCCACTCGTTCTGGGTGCCGGAGGTGCGCATCAAGGCCGACATGGTGCCGGGCCTCGTGCAGACCCTGCGCTTTACCCCGAACAAAGTCGGGCGCTACCGCATCATCTGCACCGAGTTCTGCGGCGTCAACCACGGCGACATGCTCGCCTCGCTCTACATCGATCAGCCCGCCGACTTCAACAAATGGCTCGCGCTACAATCGAAGAGCCAAAGCGCTTCCGGCGGCGCGATCAACCTCGCGAGCGGCGCGGCGCCGGCCGGCCAGCAGATATTCACGGCGAAATGCTCGTCGTGCCACTCGACCGGCACCTTCGAACAGAAGATCGTCGGCCCGGGCCTGGGGCACTTGCTCGACGACCCGAGTCATCCGAGCCTCGTAACCGGCGAGAAGCCGAACGCCGAGGACATTTCGCACGTCCTTATCAAGGGATATCAGGGCCCCGACAACTCCCAGGGGAAAAACGGGCCCTCACTCGGCACGATGCCGAACCGTCAAGCCAACGGGCTTCAGAACAGCGACATCGCGAATCTGACGGCGTATCTCGTCAGCTTGAGCCAAAAGAAGTAGTTACGGAGAACCTATGGCAGTAGCAGCAGCTCCTCACGCCGTCGCCGTCGACGATCACATCCATCCCGAGCCGCAAACATTCTTCTGGAAATACATCTTCTCGATCGACGCGAAGATCATCGGCGTCCAGTACATGATCGCGGGTTTCCTGTTCTTCCTGATCTCCGGGCTCTTGGCGGAAATCATTCGCACGCAGCTGCTGACGCCGAATGGTGCGATCGTTTCGAACGATACGTTCAACGGCGTCTACTCGATTCACGGCTCGTCGATGGTCTGGATGGTCATCATTCCGCTCGCTACCGGCGGTTTCGGCAACTTCGTGATGCCGCTGCAAATCGGTGCGCGTGACGTCGCCTTCCCCTGGTTGAACCTGCTCAGCTTCTGGCTCTTTCCGCTCGCTGCCGTCATCCTGTTCAGTTCGTTTCTGTTCGGCGCACCCGATGCCGGTTGGACCGAATACCCGCCGATCTCACTGCAGGGTCCGCCCGGAACCTCGATGTGGTGCGTCGCGATCTTTCTGATCGGCGTCAGCTCGACCATGACCGGTCTCAATTTCATGGTCACGATGATCAAGATGCGGGCGCCCGGCATGACCTTCACGCGCATGCCGCTCTTCGTCTGGGCTCAGCTGGCGACGGCGGCGCTCAACATGATTGCAACCGTGGCGCTTTCGGCGGCGCTCGCTGCGCTCTTCATCGAGCGTACCTTCAACGTGCCGTTCTACGACCCGGCGCGCGGCGGCAGCCCGGTCCTCTGGCAGCACATGTTCTGGTTTTACTCCCACCCGGCCGTCTACATCATGATTCTGCCGGTCTTCGGTATCATTTCCGAAGTGTTCCCGACCTTCGCCCGCAAGCCGATCTTCGGCTACAAGATGATCGCCTTCTCGACGGTCGCGATCGCGCTGCTCGGTTTCATGGTCTGGGCGCACCATATGTTCACCAGCGGCATGGCGCCGTGGCTGCAGTTGCCCTTCATGATCCTGACGCTCGTGATCGCGGTACCGACGGGCATCAAGATATTCTCGTGGGTCGCGACCCTGTGGGGCGGCAAGATACGCTTCCACCCTGCGATGCTGTTCGCACTCGGTTTCATCGTGACGTTCACGTTCGGCGGTATTACCGGCATCTTCTTAGCAGCGGTACCGGTCGATCTCCACGAGCACGGCACCTATTTCGTGGTCGCGCACATCCACTACGTGCTCTTCGGCGGCTCGGTGATGGGCATGTTCGCCGGCATCTACTACTGGTGGCCGAAGATTACCGGCCGCCTGATGAACGAGACGCTCGGCGTCTGGCATTTTTGGCTCGCGTTCATCGGCTTCAACGTCACCTTCTTGCCGATGCACTGGCTCGGTTTGCTCGGCATGCCGCGCCGCGTGGCGCAATACCGCCCCGAGTTTCAGTACTGGAACGACGTGGCGACGATCGGATCGTATCTGCTCGCGTTCTCGACCCTCTTCCTAATCGTCAACATCATCTGGAGCCTGCGTAACGGGAAAAAAGCCGGCAATAACCCCTTCGGTGCACGCACGCTCGAATGGATGATCAGCTCGCCGCCGCCGTACTACAACTTCAAGCACATCCCCGCGGTCCTGAAGAACCCGTACTATTTCGATGAGCCGTTACCGTACGTCGGCCTCGATGAGGAGGACGGGCACGATTCGTCACCGCCGCCCGCGCCCGGCGGCCCATCGCTCAACCCGGCGCACGCGTAGGGAGATCGAATGGCAGTCAGCGCCCTCAACTCGACGCACGAAGCCGTCGTAGCCCGCTACCACGACGTCGATCACGTGTACGCTGAGACGCGCGATCTGCGGCTGCTCGGGTTCGTCCTCTTTCTCGTCTCGGACGTGGTGCTTTTCTCGTCGTTCATCTTCGCGTATCTGTACCTGCGCAATTCGGTACCGAACTGGCCGCCGATCACCGCCGGCGGGCATCAGCTCCCGCGTTTCGACGTGGCTTTCGCCACGATCAATTCGTGCGTGCTGTTCGGATCGGGAGCCACGATGCACTTCGCATTGGAGAGCTGGAAGCGGCTCGATAAGGCGGCCTTCAACCTCTGGCTGATCGCGACGATCGTCCTCGGCATTGGGTTTTTGTCGGGCCAAGCATACGAGTACCACAGCGTTCAGGTCACCTGGGCCGGCTCGACGATGGGCGCGTCGTTCTTCACCCTGACCGGCATGCACGGCTTTCACGTATTCATCGGCGTCATCTACCTGATCGTGCTTGGCATCCAGGCCAACAAGGGCGTCTACACGGGCTCGAAATATTTCGGGCTCACCGCCGGGACGTTGTACTGGCACTTCGTCGATGTCATCTGGGTCGCACTTTTCTATCTCTTCTACTTGATGTGAGGCCATGAGCGCAGCAGTCGTCGAGAAGGGTATCGCCTTCATCCTGGCCATCATCGTCGGCGGAACGACGTCGATTCAGCTCGTCAAAGATTGGGGAGCGAAAGGGCTCGACAACGACGTCACCAAGCTTTTGCTCGGCTTGATGGCGTTCGGATGCGTGCTCGTTATCCTCGCCTGCGTCGGCGTTCTCGGAGGACCTTGAGATGCACGATCCCGTTGACGAACACGGCATTCCCGTTTCCGCCGGCGTTCCGCCCGTGGTCTACATCGTAGCGTTCGTCGGGGTCATCGTTATCTTCGCGATGATCGGTATGGTGTTCCTCAACAGCGGCTATGGACACGCCTGGCCGAGCAGCACATCGCTGACTGTTCCGCTCAGCTAGCGGCGGGGCGCGTTTCCGCCGACGCCGAGCGCCGGCATCGATTCGGGCAACACGCCGGTCGAACGCCCGTCGATACGATGGATACCGCCGTAGTAGCTGAACTCGACCATCGCCGGTCGCAGCGTGTCGGGCAGCGCGACGTCGCCGATGCTCGGCCACTCGGCGAGCGCGCGGCGTTCCTCGTCGAGGACGGCGACGTAGCCGTTCGAATCGGCTTCGGTGTTGCGGTCGGGCCGGCGGTAGCGCACGTAACCGTCGACCACAAAGATCGGCGCGAACGTTTGCAGCAGCGCGCGGACCGGCGCGACCAGCAGGCAAATCGTGTAGGCAAGGAAGGCCGCGGCTGCCAACCCGAACACGGGCGACAGGACGATCGCCGATTCACGATGCGTCATCTTGGTAGCCGGCAGCGGGAAAAAGATGAGGCCTGCGGTCAAGGCGCCGAAGACCGCAAAACAAATGAGCGGCTCGATGGCGATCACTAGGCGGCCGAAGAGCCCGTTGAGCACGACGCGGCGTTCGATGCGCGTCCAGGGCCGGCGGGCGAGCGCGAGTTCGTGGTCGGCTCCCTTCCGTTTTCTCGCGATCACTCGGGCGCGCATGCTCGGTCTCCTTAGTTCGCTCGTCCTGCTCTTCGTAGCGATCCTATCCCCGGCCTCGGCTCACGAAGCATCGTTGACCGGGCTCGTACTCGCAACGTTACCCGAGAAGTCAGAGATCATCGTGCGCCACGGCGCGCTGCTTGGGACACCCGCGGCAACCTCGACCTTTCGGGTCGTGCCGCGGTCGTCGCTCGAGCGGCTGCGTGCCGGTGTGACGATCGCGGGCACGGCCGATATTGACACGGCGCCGTGGAGTTTGTCGGACATTCGCGTCTCGGGCTCGGAATCCGTCACGGACGCACCTCCCAAGGATGCGGTCGCCCCAAGCGTGCTGCGCGACGTGCATCACCTCGCAATTGGTGAGTACGCGCCCACGCCCGCGTTCCTCGATCAGCGCGGCCGGCCGTTTTCGCTGCGCGAGTTTCACGGCGAAACGGTCGTGATGGCGTTCATATACACGCGCTGCCGCGACGCGCGCGAGTGTCCGCTGATCACCTCACGCTTCGGCGTGCTGCAAGCGAAGTTTCGCGGCCGGCCGGTACATCTCGTCGAGATCACGCTCGATCCGGCCTACGATCGTCCGGGCGTGCTGGCGAGCTATGGTCGCGCCTTCGGGGCCGATCCCGCGCGTTGGTCGTTCGCTACCGGAAACCCCGACACGATCCTCGACTTTGCCGCGCAGTTCGACGTCACGGCTTTTCCCGACGAACGCGTCGGTTTGATTCACCCGGAGCGGTTGGTCGTGATCGACAAATACGGTTCGATTCGCGAACTGGTCGACGAAGGTGCCTGGACGCCGGGCGAGGTCGTGAGCGCCGTCGACCACGAGCAACTGCTCGCTTCGAATCCGCTCGAGCGCTTGAACCTGTGGCTTTCCGCGGCGGCCGTATCGGTGTGCGGAAACGGCGTGGCGGGCTTTTCCGGCTTTACCGATCTCTTGACCGTGTTTGCCATCGCCGCGTTCTTTAGTTATCTGTTGTGGCGTGTCGGGCGCGCGATCGCTCGCGGAGCCGTCTAGCCCGCCTCACCAAATTCTCATAGTCTAGCGCCGAAGTTGTGAGGCGGCTGGGGTAAAGCCCAGCTTCTTCACGACGCTTCCGTGAGCGCGTCCCGTTGAAGTGTATGGAAAGGTGAGGAAACTCGCATGAACATCAACTTCAAGAAAACGCTTCGGGGACTGGCTGCGGTCTCGGCACTGGCAGCGATCGCGCTACCGGTGGCCGCGCAGGCCCAGACCGAGGACGAAATCCAAGGCACGATTGCCGCCGTCACCGGCCAGTATAGTTTACAAGTTAACGACAGCCGCGGCTACGTCGACAACGTCGGCCTTGGGGACGGAACGATCATCAATCCGACCGGGTTGACGCTCGCGGCGGGCCAAACCGTCACGATCTACGGCGAACCCGATGGCGACACGTTCGTCGCAAACGAGATCGATACGCCGTACAACACCTACGGCGCCGCGCCCGTAGCCGTCTATCCGTACTACGCACCGGCGGTCGGTATCGGAATCCGCATCGGCGGCGGTGGCTTTAACCACCGCATCAGCGAGCGGCCGATCGTCGTCCGTAACGACGCGCCGCGCTTCACGGCAGAACGGCACTTCAACAACGTTGCCGCACCGCGCGCGAACGTCGCCTTCAATCGTCCCAACAACGCGGGCGCAATCGCTCGCGCGCCGTTCCGCGGCGGTGCCACGCACACCGCTCGGGCCGGTGGTCGAGGACGCCACTGATCCGACGCGGGGGTGTCGGGATCAGGAAGAACGAGGGTCGCTTCGGCGGCCCTCGTTTGGCATTCGGGGCGCCGCTACGATTCCAGCGGAAGCTTGCGCTCGCGGCTGCGGGTCATCAAGAATAGTGTGGCGATGCCCGTGAGCAGCGCGACGGCGACAAATATTTCATAGGCTAGCCGGTACCCGTCGACATCATCGATGCGGCCGCCGATTGCACCGCCCGCGAGCGAACCGCCGACGATTTGTCCCATGATCAGAAACACGCTGAGCAGCCCGAGGGCGGTCGCGCGCGAGCTAGCCGGGACCTCGTTCGAGATGATGTAGCGCGTCGGCGGTCCCAGCAGCGCACCGAATCCGGTGCCCGCGAGCGCGATCCCGAGGGTTGCAAGCCAGAGCGTCTCGAGCGTTGCCGCGAAGAGCGCAAGCCCGGCCGCCGTCAAAGTCGCGCCCGCCAGCAGAACCGCGCGGCTGCCGAATGAATCGAGCGCGCGTCCGGCCAGCGGAATGACGGCCACGAACATGAACGCGCCAATGGCGGCAAGGCCGCCGGCCGCGATCGGCGTCAACCGGTCGGCGGCGACGAGGGCAGCCGGAATGAAGAAGAGCGATCCTTCGAGCAGGCCGATCAAGACCTCGAGCCCGTACGTGAGCGCGAGCTGTCTTGTCGCGAAAAGCGCGGGCGCGATCACCGGTGCCGTCGCACGGCGTTCGATCGGCACGAGTGCCAGGAACGCGAGCAGCGCGACGCCGAGCGCAACGAGCGTGGTCGTGTTCCCGAAGGCAACCGAATGCGGATCGAGCCGCGTCAATCCGACCATCACGCCGAGCAGCCCGAGCGCGAGTACCGCGATACCGGCGACGTCGAGCGGCCCACGCACTTTCGCAGCCGTGGCCGGTACGTAGCGTTGCGCGAGCACGATCACCACGATTGCGAGCGGCACGTTGGCAGCGAAGATCCAGTGCCATGAAAAGAAGTGCGTCACCACGCCGCCGACGTTCGGGCCGACGATCGCAGCCAAGCCCCACACAGCGCCGAGCAGGCCGAGCGCCGAACCGCGGCGTTCGAGCGGAACCCGGTCGGCGATCGCGGCGGTTGCGACCGGGAAAATGCCGCCGGCGCCCGCTGCTTGAATCGCGCGCGCCACGAGGAACACGGCGAAATCCGGAGCCAGGATCGCAAGCACGCTGCCGATGCCGAAGATCGCGACGCAGAGCGAGTAGATCTGACGGCGGCCGATCACGTCGGAAAGCTTGGTCATCACCGGAATGCTGACGACGTTTGCAAACAGATAAAGGGTGAACGTCCAAGCGACGTCGCGCGGGGCGATGCCGAAGCCGTGCGCGATCGCCGGCAGCGCAGGTGAGAGGACGCCGAGGTCGAGCGCACCGGCGAAGACGCCGAGTGCGAGCGTCAGCAGCAGCGGCAGGTGCGTGCGGTCGAACGAGTGTCCAGCGACGCTCGCTGCGGCTGCGGGTCCGGCGGGCTGACCGACGCGCGTGGCCAAGGAGCCGAACTTACCGGATCACGCGATCGAGAACCATCGCAGCGCACATCAGCGCCAAATAGAGCAGCGAGTACTTGAAGAGCACGCGCGCCAGCGGTTTGGTTTCTCCGGTCAGCATCTTCCACGCATCCCACAGGAACACGCCTCCGAGGATGGCGGCCGGCACGAAGTACCAGAGCCCCATGATCCCGAGCGGCGTCAGCAAGAGCGACATGACGACCAGCACGATGCTGTAGACGAAAATCTCGATCTTGGTGCGCCGGACTCCGCGCACGTTCGGGAGCATCGGAATCTTGGCTTTTGCGTAATCGGTTTCAGTCATCAGCGCGAGCGCCCAAAAGTGCGGCGGCGTCCAGAGGAAGATCAAGGCGAAGAGTGCGAGGGCCGGCGTGCCCACGTTGTGGGTGACCGCGGCCCAGCCCACGAGCGGCGGCATGGAGCCCGCGGCACCGCCGATCACGATGTTCAGCGTGGTCGTTCGCTTGAGCCAGAGCGTGTAAATCAGGACGTAGAACGCGTTTCCCGCGAGCGCCAACCAGGCTGCCAGCGGATTAGTGAGATCGTACAGGATCGCAAACGAAACGATGCCGAGCAATCCGGCAAACAGCGAGGCCGCCGGCGCTGAGATGCGCCCCATCGGAATCGGACGCAGCATCGTGCGCGTCATGATGCGGTCGATGTCGCGGTCGAGCACGCAATTGAACGCGCCGGCCGAACCGGCTGCGAGCGCAAGGCCGAGCAGGGTCGCGATCGTCAAACCGAGCGGCGGAAAACCGCGGGCCGCCATGATCATCGCGGCGTAGGTGGTGATCAACAGAAGGTAAATGATGCGCGGCTTGGTCAGCTCGTAGTAATCGAGCAGCACGCCGCGCAGCCCACCTTGCACGGCCGGCAACGCGCTCGTGAGGCCCGCTTCCGGCAATCTCATGGATTGGTAGCGATCCGCTGCGAGCCGGCGGCCGAACGTTCGACGGCGGGCAGGGTCGCGGCGACCGGTTCGAGTGCCGCCAGCACCGCGGCAACGACGAATGTCAAGAACGTCAGCTGCGCGTTGGCGGCGTGCGCCTCACGTAAGACGAGCGGCAACTGCCAGGCAACATTTGCAAAGCCGAGCACGACCTGCACGAGCACGAGTGCGCAGCCGGTGAGGGCGAATGCGCGCACACGCGTCGACGAAACGCCGAGCGCCGTCCAGGTTGCGACCAGCGCAACGAGCGCAAACGAACCAGCCGCGATTCGGTGCAGCATCTGCACGAGTTGCGCGGTACCGTGACCGAGCAGCGAGCCGTCGCAGGCCGGGAACGTCAGGCACGCGAGCCCCGCGTAGCTCGAGCTGACGTACGCGCCGATACACATCGTGACGAACGCAAGCAACGCCGCGACGGCAAGCGCCGGGGCTGCACCGTCGCCCGTGTTGGGGCGCGCCGCGCCGGCCGCATGCGGCGCGGGCGCTAAGATCGCAAGGACGGCAAGAATCGTCAGCACCCCGAGCAGCGCCATGGCCATGGCCCAATGTAGCATCACCGAAAACGGACTGTTCGCGAGCAACACCGTCGCCCCGCCAAGCGACACTTGCAGCGCGAAAACAACGCCGAGCGCGACCAGCGCCGGCGTGACGCCCGCGATGCGCCGCCGTTCGCGAATCCCGCTCACGATCAGGCCGATCACAACGAACGATTCCAGCAGGGCGACCAAGCGGTGAGACCATTCGAGCACGACCCCGCCGTGCAGCGAGGGAACGAGTTCACCGTGGCAGAGCGGCCAATCGGGGCAAGTCAAACCCGCGCCGTTGATGCGGACCCAACTGCCCAGGACCGCGATGGCGAATCCCAGCGCGACGCTGGCGACCGCGAAGCCACGGAAAAATTTCACGACGCTCACAAGTCTAGGGGTGCACCGTTCCTGCGGCAACGACTTTGGAGCGACATTTCCTCGAGCTCGCTCCATTCGCTCACCGGTTCAGCTAGGCCATTGAGGCCGAGGCGCGAAGGCCGCGGTAATGAGGAGACTGGCGGCGCTCGGCGCGCTCGTCCTGCTGCTCGTGGGATGCCGCGAAGTTCGCGTAAAAACCTACGCGCAGGGGACGACCGTGGTACCCGGCGGCAATCAGGTCGCGATCGTCCGCGACCGTCGCCAACTCGAGACGTTCGGCATCAGTAAACCTGTCCGTTTCAATCACGAGTTCGGCGTCTTGTTACTTATGGGCCCGCACAGCGACACCGGCTGGCACCAGACGATCGAGTCGATCCGGGCCAACTCCGAGAGGGTTCGGATCGTCGCCTTCGAACGCGGGCCCGCCGACGGGGGTGAACCGAGCGATGCCTATCGCACGTTTACTCTTTGGATCGTGCCCAACTCAGTCTATCGTCCTGGATCCGTGCTCGACGTCGTGACTCCGGAAGGCGAGCCCGTCGCCTCGACGATCCTTAAATAAGTTTCCGTTACGTTTGGGTGCAAGCGCCAATACGGGCCGGAAATGCCGACAGAGTAGATATATAAAGGCTTCGTCTGATGAACGTAACCACGCTCGCGTCGCTTGAGACGCGCGTCACCCGCCTCGGAACGGTACTCGAACCGGACGGGGAGCCGACGGAAATCGAAGGTGTCCTCAATCCGGCCTGCACCCGCGACCGGAACGGCGGCCTCTTGCTTTATCCGCGCATGGTTGCCGAGGGAAACACCTCGCGCATCGGCATCGTGAAAGTGTCCGGAACTCCGGAGTTGCTGTCGTTCGAGCGCGTCGGCTTCGCGCTCGAGCCGCGCGAACCGTATGAGATCCGCAGCGTCCCGGGCGGCTACGGTTGTGAAGACCCGCGCGTCACCTTCGTGCCGCTGCTCGATTCGTACGTGATGGCTTACACCGGCTACGGAGCGGCCGGTCCCCGCATCGCTTTTGCGCTCTCGCACGACGGCTACGAATGGGAGCGCTTGGGTCTGGCCGATTTCAGCGGACCGGGCCTTCCGTGCGGCGACGACAAGGACGCGGCGTTCTTTCCGGAACCGGTCGTTTCACCGGCCGGCGTTACGAGCTTCGCCTTCTACCATCGGCCGATGCTGCACATCTCGGCGGTCGACGGTTGCGCCGCCGTACCGACGATTCTCGACATGCCGGCACGCGACCGCGAGAGCACGCGCATCGCCTACGTGCCGCTCGAGGCCGTGCTCGCCGACCGGCGTAATCTCTTGCACGTGGCCGAGAGTGTGATCGCGATCGAGCCGGCCCACGAGTGGGGCCGCCTCAAGAACGGCGCCGGAACGCCGCCGGTACGTATTGCGGAAGGCTGGCTGTCACTTTTCCACGGCGTCGACGCGCAGTACGACAGCAGCGAGAAATGCAGCGGCATGCGTTACAGCGCCGGGCTCGTCGTGCATGACGCCGAGCGCCCGGACCTCGTGCTTTACCGTTCGCCGCAGCCGCTCTTCGCGCCCGAGACCGCCGACGAGCGCCGCGGAATGGTCAACAACGTCGTCTTCCCGACCGCGATCGACGCCCCGCCGGGCTCGGCGCCGCGCACCTACGACGTCTATTACGGCATGGCGGACTCGCGCATCGGTCGCGTGCGCCTCGAACTTGGCGCGAGCGAAACCGCCGCCGAGGGCCGGCAAGAGAGCGCCGCGTAGCGCGGCGTGCTGCGCTACTTGGCGATGGCAACGGCGATCGTCCTCGGGTGCTTGCTGGTCGTCGTGAACCTGCCCCGTCAGCCGAGCGGCCGCGGCATGGGATATTCGAGCGGCCACGGGACGCCGGGCCCTTTCCAACGCGATGACTTCGTCCGCTCACCCGAACCCGTGAGCGGCGAAGCGCCATGGGCGCTCTCGGCGCTGCCGGAGTGCTTTCGGCAGCTGTCCAGCACGAGCGGGTCGCCCGCCTTCGCGCGCGCCGCGCTGCCGGCCCGGGCCGAGCGCTTGGCAGCGGGCACCCGGTTACAGGTGGCCGACTGCACGCTGCAGATCGGGCGCGACTCGGCCGTGGTCGTGCGCGGCGAGAACCGGCTCGTCGTGCCGCCGCTTGCGCGCTTTTACCACACCGCGAACCGCTTGATTCTCGAGCGGGTCGCGGGCGGGCGCGAGGACGTCCGGGTCTACGCGCCGGCGCCTGCGAAACTTCCGCGGTCGCAAGCGTACTCTGAGCGGTGATGGAGCCAACACCCGGTTTGCTTGCCGACGAAGTCGAAAAGCGCCGCACCTTCGCGATCATTTCGCACCCCGACGCCGGTAAGACGACCCTCACCGAAAAACTGTTGCTGTACGGTGGAGCGATCAATACGGCCGGTCAGGTTGCGGCTCGCCGGCGCGCGCGCCAGGCGACCTCGGACTGGATGGAACTCGAGCGCGAGCGCGGCATCTCGATCACCTCGACCGTGCTGCAATTCCCCTATAAGGGCCACACGATCAATCTGCTCGACACGCCGGGCCACCAGGATTTCGGCGAGGACACCTATCGCACGCTGCTCGCTGCCGATAGCGCGGTCATGCTGATCGACGCGGCCAAGGGCGTCGAACCGCAGACCAAAAAATTGTTTGCGATCTGTCGCGCGCGGCGCATTCCCCTCTTCACGTTCATCAACAAGATGGACCGGCCCAGCCGCGATCCGCTCGAACTGCTCGACGAACTCGAGAAAGTGCTCGGCATCGGAACCTATCCGATCAACTGGCCGATCGGCAGCGGTCCAACCTTTCGCGGGGTGTACGACCGGCGCTCGCATGACGTGCATCTGTTCGAACGCACCGAGCACGGGGCCAAGCGCGCGCCGGTCCGCGTGACCGATCTCGACGACCCGCAGTTTGCGGCCTTGACCGACGAAACGACCTATCGCGAATTTCGCGACGGCCTCGAACTCTTGGAAGGCGCGGGCACCGCGTTCGATCGTGCCTCGCTCGAAGCCGGCAATTCGACGCCGGTGTTCTTCGGCAGTGCGGTGACGAATTTCGGCGTAGCGCTCTTTCTCGACGGTTTCCTCGAGATGGCGCCGCCACCGCGCGCGCGCCTGGCGACGCGTGCGGGTGAAAGCACGCCCGAGCCCGTTGCGCCGGATTCGGAACAGTTTTCCGGCTTCGTCTTCAAGATCCAGGCCAACATGGATCCGCGTCATCGCGATCGCATCGCCTTTCTGCGCGTGTGCAGCGGGAAGTTCGAACGCGACATGACGGTTCGCAACGCGCGCACCGGTAAGGACGTGCGCGTTACCCGCGCGATGAAACTCTTCGCGAGCGATCGTGAGGTGGTCGACGAGGCCTATGCGGGCGACGTGGTCGGGCTTGCCAATCCCGGCAGCTTCTCAATCGGCGATACGCTCTGTACGGCTCCCACCCTTGCCTACGAGCGGATTCCGTCGTTCCCGCCCGAGTTTTTTGCAAGCGTACGCAACATCGACACCGGTTCTTACAAGTCGTTCCAGAAGGCGATCGCGCAACTTTCCGAAGAGGGCGCGATACAGGTGTTCTATGCGGCGGGACAAGTCCGCAGCGAACCGATCTTCGCGGCCGTCGGCGAGCTGCAATTCGAAGTGGCCAAGTACCGGATGGAGAACGAATACAACGTGAAGACCGAATTTTACCGGTTGCCCTTTACGCTCGCGCGGCGCGTGGCAGGCGAGCCGGCCGCGATTGCCGCCGCGACCTGGCCTTCCAATGCGAAGCTCGTCGAGGACGTCGCCGGCCGGACGGTCGCGCTCTTCGAAAGCGAGTGGAGCGTGCGCCTGGCCGAGGAGTGGAACGCGGCGCTGCGCTTCGAGTCCTTCGAGGCGACGGGTCGAGCGCTCGAGGTGGTCGGATGACCTTGCCTGCGGGCACCGGTTCGAGCGCCGCACCGAGCGGTGGTGGGCGTCAGATCATTCAAGTGCCGGCCGGCGGCGGCACGCGTGGCCGTCTCGTGCGCACGGGCGGTGTCGCGCTGGTTGCTTTCATCGTGCTCGTGTGGGCCATCAACGCCGTCGTGCATCACGAGAACAGCTATGAGAAGCTGGCCGATTCGGTAACGGCTGCCGTCGCTGCGAACGACATGCGTCCCGTCGAAGCCGAATTCAACGCGCTGCGCCGGCCCGAACTCGAGAATCATGCTAGGGTCGGCAGGCTCTCGGACTTCGTCAACGAGCTCGGCGCGTTCCAGCGCACGAAAGAAGACACGCCGGCAAATTCCCCCGCCGGCTATCATCATTTCATTGCGCAGTTCGACAAAGGGACGCGCAGCGAGGAAATAACGCTGGACGCCGATGGAAAGATCGCGAGATTCCAAATACACTCCGTCCAATAGCTCGATCCGTTTCGTACGACGATGTCGTTGCCGCGGGCGAGCGTTTGCGCGGAATCGCGCATCGTACGCCCGTGATCAGCTCGCGAACGCTCGACGAGCGCTGCGGCATGCGCGTGTTTCTGAAGTGCGAGAATTTGCAGCGGATGGGAGCCTTCAAGTTTCGCGGTGCCTACAACCGCATCTCGCAACTGTCGCCTGAAGTGCGAGCGCGCGGCGTGGTCGCTTTTTCGAGCGGGAATCACGCCCAGGGCGTCGCGCTCGCAGCGCAGTTGCTCGGCGTTCCGGCGACGATCGTCATGCCGAGCGACGCGCCGGCGGCGAAGCTCGAGGCGACGCGTGAATACGGCGCCGAGATCGTGCTCTACGACCGGCACACGATGAACCGCGGAACGATCGCTTCGGCGCTTGCGCACGAGCGCGGTGCGACGCTGATTCCGCCCTACGACGACCCGCACATCATCGCGGGACAAGGAACGGTCGCGCTCGAGCTGCTCGAACAGGTCCCAGACCTCGACGTGCTGCTCGTGCCGGTCGGCGGCGGTGGTCTGCTCGCGGGCACGGCGCTCGTCGCGGAACGGCAGGCTGGTCTCTTGCTCTACGGCGTCGAGCCCGAGGCGGGCGACGATTTTGCTCGCTCGCTTGCGAGCGGCGAGCGCATCGAGATAGCGATCCCACAAACGATCGCGGACGGTCAGCAGACGACCACACCCGGCGAACTGACCTTTCCGATCGTCAAGGAAATCTGTGCCGGAATTCTCACGGTTTCCGACGACGAGCTGCGCGCAGCGATGCGCTTTGCGTTCGAGCGGCTCAAGCTCGTCATCGAGCCGAGCGGCGCGTGTGGCTTGGCGGCGCTGTTATCCGGCAAACTCGAGAGGCCCGGCGCGCGGGTCGGCGTGGTCCTCAGCGGTGGAAACGTCGACAGGACGCGCTACGCGGAGATCCTGGCCGGCGCGGCTAGCTAGCGTTTAGGGAATCGAGCGCGCGGCCTAAGACTTCGCAGAGGGTCACTTTGTCGGAGGCGTCGAGGTTGTTGATTGCCGGTGGCGGGAGCTGCATGCGGTCGTTGATGCGATCGAGCACATCCTGACCGGCCGGGGTGAGAAGGAGTGCTTTTACCCGCCGGTCGCGATCGGCGCTGCGCCGTTCCACGAGGCCACGCGATTCGAGCTTGTCGACGATCGCGGTTACGTTTGAGGCATCGCAGCCGAGGAACGTGGCCAGGTCGCTCATGACGAGCGGCCGGTCTCGCTGAAGGCCTTTGAGCGCGTACACCTGCTGCGGGGTGAGTTCGAACGAGCTGGCAACCGACTCCACATAAGGCTTGCTTGCCTTGAAGATTTCGTACATCAGTTCCCAAGCTCGGGCCCCGTGGTTCTTGGGGGGCGCGACGGTGGTGGAAGGTTCCGCGATCAGTTCGCTCACACGACTATCTTAATCTAAAAAGATTTGCGTTGCAAGTTATTGACCATTAAGATTGTTGGTGATATAAAGTAAATACTTGATCAGGTAAAGCTTCGAGGGTCTGGAGCCCTCGAAAATGCCTGTAGGGAGGCAAGCATGGAACAGATCGTAACAACGCGTAGCACCACCGTCTTCGGCTGGTTTCAGGCGCTCCTGCGGAGCTCGGTACAACCGGACGGAGACTATTTCGAGCGGCTGAACAGCCGCATTCAATTGAGCGCCCCGGTCGTTTGCACCACGTGCTAGAGGCCGCTCCGCGTAGCGGGCTCCCCGCCTTCGCGGCGGAAGCGGACGTGCAGCCCATGTCGATTGCACGGACGCTCCTCCGCGTCGCGGTCGGGCTGTTGTTCGCGCTCAACGGCTTGCTCGGCATTTTGGCTCACGAGGCCACGGCGCTTGCGTTCGCGCGCTTCGGCGTTCCCGCTCCGGGTGCCACCGCCTGGCTCGCCGGCGCAACCCAGATCGTTTGCGGCGCCATGTTTGCAGCAGGCATTCTGACGCGAGCAGTCGGTCTGATTCTTGCGACCCTCGCGGTTGCGATGATGCTGACGGCGGGACGAGTCGCCGGCGGCGTGTATCTGCTGATCCCGGCGCTACTTTTCGCTTCGAGCGTGTACCTGGCTTGGGACAGCGGCCGTCACGGTGGGCATTTGCCAGCCCGGCGGCCCGGCGTTCAATGACGCGTGCTCTCGCGCAGGTCGTCGCCGAAAACGATCGCGCCCTGGTCGATGCGGCCCGGGCCGGCTCGGGTGATGCGTTCGGCGTGTTGGTCGACCGCTATCGCGCACCGGTCGTGCGCCTGGCCTATCGGCTGACGCACGACGCGCACGAAGCCAAGGATATCGCGCAAGACGCTTTTCTGCGCGCCTATCGCGGGCTCGACGAATTTCATCAAGACCGGCCGTTTTCGCGCTGGCTCTTCGTCATCGCGCGCAACGCCTCGCTCGATGCGCTGCGGCGCCGCAGCCGCGCGGCCAGCTTTGCTGCAAACGAAGAAGGCGCGATCGTAGCGGAACCCGGCCCCGAAGAAATCGCGCTGCGCAACGAAGAGGCGTTACGTGTGCACGCTGCGCTCGCCGCGCTTCCGCTCAAGTATCGTGAGGTGCTCGAGCTGTACTACGTTTCCGGCTTGCGCTACCGCGAGATCGCCCTCGTTCTCGAGATTCCCCTCGGGACCGTGAAGACATACATCTCGCGCGCGAAGCGCCGGCTGCGCGAAGAATTGGCCGCCACCGCCGGCATCGCGCTCGCCGCCTAAAAAGGAAAACGCGCGCGAACCGAAGCGGCGCGCGCGCGTTAACACGAGGGGAAAGCGAGTTACTTAGCTGCGGTAATGTCCGCGCACGCGACGTAGGTGGCAATCTCGGTCGTGGACTTGTGGACGTTGACGGCAAAGGTACCGTCGTCAAGTTTCGAGATCGGTTGTTTGATCGTGGTCTTCGATTTTCCGTCGACGACCGAATCCAGCGGGAAGGTCGGCTTGGGGTCGAGTTTGGCACATGGCCCCACGTGAATGTGGGCTGGTTGCGCGGCCGAAGGCGCACCCTTGAGGTCGATGACGACGACCGTCGAGTCATCGCCGGCGGCAGTGAGGGTCACCGTGCCGGTCTCGCCCGAACCGTTCTGGGCTTTGAAATCAAAGGTCTTCGACGCCGGGCTCATCTTGCCCATATCGTCGGCGAGGACGGGCGCGGTCAACCCGACGGCGACCGCGCAGGCAATGGCGATGGTGCGTACATTCATGCGCGTGCCCTTCACAAGAAGCTGGCCGCTCGCCTGCCGTTTTACGCTCTCTGCAATCGACTTTTACGCGATTTAATCCTTAATGAAGCATGGCGCAGCCATGCGCGGACAATGAAGCATGGCGCAGCCATGCGCGGACAATGAAGCATGGCCAGCCATGCGCGGACAATGAAGCATGGCGCAGCCATGCGCGGACAATGAAGCATGGCGCAGCCATGCGCGGACAATGAAGCATGGCGCAGCCATGCGCGGGCAATGGAAGCACGGCGCAGCCGTGCGCCGGGCAATGGAAGCACGGCGCAGCCGTGCGCCGGGCAATGGAAGCATGGCGCAGCCATGCGGTTAGCGACGGCGTTTGCGCTGCGCGGCGGGCGCCGCTTTGCGAACGAAGGGTGAACCGGGCACGAATTTGCGATCGTGATGCAACGCGCGGTCGACGTCGTCGCAGCCGATCGGTGTGAACGCACCACAATCGTGAGGCCGTACCGAATAGATGCCGCAATAGTATCGTCCCGAACCAGTTCCCTTGAGAAACACGCACTGGCTGGCCACGTCATCGGTCACTTTTTTCAAATAGCCGACGTGAAAGCCGTCGGCCGAGTCGCGCTTGACGACGTACTCATCGAGTGCTTGTTCGTAACTGAGGCCGAAGTGATCGGCGATGCGCTGCACGTCGGCCTTGTTGACGAAGGGTTCGTAGCCGCTGCAGCATTCGGCACAGCCGGGCGGGCAGGCGATGTTGTCGGGCAGGTCGCGCTGGTGTTTGCGCGCGAGTTCGATCACCTTACGAATCGCCAGCACGAACTCGGGGTCGTCGTTATATTTGTACGACCACTCGCGTTTCGAGACTTCCTTCGCGTTGTAACGGTGGGTGGTCTCCTCGTTGTAGGTGACCGTGATATGTTCTTCATCGATCTCGATCTCTTGAACGTGCTCCATCGGAGCCAGGTCCATCAGGTCGATGGTCGTCGGTTGGGTGGTCCGGGCGGTGTACGAACGCAGCTCGCGCAAGGCTTCGTTGGTGATAAGGTCGATCGTCTCGTGCATAGTCGGCGGGGTTTCGCGGAAAGAACCATTGCGCCTCGCGCGAAATGGACGCGGGGGGCCATCGCTCGGAGGTACGTCCCATGCCGGCTAAGATGCTCGGCGGCTGTGTGGCCGCTCTCCTCACCCTCGCCGTCGCGGCCGGCGCCGCCGCACCGAGCGGCGATCTGCGTTCAAGGATCTACGGCGCGTTCGCAGGTGTGAAATCATACCGCCTGCTGGTGCTCGGTTCGGTGCGCTCGGTCGGCGTCTGGGTCGCGCCCAACAAGTACCAAATGACGACGGAGTTCGAAGGCAAGCCGGTGCGCACGGTCATCATCGGCTCCGACTACTGGACGCTTTCGGACGGCAAGTGGGAGAAGTCCGGGACGGCTTCCAACAATCTCGAGGTCGACATCGCCGGACTCTTACGCGGCGCGAAGAGCGATCCGCAGACGCCGTTCGCCAAATTGCCCGACCAAATCCAAGACGGGAAACGCGTCGGGACGTTCGGCTACACCTTGAAAGACGGCACCGACGAAACGTGCAACTTCGACAAGGTCACCTACCTTGTCACCCGTTGCAAGGCAGATGAACTCACGCTCCTCTACTCCGGCTACAACGACCCGGCCAACAAGGTCACGAATCCCAAGTAGGTCCCTCGAAGGCGATTGCGGACATGATCTGCACGCCGGTTGCGAGCGCAGCCTCGTCGATGTCGAACCTGCCGTGGTGATGGGGATATGAGGTCTGGGGCCCGGCGCTGCAGCCAAGCACGAAATAGCTTGCGGGCACGCGCTCGGCGAAGAACGAAAAATCTTCGGCCCCCATGTGCTTCTCCGACGACACGACGCGCTCGGAGCCGAAAACCCGTTCGGCCAGAGCGCGCACGTTGCGCGTTTGTGCCACGTCGTTCGAAGTGACCGGGTAGCGCCACTGATAGTCGAAGGTGTAGCTCGCGCCCGAGGCGTCACACACCCCCTTTAGCACGCGCTCGATGCGTTCGGCCATGCGGCCGCGGACGCCGGCGTCGAAAGCACGAACGGTGCCGAGCAGCGTGACGTACGATGGGATGACGTTATGGGTCGTGCCGCCGTGGATCGCCCCGATCGTGACGACGGCCGGCTCGATCGGATCGATTTGGCGGCTGACGACCTTTTGGACCGAGGCCACGAACTCGGCCGCCACCAGGATCGGATCGATCGAAAGATGCGGTGCCGCCCCGTGCCCGCCCGAGCCTTCGATCCGAATCTCGATCGAATCGCTGGAAGCGTAGAACGGACCTTCGCGAAAACCGAGCACGCCGGTCGGCAAGAGTGAGAAAAGGTGCAAGCCGTAAGCGCGCTCCACGCCGAAGCGCTCGAGCAGCCCTTCATCGACCATGGCCTTTGCCCCGCCCCGGCCTTCTTCGGCGGGCTGGAAGCAGAAGACGAGCGTTCCCGCAACCTCGTGACGCCGTTCGGCGACGACGCGCGCGGCACCGAGCAGCATCGCGACGTGACCGTCGTGGCCGCACGCGTGCATCACGCCCGGCGTGCGCGACGTATACACGTGCGCGCTTTCTTCCTCGAGCGGCAGCGCGTCCATGTCGGCGCGCAGCATGATCGTCTTGCCGGGGCGCGCACCACGCAAGACGCCGACGACGCCGGTCACGCCGATACCCTCGTGCACCTCGTATCCCAGTTCTCGCAGGCGCGTCGCTACCAGCGCCGCTGTTCGCTTCTCCTCAAAACCAAGTTCCGGATGTGCGTGCAGGTCGCGACGAATCGCGACGACCTCGTCGATGAGTCCGGGCGAAAGCGTCAATGTCTCCACGACGCCCGCATTCGCGACATGCGCGAGGTAGCCCGCCCTTCGCCGCGAACGCCCGGCCCAATGCGTACCATCGGTATCGACCTCGGGGGCTCGCATGTCCTCGCGACCATCGTTGACGAGTCGGGCGACATCGTCGATCGCTCGGAGCAAGACATCTCCGATCACGACGTCGAGGTCGTCAGCCGGATCATCGGCGAGGCCGTAGACGACGTCATCGGTCGCAGTAAGAAAGATCCCATATCGGCGATCGGAATCGGTGCACCCGGAAATATCGACGCGGCCACCGGGGCCGTGCGTTATTCGCCGAACTTCGGTTGGCACGACGTTCCACTTGGCGCGCGTCTGCGCGAACGTTACAGTATGCCGGTGTTCGTCGCCAACGACGCGCGCTGCGCGACGCTCGGCGAGCACGCCTACGGCACCGGACGCGGCACGCAGAACTTCGTCTTGCTGACGCTCGGGACCGGAATCGGCGGCGGCATCGTCGCCCAAGGGACGTTGCTGCTCGGCAACATGTGCGGAGCCGGTGAGATCGGCCATCATCAGATCCGCGCCAAGGACGGGTTCGTCTGCAATTGCGGCAAGACGGGTTGCTTCGAAGCGCAGGCCTCGGGAACGGGCCTGATCCGGCACGCGCTCGCGCTTGGGCCTTCGTTTCCGCGCAGCACGCTCGTGAGCGGCAAGCCGGAAAAACTCGGTTCGAAGGCAATTCGCCGGGCCGCCGAAGTGGGCGATCCGCACGGTCTCGCCGCGTGGACGCGCTACATCGACGATTTGGCGATCGGGCTTGCGAACGTGATCGCTTTCGTCAATCCCGAAATGATCGCGCTCGGAGGCGGCGTCGCGGGCGCCGGCGAGTTCATGCTTGCCGCCGTGCGGCCCCGCGTCGAAGAGCTGACGACGATGGTCCCGCGCGGTCAGACGAAGATCGTCACCGCCTCCCTGGGCAACGACGCGGGCGCGATCGGCGCGGCGACGATGGCGCGGCGCGGCGGGCTGACGACGAAGGAAGCCGCCGCTTAGCTCTTAGAGGGCGGCGACCGCGACGACCGGCTTGAGCGGCAAGGCGTCGGAGAGTTCACCGCAGGCGATGTTGGCAATCAACTCGGCGATGCGGCGTGAACTGCCGCGCGGGGCGACGGAGGCTTGCCGGTCGCGCATCGTCTGCAGGCGCTCGAGGTTGGCAACGATGCGGCGCACCGAGCGAACGACGTCGGTCGTGGTCAGGGCGACGACGCCGATGCCGTTCGTGCGAACGTATTCCAAGTTTCCGAATTCTTGGCCCGGAATGAAGTCGTAGACGACGACCGGCACCTCGGCCAGACTGGCCTCGGCGATCGTGCCCGGGCCCGCCTTGGTGACGAGCAGGTCGGAAGCGCGCATCAGTTCCGGAACGTTGTCGCAATAACCGAGCACCGTCATCGGCGTCGGCAACGAAAGCTCGCCGAGTTTGGCGCGCAGTGCCGTGTTGCGCCCCGTGACGACCACCATGTGCAGCGGCAGCTTCGATTTCGCGAGCGCAAGCGTGGTAGGCAGCAGCTTACCGCCGCCTTCGCCACCGGCCATCAACAGGGCAATCGTCTTGTCGGCGGGCAGCCCCAGCTGCACGCGCAACTGCTGTTTGGTATGCAGAACGCTCTCGAACTTCGGGTGAACCGGGTGGCCGAGATGGTAGATGCGCTCGACGGGAATGCCGCGCTCGCGGGCGCGGTGATAGACTTCGTGCGCCGGCACGACGACCGCGTCGACTTCGGGCGTCAGCCAGCCTTCATGAACCTTTCCAAGATCCGTGACGACCGTGATCACCGGCACGTCGAGCATCTTGGCATCGGCCCGGGCGCGCAGCGCCGCGTGATTGAGCAGCGGATGCACCGACACGATCACATCGGGGTTGTAGCTCAAGAAGAGATCCCGCAGGCGCTCGCGATAGAGCGGCTCACACAGGCGGATCACGCTGCGGAAGCGGCGGCGGCCGTTGGTGGCGTGATAGAGAGCGCCGTAGATCGGCGGGGCAAAACGAAGGGCCGCACTGTAAGCGGGCCCGAGTTGGGAAAGTGGGAAGCTGCAGTGGGCTGCCACGTCTTCGATTCGGGATTCGAAACGAAGCGGCTCGCCGTGAGGGCCACTATCGACATCAGCAAGTCCGGCGACGATAGCATTGGCCGCGCTGCGGTGGCCGCCGCCCGTATCCGAAATGAGTAGCAGAACGCGTTTGGTCATCAACCCTCTGACGTCGGTGAGCTAAGCTCGCTGCGTGTTGCGAAGCATACGCAGGGCTCGAATTCGTTGCAACCGCTTCATCGCCGTACGCCGGCGCCGCTGCGCCGAACGCGCATACGTCAAAAACGCTCGCGCCGGGGCATCGTAGAAACGGAAGATGTCGCCGAATTCGATATCGGGATTTTGGTGGTGGCCGTTATGGTCTTCCGGTAGAACGATTCCAATGACGCGGGAGATTCTGACGAGCCACGGCGGGCTGACCCAGCCGATTTCAACCGTATGGCGCCACCAGACGTGAAGCTGTCCGAGCAGGAGCCCGAGGATCGCACCCGCCGCAGACCAGGGCCCCAAGAAGCAGAGCGGGATGGCGAGCAAAATGTAGGGCGACGCGCCGAGCAGGCCGTCGAGCAGGATTTCGGGGTCTTTCGAGATGACCGCGTGATCCCAGTACGAGCGGCTGCGATCGTGGTGCGTGCGCAGATGGAGCTTGAACCAGAGATGCTGCGGAACGTGATAAAGAAACGTCGATCCAAGGTCGCCGACGATCAACACGATGACGAGCGAAATGAAGAACATCATGACGGCGCCACCTTCATAACGATAACTTCAAAACCCCGAATCCCCTTCGCATGTGCATCCGTTCTTCAACGTCTTGGGCCGAATGAGCGTCTCCACCTGCCCGCTCTCCTGGCACTCGCCATGGTGTGGTGCGCCTCCTGCGGGCCGGCTCCGATGAGCGCGCCCGCTGGGCGGGCTTCCGTCGCTCCGCCGGCGCGATTTGTTCCCTTCACGATCTCGAGCGTGCGTTTGGAGGTACTGGAGGACCGGGCCCAGAGCTGGCGTTTGGAGCCGGCCGTCGCCGAGTTGCGCGGCCTGCGCCTCCTTTACGATACCCCGCTTCCGGCCGGTCCCACCCTTTCGGTCGTGCGCTCGGTCGTCCGCAGCAATCCCCGGCTCGACCCGCTCGACGCGCTAACCTTGACGACCAGGGCAATCGGGTACGCGCGCCGCGAGCGCATCGACTACGGATTTTTCTGCGCGACCCTCCTGCAGGAGTCGGCCTTTTCTCCCGACGCGCTCTCTGGAGCGGGGGCGATCGGGATCGCGCAGTTCACCCTCGACACGGCCGACGCCGAGGGCGTCGACCCGTTCGACTGGGCCGACGCGATGCGCGGATCGGCCCAGCTCCTCGGCCGCTATGAGCGGTCGTACGTGGGTCTCTACCCCGATCCGTACACCGCGGCTCTGGCCGCCTATAACGCCGGGCCGGGAGCCGTCGCCTACTACCACGGCGTCCCGCCCTATCCCGAGACGCGCGAATACGTCGCCGACATCTACGACCGCTGGTCGCGCATCGTGCGTGACGCGCGGCCCTCTATCCGAGCTGGCTCTTTAGGAACGCCTGCACGCGCAGCCATGCATCGTCGACTTCGTGTTGACCCGCGTGCGCCGAGCTCTCGCGGAAGAACGCGTGACCGACGTTCGGATAGACCACGACCTCGTGCTCCTTGTTCGCAGCCGTCAGCGTGTCTTCGATGCGCTTTACCGATGCGGCCGGGATGTAGTCGTCCTGACCGCCGAAGAAGAGCAGCAACGGGATCTTGATATCGCCCGCGTCGGCGAGGGCTTCCGGCTCGTTCGGGTGCGGGAAGCTCGCAGCGATCGAGCCGCCATAGAAGCAGATCGCGGCAGCGAGGCCCGGCAGGGTCGCCGTCACGAACGCGGCCGAACCGCCGAAGCAGAAGCCCATCGTCGCGATCTTGCCTTTGGCCACGTACGATTGCCCTTCGAGGAAGGCGATCGCCGCGCCGACATCGGCCCGCAGGGTCGCGCGATTGACCTTTCCGGCGGCTGCGAACCCGTTCTGCAACCCCTCGCTCGTATAAGGTTCATTAAGGTTGGGATGGGTACGGTGATAATAGTTGATCGCCAATGCAACGTAACCGGCACTCGCGACGAGTTCCGCAATACGGCGGACTTCACGGTTGACACCGAATATCTCTTGCAGCACGATGACGGCGGGTCTGGGGTCGTCGCCGTCGGGCCGGGCTAGGTAGCTGGGCATGGGGCTGCCGTCGACGTTGATCGATAGCTCTTGGGAATTCACGCTTAACTCCTTAAAGGGTCTGGGTCGCGAGTGATCTCTCCGAAACACGATCAGTTGACGCCGGTTAGCGAACGTTTGTTTTTATACCGGGCATCAGAACCCGCGCAGGTCGCGAGTTTTGCCGATGATGTGCGGTCCGGTTTGACGGTCGAGCAGAAGCATTTGCCGCCGAAGTACTTTTACGATGATCTGGGTTCGGCACTGTTCGAGGCGATCTGCGAGCTGCCCGAATACTATCTGACACGGGCCGAATCCGAAATCCTCGAACGCTATGCCGGCGAAATGATTGCGTCGCTCGACGGTCCGATCGAGCTCGTCGAGTTCGGCAGCGGCAGTGCGCGCAAGACGCGCGTGCTGATCGGGGCCGCACTCGCCGCTCAGCCGGAACTCGCCTATCATCCGATCGACATTTCCGCAAGCGCGCTCATCGCGTCGGCTGCGGGGCTCGTCGCCGAGTATGAGCGGCTGACCGTCAGCGGCTATGCCACCGATTATTTCGACGTGCTCGAGCGGGCGCGCTTGCGAACCTCGAAGCGCGTGCTCGCGCTCTTTTTGGGGTCGAACATTGGAAATTACGAGCCGGCCGCTGCCGAGCGTCTGCTGCGCGCAATGTCGGCCTCGTTCAAGCCCGGCGACGCCCTGCTGCTCGGCACCGATCTAAAGAAGGACGCGTCGGTCCTTGAACTGGCCTACAGCGATCCGACCGGGGTGACCTCGGCCTTCAATAAGAACGTGCTCGGCCGCATCAACCGCGAGCTGGACGGTCACTTCGATCTCGATGCCTTCCAGCACGTGGCACGTTACGACGCGCAACGCGGGAGCGTCGACTCGTTTCTCGTCGCGCAGCGCAGCATGACCGTTCCGGTCGACGGTGCGGGGATCAACGTGCGACTTTGGGCACGCGAGTCGATCCATACCGAGTCGTCGCACAAATTCGATGCGGCCGATGTGGCGCAGCTTGCCGAGCGCAGCGGTTTCCGGATCGAGCGGCGCTGGCTGGACGCCGCCGCCCGCTTCGCCGTGTGGCTCCTCGTCATCGTCTGACTCGCAGCGCAGCGCGCCGGACACGGAGTATTTAGATTTCTCTCGGGAGAATCACCGCTCTGCGTCGCACCGGTTCCCGCTTGGTTCGACTGCCACTTCGAACGATAACGACAGGACGTCTCCTTGCCGAACATCGGAATCACCTCGTCCGCCTGGCACAACGCGGACGGAACGGTGCACGAGGATATGTTGCCGTACCTGCGGGCGATCGAGCGTGCCGGCGGCTCGGCGGTTTTGCTCGAGAACGACCCGAGCGAACTCGACGAACTGCTCTCGACGCTCGGCGGGGTCCTCGTCACCGGCGGCGTGGACGTCGATCCGGCGCGCTACGGCGGCCGCCGCGAACATTCTCACTCGGCGGCGGGCCGCTACCAACCGCAGCGTGACGCTTTCGAGATCGCGTTGGTCAACGCGACGCGCGAACTGCGCATTCCGACGCTCTGCATTTGCCGGGGCATCCAGATCGCCAACGTGGCCTTCGGCGGCACGCTCATCGAAGACGTGCGTGACGAGCTCGGCGAGCGCTACACGATCAACCACCGGCAAACCTACGAGAACGGTCTCGATCGCGCCGACTACGCTCCCGGGCACGACGTGAAGGTCGACACGGACAGCGGTATCGCGCGACTTGCCGGCGCGACCTCCTTTCGCACGAACTCGATGCACCACCAGGCGCTGCGCGTACTCGGCAACGGATTCGTTGCGGTCGGCCATACGCCCGACGGCATCATCGAAGCGGTGGATCCGGCTTTCGAACACCCGTTTTTCTACGGCGTGCAGTGGCACCCCGAAGAACTCGATGACGACGTCAGCCGCCGCATTTTCAGCGGTCTTGTTCGGTCGGCCGAATCAGCAGCTCGTTGATCGCAACGTGGCGCGGACGCGTCACCACGTAGGCGATCGCATCGGCGATCTCGCTTGACTGGATCGGTTCGATCGGCCCGATCGCCTGATTGATGAACTGAATGACTTCCGGTTTGTTGTGGCTGCGCAATTCGGTGTCGACGAGGCCCGGCTCGACGAGGGAGACGCGCACGTGCCGCTTGGTCACTTCTTGACGCAGCGACTCGCTGAACGCGTTAACTGCGAATTTGGTCGCAGAATAAACGCCGCCGCCGCTACGCGAGATACGGCCGGCAACCGAGCTGATGTTGACCAGATCCGCGACGCGCCGCGGCTCGCCTTGCGCGGCGGCCAGCAGATGCGGCAGGGCCGCATGCGATACGGCGAACAGGCCGCTGACGTTTAGCTCGATCAT
>Ga0302324_100001667_pt1 | contig 53349 bp, 44 predicted proteins | sample Palsa_T0_1_FD_201949 | JGI IMG/M metagenome (GOLD analysis project Ga0302324, IMG submission 201949) | Peat permafrost microbial communities from Stordalen Mire near Abisko, Sweden - Palsa_T0_1 | ecosystem: Environmental > Terrestrial > Soil > Palsa > Peat permafrost | place: Sweden: Abisko...
ACGCAAGCGCAGCAGGCCGATGATCGTTTCTCGTTCCGTCATGCTCAGTTCGTTCATGGCGGCGCTTTCGCGCCGGGAACGTCCGAGCCGACGGCGGCTAGCCGGGGTGGCCTATTTTGAAAGTGCCCACCGACTTTGGCCGGTTTTCAAGTGCCCGCGAGTGGCCGCTTTTGAGTGCCCCCCGAGGACCACGGTCCCAGCGACCGAGGAGGGTTACGCGCGAGCGATCGCAGCGGTAGTCGAATACGAGGATGTTGCCTAGGGCATCGAAGGAGCTGGCTCCTATGGGCGTGGCTTAGTCGACGCGCTCTTGCGGAGAGGGGCGGTCGTTTACGAGGTTCCAGGAGCCCTGACCAAGCGCCACCGCAAACACGCGAGCCGACGCGGCAAGTCCGAAGCACAGGTGCCCGCGCGATCGCGGAGGTGGTCCTGCGCGAACGAGAGCGACTACCTCGGTGCCAGCAGATGGACGAGCAGGAGGCGCTGCGTCTCCTTTACGACCGGAGGGACCGGCTAGTGCGAACGCGCACTGAAGCTATCAATCGCTTGCGTGGCGCGGCTTTGCGCCTCGATTTACACGACCTGCCGACAAAACTGGTGGGCCGAGCCGCATTGCAAACCGTGCGCCGGACAAGTGCGTCGTTTCGCGGCGCTAGCTACACCGCTGATGCTCTCGTGGATGAGATCGAAGAGGCCGCTGCGGACGTTGGGCGACTCGGCGAGCGAATTGCCGCCATCGGGAAGCAGCTCGTCCCTTTCGTTGAACGCCTGGCTCCGTCGCTGCTCGCGCTCAGGGGCGTATCGAGCGTTGTCGCCGCCGGGCTAATCGGTCATGCTGGCCTGCTCAACAACTGCCGCAATGCCGCAGCCTTTGCCATGCGTGCCGGCGCCGCACCTGTCCCATGCTCGAGTGGTCCCAATCAAGCTGTTCGCGTGAACACCGGCGGAGATCGGCAGCTCAACCGCTGCTTGCACACGATCGCGATCGTGCAAGTTCGCGCGCCGTCTCATGCTGGCCGCATCTACCACGATCGCAAGAGGGCGGAAGGAAAGACCCATCGTCAGACGCTCCGCTCCCTCAAACGGCAACTCGCCACGGTCGTGTTCTATCGCCTGGCGACCACGCTGCGCACGCGCTCCACCCGAAAAATTTGCGGCCCAGGCTTGACTAAGCCGTTCTCACCCTCTCCGTCGAAAGCAGACCCCCCGAGCCGCCATTAGCCGGCGGCTCGGAGCGCAGAGGGAACGGCTTAGTCAAGACTCACGCTGCAAGTTGCCCTGCGCAGGGCTTTGGCAGTGACGCGGCGGGGCGATAGAAAATAACCGTAGCGAGTTGTCGCTTGAGTGACCGCATGGCCTGACGGTGCGTCTTGCCTTCGGCGCGCTTGCGCTCGTAGTACGTTCGTCCCTCGTGCGTCGACGTCGATCGTGTCCCAGGGCGTGGTGTATGAGAGGGCCGCTTCTGTAGCCTAGAAAGCGGCCATCGTGGCTCTTGGCGAAGGTTGTTTTTGCACCACAACTTTCCGCTAAAGGGATACCACGATGGCCAAGGCCAGTATCGCACTTACGAACTCGTTGAGAAGCGGGCGAAGGACGACATCGTCCGGGACCTCCTCGAGGCGAGGCGAGCTCCTCGCGCTGCGGTGGTCCGATGTCGACCTGGCTGTCGGGAGGGTATCAGTCCAGCGAAGCCTAGAGCGCGTCGAGGGCGAGATCCGCACCAAGGAACCCAAAACTACCCGCAGCCGCCGCACGGTCGCGTTACCGATGTTCGCAGTGGTCGCGCTTCGCGTGTGGAGGGACGATCAGCTTAAGAAGCTTGCGGCTCTCTTTGGCGACTTAGAGGCACGACGGCGCCAGAAGGACGGCGCAGTGTTCGACCGTGTAGCCGGCGATCTTTGGGATCCTGGTGCGTTTTCGCTCGCGTTCTACCGCCTCGTACGGCGCGCCAAACTGCCAGCGATCCGCTCATGATTTGCGGCATAGTTACGGAACGCTCGCGCTCGCTGCCGGCACGGACCAGAAAACGATCAGCGCGGCGCTCGGTCATTCGACCATCAGCACGACAGCGAACATCTACCTTCACGCCGTGGAGTCGCTGCAACAGGAGGCGGCGAACCGAATCGACCTTATCGCCGCCGACGCGCTCGAGCGCGCGCAAGGTGAAAAGCGTCGTTCCTCAAGTCGGCGGTAGCAAAATGGTAGCAAACCGCACGGTCAATAAAGGGAAAAGCCCGTGGTTACAGGCTTTTTGATGGTAGCGCCAACGGGAGTCGAACCCGTCTCTCAGCCTTGAAAGGGCCGCGTCCTAACCGATAGACTATGGCGCCATGATGGGCTTGGGCCCGGCTGGATTCGAACCAGCGCGCAACCAGTTATGAGCCGGCCGCTCTACCGCTGAGCTACGGGCCCACGGCCGCTCCAATTTGACCGCCCACGGGCCGACGGCCTGCCATGCGGTTGGTCCCGGCGGCGTCCTCTGCCCCGGCGAGGGGGAGCCCGGCGGTCGAATTCCTGGTACAATAAACCCACGATCTCCCGCCGACCGAACGGCTCCTTTGGACCCGAAAACGTGTCTTGGTAGTAGGTGAGCAGATGAAACTTCACACTGGGATACTCGGAGCTCTGGCAACCGCCGCAGCAGTTGTAGCGCTGGCGTTTCCGATCGCGGCGAGCGCTCAGTCCGAACAGACCGTGGCCGGGTCGGTCACCGCCTTCGACGGGCACTTTGACATGCATGTCAAGGATGCGCAGGGCAACGACGAGCACGTCCGCCTGCATCACGGGACCATCATCAACCCGCGCGGCCTCACGCTGTCTACCGGCATGGAAGTCCGCATTATCGGACCGGTCGAGAACGGCGTCCTCGAGGCCAATGAGATCGACACCCCCTACAACCTTGATAGCGAAACCGGCGGCTACTATTACTACCCCGGCCCGTCACCCTTCGCTTCGTTCGGGAGTGGCCCCGGAGCGGACTGGTACGACTCTGGCTGGGGCTGGAGCGCGCTTGGCCTTGGCCTCGGTCTCGGCTACTGGGGCTGGGACTACCCCTACTACTCTTACTACGCCCCGGTCTTCGTCGAACCGCCCGGCAGCGTCACCCCCCGTCGCCCCGTCCATCCAGGCGTGCCCCCGCGGGGTGACATCGAACCCGAGGACTTCGGTCCGACACATTTCAGCATGCCCTCCCCGCCAATGACCTTCCGGCGCTAGAGCTCGCGCAGGGTAACTCAGACCCCGGAGAGCTGAGCCTAAACCGGCCGATAAGCGCCCGAGCCGACATAAAACGCCCGCTCACCCAGTTCCAGCTCGATCGCCATCAGCCGGTTGTACTTCTCGACCCGGTCGCTTCGTGACAACGAACCGGTCTTGATCTGCCCAGCCCCCGTCGCGACGGCGAGATCCGCGATCGTCGTGTCCCCCGTCTCGCCGGACCGGTGCGAGATGACGCACCTGAAACCAGCCCGGTGCGCGAGGTCGACCGCATCGAGCGTCTCCGACAGCGTTCCGATCTGGTTGACCTTGATCAAGATCGCGTTGGCGGAACGTTCCCGAATACCGCGCGCAAGCCGCTCGGTGTTCGTCACGAAGATATCGTCGCCCACGATCTGAATGCGCCCCCCGAGCCGCTCGGTCATCAAGCGCCACCCGTCCCAGTCGTCCTCGGCAAGGCCGTCCTCGATCGACACGATCGGATACCGTTCGCAGATGTCGGCATACAAGTCGACCATCTGCGCGCTCGTGTACGGCCGATCCGGCGTCGTCGGATAATACGCGCCGTCGCGATAAAACTCGGTCGAAGCCGGGTCGAGCGCGAGCGCAATATCCTTCCCCGGCTCGTACCCCGCGCGCTCGATCGCCGCGATCAGCAGATCCAGCGCATCGTCCAGCGTGTCGAGCGACGGCGCATACCCACCCTCGTCACCAACCAGCGTTTGCATGCCCTGTTCGTGCAACAGCTTCCCCAGCGCATGAAACGTCTCAGCCCCGTAGCGCACGGCCTCAGCCATCGTCGGCGCACCAACCGGAACGATCATGCATTCCTGAAACTGTAGCGCGCCCTCCGCATGCTTGCCGCCGTTGATCACGTTCATCATCGGCACCGGCAGCCGATTCGCGGTCGGCCCGCCAAGATACCGAAACAACGGCAACCCGACACTCACCGCCGCCGCGCGCGCAACGGCAAGCGAAATCCCGAGGATCGCGTTCGCGCCGAAGTTCGATTTGTTCGGCGTTCCGTCGAGCTCGATCAGTTGCGCGTCGATGTTGCGCTGTGCGGTCGCGTCCTCGCCTTCGAGCGACGGGCCGAGCATCTCGTTGACGGCGCGCACGGCCTTCTGCACGCCTTTGCCGTTGTAGCGCGCCTTGTCCCCATCGCGCGATTCAACGGCTTCGTGCGCCCCGGTCGACGCCCCCGACGGCACGATCGCTTCCTCGACCACGCCGAAGCTGGTCGCAACGGCAACCGCCACCGTCGGATTGCCGCGCGAGTCGAGCACTTCGCGTGCGTAGACGCTTTCGATCAGCGGCCGGCCGGCGCCGCGCATCGATTCAAGCATGCCGAATTCCCCTACGTCTCGACCAGCCAGCGCTCGAGCGGATGCGCGCCGGCGTGAATCTCGTGCGGCTCGAACCAGATCGGAATCTCGCGCTGCGCGCTTTCCGGCGAGTCGCTGCCGTGAACGAGATTGCGCCCGATCGTCTGTCCGAAATCGCCGCGAATCGTCCCGGGCCCGGCCTTGATCGGATTGGTCGCACCGTTGGTTGTGCGGCAACCCTCGACAGCGTCGTATCCCTCGACCACCATCGCCACGATCGGGGCGCTCGTAATGTACTCGACTAAACCGTTGAAAAACGGCTTCCCTTCGTGCTCGGCATAGTGGGTTCGCGCCCGCTCGCGATCGACTGTCATCAGCTTCAGGGCCGCGATGCGATAGCCGCGCCGCTCGTAGCGCGAGACGATCTCGCCGATCAACCCGCGCGCAACCGCGTCCCCTTTGCAAAGAATCAACGTCCGTTCGACTGCCATAGCGACGGGGTAGGTACGCGCCGCCGTCGCATGAGGCCTGTACGCCATGTTTACGGTCCGCTACGTCCCCGAAACCGACAGCACCAACGACGACGCGCACGCGCTCCTCGGCGAGCCGGGCAGCGCAGGCCTCGTCATCCGCACCGACTTTCAGCGCGCGGGCCGGGGACGCCGCGGGCGCTCTTGGATCGCGCCGCCGGGCTCTGCGTTGATGTTCACCGCTATCCTGCCGCAGCCGGTTCGCGTCCGGGCGCTCTGGGCGATCCCGTTTTGGACGGCACTCTGCGTCGCGGAGGGCATCGAATCGGCCTCCGGCCTGCGTCTTGAACTCCAATGGCCGAACGATCTGCTGCTCGGGGGGCGCAAGTGCTGCGGCATCCTATGCATCTCGCGCGTGAGCGGCGCGAGCGCCTGGGCCGGGTGCGGCGTCGGCCTCAACGTGCTGCGGCCCGCCGGCGACGCGTCGCTCGACGCCATCGACCCGCCGCCGGCCTTTCTCTCCGACAACTACCCGCAGCTAGACCGCGAGGCCGTCTTCACCTCGATCCTGGCTGCGCTCGAGCGGCGTGCCGCCGGGGTCGAGCACCCGCGCGGCGTCGCGCACGCCTGGGAAGCCCGCGCCGGCCTCCCCGGCGCGTCGTATCGCATCCTGCTCGATCAAGCCACGGAGCCGTTCGATGCGACCGCGCTGCGCCTATCCGACGACGGCGGCCTCGTGGTCAGGCGCGGCGAAGCCGAGCAGACCGTTTCGCTAGCCGACGCCCGCGTGCTGCGCCCGGACTAGTCCGGCGCTCGAAGCCGCGCTACGTACTGGAGGCACGCACCCGGCGCTCGCACGTTTCGCAGAAGTGCGAGAGCTTGTTGTCGGTGTCGAAGATCGAGCCCGAGAGATACATGGCGCAGCGCGGGTTGAAGCAGTGCTTGAGACCGAACGCGTGACCGAGGTCGTGGACGCACTCCTTGAGCGTTCGCTGGAAGAGCAGGTTCGCGTCGGCCCGATCGCCGTAGAAGTCGCCGCGCAAACGGTGCAGCGAAACGACGGCCACACGCTGCTCTTCGCTTGCGTCGCCGAAGATGAACTGGTGCGACGTCTTGTAAAGGTCGAAGTCGGTGACGGCGAGGCGCAGGCCGGTCGACTCGGGCGTGGCCGCGACGACGCGCGCGTACAATGTGTTGAGGAAGAGCTGCTTGCGCACGCTGTTGAGGGTCGTGCGCGGAATCTGCACCGCGCGCTCGACTCGGCACGAGAGCAGGAAGCGTTCTTCGAGGCACAGCGCCAGACGCGCAAGGAAAGACGAGTCGATCGCGTTGATCGGCACGATACTGATCTGGTCCAATGCCTCCACCTACCTGAGAACCCACATGGAGCGTTGCCGGATTCTTTGCTTCTCAGGCCCCGCGGACCTGTGCAGCATTACGGCCGCCGGCCGCGAACGAGCGCGTATGATCCTTGGTATCGGCACCGACCTCGCGGAGGTCGAGCGTTATCGCTTTGATAAGGCAAAGTTAAGCTGGTTCGCGCGCAGGGTCTATACCGACGAAGAGATGCGCTATGCGCTGCGCAAGCGAAACTGGGCGGAGCGCCTGGCGGGCTTTTTCGCCGCCAAAGAGGCCGCGCGTAAGGCGTTCGGCTTCGCGATTCCGTGGCGGGAAGTCGGCGTTTCGCACATGCGCGGCGGCAAACCGTTCCTGCAGTTCTTCGAATCGGCCGCGGACCTGCCCGAGCGGCACGCCGTCACGCGCATTCACTTAACGATCACGCACACCGCGACGGTTGCGTCCGCGGTCGTGGTCCTCGAAGGCGGTTAGCGCCCGTGCGCGCGCTGACCGCGGACCAGATGCGTGAAGCCGACGCTCGCGCGAGCGAACGCGTCGGAGCGGTTGCGCTGATGCGCGCGGCGGGCGAAGTGCTCGCGGAAGCGATTCGAGCGCACGCGCCGGACGCGCGGCGGCTGGTCGCATTCGCCGGTCCGGGCAACAACGGCGGCGACGCGTTCGCGGCGTTCGCGGAGTTGGATGCCGCCTACGAACGCACGGTGTATGCCGCCGAGTCGCACGAACCGAGCGATGCGCGGCGCGATGCCGAGCAACGCGCGCACCGTTCCGGCGTCATCAGCGCGGCTTTTCCGACGACGCTCGACGCGGCACTCGAGGCGCTCGACGGCGCCGATCTCGCGCTCGACGCGCTGCTCGGCACCGGCGCGCGCGCGGAGCCGAAGGAAGCGTTCCATCCCGCAATCGATGCGCTCAACGCCGCAGTCTTGCCGGTACTCGCGGTCGACATCCCGACCGGCGTCGACGCGACGCGCGGCGTCACGTCGCGGCACACGGTTCGCGCCTCATTCACCGTGACGCTCGGCGCGCTCAAGTACGGCCTTCTGGTCGATCGCGCGCGCGATTACGCGGGCGCGCTATACCTCGGCGACATCGGCATCGGCGGCGACGTGACGGCGCTCGACGGCCCGCGTTTCGAGGTGCTCGACGAACGCGCGTTCCTCGAGCTCGTGCCGCGGCGCGCGGACGATTCGGAGAAGCGCAGCGCCGGCGCGCCGCTTGTCGTCGCGGGCTCCGCGCAGTTTCCCGGAGCCGCGGTGCTGTGCGCGCGTGGCGCCGCCCGCGCCGGTGCCGGCTACGTGACGGTTGCAACCACCGATGAGGCAGCGGCGACGCTGCGCACGCATCTGGTCGAGCAGGTCGTCATGACGTGGTCGGAACGCGACCCGGCCAGCGCGATCGACGAATTGCTCGGGCTCACGCGGCACTGCAACTCGGTCGGCATCGGGCCAGGGCTCGGGCTCAGCGACGCGACCGGGACGATCGTGCGCGGCTTCATCGAGAGGCTGACGCTGCCGTTCGTCGCCGACGCGAGCGCGCTCTTTCACTTCGCCAAGCACCTCGATCTGCTGCGCGGCAAGCGCTGCGTCATCACGCCGCACGAAGGCGAATTCGCCCGGCTCTCGGGCGAAGGAACGGTGATGCCCGGAACGCGCCTCGAGCGGCTGCGCGCGTTCGTCGGACGTACCGGCGTTACAACTCTGCTCAAAGGCCGTGCGACCCTCGTCGACGACGGCGCCACGGTGCACGTCAACACGACCGGAACGAACGCGCTTGCGACCGCCGGAACCGGCGACGTCTTGACCGGCATGATTGCGACGCTCTTAGCGCAAGGCCTCGCCCCCGTCGACGCCGCGCGCGCTGCCGCCTACTGGCACGGCCGCGCCGGACAACTCGCACACGCGCGCCGCCGCGTCGGCGTCATCGCCGGCGACCTTCCCGAGTTGCTCGCCGAAGCACTACCTTCCGATGATATCCTACACCACCCACCTGGAAGGCTGACGCGTGTCTTTTGAGGGGTGCCCTCTCGTGGGCCCGTCATGCCGAGCAGTGATTGGCGCCTTGGCAAGATGGAAAACAGCCGAGTGAGGTTCAAGCAATATGAAAGACGGCACAACAACCAAGGGCGAATCCCCTTCTCGGCTGATCGACGCGCGGATCAAAGAGCTGGGCGACTGGAGGGGCAAGACGCTCGCCCGCCTCCGCGCGCTCATCAAAGAGGCTGAGCCTGAGGTCGTCGAGGAGTGGAAGTGGAGAGGCGTTCCGGTTTGGTATCGCGATGGAATGATCTGCACCGGCGAGACCTACAAAAGCGTGGTGAAAGTTACTTTCGCCAAGGGCGCTGCTCTCAAAGATCCTTCAGGGCTATTCAACTCCAGCTTGGACGGCAACGTCAGGCGCGCCATCGACTTCCACGAGGATGATGAAATAGATGAGGCTGCCTTCAAGGCGCTCGTCCGCGCCGCTGTGGCCTTGAACAAACCATCGGCCCGAAAAACGAAACCCGCCTAAGACCTAAGACGTCCTCTCGCCCAATTCGTATTCTTTGAGCATTCGGCCGGCGCCATCATGCGACGGCCGCCTCGCGCTCGGCGAGAAACAACGTTGCATCGAGCGCGCGAGAAAGGTCGGCGACCAGGTCGTCGAGATCCTCGATGCCGACGGAGAGCCGCAGCAGGTCGTCCGTGATGCCAAGCTCCTCTTTTCGCGCGGCCGGCACCGATGCGTGCGTCATCGCGGTCGGGCTGCACACGAGCGATTCCACACCTCCCAGCGACGTCGCCAGGTTAAAGATGCGCAAACGGCGCGCGAACTCGAGCGCGCGCTGCCCTCCGCCGCGCACGCGCAGCGAGATAATCCCGCCGAACCCGCGCATCTGCCGCTTCGCGAGCTCGTGGTGCGGATGCGAGGCCAAGCCGGGGTAATACACGGTCGCGACGTCGCCGCGCGTTTCGAGCCACGCGGCGATCGCGCGCGCATTGCGTTCGTGCTCCCGCATGCGGACCGCCAGCGTCTTCACACCGCGCAGCGTCAGATACGCATCCCACGGGCCGGGAACGGCGCCGACGGCGTTCTGGTGAAACGCGATCTGCTCGTGAAGCGCCTGGTCGTCGGTGATCACGATGCCGCCCACGACGTCGCTGTGCCCGCACAGGTACTTCGTGGTCGAGTGCATGACGACGTCGGCGCCGAGCTCGAGCGGGCGCTGCCAAAACGGCGTCGCAAAGGTGTTGTCGACCGCGACGACGCGGCCCGGCGCTTTGAGCGCGGCGATCGCGCGGATGTCGGTGACGCGCAACAGCGGATTCGAGGGCGTCTCGATCCAGATCAGCTTCGTATTCGGGCGTATGGCCGCGCGCGCGGCGGCCGTATCGCACAGATCGGCAAACGTCGTCGTGATGCCGTACCGCGTAAGGACGTCGGAAAAGAGCCGGTGCGTTCCGCCGTACAGGTCGCGCGTCGCGACGATGTGATCGCCCTGCGACAAGAGTGCCGCGACGCCGGCGACGGCCGCCATTCCCGATCCGAACGCCGAGCCAAAGCGCGCTCCCTCAAGGACGGCAAGCTGGCGCTCGAGCGCGAGCCGCGTCGGATTGCCGGAGCGCGAGTAGTCGAAGCCCTTTGTCACCCCGACGCCCTCTTGCGTGAAGGTGGCCGTCTGGTAGACGGGGACGATGGTCGCGCCGGTGGCTACGCAGGGGCTCTGTCCCGTGCGGATCGCTTTGGTCGCGAATCCGCGGTATGCCACGTCAGCCTCGCCCGCAGGGGGGTGCGAATGAGACTGCGAGTGGCCGAAAGCTTCATTCGGCATGAGTTGCACTCCACAGTTGAAATCGTAAATTTTCCGGGGTCCGCTCGCCTACGTCCAACCCGAGAAGGAATCCTGCCGGCGGCGCCGTCTCGACCTATCCCAACAGTGCCCGCAGCCCAGCTTCGTCGACGATCGGAACGCCCAGCGACTGAGCTTTGGCCAGCTTGGATCCGGCCTCTTCGCCCGCCACCACATAGTCGGTTTTCTTACTGACCGCGGACGAGACTTTGCCGCCTGCCTCAACGATCAGCTCCGTCGCCGCTTCGCGCGTCAGACTCGGGAGCGTTCCCGTCAGCACAAACGTTTTGCCGTGCAAGGCCCCCGTGGCAGCCCGCTCTCGCTTGGGAGCGGTCATGTCGACGCCGTGCGCGCGCAGCCGTTCGATCGCCGCGCGATTCGGCGGCTGCTGGAAAAAGAATGCAACCGCCTCGGCGATCTGCTCGCCGATCCCCTCGACCTCGATCAGCTCCGCCTGCGTCGCAGCGGCGAGGGCATCGACCGAACCGAAGTGCGCCGCCAGCAACGCCGCGTTCTGCGAGCCGACGTAGCGAATGCTGAGCGCAACGAGCACCCGCGCGAGGCCGCGCGACTTCGAGCCTTCGATCGCGTCGATCACGTTCTGCGCCGACTTCTCGCCCATCCGCGGCAGCTCGGCGAGCTGCCCGGTGCGCAGGTCGTAGAGATCGGCGACGTCGCGCACGAGCCCGGCCTCGATCAACTCGGCCGAGAGCACGTCGCCGACTCCTTCGATGTCCATCGCGCCGCGCGAACAGTAATGTCGCACGCGCTCGACCAGCTGCGCCGGGCACGCCACGTTCGTACAGTAGCTGAAGACTTCGTTGGGCGGCCGGTCGACCTTCGAATGGCAGACCGGGCAGCGCTCGGGCATCTGGAAGACGCGCGCATCTTTCGCGCGCAGTTCGAGAACGGGGCCGACGACGTACGGAATGACATCGCCCGCACGGTGCACGACGACGGTGTCGCCGGCGCGGATATCCTTGCGCTTGATGTCGTCCTCGTTGTGCAGGGTGGCCATGCGCACGGTGACGCCGCCGATGCTGACCGGCTCGAGCACCGCGTACGGGTTGAGTTTTCCCGACCGGCTGACGTTGATGCCGATGTCGAGCAGCTTGGTGCGCGCTTCCTGCGCGCGGAATTTGTAGGCGGTCGCCCAGCGCGGGTCTTTCCCGGCGTAACCGAGTTTGCGCTGCAGCTCCAGCTCGTCGACCTTAATGACGACGCCATCGATCTCGTAGTCGAGCGATTCGCGCTCGGTTTCCCAGCGCTTGCAGAAGGCCATCACCTCGTCGATCGATGCGCAGCGCGTCGCGTGCTCGTTGACCGGAAAGCCGAGCTCGCGCAGATAGGCCAGCAGCGCGTGCTGGGTCTGCGGAGGTTCCAGACCTTCAAACGCGCCGATCGCGTAGGCGAAGAACGATAGGCGGCGCTCGGCGGTCAGGCGCGGGTCCTTCTGCCGCAGCCCCCCGGCTGCGGTGTTTCGTGGATTGGCGAAGAGCGGCTTGCCGGCCGCGGCACGCGCTTCGTTGAGGCGCTTGAAGTCGCTCTTCTTCATGAAGATTTCACCGCGCACGTCGATCGCGCCCGGCGCTTTGCCGCGCAACGTGCGCGGGACGTCGCGAACCACGCGCACGTTGGGCGTAACCTCCTCGCCGACCGTGCCGTCGCCGCGCGTCCCGGCCGAACGCAAGCGCCCGTTCTCGTAGCGCAGCGACATCGCGAGCCCATCGATCTTCAGCTCGCAGACGTAGGCGGCTTTAACCCCGGCAAGGCGCGTCACTCGCGCGTCGAACGCGCGCAATCCCTCTTCGTCGAAGGCGTTGGAGAGCGAGAGCATCGGGACTTCGTGACGATACGGCGGAAACTCCGACGAGGGCGCGCCGCCGACTCGCTGCGTCGGCGAGTCCGGGGTGACGAGCTCGGGGTGCGCCTCCTCGATCGTAACGAGTTCGTGAAGGAGCGCGTCGTACTCCGCATCGCTGATCTCGGGCGCATCGAGCACGTGATAGTTGTGGTTTGCCTCGTCGATCAAGGCCCTGAGCTCTTCGGCCCGCTGCGCCGGCGCGAGCTTGCTCGTCGTCGCCACACGCGTTTCCTAAGCCGTCGCGCGAGCGGAGCCGGCCGCCGCAAGCGCCTTGAGTTTGTGTTTTTCGATCTTGCCGAGGGCGTTGCGCGGCAGCGAGTCGACGATGTGAACCTCCTTCGGAATCTTGAAGCTGGCGAGGCGCGCGCGCAGCACTGCCAATAGGGCGTCAGCATTCAGCGACGCAGCGGCTTCAACGAACGCGGCCGGACGCTCGCCGCGCACGCTATCCTCCACGCCGACGACGGCGCACGCGAGGACGCCGGGAAACCGCTCGATTTCGACCTCGATCTCGCGTGGAGAGATGTTGAACCCGCCGCTGATGATCAGCTCCTTGATGCGCCCGGCGATCTGGTAGACGTCGCAGGCGGGGTCGAAGCGCGCGAGATCGCCGCTTCGGAACCAACGCACTCCGTCGGCGTCGACGAGGAATGCGTCGGCGTTCGCCTCTGGCAGCTCCCAATATCCGGCGCACACCGTCGGGCCGCTGACCAAGAGCTCGCCGATCTCTCCGGGCGTGACCGCTGCGTCCCCTCCCGGCGCGACGATGCGCACGCGGGTGCCGGGCATCGGCACGCCGACGCTGCCTGCAACGCGCGGACCGCCGTAGCGGTTGCTAAGCGCGAAGCCGAACTCGCTTGCGCCGTAGCGCTCCAGGATGGCGATGCCGAAGCGCTCCTCAAACGTGCGATGCAGCTCGAAGGGTAGCGGAGCCGAACCCGAGACGTACAGACGCAGGCGCGGCGCGCTTCCATCACCGATCGCCTCGAGCAGCCGAACGTACATCGCCGGAACGCCGAAGAACATCGTCACGTCGCGGGCGCGCATCCGATCGAGCATCCGCTGCGCATCGAAGCGTTCGTACACCAGAAGATGGCCGCCCGCCACGAGCGTTCCGTTGAGCGCCGCGCCGAGGCCATGCATGTGGAAGAGCGGCAGCCCGATCGCCAGCACGTCGTTCGCGCGCCAGCGCCACGCGACGACGACCTGCGCCGCAATCGATGCGATGTTGCCGTGGCTGAGCATGGCGCCTTTACTGCGCCCCGTCGTTCCGCTGGTGTAGAGAATGACGGCGAGGTCGTCGTCGTGCGGCGCCGCGGTAGCCGCAAAGCAGGGCCGGTCGAGGTCGTCGGCCCACGCCTCGACGTCGTCGGCCGATACCGTTTCGATCGAAAGGTTGAGCCCCGCAACATGCGCGGCCGTTTGCGCGCTGACGAGCGCAAGCGAGGGCCGCGCATTCGCGAGGATGTGTTCGAGCTCGGCTGCCCGGTAGAGGACGTTGGTCGGGACGACGATTGCACCCAAGCGTAACGCAGCCAGATACGCGTAGACGAAGGCCAGCCGGTTTTCACAAAAGATCGCAAATCGGTCGCCGCACCGGAGCCCATGCGCGGCGAGCTCTGCCGCCACCCGCAGCGAGCCCGCGTGCAGCTCGGCGTAGGTCACGCCGTTGACCGCGGGCGCAGCCCCCCGGTCCCGCCGCACGCCATCGAAGAGGTCGAGCAACGTCACCGCGAGGCCGGCCGCTTGGTTCCGGAGGTCGTTTTCATAAAGACACCCAACTTCATCTGGTCAAACCATTCGACCCGCTTGCTTCTGCGCTGAAACAATTTGACGCTTCGAGCGGAACTGTGACTAGCCGGGCACCCTGGCGCCCAGCCGTCACTAAGAAAGGCCCCTTCGTGAAACATCTCTCGCTCCTGGCGTTCGCTTTGTGCGCGCCGCTGGCGGCGCTCGCACCGGCTTCCGCCGAAGCGCCATATTCGTTTGAGGCCGCTCCGGGCAAGCTGCCCAAGACGGTCGTCCCGATCAGCTACGACATCGCCCTGCGCCCGAACCTGACCGCGAAGACCTTCGAGGGCAATGAGACCGTCCTCGTGACGGTCAGCTCCGCGACGGCCAGCATCGTTTTCAACACGCACGATATGGTCGTTTCGCAGGCGCAGCTGAGCGGCGCGCCGGCTCCGGCGATCGCCACGGACAACGTCAAGCAGATCACGACCCTGAGCTTTGCCCGCCCCGTGCAACCGGGAAGGCACTCGCTCGTCTTGAGCTTCTCCGGAAAGATCGGAGCGGCGCCGCAGGGCCTTTTCTATCAAGACTTTACGACGCCGGCCGGCAAGAAGACGATGCTCGCAACGCAGATGGAGTCGGCCGATGCGCGCCGCATGTTCCCGGGCTGGGACGAACCGAGCTTCCGCGCGATCTACCGCCTGAAGGTCACGATTCCGAAAAACTTCGATGCGGTCTCTAACATGCCGCAGACCTCCGAGGCGATCTCGGGCGACCTCAAGACCGTTGCGTTTGCGCCGACGCCGAAGATGGCTTCCTACTTGGTCGTGCTCTGCGCGGGCGAGTTCGGGTATCTCAACGGCAGTGCCGACGGCGTCAAGATCCGGGTGGTCGCGCCCAAAGGGCAGGAGCAGAACGGTCAGTACGCGCTCGACGCTGCCGAAAAGCTGCTGTCGTACTACGACGACTACTTCGGCAGCAAGTTCCCGTTGCCCAAGCTCGACCTGATCGACGTTCCGGGCGGCTTCCCGGGCGCAATGGAAAACTGGGGCGGCATCACCTTCAACGAGCGCGTCTTGATGTTCGATTCCAAGACCGAGGCCGACAGTGCCAAAGAAGAAATCTTTCAAGACGTTGCGCACGAGATGGCGCACCAGTGGTTCGGCGATCTCGTAACGCTGGCGTGGTGGGACAACCTTTGGCTCAACGAAGGCTTCGCCGACTGGATGCAGACCAAGGCCACCGATCACTTCAATCCGGAATGGCACCTGTGGGATCGCGTCAACGGCGACGTTGAGGAAGCGATGAGCACCGACGGCCAAACGACGACGCACCCGGTTCAAACCCCGATCGCGGACGAGACGCAAGCCGATGCCGCCTTCGACGAGATCACCTATCAAAAGGGCGGAGCCTTCATTCGCATGATGGAGGCGTATCTGGGCGAGACGGCGTTCCGCGACGGCATTCGCCTCTACATGAAGCAAAATGCCTACAGCAACACGACCTCGGCCAATCTCTACGCGGCGCTCGGCGCGACGTCGCACCAAGACGTGGCGGCGTTCGCCAAAGCCTGGACGCTCGACCCCGGCTTCCCGCTCGTCACCGTAACCGAGACGTGCAGCGGCGGCACGCAGACGCTAGCCGTCTCCCAGCAGCGCTTCTTCTACGAACCGAATCAAACCTCAACTCAGCTTTGGCAGATTCCGCTCACGATCGCGCCGGCGAGCCATCCTGCCGACGCGCACGTTTCGTTGCTAACGGCTGCCTCCGCGACCGTTCCCGGCGGAAGCTGCGGCGAGCCGGTGCTGGTCAACGCCGGCGCAACCGGATACTTCCGAGTTATGTACGACGCCGCGACGGCGAAGATGCTGAGCGATCGCATCGAGCAGCTCGCGCCGGCCGATCGCGTTCGTATCGTTGCGGATAGCGCCGCCACGATGTTTGCGGGCACGATCGCGCCCAGCGCCTACCTCGATCTCGCGGCGCGCTTGGGAGACGATCAAAATCTGGCCGTCTTGACCGCCGAAATCAACACCAACCGGCTCTTGTCGAATATCGAGGAAGCGCGTCCCGGCGAAAACGCTTTCGACGCCTACCAGCGCGCCCAATTCCGGCCGGCCTTCGAGCGCATCGGATGGGATCCCAAGCCCGGCGAAGGACCGACCGTTGAGCAGGTCCGAGGGCAGCTCATCAACGCGCTAGGCAACGCCGGCGATACAAAGGTCATCGCCGAAGCGCGCGCTCGCTTCGCTAAGTTCTTGACCGACCCAAACTCGCTGGCGGTCGGGCTACGCGGACCGGTGCTCAACGTCGTCGGGCTGTACGCCGACGAGGCCACCTGGAAACAGCTGGCCGGGCTCGCCCAGACGGCTCCCACACGGGAAGAAAAGCAAATGTACGGCGTGGCACTGTGGCACGCGCGCGATCCGAAGCTCGCCGCGGTGAACCTCGAGCTCTCCCTCAAGCTTCCGCCGGAGGTCGGCCCGATCCCCGGCTTGATCGATATCGTTACCGTCGCGACCGCGGCCCGCCAGCCGAAGCTCGCCTGGGATTTCTTCGCCGCCAACGAGCCCAAACTGACCGAGCAGCTCTCGTCGTTCGAAAAGGCGCTGATGGTTTCGCGCTTCCTTCCCGCGTTCTGGAATGCGGCACCGCTCGATACGCTGGAAGGCTTCGCGAAGTCGCATATGCCGCCCGAGGCTGCGCCGCAGCTCGCGCGCTCGGTTCATGCAGTCGAGCTCATCAACGCCGAGTCTCAACGCATCCTTCCGCCGCTCGATGCATGGGTTTCATCCCATGCATCGACGACCGCCGCAACAAACTAAAGCGAGCGTTGCGTTACTGAAGCGGTGTGGTGCTCTTGAGGACCCCCTCCCCGAACGAGGCGAGATACACGTAGCCGTCCATCCAGGTGACGCCGATGAAGTGGTGGGGTATCGCGCCGTTGTCGATGCGCTGCCACCTCGATCCGGTGTCGTACGACACGAACGCACCAAAGCGCGTCGTTAGCACGACTGCGGGCCTGCGCCCAGGCGGGGCCTGAGGATCGAACGCGAGCCGGTTCGCATAAAAACGGGTTGCGTAGTAGCGAGCTCCCGGAGGCACGAAGTCCTCGTCCGGCGGCTCCGGGATCTCCGGCCAGGGGCGCTGCGTCGGTGGTTCGACGAACGTGGACGCGAGCGAAAACGTTCGCCCGTCATCGACGCTTCGAAAGATCAGGACGTTATTGGTCGCCGGATCGTGGTCGGCAAGCAGAATCGTTCGCGGGACGAGGGGGTCGGCCGCGGCGTAGAATCGATGGGCCGGATAATACTGCTCGCGAACCGTAAGAGGAATCGCTTGCGGAAGGCCACGCACTTCGCGCCACGTGGCGCCGAAGTCGTGCGAAACGTAGACGTGATTGGTGAACTTTGCCTTTCCGGTTGCAACGATCAGCGTCCGCGGTTCTTTGGGCGACACGACGACCTGGTAGGGGTCGCCGAAGTGACGGAAGGCCGGAGTCCAGGTCGTACCTCCGTTGAGGCTCCTCGCCACCTCCGGCGCCGTGGAGTCGTCGCGTATGATGGCGAGCATCGTCGAACCGGTTGGCGGTTCGAAAGCGAGCGACTCGATGCCGCTGCCGGCCGACTTACCGAATGTGTTGCAGCCATCGACCGACGTGAAGAGACCCTGGTCGGGGTGCGCGAGGTAGCACATCCGTCGATCGTACGGATTGACGAACGATTCGCCGCCCTCACTTGAATATTGGAGGAAATGCAGCTTGGTGCCATCGTCAGTCCCGGAGATCGCGCCGTAGTCTTGCAGCGGGACGACGATGTTGCCGGCGTCCCGCGTCAAGCTCACCGAGTAGGCGAGGAAGTTCGGAACGTACTTGGTGAGCAGCTGGGGAGAGCCCGCGGCACAGTCAGCGTCGTAATACAGTCCCTGATCCGTGGTAAAGTAACACGCTTCCGTGCCTTTGTATTTTCCAGGCTCCGGGAACACATAGCGCACGTCGGAGACCGCCGTCTTTGCACCGCGGCTGCGCTTGGGCCGCGGTTCTCCGTTGGCAGTAATATAGAAGATGTAGCCGCCCCCGTCATCGCCGAAATAGAGCCGGTTGGGAACGATGCGGCTGAAGGCGATCGCCTGCGCCCCAATCGAGCAACGGCAGTACACCCGATTCCACGTGCTTCCGCCGTCGACCGACCCGTACATGACTTCGTTCCACACGCCCTCATCATCGACGTTCGCGTAGACGACGCTGGTGTTGAACGGATCGATCGCAAGGTCGTGGATTGCCCCGGTTCCGGGATGGCCCACGGCGGACCACCTCTTCCCTTTGAGGACATAGACCTCGCCGCCGGCATCACCGGCAAACGTAGCGCCGGCGGCCGTAACCACCGACGTCGCTCCGGAAGCCGAGGGCAGCGATACGGACCAGCTCGCCCCGTCATCCTTCGACGAAAGCACGCCTTTGCGAGAAGCAAGATACAGCGTCGAGCCCACCTGCGCGAACTGCGTCGACTCCGCACGGTCGATGTTGGTCCAGCTGTTGCCGCCGTCGCGGGAGCGGAACGTCCCACCGAATTCGGTCGCCGCCAGCACGATCGATGGGTTCGCCTGGTCGACCCACAAGCCGTTGACGACCGACGAGATGGTCCCGTCGGGGTTCGTCAAGCCGTCGTCGGCCGTTTCCCAGTTCAGGCCACCGTCGGAGGTGCGGTAGATTCCGGCTTGGGACGGTGATTCGCGCGGCGTGTTGCCCCAACCGCCGCCGACGAATATGACCTTCGGATTTTTTCGCACGTACGCGAAGGCGTTGAACTTTCCGGATCCCCCGTGCACTGCGGGCCCGTAGGACGTCCACTCCGCGGTGCCGCGTTGCGCCTGCACCGGCACCGGGCACTGGATCGCTAAGAGCGCGAGCGCTCCGATGGACCCGGCGATCACGAGCGGCGATATTGCGCTGAACGCAGGCGGGCGCACGGTTATGACGCGGGCAACGCGCGCTCGATGATGGCGTTGATGTCGAGACCGGACGGCAGCGTTCCGAAGGCGCGCCCCCAGTCGCCGCCCAAGCGCGAAGCGCAGAAGGCGTCGGCGATCGCGGGCGGGCTCGTCTGGAGCACCAGCGCCGTTTGGAATAGCAGCGCCATCGCTTCGACCAAGCGGCGCGCGCGGAACTCGATATCGTCCGTATCGGACAATTCACGCTGGACGATTCCGAGCGCCGCATCGTAGCGAGCGTCGGCACCTTTCGCGGCGCGAACTTCGGCCAGGTACGACTCGATGATGCCCGGCTCGCGGCTCATCGCGCGCAGCACGTCGAGCGCGTTGACGTTACCGCAACCTTCCCAAATCGAGTTGAGCGGCGACTCGCGGAAGAGGCGCGGCATGATGCTTTCCTCGACGTAGCCGTTGCCGCCCAGGCATTCGAGCGCTTCGACGACGTGAGCCGGCGCGCGTTTGCACACCCAGTACTTGCCGATCGCCGTGCCGATGCGCTTGATGCGCCCCTCGTTCGCGTCACCTGCGGCGGACCGATCGCACGCGCGGGCGAGGCGCGCGAAGAGCAGGGTGGCGGCCTCGGACTCGAGGGTGAGGTCCGCGAGCACGTTGCGCCCGAGCGGCTGATTCACGAGCAGCTTGCCGAACACCGTGCGATGCTGGGCGTGGTGTACGGCTTGCGCCACGGCTTGGCGCATGACGCTCGCGCTGCCGATGATGCAGTCGAGCCGCGTGAAGTTCACCATCTCGACGATCGTCGCGATCCCGCGGCCTTCTTCGCCGATCAGCCAGCCGGTGGTGCCGTTCAGCTCGAGTTCGCTCGACGCGTTGGAACGGTTGCCGAGCTTGTCTTTGAGGCGTTGCAGCATGAAGACGTTGCGCGAGCCGTCCGGTAAGAAACGCGGAACGAGAAAGCACGACAAACCGCCGGGCGCTTGCGCGAGCACCAAAAACGCGTCCGACATCGGCGCGCTGCAAAACCATTTGTGCCCGATCAGGGTGTACTCGGCCCCGGGACCGCCGGCGCCGGCGGGCGTCGCGCGCGTGGTGTTGGCCCGCACATCGGAACCGCCCTGTTTCTCGGTCATCGCCATGCCGAAGAGCACGTTCCCTTTACGGTCCGCCGGCATTAGTTTCGGTTCGTAGTCGTAGGAGAAGATCAGCGGCTCCCACTGCCGCGCGAGCTCCGGCTGCATGCGCAGGGCCGGAATCGCGGCATGCGTCATCGAGATCGGACAGCCGTGACCCGCCTCAACCTGGCTCCAAAGAAAGAAACTCGCCGCCCGCGCCACCTGCGCGCCGGGACGCGGCTCCTTCCACGACGACGCGTGAAGCCCGTAGGTCTTGGCAGCCTCGACCAGCCAGTGGTACGCCGGGTGATACTCCACTTCGTCGATCCGGTGCCCGAAGCGGTCGAATGTCTTGAGCACCGGCGAGTTGCGATTCGCATCGAAGCCCCACCCGATCGCCGCTTCGCTGCCGGCCCGGCGCCCGACATCGTGTAACGTCGCATTCGCCCACGCCGCGTCGTTCGCGCCAACCGCATCCTGCAGCGCCGCATCGGCCGCGTAGGCGTCGTAGTCGACCAGCGGCGGGGGTTGATTGGTGACGTCATGGGTTCGAAGCGCATCCGGCGCCGGGCGATCGAGAATCTCCATATGCTAACCTCGGGGCCCGTTTTCGCTTCATGCCGCAGGCGTTCCGGCCGGCATCGATCGCTTCACGAACCGTCCTCGGCCAGGACCGAATCGCGAAAGGAAGTCGCGGCGTCGATCGCGTTCCTTGCACCATGCAGACTGAATCGAAGCGCCTATCGCCGCACGAGCCGGCGTCGTGACGGAGCCCGTACGCGAGCGCGTGGTGCGCTGGCAAGACCCGTCGATCACCGCGGCCGGATTTCGCGACGTGAGCGGAATCGAGGCGCTGCGCGCGATGCAGCGCGGCGAGATCCCACCGCCGCCGATTGCGCACCTGATGGGCTTTTCGCTCGAAGAAGTCGATGAGGGCCGGGTCGTGTTCGGTGCGCTTCCGGCCGAGTATCACTACAACCCGATCGGCGTCGTGCACGGTGGTTTTGCATTGACGCTGTTCGATTCGGCGCTTGGATGCGCGGTGCAATCGGCGTTGCCGGCGGGCGTCCGCTACACGACGACCGACGTGCAAGTGCGCCTGATTCGCGGCATCACCAAGGACACGGGGCCGGTGCGCTGCGAGGCCAAGGTCGTTCACGTCGGCCGCTCGACGGGAATTGCCGAGGCGCGCATGACCGACGGCGCTGGGAAGCTGCTCGGGATCGGCACGACCGCCTGCGCCATTTTTCGCGCCTGAGAGCCGCAGTACACGCGCGCTGCCGATACAGTGGTTAGACTGGAGGTCAGATGAAGCCGTCTTTCCACGTCGCCGGTTGGGCGCTCGTGCTGGGCGCGTTGGGCGCGCTGGCCGCATGTTCGGGCGCCCCCGGCAGCTCTTCGATGGGACCGTCCGGCGCGAACCGCTCCCAAACGGACGTGCGTGCCGGTTCGCGGGTCCCGGCTTCGGCGTCGAATCCGACTCCTACGCCGTCGGCCCAACCCGGCGAACCGGAGGTCGGCGGTTGCCAGATGTTCCCCGACGATAATCCGTGGAACACCGACATCTCGAGTTATCCCGTCGATTCGAATTCGGCGAACTATCTGGCGACAATGAACGCGTCGACCACGTACCTGCATCCCGACTTCGGCAGCAATCCGCACTGGGGCATTCCGTACACCGTCGTGCCGCCCTCGCAGGCATACGTGCCGATGAAGTTCTTCCTTTACGCCGATCAGAGCAACCCTGGCCCATATCCCTTCCCGGCCGACGCCCCCATCGAAGGCGGCTCGCACTCGCATGGCGACCGCCACGTTCTCGTGGTCGATCAAGGGAATTGCAATCTCTACGAAACCTACGATTCGCACTACGTTGGTCCCGGTTGGCGCGCCGGTAACGGAGCGGTCTTCGACCTCTACTCGAACGCGCTGCGCCCTAACGGCTGGACCTCAGCCGACGCCGCCGGCTTGCCGATCCTAGCCGGCCTCGTCCGCTACGACGAAGTGCAAGCCGGCGCCATCAATCACGCGCTGCGCTTCACGGTGGGGTCGACCCAGGCCGGTTACATTCACCCCGCGACGCACTACGCGAGCAGCATCACCAACCCAAACTATCCGCCGATGGGCCTACGCGTGCGCCTCAAGGCGAGTTACGACATCTCCGGCTTCAACCCGACCGCGCAAGTCATTTTAACCGCGATGCAGCACTACGGCATGTTCGTCGCCGACAACGGCTCCGATTGGTTTTTCACCGGCGCCACCGACACGCGCTGGAACAATCACGTGCTCGACCAGCTCAAAACGGTCCCCGCCTCCAAGTTCGAAGTCGTTAAGACCGGCCCCATCCACCACTAACGGATCGCTCGCGCCCGACTAAGCGGCGCTGCGCGCTGCGTTTTGTTCGAGGATGGCTCGCTCGCGAGCGCGGATCCGATAGCCTTGCCTCGAGCGCTGGTCGAGTTCGATCGAACGCTCCCAGAGCGTTGCTTCGTAACCGCGCTCGATCTGCGGGTAGGCGCGCTCGAAGCCGAGTTCGAGCAGGGCGTTGCGGTTGTCGGTCACGGGTGTCAGGCCGCGCCGGAGGAGCGTCTGGATTGCTTCGCTGGTGTGGACGACTGCGGCCATGGGGCACCTCGCATCGGAGTCGGTGGTTGCGCCACCATCCTACGAAGCGTGGCCCGAGGCGAACAGGCACGACTGGTACACTTGGGCTGCACACTTACTGTGTAGGCGAAGTGTACGAGGTCGTTCTGTCGGCGGTCCAGCGGCTGCGGTAGCGTCGGTGCATGCGGACGGCCGCCCCTCGGCGGCATCCAGCGCACCAGCCGCCTATAGGAGACCACCCCAATGCACAAGCAGACCTCGATCTCGGCCCGCATCACTGCCGGCCTCACCCTGGCCGCCACCTTGGCCGCCTCGACCGGTACCCTTCCGTCGATGGCCGCCACCCTAGCCGCCGCGCCCGGAAGCGTGCGGCCGACGGCCGCTACCCTGCAGTCCGCCGCCGGAATCATCTTCACGGCGACAATCCCGACCCTCCAAAAGCCGCTTCCGCTCTTCCGCCTCGCGCGGACCGCGGCGCCGGCCTCTTTCGTCAAGCAAGTAATCGGCGCTGCCCAGCCGATGTCCATGGAAGGCACGCGGATCGTTGCGCGCGACAGCCGTGGCACGATGCACGCCTACGCCGATGCGGCGACCGGCGAAGCGCAGATCTTCCCCGACTTCGCCTCGACCGGCGCGGCGGCGCAGCCCGCCACCCTCGAAAACGCTGCGAGCGCGGTTTTTTCGCGCGGCGACGTCATCCCCAAAGACGCGACGACGGCTCGCATTACTGACGTGATCCCCGTGATGTCCGCGCAAGCCTCGCACGGCAGCGACGGCTCCTCGCAAGCGCTCAGCGCACCGCAGCGCCTCTTCACCTACTACACGGTCACGCGCTACGCGGCCGGGCTTCCGGTTTTCGGCGATAGCTCGCAGGCGACGGTCGGCGTCGGCAACAACGGATCGATTCGCGCCTTCGTGCGCCGCTGGCAAGCTGCCAGCCCCGCGGGCGAAGTCGCACCGGCGACCACGCCGGCGCAACTGGTTGCGTCGATCGACGCGCAGTTGAAGAATTACGTCGAACGCGACGTGACGATCACGGTCGATAGCATCAAGCCCGCCTACTACGACGGCAACGCCAAGTACCTGCAGCCCGTGTACGAGTTCGAGGCCACCATGCACCCGTCCAGCAAGATCACCTCGAACGAACACGTGCGCGGCTTCGTACCGGTCGGCAAGCTCGTCGAGCCGATCCGCGTCCTCGGCGTGAAGAACGGCGCCGGCCCGAGCTCGCCGCATCCCGCAGGTTCGGGGGGCCCGATGGTCAGCCAGATCATGCTCGGGCAGTACGCCAACGACGACGGCAGCATGCAAGACATGGCCAACGCCTACTACAACGGTTTCGACTCGGTTTCGCCGGGCGTCTACGGTCCGCCGATCAACCGCATCCAGTGGTACTGGGCCGAGACTTGGCAAGTTCTCTCCGATGCAAACTCGTACCTCAACGCCATGAACGTTGCCTACACGATGCCCCACGGCAACTGGTGGGTCAACACGACCAACGGTACCGGTGGCAGCCCGTGGTACGTCGACCAGATCGGCGTCGGCGGAAACCCAGGCTACGGCTCAGCTTCCGGCGGACACCTTGCGGCTTGGATCATCGACTCGTGTGAAGTGATCCCGTCGTACTACGATCTCCAGTACACCACCGGCAACGGCAACAGCGCCTTCACCTACTGGTGGCCGGTGTTCCAGGGGCTGCACCGCGCGCTCGGCTTCCGCACGGAGATGCTGCTCGGCGAAGACACCATGAACTACGACATCGCGCAATCGATGGCGGAAGGCGCCGGCGCCGACAACGCCTTCTACAACGGCGTCGCGGCGGTCAGCTTCGGAACGTACACGGACGGCCACCTCGGCCTCACCGTCCACTACGACCGCGTCTCGATCATGCACGATCCCCGTAACTACAACGAGACGATCTATGCGATCCAAGGTCAGTCGGCCTCGGGCACGCTGAACAACGTCTGGATGAGCAACTAGCTCGGCACCTAGAAGGGCGCCGGCCCCGCGGGCCGGCGCCCTTCACGCGCTCGCACGGGCGCCTCCGTGCTATCTTGGGTGGGCCGGCCCGCCTGCCGGGCCGCGAGCAACGCGGCGCTCCTTCTTCCCGAGCTCCCACATCTCCCAAAGGAGAGACTCCTCGTGAGCATAGCAGTTCTGCAGCGCGCGCTTTTCGGCGGCGTGCTGATCGCAACCATCGCCGTCGCCGGCATGACGCGCGGCTCCGGCACGACCTTTTCCGCCAAGGCCAGCCATACGTGCGATTCCGACACGACGTGCAGCGTCGTTACTCAAGACGGAACCGGTCAAGCTTTCGCCGCGAACGCCGCGGCCAACAACGGCGCGGTCGGTACGACCGACAACCCTTCGGCAACGAGCGGAAAGCGCTACTCCGGGGTCTGGGGCAACGACTCCTCGAGCGACGGCGGCACGTTGAACGTCGGCGTCTCCGCCTCTTCAAGCAACGGCGCCGGCCTGCTCGCCACCTCGAAGAACTACGTCGGCATCGAAGTGCAAGGCGGCAAGCCGTCCGCCCCCGGCAGTGCCGGGTCCGTCTATTCGGCGCTTGCAGTGACCGGTGGTTCCCATTCGAATACCGAAACGCCTCCTCCGCTGATCGACGCATGCTCGTCCAGCGGCCCGATGCCGTGCACGGACGGTTCGGCCGTTTTCAAAGTTGCCAACAACGGTGCCATCACGGTTGCGGCCTGCACCGGCTGTCAAAACGATCAGACGAGAACGTCCTCGGGCCGCCACGTCGAAGCGTTTGCGCCGCGCGTTGCAATGCCGACCGTCGAAGATATCGGCGAAGGGCAAGTTTCCGCCGGCCGCGGCTACGTTCGAATCGATCCGGCATTTGCCGAGACGATGGACCGTTCGACGCCGTACCTCGTCATGCTGACGCCCGAAGGCCCGAGCCACGGCTTATATGTCGCCGAGCGCAGCCCGAACGGCTTCAGCGTCCGCGAAAACCCCGGCGGCGCATCGACGCTCGCATTCACCTACCGCATCGTCGCGAAGCCCTTCGATACGCCCGCCCAGCGCCTACCGGCCGCAAGCGGCCGCTAACCGGCCGACCGGGTGGAAGCGCTGCGCACGCGGCGCTTCCACCCAATCCAGAAATCAGCGCGGCAACGCGAGCTCGATCGCGCGTTCCTCGCTCAACGCCGCACCTTCGTCCAGGCGGCGCGCGAGCTCGGCCGCGCTGAAGGACGCGGCGAGCAGCGTGCGCAGCCGGTCGTATCCAAGGCGTTCGGTGGGTTGCCGCGCGAGGCCGAGCGACTGAAGACGCGCGTCGGTGAAGCCGAGCAAACTCGCCGCTCGCTCACGATCGCCCGACAGCCCCGCGATCACCGCAACGTGCTCGAGCGCAACGACCAGACCAAACGGCTGCATCTGTCCGTGCACCTCCTCGAGCGCCTCGCGCGCGTAAACGGACGCTGCCTCGAGGCGGTCCTCGGCGAGCGCGTAGGCTGCCAGATTGGCGCTCATCAGCGCGGCTTCGTCTTGGTCACCCAAGATGCGGAACAACGAGCGCGCCTGCGTCGCAAGCTCGACCGCACGTGCGATGTCGCCGCGCGCGAATTCCAACTCGGCGAGGTTGCTTAGGAAGTGCGAGTGTCCGCGGCTCGTGACGCCGTCGCGCACGACGCTCAATTCGAGCGCTTCCTGCAACAGCACGCGCGCACCGTCAAGGTCGCCGCGCAACCTGCGCGCAGCACTGAGCGAATCGAGCGAAGCGACGACGCGCCGCTCGTCGCCGAGCCGGCGAGCGATGGCGAGCGCCTCCTCGAGCGCCGACTCGCCTTCTTCGGCACGACCGCCGAAAACGAGCGCGTTTCCAAAAAGGCGCAACGCGCGCGCTAGCTCGCGCTCGTTCGACAGATCGCGATGCGCGGCGACGGCGCGCTCGGCTTGTTCGCGCCGTTGCACGCCGAGCGGAAGGACGGCCGCGAGTGCGAGGGCGACGGCCGCAGTCAGGCTCGGATCGCGCGGCGCGTCGATGCGCTCCTGCGCCGTCTCGAGCCACATTCGCCCCTCGCGCGGCTGTCTGCTCGGCCAGTATTCGCCGAGCGCGGCCGCGAGCGCCGCACCGGATTCGACCGCGTAACCGCGCTTGAGACTCCAGTCGAGCGCAGCGCGTACGTCGTCGAGTTCGCACTCGACCCGCGCGAACCACACCAAGTCCGGCATCCGTTCGAGTTCTGTTTTGGCATGCTCGCCGAACGCCCGAAAATAGGTCGCGTGCCGTCGCGCAACCGCTTCCGCTTCGCCGCTTTCCGCCAGGCGCTGGCGCGCATACTCGCGGGTCGAGTCGAGCAGCCGGTAACGCTCCTCGTCGCCGGACGGTTCCGCGACCACGAGCGATTTGTCGACCAAGGCCCAGAGCAGACCGAGCACCTCCGACGGCTCCAGGTCGCTTCCATCCGCAGCTGCAGGGCCGCCGCACACCTCGCCGGCAGCCTCGAGCGTCCAGCCGTTTGCAAACACCGACAAGCGCCGAAAAAGCAAACGCTCTTCTTCCGAAAGCAGACCGTAGCTCCAATCGATCAGCGCCCACATCGTCTGCTGGCGCGGCAGTGCGGTGCGGCTTCCTCCCGTCAGCAGGCCGAAGCGCTCGTCGAGTTTCTGCGCGAGCGCTCGCGGCGCGAGCACGTTCACGCGCGCCGCAGCGAGCTCGATGGCGAGCGCGATGCCGTCCAAACGGCGGCAAATCTCGCCGACGGCCGGGGCGCTATCGTCGCTCAGCCGAAAGCGCGCATCGGAAGCCGCGGCGCGTTCGGCGAACAGGGTCACGGCGCCGTAGCGCAGCGCTTCCTCCGCCGCCAGCGCCGCGCGCTCGGGCGGAAAGGCCAGCGGCGGCAGCCGGTAGATCTGCTCGCCGCCGACGTGCAGCGGCTCGCGGCTCGTTGCGAGCAAACGCACGTCGGGACACGCGCGCAAGATCGTTTCCGCAATGCGCGCTGCCTCGACGATCAGATGCTCGCAGTTGTCGAGCACGAGCAGCACGCGACGGCGTCGCAGATACGGCAGCAGGGTCTCCAAGACGGGACGGTCCGATCGCTCCGCGATGCCCAGCGCCGATGCGATCGCGCCGGCGACGAGCGCCCCATCCGCGAGCGGCGCCAGCTCCACCAACCACACGCCCTCGAGCGATCCGCCGGCTGCACCGTCGGCGAGTGCGCCGGCCGCGATCTGTAGCGCCGTTCGCGTCTTGCCGATTCCGCCCGACCCGACGATGGTGACCAAACGGCTGGTCGCGAGCAACGCACCAAGCTCGGAGACTTCCACTTCGCGACCGACGAAATTGGTCAGTTGAAGCGGCAGATTGTTCGGTTGGGTGGGCTCGTCGGGGGCGGCGCCGCCGGCCGCCGGCGAGTCGAGCGGCGCTCGCTTCGGGCGCTGCGGGCGTGCCGCCGACTCCAGACGCGCTCGCTCTTCGGGTCCCAGCGCTAGCGCTTCCGCCAGCAGTGCAACCGTGTCGCGGTACGGCGCGCGGCGCGCGCCGCGTTCGAGGGCGCCGACCGTGACGACGCTCATCCGCGCGCGTTCGGCTAAAGCCTCCTGCGAAAGCCCCGCCTGCAGCCGCAACTGCCGGAGCAGCGTGCCGAATGCCGGCCGGCCGACGTCCTCCATCGACCACCCCATTCACGATATCGGGACAAACCCACTACGCGCCGCGGCGCCTCGCCGCCTGGTGTGGCGCTTACGCCTCGACGGCCACGCGCTCGCTCTGCGCCAGGTCGTGGAGGCTTTCGAGGTTTTCTTTTTCCAGGAATTCCATGTGCACGCGGTCGGGGCGCACGGCGCCGTGCGCGCGCTCGTCGGCCAGCACCGGCCCGAGATACTGCCCGGTGAACGAGGCCGGAGTTGCGGCGATCTCTTCGGGCGTGCCGGTCGCAACGATTTCGCCTCCCCGGTCGCCGCCCTCGGGGCCAAGGTCGATCACGTAGTCGACCGTCTTGATGACGTCGAGGTTGTGCTCGATCACGAGCACCGTGTTGCCGAGCGCGACCAAACGCCGCAGCACGTCGAGCAGCTTGTGGATGTCGGCGAAATGCAAGCCGGTGGTCGGCTCGTCGAGCACGTAGAACGTGCGGCCCGTGGCGCGTTTCGAAAGCTCGGTCGCAAGCTTGACCCGCTGCGCTTCCCCGCCCGAAAGCTGGGTTGCGGGCTGGCCCATTTTGATGTAGCCCAGGCCCACGTCGGCGATCGTCTTGAGACGGCCGTGGATGCGCGGGATGGCCGCGAAAAACTCGCTCGCCTCGTCGACGCGCATCTCGAGCACATCGGAGATCGACTTGCCTTTGTACTTGATCTCCAGCGTCTGGGCGTTGTAGCGCTTGCCCTTGCAGACCTCGCACGGCACGTAGACGTCGGGCAGGAAGTGCATCTCGATCTTGATGATGCCGTCGCCTTGGCAAGCTTCGCAGCGCCCGCCCTTGACGTTGAACGAGAAGCGGCCGGGGCCGTAACCGCGCACCTTCGCGTCGGGGACGAGCGAATACAGCTCGCGAATCAAGTCGAACGTACCGGTGTACGTCGCGGGATTCGAGCGCGGCGTGCGGCCGATCGGCGATTGATCGATCACGACCAACTTGTCGAGCGCCTCCGCGCCCTTGACCGTGCCGTAGGTGCCGCCCGCAGGGCGGCCGTGAAGGTACTGGTTCAGCGCCTTGACCACGACCTCGTTGACCAGCGTCGACTTGCCGCTGCCGCTGACCCCGGTCACGCCGGCGAACACGCCGAGCGGAATGTCGACGTCGATTCCGTTGATGTTGTTGGCACGCGCCTTGGTCACGCGCAGCCAGGCACGCGGCTTGCGCCGGTGCTTTGGAATCGCGATGAACTGCCGCCCCGAGAGATACGCCCCGGTCAGCGACTCGGGATTCTTCATGATCTCGGCGAGCGGTCCGACGCTGAGAATGTGGCCGCCCTCGGCCCCGGCACCGGGCCCGATGTCGACGACCACGTCGGCCTCGCGCATCGTGTCCTCGTCGTGCTCGATCACGATCAGCGTGTTGCCCAGATCCCGCAGCGTCTTGAGGGTCGCCAGCAACCGGTCGTTATCGCGCTGGTGCAGCCCGATCGACGGTTCGTCGAGGATGTAGAGCACGCCCACGAGCGAGCTGCCGATCTGCGTCGCCAGCCGAATGCGCTGCGACTCGCCGCCGGAGAGCGTCGTCGCCGAACGCGCCAGGTTGAGATAGCCGAGCCCGACGTTGCTCAAGAAGCCGAGCCGCGCTTTGACTTCCTTGAGAATCTGATGTGCGATCAGCTCTTCGCGCGGCGTCGGATGGAAGGAGCGCACGAAGGCGTCGGCCTTCTCGACCGACATCGTCGTCAGTTCGTGGATATTTTTGCCCGCCACGGTGACGGCCAGCGCCTCCGGCTTGAGGCGCGCGCCCTGACAGGTTTGACACGTCGTGGCCGACATGTACTTTTCGATGTCTTCTTTGACGGTATCGCTCGAGGTCTCGCTGTGGCGCCGCTGCAAGTTGTTGACCACGCCCTCGAACTGGGCTTCGTAGCTCCACTGGTGGCCGCTGCGCGACTCGTAGGTGAAGCGCTGCTTGGTCTGCGCGCCGTAGAGAATCGTCTGCACGACGTCGGGCGGCATACTCTCGATCGGGGTCGACATCTTGACGCGCCGCGAGCGCAGCAGCTTCTCGACCTGCTGCATGTAGTACGGGTTCATCGACGGGAAGCGCCCGGATCCGATCGCCTTGCTCCACGGAACGATCGCGCCTTCCTCGATCGACTTGGAACGGTCGGGAATCACTTTCCAGGGGTCGATCTCGATCTTGACGCCGAGGCCCGTGCAGTCCGGACAAGCCCCGTAGGGCGAGTTGAATGAAAACAGGCGCGGCGCCAGTTCTTCGAACGAAAGGCCGCAGTACACGCAGGCCAGGCGCTCCGAGAAGGTCAGCTCGCGCGCGGCGGGCGCCGCTTTCACGGTCCCCTCGTTGACGTGCAGCTGGTTCGGTTCGCTCGTGCGAGCCGGCTCGACGAGGACCGTGACGATTCCGCTAGAGAGCCGCAACGTCGTTTCGATCGAGTCGGTCAGCCGCTTGCGGACGTCGGGCTTGACGATCAAACGATCGACGATGACCTCGATCGTGTGCTTGCGCTTGCGATCGAGCTCGATCTTCTCGCGCAACTCGCGCGGCTCGCCGTCGACCCGCACGCGCGCGAAGCCTTCCTTCTGGATTTCCTCGAAGAGTTTCTGGTACTCGCCCTTGCGCCCGCGGATGACCGGCGCCAAAAGTTGAATGCGGGAACCGGCCGGCAGCTCCAGCACCTGATCGACGATTTGTTCGCTCGACTGCGCGCTGACCTCGCGCCCGCAACTGTAGCAGTGCGGCTTGCCGATGCGCGCGTAGAGCAGTCGCAGGTAGTCGTAGATTTCGGTCACCGTGCCGACGGTCGAGCGCGGGTTGCGCGACGTCGACTTTTGGTCGATCGAGATGGCCGGCGAGAGCCCCTCGATGTAGTCGACGTCGGGCTTGTCCATTTGGCCCAAGAACTGCCGTGCGTACGACGAGAGCGACTCGACGTAGCGACGCTGGCCCTCGGCGTAGATCGTGTCGAAAGCAAGCGACGACTTGCCCGATCCCGACAACCCGGTGATGACGATCAGCCGGTTGCGCGGCAGGGTCAGGTCGACGTTCTTGAGGTTGTGCTCGCGCGCGCCCTTGATGACGATGGCATCGAGCCCGCGCGGCGCCCCGTCTTCGGTATGGAAGGCCACGACCTATAGACCGCTCCCGGACGCCCAGCGTTGCGCCGCGTCCGCGGCAAACTCGATTCTGCAGGCGGGGCGGGGCCATCGAACGCTCAGAGCAGTAAGCCCATCGAGATGACATCCCACAGCTCGCCGTTCTTTCGGCGCAAGTGTCTTGGATGATAGCCTTCGCGAAGGAAACCGGCTTTCTCGTACAGGGCGATCGCCGCGTCGTTATGGGGAAAGACGTCGAGCGCGATCTTATGTGCGCCCGTGGAACGCGCCCAAGCGATCGCTGCCGCGAGCAGGCGGTGGCCGATGCCTTTACCGCGCCACGGCGCTTCGATCGCCATGCCGAATTCACAGAGTCCGGGCCAATCGCAGGAAATCCAGATCTCGCCGACGATCGCTTCCCCGGCAACCGCCGCGAAGACAGCGCCATCGCTGCGCGCGAGCCTAACGCGCAATCCCGCAGCGCGGCGCTCGCGATCGAGCGGCGATTCGGTTGCTATCCAGCGTCCTTCGGCGGCCACCGTTTCGATCAGCCCGACTAACGCCGGGATATCCGCTTCGCGAGCGCGCCGCAGCTCGACGTTCTCACCCATTGCGGCCCGGCGAGAGCCTGCTTTCCAGGGCGTCGAGCACGCCGCCGACGTCCGCCACCACGGCGTCCGGCTGCGGGCCGCCGGGCGGAACGCGTTCGCCGCGCACGTTGACCCAAACGGTGAACATGCCGGTCTCGTGCGCCCCGCGAATGTCGCGCTCGTAACGGTCGCCCACCATCGCGCTCTGCTCGGGCTTCGCCCCGAGCCGTTGGCACGCAAGCCGGAACAGGCGCGGATCGGGTTTGAGCATGCCGACTTCATCGGCGATGAAGACTTCATCGAAGGCCGACTCGAGGCCGAGCAGCACGATCTTCTCGCGGTGCGTTTCGGCGAAACCGTTGGTCACGAGCGCGAGCTTGCTGCCTCGCTTGCGCAGCGCCGCCAAGAGCTCGAGGACGCCTGGCCACAGCTGCAAGTACTCCCTGCGGTAGTCGTTGTAGGAACGCGCGCACAGCTGGGCGAGCGTGGCATCCTCGAGCCCCGTCTCATGCAGCGCGGCGGTCCAGAGGGAGAGGCGCAAGCCGACCAGCGGCGTCCCCAGCTGCTCCGGCGCCAAGTTGATCCAAAACGCGTCTGCCTGGCGCACGTAGGCTGCCAGAACGGCGCTCGCCGCCACGCCGTGCGTTCGAGCCACGTCGAGCGCCACGCGCTCCGCTGCGCGGCGATACGTCGCCGTGTCGTCGTGCAGCGTATCGTCGAGGTCGAAGAGTACGGCCTCGAAGGGCGGCGCCGGCGGCTTTGCGGCCAATCGCGCTTTCAGACCGGCGGGACGCCGGCCAGCACGGCCGCGATCGTATCGGCCACGGCCTGCGGGCGCTCGCGCTGAATGAAATGACCGACGCCGCTGAGCAGCTCGCGCGCGAACGAGTCGGTGAAAAACTTCTCGATCCCCTCGGTCGCTTCGGGAAGCGTCGCGCCATCGTCGGCGCCGGCCATGACGATCGTCGGAACCGCAATCTTCGGAAGCGGCGCGAGCCGCGCTCGATCGTGCTCGTAAAGCGGATCGCCCGGCACGAAGCCCCAACGCTGGCGGTACGAGTGCAAGACGATCTCGACGAAATCGGGATTGTCGAACGAGGCGGCGGTCCGCTCGAATTCGCTCTCTTCGAAGTGCCAGCTGGGCGACCACGTGCGCCACAGATAGCGGCAAAACGCGCGGCGCTCGTCGCTCAGCGCCGCTCGCCCGCGCTCGGTCGCGAGAAACCATTGATACCAGTAATACTCGTTCTGCGGCATCGAGATCTTCTGCGAGGGAACGTTGGTGCCGTAGCCTACCGAAAGCGCGATCAGGTGACGGATGCGGTCGGGCGCGAGCACGGCGGCGGCATATCCGGCACGCGCGCCCCAATCGTGCCCGACCAGCACGCAGCGCTCGATGCCGAGCGCGTCAAGAAATTCGATGACGTCGCGACCGAGAGCCGCGATCTCTCCGCTACGCATGGTCGAGGCGTCTCGAAAACGCGTCGGGCCGTAACCGCGCAGATACGGCACAAGCGTGCGCACGGTGCGTAGCTCCGGGGCGGCAAGCACTCCCTCCCACGTCGCCGCATCGTCGGGAAAACCGTGCAGCAGAACGACGATCTTGCGGGCGTTGGGATTGCGCTCTTCGTAAGCGATCTCTAGTAGCGGCGTGCGAACGGTCGGCAACTGATCTCCAGCGAGCTAGCGAAAAGCGGCTCTCACTTACAACGCGAAGCGGACTTCGAACGTCACGCCGCCTCCGACGTTGCGGTCGACGAGCGCTTGCGTATTCAGATTGCGCGTGTGATAACTGAGCCCGCGAGCGCCGATCAAGTACGTCACCAGCCCCCGTCTCCAGCCGTACGCCGCGCTGTAGTCGACCTCGGCCCCGCCCTCCGGCTTGTTCGGTTCCGAGGTCGCACCATTGTCGAAGATGTCGACCACGCCGCGCAAGTTCGGATCGACCATCAGGTTGAGCTCCACGAAGTGACCGTGCGATACGGGCAGCGTCGCGCCCGCGGCAAAAATAGGCGACGTTACCCGGGAGTCGTCGATGTTGGCGTTGTTGCCGTTGAAGTTGGTAACGTTGATGACCTGGAAGCCGAAGCCGAGCCGAAAGCGCCGCGCCGGGTCGAGGTCGACGAGTGCGGTCGCGTTGAGCAAGCTCAAGGTCGCCGACGAATGCCCGAACGGGCCCGAACCGCTCGAGCTCGCACCGATCTGCGGAAGCCCTTCCAGGTGGAGGCGAAAACGGTCGACGTGCTGGGTCAGCTCGAGCAGAGCTCCGGGAACGACCCCGCTAACCGGATTCGGATTCTCCGATCCGACGTGTGTCCCGGTCACGACCGCTCCCAAGATTCCGACGTCGGTGTGGGTATCGACGCTGTCGGCGCACGCCGGCAAGGCGCAGGCGAAGGCCGCAAGCGCAGCGGCGGCGGCGAGTAAACCCCGGCTATTCACCGTCAAAGTAGTCGAGCAGCGGATGGTCGCGCAGCATCAGCCCGGCCGGGTCGAACAAGACCTTGCGCGAGTCGGGATAGGAGCAGATCTCGATCGGCGACGTGTTCGCGATCAGCACGATCTCGCATGTCTCGCCGCCGTCGTTGACGATCTTGTGCGCGCCGCTCGAGCGCGTCGGGAATGCGATGAAGTCGCCCTTGCGCAGCGACCAAACGCCGCGTAGCGTGTGCAGCGACGGGGTTCCGGAGAGCACCAGAAAGAGCTCCTCCTCGGCGGCATGCCAGTGCAGCGGGCAGTACGCCTTGCCGGGCGCGATGCGGGTGACGCGACAGCCGACCTTGGCGCCGCCGATCATCCCGTCGACCTCCCCGTCCGCCGCCTCGTAGACGCCGTGCCCGGGGTCGCTCAGCCATTCCAATTCGTCGATGTTGACGCGATTGACGTAGACGTCCGTGCGCGCTTCTAAGCAGGCCCAAAGCGCCTCGTACGCACCGCCGAAGATGCAGGCTCCGTCGCCGACCAAGAGATGCAAGGGATGCCGGGCGCCAAGCCTGCGCAACGAAAGCGCCGCTCGCGCCGGATCGGCTAGCTTCTGGTCGGGCATCAGCCGCAGCGACCCGGCCGGATCCCCCCACAGCGCGTCACCCACGACGATCGCCCGCTGCTCGCGAAAGTGCAGCGCGATCTCACCGGGCGACTTCAGGCCATCGAGCGCAATGACCGTCGCGCCCGCAAACGCTTCGCCGTCGTGCAGCTGCCGGTCGACCGGCCCCGAGAGCAGCGGCGCATCGCCGTCGCTCGCCGCAATCTTTGCGCCGAAACGCTCTGCGAGCGCGCGGGCGCCGCGCTCGTGATCGCGGTTGGTAATCACGATCCATCCCAGGCCCCCGCGCCGCTCGATTTCGGCCGCGTCGGCTTCGGTAAGCGGCAACGGGTCGATCGCAAGATTTCCGTCCGGGCGCTCGATGAAGAACGAATTGAAGTGAAGGTTTCGTTCGGGTTGCCAGGCCGACCACATCGCGAAGCCGGCGACCGTCTGTTGCATTGCGAAGAGACCTCGGCGTTTGAAAACGGTTTAGCTGCCGACGAGTTCCTTCAATGCGTGTTGGAATACCTTGGGCGCTCTGCCTTGGAAGAGCACCGACTCGTTGCCGCCGATTTGCCGGCGCAGCGCAAGCAGTTCGTCGCGCAGCGCGGCCGCCTTCTCGAATTCCAAGTTGGCGGCGGCCTCGCGCATCTTCTTCTCGATATCGTTCGACATCGCGATCACGATCTCGCGCGGCAGGCGCTCGCCCTTGAAACGCGCGGCCAAGCGCGACTCTTCCTGCGTTGCGACCAGGTCGAGGATGTCGCGCACCTCTTTGCGGATCGAACGCGGCTCGATGCCGTGCTCGGCGTTGTAGGCGACCTGGCGCTCGCGGCGACGGCGCGTCTCGCCGATGGCGCGCGCCATCGACTGGGTCACGACGTCGGCATACATCACGACCTTGCCCTCGACGTTGCGCGCCGCGCGCCCGATCGTTTGGATCAGCGCGGTCCCGCTTCGCAAATAGCCTTCCTTGTCGGCATCGAGGATCCCGACTAGCGACACCTCGGGCAGGTCGAGCCCTTCGCGGAGCAGATTGATCCCGACCAAGACGTCGAAGACGCCCTTGCGCAAATCGCGCAGGATCGCGATGCGCTCGAGGGTGTCGATCTCGCTGTGCAGGTAGCGCACCCGCAACCCGTTTTCGAGCAGGTAGTCCGTCAGGTCCTCGGCCATCTTTTTGGTCAGGGTCGTGACCAGGACGCGCTCGTTGCGCTCGGTCCGCTGCCGAATCTCTTCCATCAGGTCGTCGACCTGGTTCTTGGTCGGGCGGATGTCGACTTCGGGATCGACGAGCCCGGTCGGCCGGATGATCATCTCGACGACTTGGCTCGACTTCGATACCTCGTACGTCGAGGGCGTGGCGCTGACGTAGACGACCTGGTTGAGATGCGCGCTGAATTCGTCAAAGGTCAAGGGCCGGTTGTCGATCGCGCTCGGCAGTCGGAATCCGTGTTCGACCAGGACCAGCTTGCGCGAGCGGTCGCCCGCGAACATGCCGTGGACCTGCGGCAACGTGACGTGCGACTCGTCGACGAAGAGAAGCCAGTCCTTCGGGAAGAAGTCGAGCAGGCACGACGGCGTCGAATGCGCTTCGCGACCGGCCAGATGCCGCGAATAGTTCTCGACGCCGTTGCAGTAGCCGACCTCGCGCAGCATGTCGAGGTCGTAGCGCGTCCGCTGCTCGAGGCGCTGCGCTTCGAGCAGCTTGTTCTCGGCGCGCAGCTCCGCGAGCCGTTCGCCGAGCTCGATCTCGATCGCCACCACGGCGCGTTGCAGCTTCTCTTCGGGCGTGATGAAGTGCTTGGCCGGGAAGATCGTGAGCTCGTCTTTGCTCTCGACGTACTCGCCCGTCAAGATGTTGACGACGTTGATGGCCTCGATCTCGTCGCCGAAGAACTCGATGCGGTGAACCAGCTCCTCTTCCACGCCCACGAACTCGAGGGTGTCGCCACGCACGCGGAACGTTCCGCGAACGAGGTTGATGTCGTTGCGCCGGTACTGCATGTCGATCAGCCGCCGCAGGAAAACGTCGCGGTCCATCGAGTCGCCGACCTTGAGCGGCAGCGACATCTCAATGTAGTCGGCGGGCGAGCCCAAGCCGTAGATGCACGAGACGGAAGCCACGATCAGCGTGTCGCGCCGGCTGAGCAGCGATTGGGTAGCGGAGTGCCGCAGTCGCTCGATCTCGTCGTTGATCGAGCTGTCCTTCTCGATGTAGGTGTCGGTGTGCGGGATGTACGCCTCGGGCTGATAGTAATCGAAGTACGAGACGAAGTACTCGACCGCGTTGTGCGGGAAGAAATCGCGAAACTCGGCGCAGAGCTGGGCCGCGAGCGTCTTGTTATGGCACAGGACCAGGGTCGGCTTCTGCACGAGCTCGACGACCCGTGCCATCGCGAGCGTCTTGCCGGAGCCCGTGACGCCCAGCAGCGTCTGGGCCCGGTCGCCGCGGAGGACGCCCTCGGCAAGCGCCTGCGTGGCGACGGGTTGGTCGCCGGCCAGCGCGTAGGGCGAAACCAGACGGAAACGGTCGGACATGGGCAAGGCCTATGACACACGCCGCCGGGGACCCGTTTCATCGTGCGTTGGACCGCTGCGGCAGCGAAGCCGACAGCGGGCCGCAGGGCCTGAGCCTTCCGACGCGTAGCGCGGGACCAGGCGCGCCGACCCGGGAGAGGATGGGCACCTCGCGGAACATTCGCCTCGCGTTCCTAATCAACCAACCCATCGTCGCGAGACCACGGTCTCCCGTTAGGTAGGAAATCGCACGTGACTCAGAAGCCGTTGCTCTTTACCGGAAACTCGAATCCGGATCTGGCGCGCGAGATCGCGCAGAGGATGGACACGCGCCTCGGCAGCGCGCTCGCCGATAAGTTCCGCAACGACGAGTGCCGCATCGAGATCAAGGAAAACGTCCGCGGCGCCGAGGTTTTCGTGCTGCAGTCGATCTGCCGCGCGCCCAACAACCAGACCGTCAACGACTCGTTGATGGAGCTACTGCTGATGATCGACGCGCTGAGCCGGGCTTCAGCCTACCGCATCTCGGCGGTCGTGCCGTATTACGGCTACGCCAAGCAGGACAAGAAAACCAAAGGGCGCGAGCCGATCTCGGCCAAGCTGGTCGCCAACCTGATCGAGAAGGCGGGCGCCAAGCGGGTCGTGACGCTCGACCTGCATGCGGCCCAGATCCAGGGCTTCTTCGACCTGCCGGTCGACAACCTCGAGGCCGCACCGACGCTTTGCTCGTATCTCAAGAGCCAGGGGCTCGAAGGCAACCGGATCGTCGTCGTGTCGCCCGATGCCGGCGGCGTTGCGCGCGCCGAGAAATTCGCCAAGCGGCTGCGCAGCACGCTTGCGATCGTTTTCAAGCGCCGTCCCGAACCCGACGTCTCGGAGGTCACCGAGATCGTCGGCGACGTCGACGGCCGGGTCGCCGTGGTCGTCGACGACATGATCTCCACCGGCGGTACGCTCGCGAAGGCCGCCGAGGCGCTGATCAAACGCGGTGCGACCAAAGTCTACACCTGTGCGACCCACGGCATTTTCGCCGGCGACGCGGTCCGCGTGCTCTCCGAGTCGCCGATCGAGAAGATCATCGTGACCAACACGATTCCCCACGTCGAGTCCGAGCTCGGCCCGAAGTTCAAGGTCCTTTCGATCGCGCAGATCCTGGCCGACGCGATCAAGCGCATCACCGCGAACCGCTCCGTCTCCGAGCTCTTCTCGAAGGAAGACGACGGCGGCCAGGATACCCCAGGCCCGGATCCGCCGCGAATCGAGCTGCCCGAAGTCTTGACCCACGCCTCGTAAAGAGGTGCCGGCGCCCGGCACCGGCTAAGGCATAGGTCACTATGCCAAAATCGACCGACACGCTGAGCGTTGCGACGCGATCTCGCACGGGAACGCCGGCTTCCAATGCGCTCCGCCGCGAGGGAAAAATCCCCGGCATTCTCTACGGACACGGCGCGGAAGCGAAGGCGGTCGCGCTCGAAGCGAAAGCTTTCGAAGAGCTCCTGCACGCCGGCGGCCGGAACCGCCTCTTGACCCTTACGATCGACGGAACGACGCAAGACACGGCGCTCGTACGCGACGTGCAACGCGACCCGATCTCGCGCCGCGTCGTGCACGCCGATCTGCAGCGCGTCGGCGCGACCGAGGAAATATCCGCCTCGCTGCCGCTCGTCACGACCGGTGTCGCCGAAGGCGTGCGCAGTTTCGGCGGGGTGATGGACGTTATCGTGCGCTCGATCGAGGTGACCGGGCCCGCGAACGCACTGCCCGAGCAGATCGAGGTCGATGTCAGCGCGCTCGGCTTATACGGTCACGTCACCGCGGGCGAGTTGAAGCTTCCCTCCGGAATAACCCTCGGCATCGATCCGGCCACGGTCGTGATCTCGATCGAGCCGTCACGGGTCGAGCAAGAAGCGGTTGAGGCGGCGGAACCAGCCGTTTCACCGGCCGAGACGCCCACCGTCGGCGAGAGCACGGAGCCCCAAGCATAGCCCAGACGCGCATCGTCGCCGGTCTGGGAAATCCCGGCCCCGGTTATCAGCGCACGCGCCACAACGTCGGCTTTCGGGTCGTCGACGAAGTGGCGCGGCGCTTCGGAGTCGATCGCTGGAAAACCAAGGACGCTGCCGCGCAGGCGCACGTCGCAGCGCGTGCGGTCGTTCTCGTCAAGCCGCTGTCCTACATGAACGAGAGCGGCATCCCGTTGCAGCGCATCGCCCATTGGTGGAAGGCCGTGCCCGAGCAACTGTTGGTCGTCAGCGACGACCTCGATCTGCCGTTCGGCCGGTTGCGCATGCGCGCATTCGGCGGCTCGGGCGGGCACAACGGGCTCAAGTCGATCATCGAGGTTTTCGGCGAGGGCTTCCCACGACTGCGCGTCGGGATCGGGCGGCCGGCCAACGACGCCATCGATGCCGTGCTCTCCGCTTTTACGCCCGAAGAAGAGAACGCGCTGCCGGCCATCATCGAGAAGGCGGCCGACGGCGTCGTTTGCTGGCTCGAGCGCGGCGCCGTCGATGCAATGAACGTCGTCAATCCTTGGCAGCCGCCGGAAAGTTTGCCCTCCGGGACCGGACCATAAACGAAGGCGCCCCATGACCGAGCCGTCACGGGGCGCCGCGTGGTTACCGGGTGCGATTCAGCGGCTGGAACCGATCGGCGTGCTCACGGTTTTGAGGAACGCGGCGCGATTCTCGCTGAGATCTTGACCGCTGCGCTCTACCGAATACGCGATGTTGTCGCCGGCGATACCCTTCCAGAGCAGGCGATTGTAGCTGTCTGCGTCGTTCTCGTCGGGATGCCGGAACGAGAGACCCTTGGTGTTCCTGATCCACCACGAGCCGTTGCGCAGCGGCGCGATCGCCGGCGTAATACGCGAACGCATCGACGGATCGTGGCAAGCCGGCACGAGCGACTTCTTGACCGGCGGCTGGCACAGGACGCCGGGAATAAGCACGTTATACGGCTGCAGGTCGGGCTTCGTGGCAAACACGTCGTCCATCGACGCCGCGTTCGCGTCGTTGAAGCCGAGGTGGTCCATGCCCAGCAGATCCTCCATCGTGCGATCCATGTTGGGGGTCGCGTAAAAACTGTGGACGACGCTGTTGTGAAGGGTGTAGGGGGAGATCACGAAGATGGGCGAGCGATGCGAATCGATGTGATCCGGTCCGCTTTGGGAATCGTCCTCCACGATGAAGATCGCGGTGCTGGCCCATAACGGGGAATGCGACACGGCATCGACGATCTGGCCGATTGCGTGATCGTTACTGGCCACGTCGAGCTCCGGCGTGTCCAGATTCGCGACGTTGCTATCGAAGCTCCCCGTGTGATCCATCATGATGCACATGAACTGGAACGCCGGCATCGTGCCGTTCTTGACATCCTGATCGAATTGATCTTTCCAAACCTCGTAACGCCACTCGTCGGGGATATTCGTATCCCACTGGTAGAAGTACGGATTGGTGTAATTGGTCAATGTCTTGTACTGGGGGTACCCTTGTACCGCTCCGACGCGGTCCGCGTGGCGAACGTACTTCTCGGGGCCGGCGAGGTAGGCGCTGTAGTGCCGAATCGACAGCCCGGCACGCAGTGCAGTGTCCCAGAGATAGCCGCCGGTTTGGTCTCGTCGAAGGTCGCTCGTGCCGGCGTTGTCTTCGACTGCGTGATTGCCGAACACGTCGACCGCGCCGTTGATGTTGATTCCCCCGAAGATGCTGCTCTGTAAGTCACCATCGCCTGCGTAGTTGAGCGGAGTCCCCTGGCGGTTGATGTCGTTCGAGTATCCCTCGAAGTCCCAATTCCAGCCGTCCTGGCTCACGTCGCCGGACGTATAGTAGTTGTCGAGGTCGGCGAACTGCATCGCCAGCGAGTGGAAGTTCGGCGTGAGCGGCTGCGGAAAGAGCGTCAGACGCGGATCGCCGTTGCCTTCGGGAAGATCACCGAGGACCTGATCGTACGTGCGGTTTTCCTTCTGGATGAAGATGACGTGCTTGATCCTGCTCCGCAGGTAGAGCATCTTTGACGTGACCCCGTGGGTTGTGGTGAAGGAGTTGTTCGCATCGACGATCGCCGAGAGATAGGAGAGCGTCGCAGAATCGGGGATCGGCAGCACTGCGAGGCCGCCTTTGAGGTTGGCCAGGTCGTAATCGTTTCGAGACGTAGTGTTCCGCGCAGCGACGGCGGCCGGCGGATCGTTGAACGGATTCGGTCCGGTGTTCATCTTCATGTTCGAGACGTACAGCCGCGTGCCGTCAGCGCTGACTTGCACCGAGCTCGGGAGCCAGGCCGTCGGAATGCGGCCCAGCAACTCGCCACTGGCCAGGTCGATCACGCCGATTGCGTTCTCGCCGGAAATCGTCACGTAGAGCGTCGAACCGCTCGCGTTGAGCGCCAGCGAGTTCGGATTCGACCCGTGGTACGGATAGCCGGGGCGGCGAACGTCGATCACCCGCGTCAAGATATCGGTCTTGGTGTCGATCTGATCGATTTGATCTAAATTCGGGTTCGCGACGTACAACCGCGTTCCGTCGCTGGAGAGAATTGACTTGCCGGGTTCACCGCCGACCGCAATCGACTCTTGCGCGCCGGACGAAGTGAAGACCGCGACTTGGCCGTCACGAACGCACGAAACGTAGAACTTGTCGGTCTTCCCGCCCGCACCGGTGTGCGGCGTGACCCAAATCGGAAAATCGCCGCCCAAGTCTTTCGGCCCCGGCATCGTGAGCTCGTTGACGACCTGACGGGTCGTCGTGTCGACGACCGAGACCGAGTTGTTGTTGTAGTTTGCGACGTACAGCGTCTTGCCGTCGGCGCTGACGCTGAGGCCGGCGGTTTGCGGCGTCGAGTTATAGTCGTTATGGGTATTGGGAGCGTGGTTCAAAACGACGAAGGGCGCGTCAGGGCGGAAGACGCCGCCCCTATTCTTATAGATGTAGACGCAATCATCGTGGCCGCCTGAGACGTAGAAGATCGTGCCCGACGGATCCCAAGCAAGGCCGTCGAAGGAGCTCGTCAACATGATTCGCTGCTCTTGGACGGGCAAGCGGCCGGAGACGTCGTAGACGAAAACCCACTGGAAGGTATTCGACGTTTTCCCAGTCGGCTTGCCGGTAGCCGGATTGCGGTACGGCGTCGTGATCGGCGCGCCGGCGGTCGTATAGAAGTTATCGTTGTAGCCAGCCGTGATGACCAGCAACGTCTTGCCGTCTGGACTGAGCGCGCTCGTGATGGCGCCGTCGGCGTCGGCGGTGCCGTCGGGGCGCAGCCCCGTGGTTAGCCGCTGGAATGTCGAGCCCGGCGTCACGAGTGGCGTGATGTATAAGCCGGTCGGGATGAGACCCCCATTACGGTTCCCGCCGACGGTAGCATCCGGTCGAGCCGCGGCGGCGGCCGCCGGCGGCGAGCCGGCGGCAAGCACGAGAAAGAACGTGCCGGCAAAGAGAACGCGAAGTCGCATGCAATGCCCTCCGGGAGTTAGCACTGAAGGATAGCCCTGCGGGGGTATGCGACGACCGTATCAACCCGAGATTATAGAATAGTTAGGGGTTCGAGCGGGGGAGATTAAGCTCTCGACCTCGCGCTCCATAGATTTCGAAGCCGGGCTCGATTCGGGTTGGTACGATGGGCAATGAACGGGCTCGAGCGCACAGCGCGCCTTCCCAAGCAGGAGCTCGACTCGGGCACGCGACAAGGCCCGCCAATGACCCCGCTCGCCGGCCGAACCTTCATCGTGCGCATCGATCGCGCATCGCTCGAAGCGACGACGCTCCCAGGCGACCTGGCCTTTCTCATGCAGCGCAAGGTGCGCCCGATCGTCGTGGCGCCGACGATCGACGCCGCCCGGTCGTCGGTGCGTACCCTCAACCGGCGAGCCAACGTCGCCGTCGGGCTAAGCGGCGCCGACGCTGCGTTCTTACCGGCCGCCGGCAAAGATGCGCTCGGCCGGGTTCAAACGCACATCCTTTCGACCCTGACCTCCGCCGGATACATTCCGATCATCGAGCCGACCGCCCTCGGCCTTCTCGGCGACGACATCGACCTCGCGGCCGACGACGTCGCCGCGGCGATCGCCTCGGCAACGGAAGCGGCCCGCGTGCTCTTCTTTCACGAGGCCGGCGGCGTGGTCGATCCCGACACGACGACCTTGATCGACGAACTGACGCCGGCCGAGGCGCTCGCGCTTGCTGACCGAACCGATCTAGCGCCCGAGCTGCGCAGGGCGATCCGCGCGGCGGCCCTGGGCGTTCGCGCCGGCGTCGAGGCCGCGCAAATTCTCGATGGCCGCATCGCCCACGCCGCCATCGTCGAGTTCCTAACCGAACGCCATCTCGGTACGCAGGTTACCGGAACGGTCTATCTCGGCGCCGCTTAAGAATGCTCTGACGGATTTCGATCGGCTCCGAGCGCCGCATTGATCGCATTTTCCCAATGTGGGCCCTGAGTCGGAAAGTGGGTTGCAAAGGCGAGCACGCCGTTGACGCCGTCTTCGTCGAGTGCGGTGCGCGTGTACGTTACCGTTGCAATGCTGGCGGCCGTGCCGTTCGGAACGACGGTGATATCGATCGTCGTCAGCATCGACGTGCGGAAGTTGACGTAGCGGATGACGCCGGCGGCGGGCTCGTAGCGGTCGAGCAGCCACGTCGTACGGCTGTCATCGCCGGTCATAAAGATGAGACCGGATGTGACCTTTCCGTCGCCGAGCAACGTCGGTTTCCAGTCAGGTGACCAGCGCGCTTCGTTGACCGGATCGAACATCGGAAAGGCGCGGATCGCGGGCGCGTTCAGATGAAGGGTGATCGCCGCGCGCACCGTGGGGAGATTCGCGGCGTAGGTAGGATTCGGCATTGCAACCGCCATCAGCAAAGCGTGCAGGAGTAAACTCATACTAGATCGTATAATACGAAATCGTTATATTGTCAAGCAAGGAGGATGAACACGTCGTTTCTGGCTTATATCGCGGAGCTGCATCGTGCCGTTCACGCGATCGGGTTGTTCCTCGACACGTCTCTCGACGGGGAAATCTCGCAAGCGGAAGCGCTCGTCATCATCCACCTCTCCGCCCAGTCCTCGCCGACGATCAACGAGCTGCACCACGCCTTTCTGCACCGGCGTTCCACACTGACGAGCGTTCTCGACCGGATGGAGGGCAAAGGGCTGATAAAGCGCGTTACCGCTGAGGCTGACCGGCGCAGCGTCACCGTCACCCTGACTGCGAAAGGCACGCGCGTTGCCGGCGCCATCGCGAGCGCGCTCGATCGATTGCGCGGCGAAGTCGAGTCGTCCCTTCCGATCGCGGAACGCGATGTGGTGCGCCTGCGCAACGTCGCCGACCGGGCCTCCCAGATGGCATCGGAGGGCGGGAAATAGCGCACGCGCGAAGTCCTTCATCGAATCCTCGGATTGCGCGAAACAATGCAGAAATCCGACGTCCTGGGTCAACCCGAGATCCACTTTCTCGAGAGTTAACCTGCGAGCATTCCTAGCGGCGTTTGCGAGTGAGTTCGCGATAGCGGAAACAGGAGACGAGATGGTCGTTGACCATTCCCGTTGCTTGCATGAAAGCGTAGACGATCGTCGAGCCGACGAAGGAAAAGCCGCGCGCGCGTAAGTCCTTGCTGATGCGGTCGGAAAGCGGCATCAACGCGGGGACGTCCTCGATGCGGCGGCGAGCAGAGACGATGGGCGTTCCCTCGACGAAACGCCATAGGTAGGCGTCGAGCGAACCGAATTCCTTAGCGACGGTCAGCGCCGCTTTCGCATTCTGGATGGCCGAAGCGATCTTGAGACGATTGCGCACGATGCCCTCGTCGGCAAGCAGCGACGCAACCTTGCGCGAACCGTACCGCGCCACGCGCGCGATCTCGAAGTTGTCGAAGACCTCGCGGTAACGCGCGCGCTTGCGCAAGATCGTTTCCCAGCTCAGGCCGGCCTGCGCGCCTTCCAACACGAGCAACTCGAACAGCGCGCGGTCGTCGTGCTGGGGCACGCCCCATTCGGTGTCGTGGTATTCGATGGCGCGCTCGCTCATCGCCCAGGGACAACGGATCAGCGGCACGGATCGGGCCTGCCCTGCGCCCGTGCGATGCGCGATCCGAACGGCGGCTGGGTGAGGAAGTAGAACGTCGCCGCGCGTGAGGGGCAGAGCGGCGAGAGGCTGTCGTCGGCAAAACGCACGAAGGCCCGTACTGCCGAGGCTCGGTCGCCCGTCAACAGAATGCCGAAGCGATCGGCCCGGTCCTCGATGTGGCGTTCGTAGACGTTGAAGGCGGGCAGCACAACGAGCGCCGCCGAGCCCAACAGCGCGCCGACCAGCGTGAGCCTCGCAAGCGGATCGTCGTCGCGGCGAAACGGGATGCGGTCCGCGACCCCGACGCCGATGCCGGTGCATAAGATAAACAGGAACGTCCCGTAGAGCGCGACCCGGAAGCCGTCGCCGTGCGTGTAGCGTGCAAACTCGCGCGCCAAGAGAAACACGACCTCGCCGGGCGTCGCGTTTTGCAGCAGGGTGTCGCTCACCACGATGCGGCGGGTGGGTCCGAAACCCGAAACGTCGGCGGTGGCGATTTCGCTGCGCGCCGAGAGGTCGGCCACTTCGATCGGCGCGCCGCCGATGCCGGCCTTGGCCTCGATGCGCCGAATCGGCTGGCGCAGGCGGCTGTTGACCGCTAGCGGCGTGAACCGGTTGAAGAGCGGCGAGACGACGACCGGCAGCAAGACGTTGATCCCGAGCGTGAACGCGAACAGTCCGGCGGCGCCGTACAGATACCAGAGCCGAGTTTGGTCGACGAGCGCAAGGATGAAGGCGACGATGAGGCCAGTGGCGATCGCATCGAGCGCGACGTGCAGGAGGCTGTCGTGCAGCCAGCCGCCGACCGGCTGCGAGGTCAGACCGTAGATCAGGTCGATCTTGTACTGGGCGAGGGAGGACGGGAAAGCGGCCAATGCAGCGTATCCCGCCAGGGCGGCGCCGTAGCTAAAACGCAGCGCGATCTTCGAGGAAATCATCCGCCGTAACGCGTCGCGCAAACGTGCCGCGGTTCCCGAGCCCCACAGATAAAAAAACGCCAGGATCTGCGAGAAAGCCCAAATCAGGAACAAGGTCTGGGTGTCGGTCCGAAACGTCCTGGCCGCCTCTTGACGCCGCGGGTCGACCAGTTTCGCTCCCGGCAGATGCAGCAGCGCCGTCTTTGAAAGCGCCGTTACGCGACGGTCGACGGGGTCCGACAGGATCGAGGCGGATATCTTGGGAGTGCCGGCCGCGAAAGCGGGCCGTATGCCGGCCAGTGCCGCAGCCGCGAATACCGCCGAAAACAGCACGGCCAGGGAGCAGGCTCGTGGCCAGCGCACGAGCGCGCGCCTACGAGATATTGCGAAGCTCGTCGAGAATCTGCTCTTCGTCGGGTGCCTCGTTGATTTTGTGAACGTCGATGTAACGAATCGTTCCCGACTTGTCGATGATGAAAACCGCGCGCTCCGCCATTCCCTCTTTGCGCAAGATGCCGTAACGCTGCGCGACGGCTCCGTGCGGGTAGAAGTCGCTCAACAGCGGAAAGCGAATGCCGCCGAGCGACTCCGCCCAGGCTGCGTTGGCGTAGCGATGGTCGACGGAGAGGGCCGCGACCTCCGTCTCGCGATCGGTGAAGCGGTCGAGATGATCCTCGAGGCCTGGGATTTGGCTCGTGCACGTGGGCGAAAACGCGAACGGGTAAAACGCCAAAACGACGTTCTTTTTCCCACGAAAAGCCGACAGCTTCCAGTCCGCGCCCGCGTGCGTCTTCAGTTCGATTTCCGGGGCCGCGTCGCCGACCTGCAACGTCGCAGTGCGACCGGCGGTTGACGTTCGACCCTTGGTTGCTGCCATGGGGCGAGGTCTTCAACCCCGGTTGAGAACGGCCCCTTCCGTCGTCATCCGGCCATCGCGGCGGTCTGATGGTCGGCAATGACCGCGTCGCTCGAGCGCTCCGGGCCGTCTTCGCTCAAACCGGCCCGGCGCCGCGCCGCCACCGGATTGGCCACGACGACGTAGCGCGGACACTCGGGACCGTTGGGCTCGTTGCAGTATCCGCGCACGCAGGTCGCGCCCGCCCGCACGAACAGATCCGGCGCGACGCGCTTGACCAAGCGCAGCATCGCAAAGGCCAGTTCCCGAATCTCCCATTGCGCGTTGTTGCACGTGCGCAAGCTAAAGAAGTCGAGCAACGCACGAGCATTTGCGGTGATGACGATCTGCGTCTCGGCCGCGTTTGGCAGCGCAAAGCGCGCGTCCTCGGCCGGCGTGCCGGCTGCGAGCGCGTCCTGATAGAAACCGGCGATCGACTCCATCAGCGCGTCGAATTTCGCCTTGACGTCGGGCCGGGCCGCAATCGATGGCGGCGTGATGTACTCGAACTGTCCTTTGACCTTGACGTAACGCTGGCTGCGCTGCTCGAACGACATGTGGCGGTGGCGAACGAGTTGATGGGTCAGCGCGCGCGAGACGCCGGAAACGCCGAAGGTGAACATGGTGTGCTCGAACGTCGAGAGGTGGCCGGCGTCGCGGACGCGCGCCACCATCTTGCGCACCTCTTCGCCGCTCCAGCCTTCATCGATCGACTCGATGTCGCGCGGGCTGTAGCAGTTGCGCGCGGCGGTCGCGACGGCGCGCTCCGGATCGGGCGAGTGCGAGAGCAAAACGACTTTCAGCGCCATGCAGCTTACGTTCGAGCCGGCGAGCGACGGACCCCGTTGTCGCCGCGCCGGCGACGGTTAAACCGGGTCCTTTTTGCGCAGCGGCTTGGCGGGGTTGCCGGCGACGCGTTCGCCGGGCTCCACGTCGCGAACGACGACGGCGCCGGCACCGGTCAGCGCGCCGTCTCCGACTGCAACCGGAGCCACGAGCGACGAGTTCGAACCGATGAACGTGTCCTTGCCGATCGTCGTGCGATTCTTCTTCTCGCCGTCGAAGTTGCAGGTGATCGTACCGGCGCCGATGTTGGCACGCTCGCCGATCTCTGCGTCGCCGAGATAGGTTAGGTGTCCGGCGCGCACGCCGGGCCCTACCACCGACGCTTTGATTTCGACGAAGTTTCCAATGCGCGCTCCGGTGCCGATCTCCGTGCCGGCACGCACGTGCGCCCACGGCCCAACGAGCGCGAAGTCGCCGATTTCACTATCGACCACGACGCTGTCGGCGATCGTCGCGTGCTGCCCGATGCGTGCGTTTTGCAGGCGGCTGTTGGGACCGATCTCGCTGTGCGCGGCGATGTGGGAACGGCCCCCGATCGCCGTATTCGGCAGAACCGTCACGTCGGCTGCGATCTCGAGGTCGGGCTCGAGGTAGGTCGTGGCCGGATCGAGGATCGTCACGCCGGCACGCATGTGCCGTTCGCAGAGCCGCTGGTTGATGAGGCGCCCGGCCTCCGCCAGCTCGACGCGATCGTTGACGCCGAGCACCGCACGGTAGTCGCCCGCGTCGAGCGCGACGACGCGCTCGCCGCGATCCGCCAACCGGCCGATCGTGTCGGTAAGGTAGTACTCGCCTTGCGCGTTGTCGTTGCGAAGCTCGGCGATCGCCGCCCGCAGCTTGGCTTCATCGTAGGCATAGAGACCGGCGTTCATCTCGTCGAGCGCCAATTCGTCATCCGTCGCATCGCGCGCTTCGACGATGCGCCGCACGTGCGCGCCGTCCCGAACCACCCGGCCGAATGACGAGGGCAAGGGCATACGGGCGGTGACCATCGCGAGCGCGTTGCCGTCGCGCGCTCGCTGCACGCTTGCGATCAGGTCCGCATCGATCAGCGGCATGTCGCCGTTGATCACGAGCAGCGTCCCCTCGCTGGGCTCGAGGGCGGCAAGCGCGACCTGCACGGCGTGGCCGGTGCCGAGCTGCGGTTCTTGCCGAACGGTCTGCGCGCCCGCAAAACCCGCATCGGTGGCCAAGCCCCAAACGCGTTCGTCGATGTCGCCGCTCGTCACGATGGCCACGCCGTCGACGCCCGCATCAGCGAGCGCGCGTAACACGTACCATAGTAGCGAACGGCCGCAGAGCCGGTGCAGCATCTTGGGGCGAGCGCTTTTCATGCGCGTGCCTTTTCCGGCAGCCAGCACCACGGCTCTCACGCGCGCGCTCATGCCTGCACCTCCGCCGCTTGACGGGCAGCCGCCCCATTCGCCGACAGCTCGCGGCGCCAGGCTTCCTGTTCCTTTGCGGTCGCGCCCCCCAAGAGATCGAGCGCATTGCGCAAGCGTTCGCGCACGAGGTCGCGTCCGAGAATCTGCATCGAGTCGAACAACGGTACCGATTGCGCACGCCCGGCGATCGCAACGTAGAACGGACGCACGACCTCGCGCAATCTCTTGCCGAGCACATCGGCGATGCGGCCGAAGGCCGCGTTGATCGCGCCGGCCTCCCAAAGCGCCAGCGCGTCGACTTCGGCCAGCGCCAGCACGAACGCTTTGCGCAAGCTCGCGTCGTCGAGTTTGGCCGAACGCAGTTGCGCCACGTCGACGTCGATGCGGCCGGCGAAGAAAAAGCTCAGCAGCGGACCGAGGTCCGAGAGGCGCTCGATGCGCGGCTGCGCGAGCGGTGCAATCGCACCGAGGTAGCTTTCGTTGAGAGCCCAGTCGCGCACGCGCTGCTCGAAAGCAGCAAGGTCGAGGCGCTCGCGCAGATACCGGCCGTTGAGCCAGTCGAGCTTGGCAACGTCGAAGATCGGGCCGCCGAGCGAAATGTGCTCGAGCCCGAAGCGCGCGACCATCGTCGCCAGATCCATCATTTCCTCGCCCTCAACCGGAGTCACGGCCAGCAGCCCGAGGAAGTTGATCAGCGCCTCCGGCAGATAACCCATGCGCCGGTAGAACAGAATGCTCGTCGGGTTCTTGCGCTTGGAGAGCTTCGAGCGGTCGGGGTTGCGCAAGAGCGGAAGGTGGGCGAGTTTCGGCATCGTCCAGCCAAAGTACTCATAGAGCAGCTTGTGCTTGGGGGCGGATGAGATCCACTCTTCGCCGCGCATGACGTGGGTGATCTCCATGTCGTGGTCGTCAACGACGTTGGCCAAATGGTACGTCGGCCAGCCGTCGGACTTGACCAGCACCTGCATGTCGACCGTGCGCCACTCGAAGCTGATCTCTCCGCGCAGCAGGTCGTCGATGACGACCGAACCCTCGCGCGGCACCTTCATGCGAACGACGAAGGGCGTGCCGGCGGCCTCGGCCTGCGCCGCTTCGCCGGCCGTCAACGTTAGGCAGCGGCCATCGTAGCCCGGCGGAATGCCGAGCTTGCGCTGTTCTTGCCGCAACTCCTCAAGCCGCTCGACGCTGCAAAAGCACTTGAATGCGTGACCGTCCGAAAGCAACTCGTTCGCGGCCACAGCGTAGCGCTGCAACCGTTCGCTCTGGCGGTACGGCCCGTGTGGTCCACCCACGTCGGGGCCCTCATCCCATTGCAGCCCAAGCCAGCGCAACGCGTCGAGGATAACCGTTTCGGCCGCGTCGCTGCTGCGCACCCGGTCGGTGTCCTCGATGCGCAACAGGAACCGGCCGGCGTGCTGCTTGGCAAAGAGATAGTTGACCAGCGCAACGTAGGCCGTGCCGACGTGCGGGTCGCCCGTCGGCGACGGCGCAACCCGAGTGCGAACCATCATGCCGAACGGAAGCTATCCGACGAGGGCGCGGCGCCGGCCGCACTCGCGTTCGACGAACGTGACGATCTGCGAAAGCGGCGCCCCGGGCGTGAAGATCTCGCGCACGCCGAGCGCTTTGAGCTCGCGCGCATCGTCGGCCGGAATCGTTCCGCCGCCGAAAAACACGATGTCCCCCGCGTCCTGGGCGCGCAGTTGCTCGATGACCGCGGGAAAGAGCGTCATGTGCGCGCCGGAAAGAATCGAAAGCCCGATGCCGTCGACGTCCTCTTGGATGGCCGTTTGCACGATCTGCTCCGGGGTCTGAAAGAGACCGGTGTAGATCACTTCCATCCCCGCGTCGCGCAAAGCGCGGGCAATCACTTTCGCACCACGGTCGTGGCCGTCGAGACCCGCTTTGGCGACGATGATGCGCAGAGGCCGTTCAGCCATATCAAAAGCCCTTTCGTCGCCTCGAAGGGCTTTTCCCGAGGTGCCGAGTGCGACCCCTCAGGGCGAGGCGGCCGGAAGCGGCGTCGATGCCGGCCCGGTTTGCGCCGTAAATAACGTGCCTTGCGGGAAAACCACGTCGCTCGGCTTGGAACCGCCGCCCACGAACACGACCCCGATCGGCAGCGGAATGGGTATGATCGCGCCTTTGACGTGTTTTCCGACCCCACCGACAGCGCTGCCCGGCGCAAAGCCGACCGGAATGTCGCGCCCGTCGGGCAGGTCGATGCTCACGAGCGCAAGGGTAAGCTTGCCGGGGCGCGATCCGACCGTCGCCTCAGCCACCTCAACCCGGCCGTGGCCGAGCGTGCCGACCGGCACGGTGATGTCGCCGACGTGGGCCTCACTCGTCGTCTCGAACACGAACGTTTGCCCGACCTTCGCGTCGTGCGACGAGATGCGCTCGTCGAGCTTCGCCTCGATCAATACGCCGGGCGGAACGTCGATCAAATGCGACGCGAGCGCACGATTCGCGCCGGCGCCGAGAACCAGCGCGGCGGCGACCAGCGCCGGGAAAAGCGTGCCGCCGACCATCGGAACCCTGCTCATCAGAAGGCGGCGCGCTCGGTGTAGCGCCCGTAGACGGCAACCATCGCATCGACGATCTCGCCCTCGGTCGCAAGCGCGTTCACCGCGTCGATGAGCGGCGGCATGACGTTGCGGCTGGGGTCGGCGCAGGCGCGCTTGAGCGCTGCTAGCGCTTCTTCGACGCGCGCTCCGTCGCGGCCGGCCCGCACGCCCTGCACCGCGCGTGCCTGCCCGCGCTCGATCTCGGCCGTGATCTTGAGCAAGTCCATCGGAGCCTGCTCGTCATCCCTTTCAAACGCGTTGACGCCGACGATAACGCGATCCTTCGTTTCGAGCGAGCGCTGGTAGCGATACGACGCGTCCGCGATTTCGCGCTGGAAGAACCCAGCCTCAATCGCCTCGATCACGCCGCCGTACTCGTCGATCTGCTCGAAATAACGTTCGGCTTGGCGCTCCATCTCGTCGGTCAGCGCTTCGACGAACCACGAACCGCCGAGCGGATCGATGACGTTGGTGACATTGGTCTCGTAGGCGAGCACCTGCTGCGTCCGCAGCGCGATCTCGACCGACTTCTCGGTCGGCAGGGCCATGACTTCGTCCATGGAGTTGGTGTGCAGCGACTGCGTTCCGCCCAGTGCTGCGGCCATCGCCTCGTAGGCCACGCGAACGATATTGTTCTCGGGCTGCTGCGCGGTCGCGCTGCAGCCAGCCGTCTGGGTGTGGAAGCGCAGCGACCACGAGCGCGGATCCTTGGCGCCGTACTTGTCGCGCATGCGCCGCGCATAGATGCGCCGCGCCGCACGGAACTTGCAGATCTCCTCGAAGAAGTCGATGTGCGAGTTGAAAAAGAACGAGAGCCGCGGCGCGAAGGCGTCGACGTCGAGGCCGGCCTTGGTGGCCGCCTCGACGTAAGCGAAGCCGTCGGCCAGCGTAAACGCCAGCTCCTGGACCGCGGTCGAACCCGCCTCGCGGATGTGATAGCCGCTGATCGAGATCGTATTCCAACGCGGCATCTCGGCCGTGCAGAACTTCATCATGTCGACGATGATGCGCACGTGCGGCCGCGGCGGAAAGATCCATTCCTTCTGCGCGATGTATTCCTTGAGGATGTCGGCCTGGAGCGTCCCACCGAGCCGAGCGCGCGGGGTGCCCTTGCCCTCCGCCGTCGCCACGTACTGAGCGAGCGCGATGCACGCCGGCCCGTTGATCGTCATCGACGTCGTGATCTCGCCTAAGTCGATACCGTCGAAGAGCGTTTCCATGTCGCGCAGCGAGTCGATTGCGACGCCGCACTTGCCGACCTCTCCCAGCGATTGCGGCGCGTCGGAGTCGTAGCCCATCAGGGTCGGCATGTCGAAGGCGACCGACAAGCCGGTTTGTCCCTGCGACAACAGGAAATGGTAGCGTTCGTTGG